>Ga0209583_10000013_pt1 | contig 59327 bp, 36 predicted proteins | sample Str014_FD_187201 | JGI IMG/M metagenome (GOLD analysis project Ga0209583, IMG submission 187201) | Freshwater sediment microbial communities in response to fracking from Pennsylvania, USA - Straight Creek_MetaG_SC_2014 (SPAdes) (version 2) | ecosystem: Environmental > Aquatic > Freshwater >... | reverse complement strand
GGCATTGGGAAATTCGGTGACGCGCGGAGCCTTGTGATAGCGGCCTTTGAAGATTTCATTGAGATACATCTTGGCCACGCGCCGCGCCGTGCCCTTGGTATTGTGATCATGTTCAACATCAATGACCAGGCCTTCAAGCACAACTTGCATCTTGCTGGCCACTTCATCCAGCAACTGTTCATGCTCACCCACCTCAATGAATTCAGAAATATTATCATTGGCAAAATAGCGCTGCCCCGCCGCTTCAAGGCGGGCACGAATGGTGGCGGAAACGGGCTTGTCGTTTAGGCGAGGCTTCTTGGGCATGGAATAAGCTTAGCAGGCCCACGCAATTGCCGTAAAAGCATTTCTTTCTGTGGCGTTCGTGATCTAAGCTCAACCGAACCGCGTAGGGTCATCATGCGCAAAACATTTATGATCATATGGAGCCTCCTGATGGCCCTTCCCGCCACCGCAGCCGATAAAACACTGCTCGACTTCACTTTGACCGGCATTGACGGCAAGCCCATGCCCATGGCCCAGTTCAAGGGCCACCCAGTGCTTCTGGTCAACACCGCATCCGAATGCGGCTTCACCCCGCAATATGAAGGGCTGGAGAAACTGTGGGAAGGTTACAAAGATAAGGGCCTCATCGTGGTGGGGGTGCCCAGCAATGAATTCGGCGGGCAAGAGCCGCTCAAAGGCGCAGAGATCGTGACCTTCTGCAAGAAGAACTATGGCGTGACATTCCCGCTGGCCGACAAGACAGTGGTGAGTGGTTCGGGCGCAGACCCGCTCTACGTCTGGGCCGGAAGCCAAGCAGGTATTCTGGGCAAGCCAAAATGGAATTTCCACAAATACTTGTTTGATGGCCAAGGCAAATTCGTGGACTGGTACGCCAGCACAACGGAACCGCAGAGTGAAAAGATCACAGCAGCGGTGGAGCAGGTTTTGGGGAAATAGGTTTCCAGTTCGACAATTCTTCACGGTCACCCCCGGCCTTCGATAGTGTGACGACTAAAAGGCAATCCCCAAATCCTCCATCGCGAGCGTGACATGCCGATCCAGTTTTGGCTGCGATTTGGAAACTTTCAGCTGTTCCATCCACCCTTGACATTTATTCGTTTATAAACGAATATGGCTCATGTATGAAGTGCTACATTACATCTGATGGCAAAGACTTTTATCTGAATTAGCTGCTCAAACTGCGCGATACAAAGGCGCGCATTGCCATTGGTAGGCGTGTGAACCGCATTGAGCTTGGCAATTTTGGAGATCATAAATTTTGCCGCGATGGCGTGTGGGAACTGCGCGTGGATGTGGGCGCTGGCTACCGCGTCTATTATGCCATTGCCGATCAAAGAATAGTTCTACTGTTTTGTGGCGGCGATAAGCGCAGCCAAGATGCAGATATTCAGGCCGCTTCCATCTGTTGGCAAGACTGGCAAAGGAGACCGAGTGATGAAAGATAAATTGCACGACGACGCCATGGCCGAGGCCTATCGCAAAGACCCCACCTTTGCGGTGGAATTGCTAAATGCCATTCTTGAGGATGGCGATCAGAGCGAGTTTCTCATCGCACTGCGCCAAATGGCCAAGGCTTTCGGTGGCGTGCAAGCCGTGGCCGACCAGGCACAACTGAACCCCACGCAGCTTTACCGCACACTATCGCTAGACGGAAATCCGGCGCTGAGTAATTTCTCAGCGATCTTGAAGGCCATGGGAATGCGGCTAAGTGTGCAAAGTGTTTCTGAAGTGCGGGGGTAGGGCGAGCCATCTTTATTATATTATTATATCGCCAAACAATTATAAACTCCATCCACGCGTAAAGGCTCAGGCTTAAGCATTGAGCGCAATCGATCAAAGGCTGGGCATGGGGCGATTTTTCAGAGCAGGTTTGTACGCTGGGTCTTGGCACCAATTGTTGTCCTTTGGGCCTTTTATCAATATGAATATCCCACCTGCGCATTTCGCTACAAACTTACTGCCGAAATTCAAACGCCGGATGGCATGAAGACGGGATCGAGTGTGATGGAGGTGAGTTATTCCCACAATGATTCTGGCGGAGGTACAGGGCAATCTGCAGACTTGCATATGATCGATGAAGCCACTTATGTCGACCTCGGTCAAGGCAAGAATTTGTTTGTTCTTTTAACCAATCGAGAGTCGGGACGCTCTGGCTAATATGACGAACGATCTCGTGACTTTTTCTTGTCCGTTGGCCCACTCCAAGCTTTTTCACTGCCAATCAAAATCTTTGGCCTGAAATGGCATTTTGGGCAGGAACCGAAACTCTGTCGCGATTTTGCAGAAGCAAGCGCCATTTCCAAGCCAGTTGTCCCCTTTGAAAGCTTACCAACACTTGTAACTTTTGCAGACCTCAAGGACGCTACTTCGGTCAAGGTCGTCCAGCCAGATCAGTTTGAAACAGATTTTGGTCCGGGTTACAAATTTCTAGCTGCCAAGATTGCAGCAACAACCGACGCCCCAATTACGGGACTGTCTCGCGTTTTGCCTTGGCTGTGGGACACCGCACCGAAAGATGGCCGCATTACGGTAAATTCTTATCGCTGGCTTTTTGGTCGATTAGCTTACAACGCCTTTGAATCGAGAAAATAGACTTGGTCCGGTGGGGCCGTTTAATCGAGCAGAAAATATTTGACAACAAACCGTGATTTCACCGTGGTCGTCCGAGCGATGGACGCTTGTGAACCCTTGAGCGATTTTCAAGGCCAAGGCTCTCAACTCAACGCCGTCTCATGTTGAGGTGCATCGCACTGGCGATGCCTCGAAGCATGCGGGCGCGCGTTCGAAACCATAGCGCATCTTTCGAGGCTCGCGAAGGCGCGGGCACCCCAGGATGAGGGAGAGATGTTTACAGTCAGATGGCTAAGCCACAGCCCTGGCCAGCGCGCATTGTTTCCACAGCGCGTTGAGCGATGTTAGCAGATGCGCGATGTCGGCTTCTGAATGGCAGGGCGTTGGCGTGATGCGCAGGCGCTCTGTACCGCGCGCCACGGTGGGATAATTGATCGGCTGAATATAAATGCCGTGATGATCGAGCAGATAGTCGCTGATCCATTTGCACTTTGCGGCGTCGCCCACCATGACAGGAACGATGTGGCTGGTGTTGGGCATATAGGGAATGCCCATGCGGTCAAGGCCAGCGCGCACTTGTGTGACACGTTCCATCATGGCTTTGCGTTCAACCGAACTGTTTTTCAAATGGCGGATGGCTGCGGCTGCTCCCGCCGCAACGGCAGGCGGCAGGGCTGAAGAGAAGATGAAACCTGAGGCAAAGCTGCGCACATAGTCAATCAGCGCAGCGCTGCCGGTGATATAGCCGCCAACCACGCCATAAGCCTTGGCCAGCGTACCTTCAATGACATCCAGGCGGTGCATCAAGCCCAACTGTTCTGCATAGCCGCCGCCGCGTGCGCCATAAAGGCCAACGCCATGCACTTCATCCAAGTAAGTCAGCGCGCCATATTTGTCTGCCAAGTCACAGATCTCGGCGATCCTGCCGAAATCGCCATCCATGGAATAAACTGATTCAAAGGCAATGATGATCGGGCGCTTGCCGCCGTACTGTTTCAGGTGGCCTTCAAGATCAGCCAGATCATTATGTTTGAAAACGATCCGCTCGGCCTTCGAGTGGCGAATGCCTTCAATCATCGAAGCATGGTTGCCAGCGTCGGACAGCACCAAAGCATTGGGCAGGCCTGTGGCCAGCGTGGAAAGCGTCGTCCAATTCGACATATAGCCCGAGTTGAACAGTAATGCCGCTTCCTTGCCGTGAAGATCGGCAAGCTCTGCTTCGAGCAAGATGTGATAATGATTGGTGCCAGAAATATTGCGCGTGCCGCCGGCCCCGGCACCTGAGCGATCAATCGCTTCATGCATGGCCGCGAGAACATTTGGATGCTGGCCCATGCCAAGATAGTCATTCGAACACCAGACGGTAACAGGCTGGGTGGCACCATTCACATGGCGCGTGGCTTTGGGGAACTGCCCGACTTGGCGTTCCATATCGATGAAAACCCGATAGCGGCCTTCTTTTTTCAGGCCTTCAAGCTTGTCTTTGAAAAAACCGTCAAAATCCATCATCACCATCTCAAGCGCCGCACCTTGCAGCTATTTACTCGTTGTCAGACCCAGCCTCTCGCCAAGTTTCAGCGGCGTGTCGCCCGCAACATTCTTGGCATTCGGGTTTGCGCCTGATTCGGATAGTTTTTGCACTGCAGCACCTTGCAGTCCCCTGACAGCATACATGAGCGCCGTATCGCCGCCCATGTCCTTTTCGTCCAAAGCCGGCTTCAAGTCCAGCACGGAACCCAAGCAATCGCCGCATCCGACATAAGACGCAAGCATTAAGGCTGTCACCCCACGCTTTGATTTTAAATGATAATTACTGGTTTTATTAAGAATAAACCGAAAAGAAAGCGCCTGCCTGGCCAGCGCGGCAGAGTGAAGCGGGGCCAGACCCTGGTTGTCTTGCAGCGCCAAATTGGCCCCTTCGTCAGCCAGCCAACCCAGCACAGAGACATTGCCCCGTGCCGCAGCAAACCACGCCGCCGTGCGCCCCAGAGTATCAGCCACGTTCAAATCTTGCCCTCTGAAAATGGCTTTGAACTTGCTCCAGTCATCGCAATTTCGCGCTGCCACGACAACCGCCGGGCTGGAGCCGCCGACCAATGGCGCACCGGCAGCCACCAGCTGGGCAAGCTTCTCGCTGTCACAAGCAGCAGCAACCTGTGCCGCCGCCGTCAACCCGCTCTTATCGGCAACTGCCAGATCAGGTTTCAAGTTCAGCGCAGCAGAAATGACTTCCGGCTTGCCCTGCGCCAAGGCTAACATCACGCCGCTGCGCCCCAGATTATCAACCGCAGGCTTTGGGGCCGCCGCAGCCAAGCCTTCAGCATCGCCCAGCTTGGCAGAAATGAGCGCAGCATCGCCTGTTGCAGAAGACGCAAGAGATTTGAGCGCCAGATGATCGCGGTGCGCGGCAGCGATCTCAAACCAGCCTGGCTGGCCATTCGGGCGCTCTGGCAGATGGGCAAAGTCAATGCTGCCCTCAGCCACCTTAACCCCAGTCGCATCGCTAGATTTTTTCGTTGTGGCGGCAACGGTGATATCAAGCCGCGCCAGTACACTTTTGGCTTCGGCATTGTTGGCCCCGGCCGCAAGCTCATACCACTTGCGGGCTTCGGCCAAATTCATCTCGGTGCCTATGCCTAAGCGAAACGCATGGCCCACTTTCACCATGGCTTTGACATCACCCTGCTGGGCCGCTTTGAGCAGCGCCGCGAAGGCCAATTTGTAATTGCGCTTCACGATCAGCGTATCAGCGGTGGGCGCTAGTGGCGCTGCGGCAACCGAGGCTGTGGCTGGTGCTTTCGGCTTTTTAGCCGCCAGCGCCTCGGTTGAAAAGGCGGTGGCGAGGAGAAGGGCAATGATCAATCTAGGCTGTGCCATATTTGGTATCCATGTTGATCCCGATCGATTTCAAAAAGTCTGTCGGTAGAATGCCGCCCGCACACACAATAACTGCGTCATTGGGAATGGACTGAATTTGTCCTTCATAAGAGAGATCAAGCGATTTCTCGTCAATTTTTTTGATGGTGGATTTGAGCCGCACATTGAGCCGCCCGCTGGCTTGCTGCGCTGCCAGCTTTTCCCGGTTTTTGGATTTGGCGCGGCCAAAAGCTTCCGAACGATAAGACAGTGTCACTGTTGTGCCCGGCTGGTCAGCAATGCTGGTGGCTGCTTCAAGGGCCGAGTCGCCGCCACCCACCACGATCACATGCATGCCCTTATATTGTTCGGCGTCAATCAGCTGATAGACAACTTTCTTCTGGTCTTCGCCTTCCACGCCCAACCGCCTGGGTGTGCCGCGCCGCCCAATGGCAAGCAAAATGCTGCGCGCTTGTTTCAGGCCCGTAGTGGAATGAACCTCAAACCCATCACCGACAGGCACAACCTTTTCGACCCGGTCGCGGTAGCTGACTTTGAGTTGCTGTTCTGCTTCAACTTTGTTCCAATATTCCAGAAGCGTTTCTTTTGAAACTTCGTGGAAATTCATTTTGCCAACGATGGGCAGAATGGCTGGCGCTGTCATCACCAGTTTACCGCGCGGATATTTGAACACCGTGCCGCCAAGATCATCCTGTTCCAGAACAAGATAGTTCAGGCCAGCTTGTTTTGCCGCCAACGCTGCGGAAAAACCCGCAGGCCCAGCACCGATAATCACCAGGTCAAGCTTGTCGCCCCCTTTGCCCAGGCCTGGCATCTTCTTCACACTCTCGATGGCTTGGCGGCCCTGTTCGACGGCATTGCGTATAAGCCCCATGCCGCCCAATTCACCAGCCACAAAAATGCCGGGAACATTGGTTTGAAAGTCCGGCCCGACCATCGGCAGATCAATGCCACGCGTCGCAGTGCCCAGCACCAATGAAATCGCATCCATCGGGCAGGATGTTTTACACGCGCCATGGCCAATGCAATGTGTGGGTTCAATCAACTGAACCTTGCCTTGAATGATGCCCAGCACATTATGCTCTGGGCAGGCGCGCACACAGGTGCCGCAGCCGATACAAATATCAGGGTCAATCAGTGGATGGAGCGAGGCAGGTTCGGTTAGTCCTGCCTCAATGGCAGCAGATTTAACTTCAAGACTGATCGTTTCAGTTCGATATTGCCATTTGTAGTACAGATAGAACACCCCCGCCATAAACAGGTAATATGGCCAATAATAGAGGAAGGTGGCCACATCTTTCATCAGTTGATCCCAAGTTCAGTTGCGGCAGCTTTCAATTTGTCGATCGATGCTTGATCACCATCAAAGGCTTTCACCGCATCGCCCAATGCGCCCTTGGCTTTGTCAGTATCTTTCAAAACCGAATAGGCGCGCATCAACCGCATCCAACCATCCATGTCTTTGGGATTGTCCTTCATCTTGTCGGCCAATCTTTGCACCATGCCCTTAATCATTTCTTGCTGATCAGCGGGCGCCATGGCTTGCACGGCCGCCTGTTGGTCGGCTGTGATCTTCGGTGCCGCAGCAGAAGGCGGAATAGCTGAAGCCGCCGCAGCAGGGGCGGGAGCCGTCTCTGCACCAGCGGCGGGCGCGGGTGCATTTGCCGCCGGGGCCGCCGCCGCAGTGCCCGCAACCTTGGACGCAGCATCAGCAGCTGTTTGCTTTAAGCCGTCAATGGTCGCTTGGTCACCTTTAAAAATCTCTGAAGCCTTGGCCAGCGCCTCGTCAGCACCTTTCTTGTCACCCGTCACGATCAGTGAACGGATCATCATGGCCCAGCCATCACGGTCCTTCGGATTGGCATCAAGCTTGGCGGCCAGCTTGGCAATCATGCCGGCCACCATCGCATCTTTTTCGCCGGCGGCCAGCGGCTTGGCTGCTTGTGCTGGAACCGGAGCAGAAGCAACGCCACTCAGCTGTGCGCTCACATCCTTGCCCAAGGCTTTGGCGAGATCAGTGGCACGTTGCTTGACGTCATCTTTCCAGCCTGCATCAGCTGGCGCGTCAGACAGCAAAGCCAACCAACGATCCAATGCACCCTGTTGATCGCCAGATTGTTCGTGGCCCAACGCATCATAAAAGCGCGCCCGCAGATCCTTGGGCTGCTTGGCCAGAACATCAGTGATCATCTCTTGCACTTTGGGCGTGACCACGCCCTGCGCGGTTTGCACAATTGATTCCAGCAAGGCCGATTTATAATCGACGTTATTGGGATCAATGGCCAAAGCCTTGGTGTAGGCATCAGCTGACTCTTGGAAATGCTGCGTGTTGAACATGGCCCAGCCCAACATGCGCCAACCTTCGGCATCATTGGGGTTGGCCTTGAGCTTGGCCTGTAAGCCGGAAATCATTTGATCAACTTGCGCCGGACCAGCGGCAGCCGCCGCTGCGGCAGGCGTGGCCGTCTGGACAGAAGCAGCGGCGGCCTGTTGTTGTACGGGCGCTGCAACTTGTTGGGCCTGCTGCGGTTGAATCTGCGGCAAGGCCGAAGGCATATTGGGGCTGCCCATAGAGCCATAAAGATTGACGCCGCCTAAAATCACCAAACCTGCCGATGCAGCCAAGGCCCACAAGCGCCAGAAATTTGAAATGGGCTGGACAACAGCGCCATCGCGCTGCACGGCATCAAGGCGTCTGCCGATTTCAATTTTGGCAGACTGCGCTTCGGGCGCATTGATCGTGCCGGCCTGCAAATCGCGGTCTACTTCTTTCATCTGGTCCTGATAGACGGCAGATTCCTGATTGGGTGCAATCGTCGCTTCATAGCGCCGGATCAGCGGAATAGAAATTCCAACCGCCGCAGCGCTGCACAGGATGGTCAAAGCAAGCCAAAGAGTCATTCGGTTATTCTTCCTTCAGGATTTCGTTGGAAATATCGCCCGCTTCGGGTTCTGGCTGTTGTCGCAAATATAAAAAAGCTGCCCCCAGCGCCACAATCATCAGAATAAAAGGCAAGAGCCACAGCAAAGCCGTATCCAATTGGAACGGTGGCTTCAGCAAAACATAATTGCCATAGCGATTGACCACATAGGCCATCACCTGGTCATTCGAATCGCCTGCCGAAATCCGTTCGCGCACGATGATGCGCAGATCCTTGGCGAGCGGCGCATTGGAATCATCAATCGATTGGTTCTGGCACACGAGGCAGCGCAGAACCTGACTGATATCGCGCGCGCGTAATTCTTGGCCCGAGTCTTTGAGCATTTCTTCGGGCAAGACGGCATGGGCAAGCCCCGTGCCAAACAGCAAAAAGATAACAATGAAGAACTTCCGCATCATGAGGCTTTCTCAGACTCTTTGATCAAAGGTTCAATCTGCTTATCCCAAATCTCTGGTGTCAGCGGACCCGGTACCCGCAAACGCACACGCCCCTTGGCATCCACCACAAAAGTTTCTGGCGCACCTGAAACACCAAGATCAATCGCCGTGCGACCTACTTCGTCGGTGCCGATCTGTGCATAGGGGTCACCATATGTCGCCAGATATTGGTTGGCATCTTGCGGCGCATCTTTCCAATCGATACCGACAAGTTTGAAACGCGTGTCCTTGCCAACGCGCATCAGCAAAGGATGTTCATAGCGGCAGCTGACACACCAGGAGCCAAACACATTGACCAAGGTCACACCCTTGCCCTTGAGTTCCGAACTTTTGAGATTGGGCGCGCCGATTTTCAGTGATGCCAAATCAAACTCAGGCAGAGGCCGGTCGAGCAACATCGAGGGCAGAACTTTCGGATCATGCCGGAGGCCCATCGCCAGCACCACGCCCAAGACCGCAAACAGCCCAAGCGGCAGAACTGTCGCCATGCGCAACTGCATCAGGCCGCTCCTGCAGTTGCAGCGGGCCCGATGATGGTGGGCCGCTGCTTTTGCGCCACGCCCACACGGAAGCGCCGATCAGACAGGGATACAAAGCCGCCAAAGGCCATCATGAAACCACCAATCCAAAGCCAGGGTGCCATCGGATGATAATAAAGCCGGACCGTGCGCCCGCCCAAATTATCGGGATCACCCAAAGCAATATAAGTGTTAGAAACCAGATTGGTGCGAATGGCAGTTTGGTTGGTCTGCTGTTGTTGCACGGGATAAAAGCGCCGCTCCGCCGTCATGACGCGAAAGACATTGCCATTCTGCGAAAGTTCAAAGGTGCCGCGTTCGGCCTGATAGTTCGGGCCTTGCACATCTTCAACCCCAATGAGTTTCACATCATAAAAACCAATCTTGGTCTGCTGGCCCATTTTCATCGAGATGATGTTTTCCTGCTGCCATGTTGTGACAACAGTGATGGCCAGCAAAACAAAGCCCATGCCCATGTGGCCGAACAGCAAACCGAAATAGGCCCGCGGTGTATTGTAAAGAATGCTGAAGGATTCCGACAAAGGAATTTTCCCCAACTTGGTGCGCTTCACCATCACCCACACAGAGCCAACAATAATCCACGCCGAAAGGCCAATGCCCGCCGCCGTGAAAATATGTTTGCCAAGGGTGAAGCCCAATGCGCCGAGAAGCACGATCACCGCAGCGACGAGTGGAATGTTTAGCTGTTTCAGCATACCAGAAAAATCATCACGCTTCCATTTGAGAAATGGTCCAATCACCATTGTCACCAGAATCGGAATGAACAAGGGCACGAAAGTGAGATTGTAATAAGGCACGCCAACGGAAATCTTGTCGCGACCCATCAAGTCAATATAGAGCGGCCAGAACGTGCCGAAGAAAACGGTCGCTGCCGCCACAACCAAAAACACATTGTTGAGCAGCAATCCGCTTTCACGGCTGATCACTGCGAAAGGAACACCCTTGCGCACCTGTGGAATGCGGAAAGCATAAAGCACCAGTGCCCCGCCGGTTGCACCAAAGATGATAAACAGAATGAACAACCCGCGCGCCGGATCCGTTGCGAATGAGTGAACGCTGGTCAGAACGCCAGAGCGCACCACGAATGTGCCAATCAGGCTGAGCGAGAAGGTGAGGATGGAAAGTAAAATCGTCCAACCCACCAAAGCATGACGCCGTTCAACCACCAAGGCGGAATGAAGCAGCGCTGTGCCGACCAACCATGGCATGAAGGACACGTTTTCAACCGGATCCCAGAACCACCAGCCGCCCCAGCCGAGAATATAATAGGCCCAGAATGATCCAAGCGTGATGCCCATGGTGAGAAAACACCAGGCAAGTAAAACCCAGGGCCGCACCCAGCGCGCCCAAGCCGCGTCAACTTTGCCTTCGATCAGTGCGGCCACAGCAAATGAAAAGGCCACCGAGAAACCGACGTAACCCATATAGAGGCAAGGTGGATGCACTGCGAGGCCGGGGTCTTGCAGCAAAGGATTCATCCCACTGCCATCGGCAGGCGCATCAGCCAAACGTATAAAGGGATTGGACGTGAAAACCACAAAAGCCAAAAACGCCGAAGCGATCATGCCCTGCACAGCAAGTGCGCGGGCCTTGAGTGAGGCTGGAATGTTGCGCCCGAAAATCGCAATCAACGCCGAAAAAATCACCAAGATCAAAACCCACAACATCATCGAGCCTTCGTGATTGGCCCACACGCCAGTGAGTTTGTAAATGACAGGCTTGGCAATTTGCGAATTGGTGGCGACAAGTCGCACACTGAAATCATCATTCAAAAATGAAAAAGCCAGCGCCGCAAAAGAAATTGCAACGAGTATGAAAGATGTAACACCGGCATAACTCGCCAGCGCCATCAAGCCACGATCTTGTCGGTGCGCACCATAGAGAGGAAGCGTCGCTTGCACGAGACTCGTCATCAGCGCCAGCAACAATGCAAATTGACCGATTTCAGCAATCATCTATTAGCCTTGAAATTCAATGTTGAAGAAAGCACGCGAACGACTCGGTGCTTAACCATCCCTCTACATTAAATCCTAAGGCAAAAGAGGCAAGTTATGGATTTGTTTCCTGTCAGTTTCCTGTCAGGGGCACTCACTTAGTCGCATCCTTTCATGTTGCGTGATTTGGAGTTGTTATGTCAGTTTCGGCTTTCGATACGAGAATGGTTAAACCAGCGGCAAGTGAAGCCGCTGTGGTTCCTTCAGTACGCGCGCCCAAGCCAGAAATTCCACAACCCGCGCCGCAAAAATTATCTCGGAAAAGCTACGGCTCAACCGCGATGAGCATGGTGACGATTGCTGCCCTCACCTTCGGCTTCATTATCAAGAAGCAGGAAATTTTGGTTCCTGGCGAAGGCCTTGGCTACAAGCTGGGCTTGGTGGGCGGCTGCATGATGTTGCTGCTTTTGATTTACCCAGCATTCAAACGCTCACGCTTTTTTGGCACGGGCCAAAAAGCCGCTTTCTGGTTTCAATGGCATATGATGCTGGGCATCGTTGGCCCACTGTTGATTTTTTATCATTCAAACTTTTCAATGGGCGCGATGAACAGCAACGTCGCTCTGTTCTCGATGATTCTCGTGGCCGGCAGCGGCGTGGTTGGCCGTTATATTTACACCCATATTCACTCCGGCCTCTCAGGTGCGCGCCTTGATGTCGGCGGTCTTTTGAAACAGGCTACGCAATTGATGGCCGGTGTCGAAGCTGACGTCGGCGGCTCTGGTGGCACGATCAGCAAAGCCCTCGCAGATTTCAGCTTGAAGTCGACACCGAAAAATCCCGGCGTGGTCGCCAGCTTGATGAATGTGATGGCGATGCCGGTTCAACTGCGCATGTCGCGCGCCAAGATTATGCGCGAAGTGCACTTGAGCATTGAGAACAACACCAAATCGCAAAATTGGACACGGCTTGAAGCAAAAGCCCATACCCGCGCCGCGAAGAATCATGTTAATGAATTTTTACTCGCGGTGTCGCGTGCTGCCCAGTTTGCATTTTGGGAACGGATGTTCTCTTTGTGGCATGTTCTTCATGTTCCACTGTTCTTTCTCTTGTTGGTAAGTGGCGTCATTCACGTAATTGCAGTCCACATGTATTAAACCAACAATGGAGAGGCCATGAGCAGCCGCATTGCTGCCATCATCATATTCGCGATGACTTTCATGGCGCTGTTGGTTGGACCCAGCCTGGCATCGACCGCTGTTGAAAAATTGATGATGCCCGGGCTTCTCTCAGATGTTCACGCAAAATACGAAGAAGATTGCGCTAATTGTCACAAGGTTTTGCAGAAAGCCGCGCAATCAAGCTTGTGTATTTCCTGCCACAAAGACATCCAGAAAGATCTCAACGATAAGTCAGGCTTCCATGCTCACAATGTGATGGTGGCCAAATCTGAATGCTATGCCTGCCATGTCGAACACAAGGGCAGGGAGAACAAGCTGATCCAGATTGAAACCAACATCTTCAACCATGCCGAAACACGCTTTCCTTTAGAGGGCGGCCACAAAGAAGTGGCCTGCGCCGCCTGCCACAAAGAAGGCAAGAAATTCCGCGAGGCGCCCCATGGCTGCAATGATTGCCACACCGATTCCCAGCCCCACAAGGGCAACCTCGGCAAAGAGTGCCAAAACTGCCACGTGGTTGAAAGCTGGAAAAAGGTCAAAGCCTTTGATCATGACAAAACCAAATTCCCGCTGAAGGGTGCCCATGCCAAGGCCGAATGCATTTCTTGCCATCTGGGCGAAGTCTATAAAGACCTATCCATGGCCTGCAATGATTGCCATGCGATCCAGGATGTTCACGGCCGCAAATTCGGCGTGAAATGCGAAGAATGCCACAGCGTTGAAAAATGGAAAGACGCGAAGTTTGATCATGGCAAGCAGACCAAATTCCCGCTGGAAGGCGCTCACGCCAAAGCCAAATGTTCAGATTGCCATGGTGGTGATATTAAAGCCAAGGTTTCCATGCTTTGCGTCTCGTGCCACAAGGAACAGGACGTTCACCAAGCCCAATTGGGCGATGCCTGTGCCGATTGCCATGGTGTGATCGCTTGGCGTCAGGGCGTGAAGTTTGATCATGGCCTGACCACCTATCCACTTTCAGGTCTCCATGCCCTTGTGGCCTGCGAAAGTTGCCATGATAGCCGTACCTTCAAAGGCGCGCCGACAACCTGCTATGCCTGCCATGGCAAGCAAGACCCGCATGAGGGCCGTTTTGCCAATGCCTGCGAGACCTGCCACAGCCCATTGGGCTGGAAGCGTGTGACCTTCGATCACAGCAAGGATACGAAATACCCGCTGGATGGCGCCCATACCAAGGTTGGCTGCTATGATTGCCACCAAGCCAAAAATGTCCAGAGCGCCAAAGTGGCAACCGATTGCTATTCTTGCCACAAGGCCCAGGACGTGCACCACGGTTCTTTCGGCACCACCTGCGCACGCTGCCATACAACCGAAACCTTCAAAACCGCGATCATTCGTCAATAGATCGTTAAGTTTGCGCAATTTGAAGTCGAAAATTAGTTGTAAAAACAGTGGTTTTAAGGCGGCGTGTCAGGTTCCTGTAAGCGCTGGACTGGTTAAAATCCACCTGAGTTAGTTTGTGATTCGGTTGAGACAACGGCCGAAACATGCGTTTCTCAGACTTTTTGACTGAACGAATATGTCCATGGGGCTGGTCAATCCGAAGGCCAGTAAAGAGAACTTGTTGAGCCGCAGAACGAAAACTATTCTGCAAGGCCTCGTGGCATTTGTCGCGGCCCTTTGGCTTGCCTTCGCAGTCGTTTCCTCAGCCTCCCTCGCAGAGACACCAAATTCAGGAAAAACCAATTTATTGCCGATCACGGCAACGGTCCAACCTGCCGCCACGCCAGCCCAGCCTGTGTCCCCGACGTCCAACTCGGCTTTCAAAATCGATCAAAATTTCAACCACCAGACCACGCGCTTCCCGCTGGAGGGCATGCACGTTCAGGTCACCTGCGAAACCTGCCACAAGGGCGGCATTTTCAAGGGCGTGCCGACGGCATGCGTGAGCTGCCACAACGACACAATGGCCAAGGGCAAATCGCTCACCCATCCGGCAACCAGCAATGAATGCGCCACCTGCCACAACAATGTGGATTGGTCGCAGGTTCATGTTGATCACGCAAAAATCAGCAAGGGCTGCTTTACCTGCCATGACGGCAAAACCGCCGAAGGCAAGACCAAGAACCACATCAAATCAACCAAGCTCTGCGAAGATTGCCATCTGGTGACCACGTGGAAGGTCGCCCATTTCAACCACGAAACCACCAATGAACCCTGCCAGACCTGCCATGACGGCATGCACACGTCGGGCAAGCCCTTCACTCACATCCGTTCAACCAATGAATGCGTCACGTGCCATCGGACGATATCGTGGAAAGTTGGCGTCTTCGATCACACCGGTGTGGTTGATGGTTGCGTGAAGTGCCATGATGGCATTTCAGCTACGGGCAAATCCGGCGGGCATTTGACCACCAGCGATCAATGCCAGAGCTGCCATACCACAGTGGCTTGGAGCCCATCAAAATTTGATCACAATGACCCTATCGTGGCTGCTACCGTTAACGCTCCATTTGGCTGCGTCACCTGCCACGACGGCCGCCGCGCCACGGGTCGCATTTTCCCACAGCATGTGGCAACCAGCAGCGATGATTGCGTCGCTTGCCATGTAGTGGCGGGTTGGAAGCCCGCCAAGTGGGATCACGCCTTCGCAACTGACGTTAATAACTGCGTGACGTGCCACGATGGCAATCACGTAACGTTTGCGGGCAATGCAAAGGGCCAAGCAAACGCGCCCAGCAAGCATTTAGATACGACAAAATACACGAATGATTGCGCCAGTTGTCATGACGCGGCCAAGCAATATGTAACTTGGGTTGGCGGCAAATTAGACCATGCCCTTGTGCAGTCGGCTTGTAAGGACTGTCACAATAACACCGTTTTTGCCGGTGGCACTTCGGCCTTGCGCGGCAAGACACCAAACCATTTGACAACAAGCGATTCCTGCGAAAGCTGCCATTCGACACTGAAAGGCATCAGCTTCGCAACAAACACGTTCATTCATCTCCAGCAGTTGCCTAAGGCGGCCTGCGTCACGTGTCACAACGGTTCGCAATCTTTGACAAGCAACAAGCCAATAATGGGCAAGTTGCAGGGGCCAAAACAAGCCCACTTGCCGACTTCTGATACTTGCGATTCTTGCCACACAACTGATGCTTTTGTACCAGCTACTTTCGATCACACGATGATCACGGGCGGTTCTGCCAACTGCGTCAGCTGCCATAATGGCACGATAGCTAAGGGCATGGCGAGCGGCTTGCTCCCCCATATCACGGTGAATGGCGGCAGCGCACCGGTATGTTCTGATTGCCATACCAATTTCACGGATTGGACGTCGGCAAAATTTGACCACGCCAAGGTTTCAAACGTCTGCTTCACTTGCCACAATGGTTCAACCAAGATCAACAAGGCCGGGGCAATCACCACCCTGACCACCAAATCACAGACACACATTCAAACTACAGCGGCCTGCGAACTTTGCCACAAAGATACCACGACTTGGGCGGCGACATTCGATCACAGCACGAGAGGCACTGCCACCTGCGCATCGTGTCACAATGGCACGACCGCTCACGGGACATCGTTTGCAAAAGTTCAGCATATTCCATACCCAGCCGCAGTTGATTGCGCTGCTTGCCACGGGACAACAAACTTCACGGCCTTCCACCCCGTCACCTTCGGTGCGACAGAACACGGGCTCGTCTCAGGACAATGCGCGACATGCCACAACGGCACGCAAGCGATTTTGACGGGCTTCCTCGTCAGCAAGATCAAAAATCATATCACCACGTTGGCGGATTGCTCGCAATGCCACACATCATTCACGACATGGGTGACCACTTTCAACCACGCCAATATTGGCACAGCCACCTGCGTGTCCTGCCATAATGGCGTCTCTGCCAAAGGCACGGCGAACGCGATCGTAACGCATATTCCGTTCCCGGCCTCTGTAAGTTGCAGTGCCTGCCACACCAACTTCACATCATTCAACCCCGTCGTTTTCGGTGCGACGGAACATGCGCTGGTCTCGACGACATGCCTCGATTGCCACAACGGCACCACGGCAATCCTCAAAGGCGCACTGGTCAAGAAGCCAACGCCGCACATCACCACGGCAGCCAATTGTGTTACCTGCCACACATCATTCACCACCTGGGTGACAACCTTTGATCACGCCAATATTACGGGCTCGCCAACTTGCGTATCATGCCATAATGGTGTGACCGCCAAGGGCACGGCGCAAGCACTTGTCACCCACATCCCCTTCAAGGCCTCAACCGATTGCGGTGCCTGCCATAAAAACTACATCGCCTTCAACCCCGTCACCTTCGGTGCTGCGGAACATGCTTTGGTCTCGACAACTTGCTTCGATTGCCACAATGGTACCGTAGCGATTTTGAAGGGTGCCTTGGTACAAAAGCCAACGCCGCATATTACCACGGCTGCCAATTGCGCCCAATGCCACACGTCCTTCACCACCTGGGTCACAATCTTCGATCATAAGAATGTCGGCACGGCCACGTGCGTGTCCTGCCACAACGGCGTGACCGCCAAGGGCAAGAACAATGCCGCCATCACCCATCTTCCAACTTCGGATGATTGCGCGACTTGCCACAAGACCTTCACGGCCTTCAACCCCGTCACTTTCGGTGCGACCGAACATGCGCTCGTCTCGAAAACCTGCCTCACCTGCCATAACGGCACCGGGGCGATATTCAGTGGCCGACTGGTCTTTATGCCAACGCCGCATATCCCGACCACGGCCAACTGCGCTCAGTGCCACACGTCCTTTGTCACCTGGGTGACAATCTTCGATCATGCCAATGTCGGCACCGCCACTTGCGCATCCTGCCACAATGGCATCACGGCCAAAGGTGCAGGACAAGCCGCTGTGCTGCATATCCCCTTCAAAGCTGCAACCGATTGCGGCGCCTGCCACAAGTCCTTCACCGCATTCAACCCGGTCACCTTCGGTGCGGCAGAACATGCACTGGTCTCGACAACTTGCCTCGATTGTCATAATGGCACCGTCGCGATCTTGAAGGGCGCTTTGGTGAAAAAGCCAACGCCGCATATTTCAACGACAGCCAATTGCGTCCAGTGCCACACGTCCTTCACCACCTGGGTGACGACATTCGTCCATGACGCGGCGACCATTGGCGGCAAGACCTGCGTGTCTTGCCATGATGGCGTCACGGCCAAAGGTAAGAAGAACGCCGCAGTACAACCGCATATTCCTACTTCTGACACATGCGACGATTGCCACAAGAATTTCACCGCATTCTCGCCCACAGTTTTCGGCGCGGCGGAACATGGCCTCGTATCGGCAACGACTTGCGTCACTTGCCACAGCGGAAGTCAGGCGATTTCGACCGGACTGTTGAAATTCAAGCCAACGCCGCATATTCCGTTCACGGTCGGCACCAGCTGCGGCTCCTGCCACACGTCCTTCACCACTTGGGTGACAACATTCAGCCATGCCAATATTGGCACGGCAACCTGCGTGTCTTGCCATGATGGCGTCACCGCCAAGGGCACGACAAATGCAGTGCTGCCACATATTGCTTTCAATGCCGGAACCGATTGCAGCGCCTGCCACAAGAACTTTGTGGCCTTCAACCCCGTCGTCTTCGGTGTCGCCGAACACGCGCTGGTCTCGCCAACCTGCAACAACTGCCATGATGGTGCCCACAAAATTATAGCAAGCACAATTGTTGGCAAGATTGCCACCCACGTGCCCACCTCAACCGACTGCGCCGTCTGCCACACCAGTGTGACCGACTTTAAGGTGTGGACCTTCAGCCACGCAGACACAGTTGTGTACGCAACCGCCTGCGTCAAATGTCATGATGGGCAATATGTGGGCGTTGTGGCCCGTTCCAAGGCTTTGACTGACCTGAAAGCTCCGCCGCACTCTGCCGCCTTTAACACATGCAGCAATTGTCATACGACGACGGCCTTTATCCCCGCGCACTTCGACCACGCGCCCGTGATCGCGGCGGCCACGCCTTGCGCAACCTGCCATGATACAGGCAAGCCCAATGCTGTGGTGCGCCCCACCACTCATATTGCAATCACCGGCGGCAAAGATCCAAGCGGCAATGACTGCGGCGTTTGCCACACGACCGCAACCTGGGTGACCAGTGCCAAGCCCGATCACAGCGCTTTCACCGCTGCCACCAATTGCTTTGCCTGCCACAACACGGTCGTGGCCAAGGGCAAGGGCACAACCCACCCGGCCAGCGACAACACCTGCGGCGCTTGCCACAACACCAATCTCTTTGTGCCAGCTGTCACCTTTGATCACACGCACACGGCCACCGTAACGCCCTGCGTCACCTGCCATGATGGAGCGCATTTGACGTCCAATGGCGGCGCCAAAGGCAAAGCCTCATTCGCAACCCACCCCAACACCACAACGTCTTGCGAAGCTTGCCATGTGGGTTATGTGTCCTGGGTCACGATCAAGTTTGACCACAGCCAAGGCATTGGCACTTGCGTCTCCTGCCATGACGGTGCCCATGCGCCTGCCATTGGCAAGTCGGGGGCACATTTGGCCTCCACAACGGCCTGCGCCAATTGTCATAACACCACCAACCCCAAATTTGTGCCCGCGATTGCTGTAGATCACACGCAAGTCATCGGCACTTGCGTTTCCTGCCACAATGGGTCGATCAAGACGACGGTGATGACCATCACAGGCAAAGATGCCAAGCATTTAAACACCACCAGCCTCTGCGAAAGCTGCCACGTTTCTGCGGCCTTTACAGGTGTGCTGGCGACCGACTGGAAAGTGACGCCCAATACCAAATTTGATCACAGCCAAGCCATCGGCACTTGCTTCTCCTGCCATGATGCGACCCATACGGTTTCATCAGGCCCCGTTCTCGGCAAAGACGCCAAGCATCTGGCGACCACGACAAGCTGCGCTAATTGCCACAACACTACAAACAAGCTCTTCGTCCCCGCGATTGCGGTTGATCATACACAAACACTTGGTGCTTGCTTCACCTGCCACAATGGCACAGCCAAAACCTCAGTGATGACCATCACGGGCAAGGATGCGCCCCATTTCAACACCTCCACGCTCTGCGAAAGTTGCCACGTTTCCGCGGTCTACAGCGGCTCCCTCGTGAACGACTGGAAGGTGACGCCCAACACCAAATTTGATCACAGCCAGGCGATCGGCACCTGCGTCACCTGCCACGATGGAACCCATAAAGTCTCATCAGGCAACGTTCTCGCCAAAGATGCCAAGCATTTGAACACCACCACGGCCTGCGCCAACTGCCACAACACGACCAATGCGGGCTTCATCCCCGGCATTCAACCGCGTCAGACCGACCACAGCCAGGTGATTGGTGCCTGCTTCACCTGTCACAGCGGCACGATCTCGATTTCAAACGGCTTCGTCATCGGCAAGTTGCAAGACCCCCATGGCACGCACATCGTATCGGTGAACACCTGCGATACCTGCCACACCACCGCCAGCTTCATTGGTGCCGTATTTGATCACACGGGCGTTGCCGCTGGCACGTGCTTCACCTGCCACAATGGCAATCCTTATACGGGCAAGCCTCTGACCCACATGACATCCAACAACACCTGCGATGCTTGCCATACGACAGCCGTCTGGAAGCCGGTGCCCTTGGCTCAGTTCCAACACACAGCCACCCTTGGAACCTGCGCATCCTGCCACAAGGGGGCAGTCACCGTCACAACTGCGGGCGTCGTGATGGCAGAGTCTGCGGCTCATATTGCCACTACCACCGCCTGTTCAAACTGCCACTTGTCATTCACCAACTGGAATGTGACAGCAGCGCAAGTTGACCACACGCAAGTGACGGGCACCTGCGTCTCCTGCCACGGCGGCGCGACGAAACTGAGCCTGACGGGCACGATCATCTCGCACAAGTCGGCAACCCACTTGAATTCGACTGCGGCCTGCGATGCCTGCCATGCCACGGGCGGTGTGCCATGGACACCAGCCAAGGCCTTCGATCACACGCAAGCGATCGGCACCTGCTTCAGCTGTCACAACGGCACAACCAAGACGACCGTCAAAACCATCACGCCGAAAGACGTCGCCCATTTGAACACCACCAACACCTGCGAAAGCTGCCACGTCTCGGGCGTGGTTGCGACAGACTGGAAAGTTGCACCGATTACCAAATTTGATCACAGCCAGGCGATCGGCACTTGCTTGGCCTGCCACAACGGCACCAACAAGATGGGCATCACAGGCACAGTTCTGGACTACAAGCTGCCAACCCACTTCATCACCACGAAGGATTGCTCAGTCTGCCACACGACGTCACTTTGGAACCCAATGTTGACCTACGCCCACACGTCAGCGGCCTATGTGCTGCACTACTTCGGCACAACGCAGACAACCTGCGTCACCTGCCACAAGCAGAACAATGAAAAAATTACCTATACATCGCCGACTCTGTTCCCGAACTGCGCAGCCTGCCATTCGAACAAATTCTCGCCAGACCCACATACCAAATATGGCAACATCCGCTACACCTTCACGGAGTTGAAGGATTGCACCGGCGCCTGCCACATCTACACCGACCAGACCTTGACCAAGATCCAAACATCTCGGCCAACCAACAACAAGCATCGTCCAACAAGCAGCAGTTGGAACTAGGAAATCATGCGTCTTCCGGTCAGCACGATGTCAGCTTCAATCTGCAAAGTCCCAGTTCGGGGGGAGCCGATTCCGCCCAAACGGGTCACATTGCTTTTTTTTTACCAAATTCCGTTAACCATAACGGACCGTTAATGCCCCTCAGGCCACAACGGTTTCAGACCACAAAAACAATAAAATCCAGAAGCAACAGGACCATCAGACTTAACACGACGAGAGACTTTCTGTTTCTGGAATAGGGTGAATGATCAAGTTAGTATCGCAGCGTATCGGATTTAGCCTTGCAGCCCTGTTGGCCGCAGGGCAGGGCCATGCCTTGGCCGAACCGACGTTGGATAAATTGTTGGCCACCGTTAACGTTACCGGAACGTTAACGTGCAGCCACGTGGAGTTAAAGCTGAACCGCCCGGTCAATGTGACGGGGTCTGACCCCGCCGAAAAAGCCCTCGACATCGCCGTTCATATCGAACCTTTGGCCACAACCTTGCCGACCGAAACCGGCCAGAGCCTGAAAGAAGCCGCTTCCGTTCCACCCCAAAACCCCGCGGGCATTGGCGGCGTGGTCTATGATCCAGCAGCCACCCAAGGCCCGGTCATCCATTTCGTCTTTTCCAAAGTCATGGCCTATCACATCAAACGCGATGACGATAATCGCCATATCGTCATAGATGTGGCAGATATGCCAAGCGCTGAAAAGTGCCTGGGCTTCAAGCCAAGCGATGCAAACCAAGCCACCAAAATCGATTTGAAGAAAAGCTTGGACAGCGCCGATCAACCGCCATCGTCGCAAACCTCGGGCCAGGACGCCGAAACCGCTTTGAGCGATGGCAAAAAGCAGCTCGCCGCCGGTGATTTCAACCGTGCCACGGCATTCTTCACCAAGGCCACCACTTTGGGCACAGGCCGTGTGAAACAAGACGCCCAAGAAATGCTAGGCCTGTCGCACGAGCGCGCCGGGCAATTGGCTTTTGCCAAGGCCGAATATGATACCTACTTGAACCTCTATCCCACCGGGGCCGATGCTACGCGCGTCAAAGGTCGCCGTGATGCCGTCATTGCGGCGATGGATGATCAGGCCAACAAGCAGTTTGCCCTGCGCCAGGCCAAGACAGCAGGCACACTCACCTCCAACATATCAGGTAAAGGCGATGCGCTGGCCCCAGGCCAAATCGGCACAGGCGTTCTGGCCACCAATTTGGGGCTTCGGTCCAATCTCACGGAACCGCCAAAGGATCCCAAGGCCTGGACCTGGACCAAGAACGGCAGCTTGGCCCAATCTTACTACCGCGATGATAATTTCACCCCGCTGGTGCCCGGCAGTTCTGCCTTGGATCAACATCGGGTCTATCAAAACCAAGCCCTATCGACGGCTGACGGGTTCATCCGCGGTGAAAATCAAGACTATGCCATTGAGGGCCGGGCCAGCGCCGTCAACAGCCAAGGCTTTGGTGATCAGGCCAACATTGCCAACTCCAGCCTCTCCACAGTCTATGTTGACGGCAAGCTGAAGGGCCCGAAGATCGGTTTGCGCGTGGGCCGCCAGAGCAAAAGCACAGGCGGCGTATTTGGTCGCTTTGATGGTGCTGTGGCCACTTACGAAGGCATCCAAAACTTCAAGTGGCAAGCCGTCGGCGGTGCCCCCGTTTACAGCAGCAATGCCAACCCGTTCTCCGATGGCCGCTACATCTTTGGCTCAAGCCTCGAATATAATTCCCCCAAGAAGGATTGGTCCGCCAGCATCTATGCCATCGAGCAGAATGTCGGCGACATCGTCGATCGTCGCGCCATCGGTGGCGACGGCCGCTTCATTGGCGAGAAATTTTCGGTCTTCGGCGCGGCGGACTATGATATTTTCTTCATGGAACTCAACAACGCCTATGCCACAGGCACTTGGCTGCCACGCCAAGGTACATCGCTTTATGCCACGGTTGATTACCGCAAACTGCCTTTCCTGCTCGCGTCGAATGCGTTGCAGGGCCAAAGCCAACTCACACTCCAATCCTTGGTCGATGCAGTGGGCCTCAATAACGTGAACCAATGGGCGGGCGATCGGACATCTTCCTCGCAGTCTCTTTCCGTTGGTGCCAGCCAGCAGCTCAGCGAAAAATGGCAAGTTTCGGCAGACAGCACCTTATCCTATTACACCGGAACGCCTCCATCGGGCGGCGTTTTGGGAACGCCTGATCCGGGCTTTGATTTCTACGCCGCCGTGTCCATCAACGGCTCTGGCATTTTCCGCGCCAATGACACGATCTCAGGTGGGCTGCGCTTTGCTGATAGCGCCTCAAACAGGGGCTATATGATCGACGGCGCCTACCGCTTCGCGATCAACGACCAACTGCGCTTTGGCCCGCGTATGCAATTGCAATTGCGCACCAGCAAAACCAGCGATCAAGCGACATATAGTATTCTACCCAGCATAAGTGCAAGCTACCGCATCAACAAGAACTGGACGTTGGAATCTGAAATTGGTGCGCGTTGGATCAATACGGTGACGGCGGGTGTCGGCAACCAATCTCTCGATATTCTGGCCTCCGCTGGCTATCGCTACGAATTCCAATAGGGCCTCACCCCAGCAAGGTTGACTAATTCCTCAAGATCGCCGACCTTGCGCCTTCAATGGGAGCCGCGTGAGTTTGGCAATGCAATCAGTTTTGGGCCACAATGCTTTGCCGCGCAATCTAGGCACAGGCTTGACACCCGCGTGGTTTGAGAACCATCAGGTCAACACCTCCGCCGCAGAGCGCCGCGCCGCCAGCCTCACCACCCGCCGCAGTGTGAAGAAAGAATTTCAAGCCGCCTGGCTGGTCAAAGCCCTGCAATGTATCGACCTCACCACACTCTCCGGCGATGACACGCCGGGCCGTGTGCACAGGCTCTGCGCCAAGGCGATGCGGCCTTTGCGCGATGACATTGTGGAAGGGCTGAAACTTTCCGACATGCCCAAAGTGGGCGCCATCTGTGTCTACCCATCGATGGTGCCCTACGCGGTCAAAGCCTTGCGGGGTTCGGGCATACCCGTGGCCTCGGTGGCGACGGGCTTTCCGGCGGGCCTCACACCTCTGCCTCTGCGCTTGGCCGAAATCAAATATGCAGTAGAAGAAGGTGCCGAAGAAATCGACATCGTCATCCACCGCGCCCAGCTGCTGCGCGGCGAATGGGCCGCACTTTATGATGAAGTGGCGGCCATGCGCGAAGCTTGCGGCGCATCGCACATGAAAGCCATTCTCGCCACAGGCGATTTAAAAACGCTGCGCAATGTCTACAAAGCCTCGATGATTGCGATGCAGGCGGGGGCTGATTTCATCAAGACCTCAACCGGCAAAGAAGACGTGAACGCCACGCTGCCCGTGTCTCTCACAATGCTCCGCGCCCTTCGCGATTATGGCGAACATACCGGTTTCAAAATCGGCTTCAAACCCGCTGGCGGTTTGAAGACGGCCAAGGATGCGATGAACTGGCAAATCCTGATGAAGGAAGAACTCGGCCGACGCTGGCTGGATCCCGATCTTTTTCGCATCGGTGCATCCTCCATGCTGGCTGATATTGAACGCCAACTCGAACATTATCTCACGGGGCGCTATTCTGCCCTTTCGCATCACGCCATGGCCTGAGGATCACCATGCCAACCATCACCGACATTCTCGAAACCATGGACTACGGCACGGCGCCGGAGTCCAACACCCATGTGAAACAATGGCTGACGCAACATGAGAAAGGCTTTGGCCATTTTATCGGCGGCAATTTCGTGGCTTCCAAAGCACCCCGCATGGACGTTTTTAACCCAGCCAACGGCGAAAAATTAGGCAGCGTTCCCAATGGCTTGCCAAATGATGTTGATAAGGCAGTTGAAGCGGCACGCAAAGCGTTCAAAACTTGGAGCAAGCTTTCAGGCTTCGAACGCGCCAAACATCTCTACGCACTGGCCCGCCACATTCAAAAGCGCGAACGCTTTCTCTCGGTGCTCGAAACCATGGACAATGGCAAGACCATCCGCGAAAGCCGTGACATTGATATTCCTTTGGTAGCCCGCCATTTTTATCATCATGCGGGCTGGGCGCAATTAGCTGAAACAGAATTCAAAGGCTTCGGTCCCGTCGGCGTGTGTGGCCAGATCATCCCATGGAATTTTCCACTGCTGATGCTCGCGTGGAAAATCGCACCCGCCATTGCGGCTGGTAATACGGTGGTGTTGAAGCCCGCTGAATTCACGCCGCTCACCGCACTGGCCTTTGCGGAAATCTGTATCGAGGCTGGCCTGCCGCCGGGCGTCGTCAATATTGTGACAGGCGATGGCGACACGGGCGCTGCCTTGGTGGCGCACAAGGATGTGAACAAGATCGCCTTCACCGGCTCCACCGAAGTCGGAAAATTGCTCCGTGTACAGACGGCAGGTTCGGGCAAGAAGCTCTCGTTGGAACTGGGCGGCAAGTCACCTTTCATCGTTTTTGAAGATGCGGACATTGATGCCGCCGTGGAAGGTGTTGTGGATGCTGTGTGGTTTAACCAAGGCCAGGTCTGCTGTGCGGGCACAAGGCTGTTGGTGCAAGAAGGTATATATGATGGCTTTATCGCAAGGTTAAAAAAACGCATGGAGTCTCTGCGTGTGGGTGACCCGCTCGATAAGTCAAATGATATGGGCCCGCTGGTTGATCCCGTGCAATTCGCTCGCGTCACGGCACTGGTGGAAAAGGGCAAGGCCGAAGGTGGCACATTGTTTGAAGCGCCTTGTGCTCTTCCAACCAAGGGCAATTATTTCGCGCCCTCGCTTTTTGTCAATGTGGACACGTCCTCCACAGTGATGACCGAAGAAATCTTTGGCCCCGTGATTTCAGCCATGACTTTCAGGACACCCGACGAAGCGGCTGCCTTGGCCAACCACACGCGCTACGGCCTCGCGGCTTCAATCTGGTCGGAGAATCTCAACGTTGCGCTGGAAGCGGCAGCCCGCGTGAAAGCGGGTGTCGTCTGGATCAACTGCACCAACCAGTTTGATGCGGCCGCAGGCTTCGGTGGTTATAAGGAATCGGGCTTTGGCCGCGAAGGCGGACGCGAGGGCCTGTTTGAATATCTGACCGACAGCCACGCTGCCGCTAAAACAACCCGCGCCGAAAAGCCGAAAGTTCTTTCGGGCGCAACATCCACACTGCATCATAATGATCAAGGCGCCGCCATTGATCGCACCGCGAAACTTTATATCGGCGGCAAACAAACAAGACCAGACTCGGGCTATTCCTATGATGTGCTTGGCACCAAAGGCAGTGTTCTAGGCGAAGCGGGTCTTGGCAACCGCAAAGACATCCGCAATGCGGTGGAAGCCGCACTGAAAGCTTCGGCGTGGGGCTCGGCCTCGGCGCATAACCGCGCACAGGTGTTGTTCTTCATCGTCGAAAACCTCAGCGCCCGCGCCGATGAATTCGCCCGCCACCTCAGCGCCCTTGGCGCAACGCCCAAGGCGGCTAAGCACGAGGTTGATGAATCCCTCCGCCGCATTTTTTATTACGCCGCCCAAGCCGACAAGTTTGATGGCCACATTCATTCCACCAATGCCAAGCGCCAAACCACGTTAGCCTTCAATGATCCCTATGGCGTGATGGGCCTCGTCTGCCCGCAAGAAGCGCCGCTTCTTTCGATGGTGTCGCTGATGATGCCCGCTTTGGCGATGGGCAACCGCGTGGTGTTGGTCCCATCGCAATCGCAGCCCTTGATCGCGACGGATTTTTATCAGGTGTTGGACACATCCGACGTGCCCGCCGGTGCCGTCAATATCATCACCGGCCAGCGTGATGAGCTGGCGAAAACCTTGGTCGAGCATGATGAAGTGGCCGCCCTCTGGTATCACGGCAGCGCTGAAGGCAGCGCCATGGTTGAGAAAGCTTCGGCAGGCAATCTCAAATCCACCTGGGTGAACCATGGCCACGTCGTTGATTGGTATAGTGATGCAAGAGGGCAGGGGATAGATTATCTACGCCGCGCCACCCAAGTGAAAAACATCTGGATTCCCTACGGCGAATAAGCGAGACGCATGAGCATGACAAACAAGCCTGAACTACTGGTCGTGGGTCCCTATCCTGATTGGGATTTTGTGGAACTGGAAAAAACCTATACGCTGCGCAAGCTTTGGGAAGCGCCAGACCAAAACGCCTTTCTCGCGCAGTACGCCGCCAATATTCGCGCCATTGGCACGCGGGGTGATCTGGGTGCCAGTGCAGCGCTCATCGCCGCTTTGCCGAAGCTTGAAATCATCGCCTGCAATGGCGTGGGGCTGGATGCCATAGATCTGCCCGCCGCTAAAGCGCGTGGCATCAAAGTGACCAACACACCAGATGTTTTAACTGATGATGTCGCCGATCTCGCCATCGGCCTGTGCATCGCCATCGCGCGCCACATTCCGGCAGGCGAAACCCATGTGCGCACAGGTCGGTGGAAAGCAGATACCTTACCACTGGCCACGCGGTTTTCGGGAAAACGCATGGGTATCATTGGCCTGGGTCGCATCGGCCTTGCCATTGCCGAACGCGCCGAAGCGTTTGATATGAAGCTGTCGTATCACAACCGTAAAAAGCGCGATGATGTGTCTTACGCTTATCGCAGCACAGTTGAAGCACTTGCCGCAGAGTCAGACTTTCTTATCGCCGCTCTGGCGGGCGGCCCATCAGCCAAAAATCTTGTTGATGCTGCGGCCTTCAAAGCGCTGGGGCCGAAAGGTTATTTCATTAATGTCTCACGTGGCACAATTGCCGATGAGGCCGCATTGCTTCACGCCCTCGAAAACAAAATCATCAAAGGCGCAGCGCTCGATGTGTTCTTGAATGAACCCAAAATCGACGAACGCTTTTTCACGCTACCCAATGTGGTTTTACAACCCCATGTCGGCAGCGCCACGCTGGAAACCCGCCAAGCCATGGGCCAATTGGTGCGCGACAATCTCGCCGCCCATTTCGCGGGCAAGCCTTTGCTCACGCCAGTGAATTGAAAACCTAAAACGCGATTTGCACTTTCATGGCGCGTGAGCGGTCGAGCGCCAGATCAAAACCCCTGGCGGCATCAGCAAGCGGGACGACTTCCGTCAGCAACGGTTTCAAATCCACCCGGCGCTTGTTGATTAAATCCACGGCCAGCGCAAACTCTTCGTGAAAACGGAATGAGCCACGAATTTCGATTTCTTTGGACACGATCATGTTTTGCGGAATCGATATATCACCACCAAGGCCGAGCTGAATCAACGCACCGCGCGGTTTCAAAACCTCAAGCCCGGTACGTAGCGCAGACTCATTGCCGGACGCTTCGATCATAATATCAAAGCTGCCCTTGTTGGCTTTGAACGGTGTCAGGCCATCTGTCTCTGTTGCGACATTGATCGTGTGGTCCGCCCCCATTTTACGCGCCATGGATAAAGTAAAATCCGAAACGTCGGTGGCGACAATCTCGCGGGCACCATGAACGCGAGCGGCCGTAATGGCCAGAACGCCAATGGGCCCACAGCCCGTCACCAGCACGCGCTTGTTCGCCAACGCCCCAGCCCGCACGATGGCGTGAAGTGTGACAGCAAAAGGTTCGGCAAAGGCCGCTTCTTCGATGCTCACCTCTTTGGCGATCCCATGGCACTGCGCAGCATCAGCCACCAATTGCTGCTGAAACGCGCCTTGAATATGAGGCATACGCATCGCACTGCCGTAAAACCGCATATCAAGGCAATGGTACTGCATGCCCTTCTGGCAGTACTCGCATTGCCCACAGGGGCGCGACGGTGACACCGCCACAACTTGCCCAACCTGCAAATGCGCGACACCAGCGCCCAGCGCCGCAATTTCGCCCGCCACTTCATGACCGAGAACCATCGGCTCTTGCAGCCGAATCGTGCCAAAGCCGCCGTGGCGATAATAATGCAGATCAGAGCCACAAATGCCACCGCGCTTGATGGCAATCAGAACCTGGCCCGCAGCGGGCTTTTCTACCGCGCGCTCTTCAATGCGCAGATCATGGGCCTTATGGATGACAACGGCTTTCATATTTTCCTCAGAAGCGGCCTTGCGCGATGTGACATGAAACGATAGCCATAGGCAAAGCACAGGGTCAAGAGATGGAACTTTTCAACCTCAAGAATAAAATCGCGTTGGTCACCGGTTCAAGCCAGGGCATTGGTTATGGCTTGGCCGAAGGGCTGGCGCAGGCGGGAGCCACCCTTGTTCTCAATGGCCGCGATGAAACGAAGCTGGAAGCAGCACGGCTGGCGCTGGAAAAGAAGGGCCATCACGTTTACGCCTCAGCCTTTGATGTGACGGACGAGACTGCGACCACCAAAGCCGTTCATGAGATTGAACAAGATATTGGCCCCATTGCCATTCTCGTCAACAATGCTGGCATGCAGTTCAGAACGCCGCTGGAAGACTATCCATTGATGAAGTTTCAAGAACTGATGCGTGTCAATGTGGAGAGCGTATTCATTGTGGCCAAGGCCGTGGCGCAGGCCATGATCAAGCGCAAAACTGGCAAGATCATCAACATTTGCTCGGTGCAAAGCGAATTGGGCAGGCCTTCGATCGCGCCTTACAATGCGACGAAGGGTGCAGTGAAAATGCTCACCAAAGGCATGTGCGCCGATTGGGCCAAATACAATATTCAAGTGAATGGCATTGGGCCTGGATATTTCAAGACTCCGCTCAATCAGGCGCTGGTCGACAATCCGGAATTTTCAAGCTGGCTGGAAAAACGCACACCGCAAGGCCGCTGGGGCAGTGTCGATGAGTTGATCGGCGCTGCGGTGTTCTTGGCCTCCGATGCATCATCATTTGTCAACGGTCACATCCTCTATGTCGATGGCGGGATCAGCAGTGTCCTTTAAAGGAGCCGCAGTGGTCATGGGCGTAGCTTCTTGCGGCAAGACTTCAGTGGGCGCATTGCTGGCAGAAAAACTGAACGCCCATTTCATTGAAGGGGATCGCCTGCACCCTACAACCAATGTAGCCAAGATGTCATCCGGAACGCCGCTCAATGATGATGACCGTTGGCCTTGGTTGAAAGCCATTGGTGAGTCCATCGCAGGCAAAGAGGCAGCGGTTGCTTCATGTTCGGCCTTAAAGCGCGTCTACCGCGAGGCGATCACCATGGCCGCGCAACGTCCTGTCTATTTCATTTATCTCTATGGCAGCCGCGCAGTGCTCGAACAACGGATAGGCGCAAGAAAAGGCCATTTCATGCCAGCGTCTCTGCTCGACAGCCAGTTGGCAACATTAGAAGAACCAGCGAAAGATGAATTGGCGTTAAGGTTGGATATTGTTTCGCCTGTGGCGGAGTTGGCTGAAGCCGCCAGAGTTTGGCTTCTGAAACAATAGTTTCTCTGCTTGACTAATTATTCTCCGCGTTGTCATCTCGCAAAAAAATGGAGAGCAGGGAATGCTCGTCGCGTTTCAGGGAGTGACGAAAAGATTTGGTGGCACCTCAGCCCTGAATGATGTTTCGCTTGATTTGGCAGCAGGCGAAATTCTGGCGCTGCTCGGTGAAAATGGTGCAGGCAAATCCACCTTGATCAAAGCGCTTGCCGGCATTCACAAACCAGACCAAGGCCGCATTCTTTTCAAAGGCCAAGACTATGTGCACGCGCCCCCCAAACCCAATGCGAAACAACGCGTAGCGTTCATTCACCAGGACTTAGGCTTGGTGGAATGGATGACGGTGGCCGAAAATGTCGGCCTTGCGCAAGGCTATTCGCGCAAAGGCGGGCTGATCCATTGGGGCAATACCGAACAGCGCGCATCTGAAGCGTTGAAACTTGTCGGCTGTGAATTTGACCCCACCAAGCGCGTGCAGGATTTGAGCCGCACCGAGAAATCCCTCGTTGCCATCGCCCGCGCTTTGGCAGTGGAAGCCGACGTGCTGGTGTTGGATGAGCCCACGGCCTCGCTCCCTGCCAATGAGGTGGAGCGGATGTTTGATGTTTTGCGCAAGCTTCGCAAACGCGGTGTGGGCATGATTTATGTCTCGCACCGCCTCGATGAAATCTTCCGCATCGCAGATCGCGTCGCAGTCCTGCGCGATGGCAAATTGGTTGGTGTACAAGAGGTGACGAAAACCACACCATCAGAACTCGTCAACATGATCGTCGGCCGTGAAGTGAAAGACCTATACGTGCGCAGCGCTTTAAAGCGCGGTGCTGAAACATTAAAGGTCATAAATCTCAAAACGTTTGGCGCCGGGCCTGTTTCCTTCGCCGCACATCAAGGCGAAGTGCTGGGCCTTGTGGGCTTGCGCGGTGCCGGACAGGAAGCTATTGGCCGGGCATTGTTTGGCGCAGAAAGTTCATTGGGCACAGTCACACTTGAAAATAAAACACTCGACTTGTCCTCGCCACAAGCAGCCCTCGCACAAGGCATCGGCCTCGTGGCGCGTGACCGGACGGAGGAAAGCGTGGCGCTTTCGCTTTCGGTGCGTGAGAACATGTTTCTCAATCCACTTTCGATTGGCAGAACACTGATGTCATTCCTTTCGCCACTGAATGAAGCAGAGCGGGCCGAAGCCATTGGCCATGAAGTAGGCCTTCGCCCGAATGATCCGCATCTGCCAGTGGAAGCACTTTCCGGTGGCAATCAGCAGAAAGTTGTGGTGGGCCGCTGGCTGGCCACAGGCCGCAAAATCTTGATCGCGGAAGACCCAACGGCGGGCGTTGATGTCGGGGCCAAATCTGAAATCTATCGCTTGATCGCCAAGGCGCTGGAAACGGGCATGACGGTGATCGTCGTCTCGACAGACTTTGAAGAAGTGGCCCACATCTGCCACCGTGCGCTGGTGTTCTCACGCGGTGCCATCGTTGCTGAAATCACCCAAGAAAACCTGACAACCCAATCCCTGATCCATGCCGCTTCGGCATCTGAGGCGGCCTGATGAATTCCATTCAATCTAATGCGCTTGAGCCGACACGCAGCGAACTTGCCGGGCTGACGACGGGACAAAAGCTTGGGCGCCTGCTGCCTGTCTATGGGCTGGTGCTGCTCACACTGTTTCTTATTCTCCTCTTCTCGGTCCTTTTGCCCGATACATTCCCAACGCTGTTGAACGTGCGTTCTATCATGTCCGACAAAGCCATCATCATGCTGCTCTCACTGGGTGTGATGATCCCCATGTCGGCGGGGCGTATTGATCTCACCGTCGGTTACGGCATCGTACTCTGGCATATTCTGGCAATTAGCCTGCAAACACTTTATGGCTTTCCATGGATAGTTGCGGTGTTGGTCGTCCTCGCATTGGGCGCAATCATGGGCCTGCTCAATGGCCTGCTTGTCGAAGTGGCCAAGATTGATTCATTCATCGCAACGCTCGGCACGGGCACAATACTTTACGCTCTGGCGCTGTGGCATTCCGGCGGCCGCCAAATCGTCGGCGTTGTGCCCGATGCATTCTACGCGTTGAATTCCACCATGATCTTCGGCCTGCCGATCACGGGCTATTATGTGATCATCATCGCGCTCGCCATGTGGGTGGTTTACGAATATCTGCCGGTGGGTCGTTATCTCTATGCTATTGGCGCAAGCCCCAAGGCCGCAGCGCTCAACGGCATTCCCGTGCGCAAATATGTGATGGCGTCCTTCATCGCTTCGGGCTTGTTCACAGCATTGGCGGGAATTCTTCTCGCGGCGAAACTGCGCATCGGCCAAGCCAGTGTCGGGCTTGAATATCTCTTGCCTGCTCTTGTGGGTGCTTTCCTTGGTTCCACCACCATCAAGCCCGGACGCGTCAATGTCTGGGGCACGGTGATTGGTGTTCTCATTCTGGCGGTCGGCATTTCCGGCATCCAGCAGTTCGGCGGTTCCTTCTGGGTGGAACCGATGTTCAACGGCGTAACCCTGCTGATTGCCATTGGCATCGCAGGCTACGCCCAAAGAAAGCGCGGTGCCGCCCAGAAGGTATCGTCTAAAACATAATGGGAGTGAACTATGGATCGTAGAGAATTACTGAAACGCGGCATTGCATTGGGCTTCACTGTCCCAATGTTGACCGAAATCGCTTACGCAGATTCGATGGCCGATGCCCAAGCCATCGTCGATAAATATGCCATGAAGGCCGACAAATGGGATGGCCCAACAACAGGCCCCAAAGCCCAGGCCGGAAAATCGATCGTCATCCTCGCAGGCGATATGAAAAACGGCGGCATCTTAGGCTCCTCCAAAGGTGCCGAGGAAGCCTGCGCTGCCATTGGTTGGACGGTGAAGACCATCGACGGTGCCGGTTCTGTTGCAGGCCGCGCTGCCGCATTTGGCCAAGCCATGGCGCTGAAACCCAATGGCATCATCGTCAGTGGTTTTGATACAACCGAACAAGCCACAGGCATGGCTGCGGCCAAGGCTGCAAACATTCCAGTCGTCACCTGGCATTCATCGCCAACGACGGGGCCATCACCTGATCTTGGCATTTATGCCAATGTGACGACAGATCCGATGCAAGTTTCAACCGCCGCAGCCATGTGGGCCTATATCGACGCCAAGGGCAAACCGGGCTGCATCTATTTCACCGACTCGACCTATGCCATCGCCATCGCCAAAGCCAAGAAGATGCAGGAAGTGATCGAGAAACTGGGCGGCACGACGGTTGAATGGGTGGATACGCCCATTGCCGAAACGTCGCAGCGCATGCCGCAACTCACCACCAGCCTGTTGCAAAAACACGGCGCAAAGTGGACGCATTCGATGGCGATCAATGACTTGTATTTTGACTTCATGGGTCCATCGCTCGCCGCCGCTGGCATTGCTGGCGCGGGCCAATCACCACAAAACGTCTCGGCTGGTGATGGTTCGGAGTCTGCCTATCAGCGCATCCGCACAGGTCAATTCCAAGCTGCAACCGTGGCTGAGCCATTGAATCTCCAAGGCTGGCAATTGGTGGATGAGTTGAACCGCGCCATGGCCGGTGAAAAATGGTCAGGCTATGTTTCGCCACTTCATGTCGTCACCAAAGCCAACGTCGAATTCGACGGCGGCCCCAAGAACGGCTTTGATCCTGGCAACGGCTATCAAAACGAATACAAGAAAATCTGGGGCAAGTAAGCTTCTGCCAAACGAACGAATAGAAAAGGGGCCGCCAGCAATGGCGGCCCTGCGACTTGAAATGGGAGATCAAAATGACACAAACGCGTTGGGGCATTTTGGGGCCGGGCAACATTGCCCAGAATTTCGCTGATGGGTTGGCACAGGCACCCTCGGGCGTGCTTACTTCCATTGCCAGCACGTCGGCTGAACGACGCGCCAGCTTTGGTGAGCGCAACAAAGTGAAAACCGAAAAGCGCCACGCTACTTATGAAGCTTTGATCGCCGACAAAGACATAGATGCAATTTATATTTCCACGCCGCATCCATGGCACGCTCAATGGGCGATCAAAGCCATGCGCGGCGGAAAAGCCGTGCTGGTTGAAAAGCCTGCGGGCATGAATGCGGCAGAAGTGATTGCGCTCACCGAAGTGGCCGAACAATCTGGCACCTTCTTCATGGAAGCCTACATGTATCGCTGCCATCCGCAGATTGCACGGCTGTTGGAGCTCATTGCATCGGGCGAAATCGGAACCCTCCGCCATCTCAAAGTGAACTTTGGATTCGCGGCCCCCTTCAAAGCGGACTCGCGGCTTTACGATCGCAACTTAGGTGGCGGCGGCATTCTCGATGTGGGTGGCTATACAACATCACTGGCGCGCCTGATCGCGGGTGCCAGCATGGGGCAACCCTTTGCTGAGCCGACAAGCCTGAAAGGCGTTGGCATAGTCGGCAAAAGCGGCGTCGATGAAGTGGCTCATGCGCTGCTCACGTTCTCCAATGGGTTCATTGCTGAAATCGCCGTTGCCGTGGCGCGAAACATGCATAACCGCGCCATCATCACGGGCGACAAAGGCACCATTGAATTGCCTGATCCTTGGGTGCCGGGCCGCAATGCCGGACCGTCGGATTCGAGGATCATTGTCACGGTCGATGGAAAGAGCCGCACCGAAAATATCACCAATCCGCATCAGCTGTTTTCCTTCGAAGCTGAACTCGCCAGCCGCGCCATTCTGGGCGGCCACAAGCAGGCCCCGCATCCCGCCATGAGTTGGGCCGACAGCATCGGCAACAATCAGGCGCAGGATCGTTGGCGCGCTGAATTGGGTTACGTCACCTTCAGCGAAGACCCGAAACTCAATCGCTCCTTGCCCGGCGTATTGCCAACGGGCCTCCCTAAAATTCCCCACATTAAGATCGCCGACCTTGACAGGCCGATCAGCCAGTTGGTGATCGGCTGCGATAACAAAGACGATATTGCTTCTGGCGCTTTGGTCTGGGATGCGTGGATGGAAGCAGGCGGCAATGCTTTTGATACCGGCTTTGTCTATGGCGGCGGCCATCATGAAAAAGTGCTCGGCCAGTGGATCGCAAATCGCGGCGTGGCCAAGGATGTGATCACCATCGTCAAAGGCGGGCACACGCCATACTGCACGCCACGCGCCATTGAGGCGCAACTCGATATTTCGCTGGAACGTTTGGGCCTCAATCATGCGCCCATCTACATCATGCACCGCGATAACTTGAATGTTCCCGTGGGCGAATTCGTTGACGCGCTCAATCGCTTGCATAAAGCGGGCCGCATTGGTGCCTTTGGCGGTTCCAACTGGTCGGTGGCACGCTTCGAGGAAGCCAATGCTTATGCCGCGTCAAAAGGATTGAAGCCCCTCACCATCCTGAACAACAATCTTTCTTTGGCTGTGATGGAAAAGCCCGTCTGGGCGGGTTGCATCACGTCCAACAATGCAGAGACTTTGGCCTTCCTGCGGACAAGCAGGACCACGCATGTGAGTTGGTCATCACAAGCCCGCGGTTATTTCCTGCCGGAGGCTTTGCGCAACCGCCTGCCCGCCGACACCAGCCCCGAAACCTGCTTTGGCAGCATGGACAATGCCGAGCGCCGCGCCCGCGCTGAGAAACTCGCCAAGCAGCATGGCGTGTCGACGCACAACATCGCGACTGCCTGGGTTTTGGCCCAAAGCTTCCCGTCTCTGGCGCTGGTCGGCCCCAGAAGCCCGGGCGAGATTGCCTCCACCCTGCCGGGCCTCGCCGTGAAGCTCAGCCCACAAGAAATCGCTTGGCTGAATTTGGAAGCAAAAGACCTATGACTCAGCGCGGCGGCGTTTGAGCAATTGCAGCGCCGTCGCTTCATTGGTGATGAGCACATTGCAGTTCACGAGTTTCAATCCGCCCAGAAGCGCATCCACTTTTTCTGCACCACCCGAAATCATCACCCGGCGCGGCACTTGTTTCAAACGCTCAATCGGCATGGACATGACGCGATCATTGACGGGATGTTTCACCAAGCTGCCATTGGCATCAAAGAAATTATAGAGCAGATCACCCACAGCGCCTTTCTTGATCAAAGACAAGCGCTCGTCATCATTCAGAAATCCAAGTTTGAAGGATGTGGATTGCGCCGCCATCGTGCCCACTGAAAGCAGCGCCAGATCCATCTTGGCGCTGCGATCAATCACATCTTTGAGGCCGCAGCGTTCAATCAAAGCCTCGCGTGTGCGCGGTGAATCAACCAGCGCAGGTGCGGCCAAAAGATAGCAATCGGCCCCCACCGTATTGGCAAACTGCCAGGCAAAATCCGCCGGATTAAAGCGCTTGGCCTGCACAATGCCGCCCAACAGCGAAACAATTTCAACGCCTTTCAATTCACGCCCGGCAAGCGTTTGCAGTGACTCATAAAGTGTTGCCCCCCAGCCGACGCCAAGGCAGATATTATCTTTCAATTGATCCGTCACATACATGCCCGCTGCCGCACCAATCACTTTGTTGACATGCGAGGGTTGCGAAGGTTCGGGAACAACGATCGCATCGTTCAAACCGAATTCAGCCTTCAGCTCTTTCTCAAGTTCCAAACATTCGGTGATAGGGCCTGTCAGCCAGATGCGCACTTCACGCTGCGCCAAGGCTTCGTTGATATTGCGCACCACAGTCACACGACCGATGCCGAGCGTGTCGGCAATCTCGCTCTGCGTCAGGCCTTCCACATAATACATCCATGCGATGCGCATGCGGTTTCGCGCAATGCGCCCGGCGGCGCGCTCAGGCCGATCTTGATCTTCTTTTGTTTTACGTGCCACGCGCCCCAACTCCTGCTTCCGGAATTCTGTCTACGCAAACGGAGATGAAAGCGCAATTCTGCATCACAAACTATCCGCACCTAAGCCATATGACGACGCACATCAGACCAGCTTTTGCAGATCACGTTAGCACCTGCCTCTTGCAACATTGGCGCAAGTGCAGGCGTGGCATGGCTGCCGCCCGTAAAACCAATCACCGTCATGCCTGCCGCCAAGGCGCCGCGCACGCCATAGGGCGAATCTTCGATCACCAAACATTTCGCAGGCCCAAAACCACATTGCGCCGCAGCAAATAAAAACAGATCTGGCGCCGGCTTGCCGCGTTTCACCATGGATGAGCTGAAAATGCGCGAATCGGGAAAGTAGGCCGCAAGCCTTGTAAGTTCCAAGCTATGGTGAATGCGCTCCAGCGACGAAGATGATGCAACGCACTTTGCCGGCGACAATCTGTTGAGAAATTCAACAATCCCATCTGTCGGCTGCAACTGTTTTTCCATCAGGGACTTGGTCTCAATCCAAATGTCCGGCACTTTTTCCTCTGGCAAGCGAAAGCCCGTGAGCCTGTGGATAAGATCAAGAATGTCCGATTGCTTCATGCCGATGCAGCGCGCAAAAACATCAGGGCCAACATCGGCACCATGTTTTGCAAAGACGTTGCGGTAAGCCAAGGCAGAGATCGGCTCGCTGTCGACCAGCACACCATCACAATCGAAGATTACAAGTTCTGGCTTTATCAACATCTCCCCCAAGCTATTCCCTCAGCACTCACGCGGCGCTAATATGGCTGAAGCAAAGGCGGTGCGCCACTGCTTCGCCACTGCAACGATTTGCTGCGCCGCGTCAAAATACGAAACATATTGACATCTCCAAATACAAATGTTCTTAATTGCGGACAAGTAAGAAAGACTCAAAAACAAGCGACAGCTCAAGATCGCAAAAAGTCTTTCAAGGGGTTGGGAGTTTGAAATGCCACTTTGGCAAATGATTTTGTTGGCCTGGGTCGTGCTGTGGGCGCTGCAGTCCGTCGGCGTTTGGTATCAAATGCGCCGCTATCGCGAGCAGCTGCATTCTCTTCAAACAGAATACACATCTGGCTACGTTGGCACGGGCTATAGCCCAAGGCGCCTTGCGCGCGGTGCCATCGTGATGATTGTGACCAACGGCGATCTCACCATCAAGAAATTCATGCTGATGCGCGGGGTAACGTTTCTCGCCCCCTTCCGACGACTCAATGAATATGAGGGTCTCAGTTTCGAACAGCTCAGCCAGAAGCTGGCCGATGAACCCAAAAAATCAAGCCTGAAGGCGGCGGCGGAAAACGCCATAGCACAAATTCAACGGGTCAAAAAAGATCGCGAGTCCCCCAAAAAAGAGGCCTCCGAAATGGCGCATGCGTAACTGCGTCCAATTAAGCAAAGTGCCAATGATGGGAGAAAACGATGGCAATACTACACATGGTGACGCAGTTTCATGATGCCCTCCAGCATCTGCCGACTGCCGCTCACATAACACTCAACCACTTGGGCCACGCGGCTCAGCTGGGCAATGGCCATGAAGGCCACGTTATTTTGGTGGATAACGTAATTTCACCAGAAGATTTCAAGAAAAAAGTAGATGCGCTCGCTGGAGCGGACAAAGAAACCAAGTTGGGCTGGCTAGCCAATGCCGCAAAATATTTTATCGGCATGTTCCAAAAAGGCGGCGAAGTTTTCGTAGGCTTCGTCACTGGCATCGTCCCAACACTGGTGGTTCTGATGACTGCATTCTATGCGATCACAGGTCTCATCGGTGAAGACCGCGTAACCGGTCTGGCCCGCTGGGCCGGAAAGACCTTCTGGACCCGCTACACCTTATTGCCGCTGATATCGGTCTTCTTCCTGACCAACCCGATGGCTTATACCTTCGGATCATTCCTCGAAGAAAAGCACAAACCCGCGTTTTATGATGCGGCTGTGTCATATGTGCATCCGCCCCTGGGCCTCTTCCCACATATCAATCCGGGCGAATATTTCGTCTGGGGTGGCGTGCTGGTGGCTCTTCTTGAGCTTGAGAAGAACGGTAAGGTGGCTTCTGGCTATCACATCCAAGTGGCACTTTGGTACGCCATCGTCGGCATGGTTGTGATCCTGCTGAAAGGCATTGTTACTGAACGCCTCACCTTGCTTCTGGCACGTCGCCAGGGCGTTGATCTTGACGCATAAGGGAGAACAGTAATCATGGCAAAACAAGCATATAAAGCCGTAAAGGTCTCCCGTGGCCGCAATGGCTGGGGTGGCCCACTGGTCATCCTGCCCACCGACCAGCGCGACAAGATTGTCTCAGTTACCGGCGGTGGCATCCACCCCGTGGCCAAGCGCCTTGCTGAGTTGACGGGTGGCATTGCCGTTGACGGGTTCAAAACCCCGCCACTGGAAAGCGAAATGGCCGCTGTCGTTGTGGATTGCGGTGGCACCGCACGTTGCGGTGTCTATCCTCGCAAACGCATCCCGACGGTGAACCTCACACCCGTCGGCCAAGCCGGCCCCATGGCGCAATTTATCATGGAAGACATCTACGTCTCCGGCGTGGGTGTGGGCAACATGGAAATGGCTGATGGCTCAGCCGTTCCAACTTTGGCAGGTGTTGCAACATCAGCTGGTTCCATGGCAGCAACCGCTGCCGCAGGTGCCAGTGCTGCGGCTGCAACTGTCGTGGCTGATACCAGCGATCAAGGTGGCTTGATCAATCTGATCACCACGATTGGCCGCGTCATGGGCCGCGTCGTGGGCATTTTCTTCAATGCCGGCCGCCGCGCCATTGATCAGCTGGTGCGCAACGTTCTGCCCTTCATGGCCTTCGTGACCATGTTGATAGGTTTGATCTTGTACACTGGCATTGGTGACTTATTGGCCCATCCTCTGGGACCACTAGCCAACAATATCTTCGGTTTGCTGGTAATTTCAGCGATCTGCGGATTGCCCTTCCTGTCGCCCATCTTGGGACCAGGCGCGGTGATTGCCCAGGTGATCGGCGTGGCCATTATCGGCCCACAAATCGCCAATGGTACGATTGCTCCGGCCATGGCTCTGCCGGCGCTCTTTGCCTACAACACGCAAGTCGGTTGTGACTTCGTGCCCGTAGGCTTGGCGCTCGGTGAAGCCAAGCCCAAAACCATTGAAATCGGCGTGCCCGCGGTTCTGATCAGTCGCCAATTCATGGGCCCCGTATCTGTTGTTTTGGCTTATTTGGTCAGCCTCGTCGTATTGTAAGCGCGTTGAAAGCCGCCCGGGCACACCCCACAGGCCCGGGCGGCCAATTCATTTCGAACAGGATTGCCCAATGTTTCTGAAAACGCAAATCACTGCAATCGGCCCCGACGTGGCAGATTTGATTGAGGGTGGCGTTCTTATCCTTTTTGCCGATGGCGCACCGCCTGAACTTGCTGAAGTGTCTGTGCTGCACAAAGTCGCTCATGTTGACAAGGTTCAGCCCAAAGCGGGGGCCACAATCAAGATTGGTGCATTGGAAGCTAAGATTACCGCAATGGGTGATTACGCTTGGAATAAGGTGATCGAAATCGGCCACGTAGTCATCAATTTCAACAATGCCGCAGCGACCGAGCGCCCCGGTGAAATTTGCGCCACCGTTTTGGATGGTGCGGCCTTGATGGCCAATTTGAAACCCGGCCAAACCATCAGCATCAGCTAGGCCATGGAACGCAAGATCATAGTTCGCGTACGAGATGGTCTTCACGCAAGACCCGCCACCCGATTTGTGAAATTGGCCAAGAGCTTTGCCTGCGACATTGAAATCACTAAGGGTGCAAAAACCGCCAGCGCCAAGAGTGCTGTAAAGCTCATGCTCCTCTCGGTTATGGAAAATGACGAAGTGGATTTGAAAACCACCGGCGAGGATGAAGCCACAGCGCTGGAGCAACTGGCGAATTATTTGCAAGACCCGCAGGCCGGGCTTGATGATGGGGAAAGTCAAGCAGTAGCGCCAGCAGGTCTCAAAGCGGTCGCCGCGTCAGAAGGCATTGGCCTTGGCCCCGTCTTTGCCTATTTCCCCGAACCCATTGCGCCCGACAACCGCGTGATTTCTGCCGCCGAACAAGCAGAAGAAGTTCACAAATTGAACGTTGCTGTCGTCACCGTGCGCCAACGCATGAAGCGGGGCGCAGAAGATAAGTCGCTTTCTCCAGCAGACCGCGCCATCATCGCCGCACTCTCTGAAATTGCAGGCGATGAAGCCATGCAAAGCGAAATGGCCGAAGCTATCGCCGGCGGGGCCTCAGCCCTCAATGCAATTCTGCAAGTTTCATCGCGCACCGCAGATGAATTCTCCAAAATGGGCGACACTTATCTTAAAGCCCGCGCCGATGATATCCGCTCCGTCGCCCGCCAGATTGCTTTGGCTGTTCAGGGCAAGGTCGATGCAGATTTAAGCAACATTCCTTTTGGCTCGATTATTGTGGCGGATGACGTGGGTGCCTTTGAATTCACCCGCGCACCCTTGAAGAAAATCGCCGGCCTCGTTTGCGCGAAGGGATCAACAACATCGCATATCGCCATCATCGCCCGCACCCATGGCATTCCGGCCATTCTCGGCTTGGGCGAAGGGATTGAAAAACTTCGCAACGCCAAATATCTGGCCATGGATGGCAAAACAGGCCAACTGATTCCAGAGCCTGATGCCGCAACCAAGGCCGAATTTGAGCAGCGCCAAAAGCAGGCACAAAGTGAACGCGAAGCGCTCAAAGCCTATCTCAGTTTCTATCCCACCAAAAAAGACGGAACCAAAATCGAAGTCGCCGCCAACATTGGCTCGGCTGATGAGATTGATGTGGCGCTCGCCGCTGGGGCCATGGGCGTTGGCCTGTTTCGCACCGAGCTTCTCTTTATGCAACACCGCGAATTGCCTTCAGAGGAGATTCAATTTGCTGTCTATTCAAAAATCGCAGAAGCATTCAAGCCGCATTCGGTGATCGTGCGCACGCTGGACATCGGCGGAGATAAACCTGTGGCGGGCATTGAATTCCCCTATGAAGAAAACCCCTTCCTCGGCTGGCGCGGCGTGCGCATGTGCCTCGACAGGCCAGACGTCTTCAAACCACAGCTTCGTGCACTGCTCCGTGCGGCCATCCATGGCAACATCAAAGTCATGGTGCCGATGATTGTGGACGCTGGCGAAGTGCGCGCCGTGAAAGCACTGATCAAAATCTGCGCCGATGAACTGAGAGCCGAAGGCCAAGCCTTTGCCGCGTTCCCTTTGGGCGTGATGATCGAAACCCCAGCCGCTGTTTTCGCGGCAGATGAGCTGGCGAAAGAATCCGCCTTCTTCTCCATCGGCACCAATGATCTCACGCAATATGTGATGGCCGCTGACAGACTAAACGCCAAACTTGCCAAACTCTATGATGTCACGCACCCGGCCGTGATGCGCGCCATCGCCATGACGGTAGAAGCGGGCCGCAAAGCAGGCATCATGGTGGGCATGTGCGGCGAGGCTGCAAGCCGCGTTGATCTGATCCCGAAGTTCATCGACATGGGATTGACCGAACTTTCGATGAGTCCCGCATCAATTCCCCGCGCCAAAGCAACACTCGCAAAGCTGTTTGAAAGTGATATAGAATTATGATACATATGTTGTATCAGATACAATAATGTAACGAAATGCAGAGTGATCATGGTCAACGCGCCGAAAAGCAAATCCACCACAGGCCCCAATGCGCGGCCCTTCTATGCCCAGCATAATAAGCCTCAACTGCGCGATGCGTTACGCCGCATGTGGCTGATCAGGCGTTTTGAAGAAGTGGCCGAAGAGTCTTACGTGCGCGGCCTCACCCACGGTACCATGCATCTCTCGATTGGACAGGAAGCCTCCGCCGTTGGCATTTGCATGGATCTTACCAACGCCGATTACATCACCTCCACTCACCGTGGCCATGGCCACTGCATCGGTAAGGGTGCTGAAGTGAAATACATGTTCGCTGAATTTTTCGGCAAGGAAGAAGGCTATTGCCGAGGCCGTGGCGGCTCCATGCATATTGCTGATCCTGCTACAGGTAATTTAGGCGCAAATGGCATCGTCGGCGGCGGCTTGCCCTTGGCAACAGGTGCTGCCCTCGCCATCCAACTGCGCAAAAGCAAAGATGTCGCCGTCTGCTTCTTCGGTGATGGTGCCAACAACGAAGGCGCGTTCCATGAGTCACTCAACATGGCTGCGGTGTGGAATCTGCCAGTTATCTATGTCTGTGAGAACAATCAATATGGCATGTCGGTCTCGACCGAACGTTCCACTGCGGTCAAAGACATCGCCACCCGCGCTGTGGCCTATGATATGCCGGGCGTGATTGTGGATGGCAATTCTATCGCTGATGTGAGCGAAGCCATGATGGCCGCAACCGAACGCGCCCGCAGCGGCAAAGGCCCCAGCCTCATCGAATGCAAAACCTATCGCACAAGAGGCCATTCGCGCTCGGACCGCAACCGCTATCGTACCAAGGATGAGATTGAGGATTGGAAAACGCGTGATCCCATTCCAGCGTTTGAAGATGAATTGGAAAAATTTGGCGTGCTGTCAGCAGCAGAAATTGAATCTGTAAAAGCCGAAGTTGAAAAAGAAGTGAATGATGGTTTCACCTTCGCCCAAGCGGGCACCAATCCTGTGACAGAAAGTCTGCTGCGTGATGTCTATACAGGTGCCGCATGAGCGAGCGTGAACTTTCCTATGCCCAAGCCATTCAGGAAGCCTTGGCCCAGGCCATGACGGCCGATGAACGTGTTTTCATCATGGGCGAAGACATTGGTGTTTATGGCGGTGCCTTTGGTGTGACCGGTGATCTAATTCAGCGCTTTGGCGAACACCGCGTGCGCGATACGCCGATTTCTGAATTGGGTGGCGCAGGCGTGGCCGTGGGGGCGGCCATGGCGGGTGCGCGGCCCATCTATGAATTCCAATTTTCCGATTTCGCCTCGCTGGCGATGGAGCAGATTGTCAACCAGGCCGCCAAGATGCGCTATATGCTGGGCGGCAAGATTTCTGTGCCTGTGGTATTTCGCATGCCCTGCGGTTCTGGCACCGGGGCTGCTGCACAACATTCACAATCACTCGAAGCATGGTTCGCCCATATTCCAGGTTTGAAGGTTGTTGAACCTGCAACACCTGAAGACGCAAAAGGTTTGTTGCTCGCGGCACTTGATGATCCTGATCCCGTCATGGTTTTCGAACACAAACTGCTCTACAAAGTGAAAGGCCCTGTGCCAGAAGCGGCTTACCGCACACCCATCGGCAAGGCGGCCATCCGCCGCGAAGGCAAAGATGCGAGCCTCGTGACCGCTGGCATCATGGTGCAGAAGGCCCTGGAAGCGGCAACGATTCTGGCAGGCGAGGGCATTGATCTTGAAGTGATTGACTTGCGCTCCATTCGCCCACTCGACACCGAAACGATTTTCACCAGTGTGAAAAAAACTACGCGGCTTGCCATTGCCTATGAAGGTGTAAAATCCTTCGGCATCGGTGCTGAAATCAGCGCGGCTGTGGCGGAAAGTGAAGCCTTCGATTATCTTGATGCGCCGATCATGCGGCTGGGCGGAGCGGAATCGCCGATCCCCTACAGCCCCATTCTCGAAAAAGCTGCTGTGCCGCAAGTGGATGATATGGTCGCGGGCCTTCGCGCCCTTGTGAAAAAGCGGTTCTAAGCCATGGCCACAGAAGTCATTCTGCCGCGAGTAGATATGGACATGACCACCGGCACCATTGGGAAATGGCATGTCGAAGATGGTGCCACCGTCAAAAAGGGCCAGGCCATTTTCGAGATTGAGACTGACAAGTCCGCAATGGAAATTGAATCACCCGCCGATGGCGTGATCAAAATCGGTGATGCCAAGGTGGGCGCAGTTGTCCCAATTGGTTCCATTGTGGCGATGATTTTTGGGGCCGGCGAAACGCCACAGGCCGCCGCGTCGACGAACTCATCTTCATCCTTCTCCCCTCGGGAGAAGGTAGCCGACAGGCCTGATGAGGGCCTTACCGCGAGTTCAATTTCGCAGATCGGACTCGCGACAAGTCCCTCAACCGCCCTTCGGGCACCTTCCCCCAACGGGGGAAGGGCGACAAATGAAAACGCAAATATCGACCAACGAGCAACACCTCTCGCCCGCCGTCTCGCGCATCAAAAAGGCATTTCACTTTCCGCCATCAAAGGCTCGGGCCCGCATGGCCGCATTGTTGCTGAGGATGTAACGAATGCCCAACCGGTAAAAATAGCCCCGGCGCAAGTAAGTGGCCCAGACGCATCAACCATCCGCGCCATGTATGCCGAGGGCAGCTATGAAATAAAACCGCTGGACGCCATGCGCCGCACAATTGCCCAGCGCTTGACGCATTCAAAGCAAACCGTTCCGCATTTTTATCTTTCGGCCACTTGCATCATTGATCAACTCATTGCCATTCGCACCCGCCTGAACGCCCATGGCGGCGATGCCTACAAACTCTCGATCAATGATTTCATCATCAAGGCGCTGGCGCTGGCTTTGCAGCAAGTGCCGGATGCGAATGTGACTTATACGGATGATGGTATTCTGCACCACCGCGCCAGTGATGTGGGCGTGGCCGTTTCAGTGGAAGGCGGGTTGTTCACGCCCGTGATCCGCAGCGCGGAAACAAAGTCTCTCAAACAAATTTCGAGCGAGATGAAAGATCTGGCCGCCCGCGCCAAAGCCCGCAAACTTCAGCCCGCAGACTATCAAGGCGGCTCAGCTGCGATTTCCAATCTCGGCATGTTCGGCGTGGAAAGCTTCACAGCAATCATCAACCCACCACAAGCGACGATCCTTGCCATCGGTGCCGCAGTTGAACGCTTCATTCCGGTGAACAGGCAGCCGATGCTGGCCACGCAAATGTCGGTGACACTCTCATGCGATCATCGCGCCGTCGATGGTGCCGTGGGTGCAAGGCTGTTGCAGGCTTTCCAGAAGTTGATCGAAGACCCGGCTTTGATGTTGATCTGATCAGTACAGCGCCACAACGCCGCGCAAAATCCGCGCGGTGGCGTCAAGGTCTTGCGTCTCCAAAGCTTGCGTCAATGCGGCAAGGCGCGGCTTTAACAATGCGCCAGAGATTTCAAGAAACGCACCTTCATCTAAATCCGCCAAGGGGCGGCCTTGCTCTGCCAGCAGCAAAGCCAAACAGGCCGTGGCCATCACCGTAACATTGGCGTCGGCATCTCTTAAAATCTGGCCCTGCGCATTGGGCGTGCCTGTTCTTGCAACAGGCGCGGCTTGCACCAGATGCAGTAACACCAATGCCATTTTACCATCTGTTGGCGTATCCTTGTCGGCCATCTGGCCCTGCAAGGCGCGGCGCGCGGCTTCAATGCGGTGCTCCAAAATCAAACTCGGTCCAGTGGCCCAGCGCTCAAGGATCAAACCGCCAGCGCGGAAAAAATAGGCGGTAAACTCGGTGGTAAACGCGAAGTATTGTTGTTGAATAGATTGGAATACATCCCGGCGCACTGCTTGTTCAAACGGCGAGGGCAGGGCCCGCCACTGCGGACGCACGATTTTGACCGAAAGATCACCCCCGCGCGAAAGGCCCGTATCAACCCCACGCGCCACGGCGGCAACGGCCCGCGACAGCATTGTCACCTGACGTGGCACAGGCGAGGCCGGCGCATCGGCGCGTGACAAATCCCGCGCATAAAAACGTGCCGTGCGCAATCCGTCGCGCATCCCCGCCGCCATACAGGCGACATGGGTGGTGAGCGGCGTGTTGGTTTTGACAACAGTGATTTGATTATTCATGTGCCTATTTCACCCCTTGACGCGCCACAATGCAAGTCACATTGATAGTCCATGTTAATGCCGATCAAAGGTGAGATGGAACACCGGGCCGATCTTGTGCATCAGGCCCGCCATTTCCGTACGATATTTGAAGGCTTTAGCCGCAATGTAACGCTGCTTTACGCCAATCAACCAATGCAGCCTGTAATTGATTCCGTCGCTCTCGCCACAGCTTTTTCCAAATGGCGCGAAATATTTGATGTAACGCGCCCCTATGCCGATATTAATCGGCCTGACTTTGTGGTGTTTTCCGCCGGGCTTTTGATGAAGGAAATGCTGGTGGCCAAAGCCTTGGCTGTCCGCGCCGAAGATGCCGTCGCAAGCCCTGAGGCAGGTCTGGCGCAATGGCCCGAAGGCTATGCCTATGCCAGTTTCTGCCTGTCGATGGCAGAGGCCGTTTTGGAAAGCATGGGAGAACAAGGCGTGGTCAACGATGCAGTGGCGTCCCAGCCCGCCTTCTGGAACTCCTTCCGCGAAAATGCGGTCGAGAACGCAGGTTCTGTTCTTGGCTTTTTTGATATGCTCTGTGGGGTCGAACCCAATTGGGAAGGGCCTGATGTCTTCTGGTTCCGCCCCGGCTTCAAAGGCCCACAAGGGCCACGGACGCTATAATAATCCGCAATTCAATTGCACAACATATTGACTTAATCCGAAACAAAAGTATCCTAAATCAAATTGCCATTTTGGGGAGACTATCGCCTTGGTCACAGGTTCAAAGCTGAATTCGAATGCGAAGCAGTCAGGTTCATTGGGTGATGATCTGGCCCGCCGTGCACATGAGCTGGGCCGCCCCATTCGCGTCGGCCTCATTGGCTCGGGCGAGATGGGAACCGACATCGTCACGCAGTGCGGCATGATGCCCGGCATCACCGTTGCCGCCATCGCCGAGATCAACGCGGGCGCTGCCGCCAAGGCACTGGCCATCGCAGGCCGCGCGGCAGGCAGCCATGTGGAAGCCAGCACACAATCGGCCTTTGATACAGCACTGGAAGGCAACAAGACGGCCATCACCGCCGATGCACAACTGGTCTGCAAATCACCCCATGTCGATGTCGTAATCGACGCCACCGGCCGCCCCGGCGTGGGCGCATCGATTGGCCTTGTCGCCATGGAACATGGCAAGCATCTGGTGATGATGAATGTCGAAGCCGATGTCACCATCGGCGCCTATCTCGCACATGAAGCCAAGCGCCTCGGCGTGGTCTACACGCTGGGCGCAGGCGATGAGCCTTCCTCCTGCATTGAACTCATAAACTTCGTCAAAAGCCTCGGCTACCCGATCATCGCGGCGGGCAAGGGCAAGAACAACCCGCTCAACATTGATGCAACGCCAGATCTCTATGCCGCCGAAGCCAAAGCCCGCAACATGAACGCGCGCATGTTGGTGGAATTTGTCGATGGTTCCAAAACCATGGTGGAAATGGCAGCCATTTCCAATGCCACAGGGCTCGTGCCAGATAAGCCCGGTATGCACGGCCCCGCCGCCACGCTCGATGAGTTGGCCTCGACGCTTTGCCCAATTGCCGATGGCGGCCTGCTCTCGCAAACTGGCGTTGTCGATTATTCAATCGGCAAGGGCGTTGCTCCCGGTGTTTTCGTCATCGCCAAGGCCCCTCATGCCCGCATTCACGAGCGCCTGAGCGATTTGAAAATGGGCAAGGGCCCCTATTTCAAATTCATCCGGCCTTATCACCTTACCTCGCTGGAAGTGCCACTGTCTTGCGCCCGAGCCGTGCTTTATGGAACCGCAGACATGGTGCCGCTGCCTGTGCCCAACTCCGAAGTCTGCGCCTTGGCCAAACGTGATTTGAACGTCGGCGACAAGCTCGATGCCATCGGTGAATATACCTATCGCGCCTGGATCATGACAGTGGCGGACGCTGCCAAAGCTCATGCCGTGCCCTGCGGCCTGCTCGAGGGCGGCAAAGTGACCAAGCCGATCAAGAAGGGCGAGCTTTTGAACAGCAGCAATGTGGAAGTGGACCGCACCAGCCGTATATACGCCTTAAAGCAAGCCCAAGATAATATGTTGAAAACCTTGGCGGCCTAAACGGGTTGCTATAGGTATGACAAGTCCAACATCACCGATCCAAGGTTTGCTGCTATCTTTTATGATTGATCTGTTCTGATCAACCTATGTTGGTCAATGCGCCCTCTCCTGCAACCCGGGGGAGGGCGTTTTATTTTGTGAGGTTCTCACTTCAGCCAACAAATCCCACGCAGGTGAATTTCGTGGTGGCTGCCGTTCCCGTCAAATAGCGCAGGTGAAAATTTAACGTCTCATTAATAAACACCTGCAATTAACGATCTCGTAAGACACGTAAATGATTCGTGAATGCGTGACCGCCGTTGTCATCTAAAGCATCGTATTTTATACAATTTATATTGAGTTCTTAATTTTTTATCAACTGTAAATTGTGTCGTGTATCAGCTTAGCACTGTCAATTAGGGGGTCGACGTCCGGTTAGCGCCTGGTGTCGTTAGTCGTTTAGATATGACAATCGCGCGCATTGTTCTGCCGCCCATTTTAGCGGTATTTTGTCTTTTTCGGGATCGTTGGCTCGCCGGTTTGCTTGTATTGGCATTTGCGGTGGTTTCAATGTCCTTCCCCGCGATGGCAGGCACAACCGGGGCTTGGACGCCCGCAGGCGGCGGTGGCAGTGCGATTGCTGCTGGTGTTACCGTAACGGTTGCCGGCACATCGTTGAGCGGTGCGGCTGCTGCGGGTTCACTAAACGTCAGTGCCGCCGGAACAGGCACGGGCAACTATTGGTCCAATCCGGCCTCACCAAACTATGGCGCTGTACCCGTCACGGGCAGCCCCGCGTTGCTCTTTGTCGTAGGCCCCTTTGGCACCGCTGGAACAGTAATAGTTACCTTCAACAAGCCCGTCACCAATCCAGTGCTTCAATTTTCACGCTTCGGCGGATCGGTTGGAACCACCCCTTCCACTTCGGTTTGGAACCTTACGAGCTTTGCGGCGACCTCCTCAGTCAGCCTTTTGACGCTCAGTGCCAATAGCCAACTATCGACAACTAGCACGTCCATTCAGCGCGTCGTGACAGGTGTTCTCAATAGCTCGCTGTGCTTGACGGGCGACGCCACTTCAACGGGCTGCGGTTCGATTGAAGCTGTTGGTACAGGCATCACCTCGCTCACCTTCACCATTGGATGGGCCGGGGCCAACAACGGAGCAACAGGCGATGGCCTTAACCTTGCCGTGTCTGTCCCAGATACCAATATTATTTACAAGAAATCCACTGTCGGGGCATTTGGTGCTTTTGTATTCACGGGTACCAACGGCGTCACAGGCAGCACACTGACCACGGCAGCGGGCACAAATCCCGCAATTTCGGCTGCATCTGTGCTGACCAGCAACACCGCCGCCACGACGATGACCGAAACGGCGGTTCCCGGCTATGCACTGTCGGGCTCAGCTTGCGTCGATCAAACGAGCGCTGCCGCTGCATCTTCATTGGCTGGCAACGTCTTGACCTTTCCGGCCTCAAGCATTCCGGTCGTTAATGGTTCGACCTACACCTGCACATTTACCAACACGAAACTGCCCACGGTGGCTGTCAAGAAGACATCACTCGGCGCCACAGGCACATTCAATTACACACTGACGGGTCTGAGCAACCCAACCGACGCGGTAACAACGACAACCGCAGGCACAGCGATAACTTCGGCGCAGTCTAACTTGGGGACAGTGGGCACTCAAGCTGTGGTGACAGAAACCGCAGCCAGTGCTGCGGGCTATTCGACGGCTGCGGTATGTACAGATGCCAATGCTGCGACGGATGGCGTTGGTGCCGCCAGTCCAATTACCGTTGCCAGTGGCACTGCTGTTACAATTCCCAACACGGCGATGGTTGCTGGCGCGGCATGGACCTGCGCCTATACCAACACAAAACTGCCCACCGTCAACTTGACAAAAATCAGCAATGGCGGCGTTGGCGGATTTAGTTTCACAGGCACCAATGGCTGGGCCAATCAAACGATCACAACCGTAACATCAGGCACGGGCGTTGCCGGTGCCACCCAAACTTTAACGGCCGCTGCAACAGCAACAACGATGACTGAAACCATTCCGGCTGGCTACAAGCTGGCTTCGGCCACATGTACGGGCATGGGCACGGGCGGCACGGCCACACCGAACCTCGCCACGGGTGCGCTCCTTCTGGACACTGCCGCCACGGCTGCAGGCTCAAACATCGCCTGTACTTTCACCAATACCAAGCTGCCAACTGTTACACTCACCAAGATCAGCAATGGCGCTGTCGGGGGTTTTATATTTACAGGCACCAATGGCTGGACCGGCCAGACGATTACGACGGTGACATCAGGCACAGGCGTTGCAGGTGCAACCCAAATTTTGACCGCCGATGCAATCGCAACAACAATCACCGAAACGATTCCGACGGGTTACACGCTAACTTCGGCCACGTGCTCCGGCATGGGAACAGGCGGCACGGCCACGCCAAATCTTGCGACCGGTGCCTTGGCATTGAACGCCCCCGCCACAGCGGCTGGTTCCAACATAGCTTGTACCTTTACCAATACCAAAACTCCAACCGTTAAAGTTCAGAAACAAACCAATGGCACTGCGGGTGGGCCTTTTACCTTCACGCAAACAGGCCTTACCAGCACGCCAGCGTCAATCACGACGACGACACTTTCGCCTGAACCTGCAGCACCAGCGGCCATCAATGCGTCGATCGGCGCAGCTGTCGCGCTGACTGAAAATGCCAATGCCGCCTATGCGTCGGGTGGTGCGATCTGTACGGATGCCAATTCCGCCATCACCTTGAATTCAACACCCGTAACTTCAGCCACGTCTGCCGTCTTAATTCCGATTGCCAATATCAAGGCGGGTGCGGATTACACGTGTGTCTTCACCAATAATCGTTTGCCTACGGTTCAACTCACCAAGATCAGCAATGGTGGGGTCGGGCCGTTTACCTTTATTGGAACCAACGGCTGGACCAGCCAGATCATTACAACAGCAACCGCTGGCACTGGTGTGGCAGGGGCCACACAAACTTTGACGGCAGCAGGCACCGCGACCACCATCACGGAAACCATCCCGGCTGGTTACGCACTTGTTTCAGCGACTTGCACAGGCCTTGGCACTGGCGGCACGGCAACACCAAATCTTGCAACAGGTGCCGTTGCCCTTGATGCGGCTGCCACGGCAGCAGGTTCCAATATCGCCTGTACTTTCACAAACTCCAAGCTGCCGACAGTCCAACTCTCCAAGATCAGCAACGGCGGCGTTGGGCCTTTTACCTTCACGGGCACCAATGGCTGGACCAGCCAGACGATCACAACCACAACTGCTGGTACGGGTGTCGCGGGAGCCGCACAAACGCTGACCGCAGCGGGTGTTGCGACGACAATTACGGAAACCATTCCATCAGGCTATGCCCTTTCGTCAGCGACCTGCACAGGCCTTGGCACGGGCGGCACAGCAGTTCCAAACTTCGCAACAGGGGCTGTTGCACTTGATGCTGCGGCCACTGCTGCTGGTTCCAACATCTCTTGTACTTTCACCAACAACAAATTGCCGACGGTTCAACTCACCAAAATCAGCAATGGCGGAGCAGGGCCATTCAGCTTCTCTGGCACCAATGGTTGGTCAAATCAGACGATCACAACGGTAACATCTGGCACAGGCGTTACGGGCGCAGCGCAAACGCTCACCGCATTCGGCGCGCCCACTACAATTACGGAAGCGATACCCGCAGGATATACGTTGGCTTCGGCAACTTGCACGGGTCTAGGGACCGGTGGTACGGCCACGCCAAATTTGGTCACTGGTGCTGTTGCCCTTGATGCCGCTGCAACAGCTGCAGGTTCCAACATCGCCTGCACATTCACGAATTCGAAGACACCAACTGTAAAAGTGCAGAAAACAACAGTCGGCGGCGTGGGCGGACCGTTCACGTTCACCCAGTCAAATCTTGCGAGCTCGCCAGCAGGAATTACAACGACAACAGCTGGAACTGCAGCTCCTGTAGCGCCGACTGCCATCAACATCAACACGTTGGCCACCAATACGACCATCACTGAAACCCCGGTGACTGGCTTTGCCTTGGCATCAGCATCCTGCACCGACGCCAATAGCGCAGTTACGGGCAACACAGGTGCGATCGGCGGTTTGGCCAGCAATACGCTCACCATTCTCGCAGCCAATGTGAAAGCGGGTGCCGATTTCACCTGCATCTTTACCAACAACCAATTGCCAACCTTGACGCTGGCGAAAACCGTCACCAACGACAACGGCGGCACACTGACAGTTCCATCTGTCACACTCACCGCCACAGGCCCGACCAACATCACGGGCATCACTGGCGCCGGATCTGTCACCAACGCAACCGTCCAGATCGGTACTTACGCGCTCTCGGAGTCTGCCGTGCCGGGCTACGTTGCGGGCCCTTGGTCTTGCACATCGGGCACGCTGACAGGCAGCAGCCTGGTTCTGGCCGCAGGTCAAAACGCAAGCTGCGCCATCAACAACAACGACATCGCACCAGTTCTCACGCTTAAAAAGACCATCACCAACGACAACGGCGGAGCAGCGCTGGCGACGGACTTCACCCTCACAGCCACCGGCCCGACGACGATCTCTGGCCCAACAAGTGGACCTGCTGTCACAGCGGCCAACGTTAACGCAGGCACTTATACGCTCAGTGAAACGGGGCCAGCAGGTTACACCGCCGGGGCATGGTCCTGCACAGCCGGAACGCTGACCGGCAGCAGCTTGATCTTGGCCATTGGTCAGACTTCAACCTGCACCATCAATAACAATGACATCGGCCCCACCCTGACCTTGGTCAAAACCGTCTCGAACACCCACGGCGGTGCCTTTGGCACCAACGGCTTCACCTTGACGGCTATGGGTCCGACAAACATCAGCGGCAAATCGGGCAATGCATCTGTCACCGGTGCCGCTGTTAATGCCGGAACCTATACGCTCTCTGAATCAGGGCCAGTGGGCTACGCCCCCGATCCTTGGACCTGCACGGCCGGAACTTTGACGGGCAACAGCCTGATACTTGGTCTCAACCAAAACGCCACCTGCACCATTAACAACAATGACGTCGCGCCCAAGTTGACACTGGCGAAGACCGTCACCAACACCGCTGGCGGCACCGCAGTCGTGTCTGACTTCACGCTCTCAGCCGCAGGCCCAACACCTGTAACAGGCATTACGGGAGCTGTCGCCGTCACCAATGCCACCATGAACACGGGCACCTATACACTCTCAGAAACCGGCCCAGTGGGCTATTTAGCCGGCGCTTGGAGCTGCACCGGAGGTAGTCTTTCCGGCAATGCATTGACGCTCTCGCTCGGTGATACGGCATCTTGCACCATCAACAATGCTGACATCACGCCACATCTGACACTCTCCAAAACCGTCAACAATGTAAGCGGCGGTACAGCAGCAGTTTCGGCCTTCACATTGACCGCGACAGGCCCAACGACAATCTCGGGTGTCACTTCAGCAGGTGCCGTCACCAACGCTGCTGTCAAGGCAGGCACCTATACGCTCACAGAATCGGGCCCGGCTGGTTACACCGCTGGCGCTTGGACCTGCTCGGCGGGCACGTTGACAGGCAACAGCTTGGTCTTGACCTTGGCCACCGCTGCATCTTGCGCCATCACCAACACTGACGTGTCACCCAAGCTCACACTTGTGAAGCAAATGACCAACACCCATGGCGGCACATCCTTGGCAACTGACTTTACATTAAGTGCAGCTGGCCCAACGCCGATCACCGGCGCATCTGGCGCACCAGCGATCACCAACGCTACAGTCAACGCAGGCACCTATACGCTTTCTGAATCTGGCCCAGCTGGCTACACCGCCAGTGCATGGAGCTGCACGGCAGGCACTGTGTCCGGCAGCAATGTGACCTTGGCCCCGGGCCAGAACGCCACCTGCACCATCATCAACAGCGACATCTCGCCCAAACTGACACTGGCCAAGACTGTGACCAACAGCAACGGCGGCACGGCTCTTGCCACGGACTTCACTCTCACAGCGACAGGCCCAACCACGATCACTGGCCCAACGGGCGCTGTGGCAATTACTGCGGCGAACGTGAACGCTGGCACATATACGCTGACAGAATCTGGCCCCGCTGGTTATAGTGCTGGCTTGTGGTCCTGCACGGCCGGCACATTGACAGGCAACAGCCTAGTGCTAGCCCTCAACCAAACCGCAACATGTTCCATCAACAATGCTGATCTTGCGGCGCATCTGACGCTGGTAAAAACCGTGACCAACGACAGCGGCGGTTCAGCACTCGCCGCAGCCTTCACCCTGTCGGCAGCGGGTCCAACCGGTATTGCCGGACCGACAGGTGCAGTTGCTGTCACCAACGCGCCCGTTTCAACGGGTGTCTATGTCCTCTCAGAAACAGGTCCTCCGGGCTATACCGCCGGTGCCTGGTCTTGCGTGGGCGGCACGCTGGCTGGCAGCAATCTCACCCTGGCTTTGAACCAATCCGCAACCTGCACCATCAACAACAACGACAAGCCGATTTCGGTTACGCTCAGCAAAATCTCCAATGGCGCGGTAGGTCCCTTCGCTTTCAATGGCAACAATGGCTTTGGTTCGCAAACGCTGACCACTGCGACATCCGGCGTCGCAGTTTCAGGGTCAGCCGTAACGTTGACGGCAACATCCACTCCAACAACCATAAGCGAGGCGATACCCACGGGCTTTGGCCTCTCATCAGCGCTCTGCACAGGCATGGGCCCCGGCGGCACAGCGACGCCTAATCTTGTGACGGGTGCCTTGACACTCGATGCCGCAGCCACAGCACCTGGTGCCAACATCAATTGCACGTTCACCAACGCTAAGGCTTCATTCACTGTTGCCAAGTCAGCCGACATTGCGAGCATCGCGGCCCCGGGCCTCGTGACCTATACAATCACCGTCACCAATACAGGTCTTGCCGATATGACCTCGCCAGTGATCAGCGATACATTGATGCAAGGCGCGACCGCTAAGACTTTAACATCTGGCCCCACGCTGGTTTCTGGCGACAATGCGCCAACGGGTGTGTTCAACGTCGGCGAAACCTGGAATTACACAGCGACCTATAACGTCACCCAAGCTGACATCGACAATGGCGCCGCATTCTCAAACACGGCAACCTTCAGCACCCTACAGGCTGCGCCGGTGACGTCTTCGCCTGCCGTGACAACGATTTCGCAACTGCGCAAGCTCACTATCAATAAGCAGGTTGATCCGACAACGCCGTCCTTCGCTACCGTGGGCGCGACTGTGAAGTATAATTTCACGGTCCTGAACGCGGGCAATATCACCATAACCAACCCGATCACGGTCAATGATCCGAAAGTTGCTTCGGTCAGCTGCCCGGCATTGCCATTTGGTGGTCTTGCGCCGAACGTATCCATTATCTGCACCGCAAATTATCTGACGACACAGGCAGATCTGGATGCAGGCAGCATTGTCAACACCGCAACTGCAACCGATGGAACCTATACGTCCTCCGGCAGCACATCGACCGTGCCCGCCGTCCAAAACCCCAAAATGGCAGTAGTGAAATCGACAGACACAGGCCAGACCAACAGCTTCGTGGCTGTTGGTGATGTCTGGCACTACAAGTTCGTCGTCACAAATACTGGCAACGTCACGATGCTCGCACCCATCAATGTGGTGGACAATATCATCGCGCCCTCAGGGTTCATTTGTTCCAACAGCGATCTCGCTCCGGCGGCATCAGTGACTTGCTTGAACGCTTATACGATTACACTTGATGATTTGAGCGTGGGTTCAGTCACAAACTTGGCCAGCGCTCAAAGCAGCAATGGCGCGTCACCTCAAACCTCGCTCACCATCCCTCCAGCGGCAGCGCCCGCGCTGAGCATTACCAAGTCAACGCCAACGCTCAGCTTCAACGTCGCGGGTGCCACGGTCACGTACAACTACCGCATCACGAATTCAGGCGGCGCAACTTTTACCAGCGCGAAGCCCATCCAAGTTGTCGACGACAAGATTGGAACATTTACCTGCTTTACGCCCGCGCCTACATTCCTACCGGGCGCCTTCCAAGATTGTCCTGCGAAGACATACGCTGTAACACAGGCGCAACTGGACGCTGGCTTTGTCACCAACCAGGCCTATGCAAAGACCATCTATGGCAGCGGCAACATTGTGGTGACCTCGCCTCCCATGGCGGTGACAGTCAATGCCGTCCAAAACCCACTTCTCACGGTAACAAAGTCTGTCTCACCCGCGCTGACAGGTGTTTTGGGCCAAGTGCTGACTTACACAATCAATGTGAAGAACGATGGCAACGTCACGATATCAAACACCGCAGTGACGGATCCACTCATTCCATCTTTAGCTTGCACGATCACGTCGCTGCTACCGACGGCATCAGACAATACCTGCCAGGGAACTTATACTGTCAAGCAAGCTGATATTGACGCAGGCCTGATCAACAATACGGCCACGGCAGCCGGAACGGCTCCGCTTGGAAATTCTGTTTCAGGTGTCGGCAGCTTGGCAACACCAGTTCCACAAATCAAAACTATGACGGTCGCCAAAGTCCAATCCAGCAATGCTGATGAAGATGGCTCGGGTTCGATCACTTTGAATGACACGTTGACCTATACGGTGACCGCCAAGAACACAGGCACCGTCACCCAAACCAATGTCCTGGTGAGTGACACCAAGATCACGCCCAACAGCAAAACCTGCGCGAGTTTGGCACCGGGCGCGACGTGTATTCTGACGGGCATTTATAAAGTTGCGCAGACCGACGTGAATACAGGGTCAATCGCCAATACTGGATCGGCAAGTTCCGATCTTATCACCACACCGATTACAGCTCCGATTACAACGCCGGTTGCGCAAGTGAACACATTGGGCATCGCTAAAGCGCTGACATCGAATTTAGACCAGGACGCTTCAGGTACGATCACTTTAGGTGACACGCTCACCTTTACCGTGACCGCGACCAACACAGGCACAGTGACACAGAACAACGTGATCGTAACCGATACGAAGATCACCCCGGCGAGCCAGACCTGCGCCACCTTGGCGCCAGCGGCCACGTGCATTCTCTCGGGCACCTACACAGTCACCCAAGCCGATGTGGATGCAGGCACCATTGGCAACACGGGTAGCGTCACCTCAACACTGATCACCACGCCGCAAACTGTCGCCGTCTCAACCCCGGTGATCCAAAACAAGACGATGTCCGTCCTCAAAGCGCAAACGACTTTCGTCGACAATGACGCTTCGGGCAATATCTCGTTGGGGGACGTGGTAAGCTACACAGTCACCGCCACAAACACCGGGACAGTGACGCAGAATAACGTCATCGTCACAGACACGAAAATCGCCCCATCGTCGAAAACCTGTACAACGTTGGCCCCCGGTGCAACCTGCATCCTCTCCGGCACTTACACCATTGTGCAAGCTGATGCAGACGCGGGCACGATTGCTAATACAGGGTCATTGACCTCAACGCTGATCCCCACGCCACAAACCTCGACAGTGAATACCCCCATCACCCGTGTGATTGTGGCTACCAATGACAACCCAGCAGCCGTCAATGGCGCAACAGGCAACCCATCTTTGGTCAATGCTTATGCCAATGACACTTTGAATGGTGCACCTGTCACACCAAGCACAATCGACGGCTCGATCACCACGCCCGCCGTGCCAAAGTTCGCGGGCGCACCCGTGCCAGTCATGGACCCAGCGACAGGCAATGTAGCCGTTCCCGCGGGAACGCCTGCCGGCCCCTACACGATCACCTATCAAATCTGTGAAAAGGCCAATCCGACCAATTGCAAATCTGCAACGGTCAATGTCAATGTCAACCCAGCGCCTATTGTAGCGCAGAACGATGCGGTCTCCGGCATCAATGGGGCCACTGGCAATCCCGTTGTCATGGATGTCTTGGCTGCGAATGGTTCAGGCATAGATACGCTGAACGGTTTCGCTGCAACGTTGAGCACGACAACACTTAGCGTGGTCACACCCGCAACTCCAATCGGCGGAGGCCTCGTGCCCGTGCTTGATCCATCCACAGGCAATGTCGCGGTGCCAGCTGGAACGCCAGCAGGTGCCTATGCCATTACTTATAGGCTTTGCGAAAAACTGAACCCAACAAATTGCGCGACTGCAGTTGCGACCGTGAATGTCATCGCCGCCGCCATTGTGGCCATGCCTGATGCGCCTCCGGCGATCATTGGGGCCACGGGCGGAGCAACCATAACAGTCCTGAGCAATGACACACTGAACAG
>Ga0209583_10000011_pt1 | contig 60595 bp, 48 predicted proteins | sample Str014_FD_187201 | JGI IMG/M metagenome (GOLD analysis project Ga0209583, IMG submission 187201) | Freshwater sediment microbial communities in response to fracking from Pennsylvania, USA - Straight Creek_MetaG_SC_2014 (SPAdes) (version 2) | ecosystem: Environmental > Aquatic > Freshwater >... | reverse complement strand
CCTCACCGCCGACGGCTGGAAGCACCTGATCCTGCCGACCATCACGCTGACGGTGTTTCAGCTCACGTTGATCATGCGGCTCGTGCGTTCCGAAATGCTGGAGGTGCTGCGTGCCGACTACATCAAGTTCGCGCGCGCCCGGGGCCTGCCGAACCGGGTTGTCTACTTCGGCCACGCGCTGCGCAACACGCTGGTGCCGGTGATCACGATCACCGGCCTGCAACTCGGCGGCCTGATCGCCTTCGCGATCATCACCGAGACGGTGTTCCAGTGGCCCGGCATGGGGCTGTTGTTCATCCAGGCGGTCACCTTCGCCGACATTCCCGTGATGGCCGCCTACCTGTGCCTGATTGCGTTGATCTTTGTCGTCATCAACCTCGCGGTCGACCTGCTGTACTTCGCCGTCGATCCGCGATTGCGCGTCGAGAAATCCACTGCCGGGCATTGAGCCCTGTTGACCGCATTCACTTTCGCCGGGAGCAAGCCATGAAGTTCACCAAATCACTTTCGATCGCAGCACTCGCGCTCGCCGCATGTGCCGCCCAGGCCGTGACGCTGCGCGTCTCGAACCAGGGCGACGTGCAGTCGATGGACCCGCACTCGCTGAACGAGTCGCTGCAGCTGAGTTTCATGGGCAACGTCTATGAGTCGCTGGTCGGACGCGGCAAGGACATGTCGGTGATTCCGCTGCTCGCAACCAAGTGGTCCCAGACCTCGCCGACAGTCTGGCGCTTCGAACTGCGCAAGGGCGTCAAATTTCACGACGGCACGCCGTTCACCGCCGACGATGTGCTCTTCAGTTTCAAGCGCGCGGCCGATGCCGGCAGCGACATGCGCGGCTACGTCGCGCCGATCAAGGAGGTGCGCAAGGTGAGCGACTCGGTGGTCGACATCGAAACGCTCACGCCATTCCCGATCCTGCCCGACACACTCACCGTCTTCGCGATGATGAGCAAGAAGTGGTGTGAAGAGAACAAGGCGGAGCGCCCCGTGGATCGCCGCAAGGGCGTCGAAAACACCGCCAGCTTCAAGGCCAACGGCACTGGCCCGTTCCGTTTGAAGGAGCGTCAGCCGTCGGTGCGCACGGTGATCGTCAAGAACTTCAACTATTGGGACAAGGTCGACAGCAACCTCGACGAGATCGTCTTCACGCCGATCGGCAACGACGCGACCCGCGTGGCCGCGCTGCTCTCGGGCGAGAGCGACGTGATGGAGCCGGTGCCGCTGCAGGATGTCGAGCGCGTCAAGTCGGCACCCGGCCTGACCGTGCTGCAGGGCCCCGAACTGCGCACGATCTTTCTCGGCATGGACCAGAAGCGCGACGAGCTGCTCAACAGCAGCGTGAAGGGCAAGAACCCGTTCAAGGACAAGCGCGTGCGCCAGGCGTTCTACCAGGCGATCGACGAAGACACGATCAAGGCCCGCGTGATGCGCGGCGCAGCGACGCCGACCGGCGAGATGGTCGCGCCCGCCGTGCGCGGCTTTCAGCCCGACCTGAACAAGCGGCTGCCGTACGACGCGGATGCGGCCAAGAAGCTGCTCGCCGAAGCAGGCTACCCGAACGGCTTCGAGGTCGGCATGAATTGCCCGAACGATCGCTATGTGAACGACGCTGCGATCTGCCAGGCGGTGGCGGCCAACCTCGCCCGCATCGGCGTGAAGGTCAACCTGCAGACCGAGACCAAGGTGAGCTACTTTCCGAAAGTTCTGCGCCGCGACACCAGCTTCTACCTGCTGGGTTGGACGCCCAGCACCGCCGACGCGCACGACGCGCTCTACAACCTGATGGCCTCGCCGACCGACGCCGGCCGCGGCCAGTACAACCTCGGCGCCTACGCGAACCCCAAGCTCGACGAGTTGACGACCAAGATCCAGACCGAGACCGACAAGGCCAAGCGCGAGGAGATGATCCGCGAGGCCTTCAAGGTTCACTTCGACGATGTCGGCCATATCCCTTTGCACCAGCAGGCGCTGGCCTGGGCCTACAAGAAGAACGTGACGCTGACCCAGCTGCCCACGAACTACATGTACTTCAAGTGGGTCACGATGAAGCAATGACGCAACCGAGCGCGCGCATCCCATGAGCAGCGTCATCGCTCCCGCCCAACCCGCGACCAAGCCGCCCGGTGCCTGGGCGCGATTCTTCGATGGCGACGTCTGGCACTCGTTTCGCAGCTCGCCTATGGCGATCGGCGCGGCGTTCGTCGCGCTCGTCTGCGCGTTCTGCGCGGCCTTCGCCGGATTCGTCGCGCCACACAACCCGTTCGACCTTGCGACGCTCGAGCTCAGCGACTCGATGTTGCCGCCGGCATGGATGGACGGCGGCCATGCCAAATACCTGCTGGGCACCGACGAGCAAGGCCGCGACGTGCTCTCGGCGCTGTTCTACGGCGCGCGCATCTCGCTGATGATCGGCGGCGCCTCGGTGGTCGTCTCGATGCTGATCGGCGTTTCTCTCGGCCTGCTCTCGGGCTATGCCGGTGGCCGAGTCGACGGGTTCATCATGCGGGTGTGCGACGTGATGCTGTCATTCCCGTCGATCCTGATCGCGTTGTTGATCGCCGGTGTCGGCCGCGCGCTGTTTCCGCAGGCGCACGATTCGCTGGCTTTCGGCGTGCTGATACTGGCGATCGCGCTGCCCGGCTGGGTGCAGTACGCGCGCACGGTGCGCGGCTCGACCATGGTCGAGCGCAGCAAGGAATATGTGCAGGCTGCGCGAGTCGTAGGCGTGCCGCCGCTGCGCATCATGCGCAAGCACGTGTTGCCCAATGTGCTCGGGCCTGTGCTCGTGCTCGCGACGATCCACCTCGCGCTCGCGATCCAGACCGAAGCCACACTGTCGTTCCTCGGCGTTGGTGTCTCGCCGACCTCGCCCTCGCTCGGCACCTTCATCAACGAAGGCCAGAAGCAGCTGTTCAGCGGCGCGTGGTGGTTGGTGATCTTTCCTGGCGCGATGCTGCTGCTGATCGCGCTGAGCATGAACCTCTTCGGCGACTGGTTGCGCGATGCGCTCAACCCGCGCCTGCGCTGACGGCCGCCACCGCAATCCGACGCACCATGCCCAACGCCTTGCTCGAAGTTCGCAACCTGCGCGTCGAATTCCCGACGCGCCGCGGCACGCTGGTCGCACTCGACGACATCTCGTTCGAGATCGCGCCGGGCGAGATCCTCGGTGTCGTCGGTGAATCCGGCGCCGGTAAATCGTTGACCGGTGCCGCGATCATCGGCTTGCTCGACCCGCCCGGGCGAGTGGCCTCCGGCGAGATTCGCTTCGACGGCCGCCGCATCGACAACCTGCCCTACGAAGAGATGCGCAAGGTGCGAGGCCGGCAGATCGGCGCGATCTTCCAGGATCCGCTGACCTCGCTGAACCCGCTGTACACGGTCGGCCGTCAACTCGTCGAAACGATCATGACGCACCTGCCGGTGACGAACGACGAAGCCCGCAAGCGCGCGATCCGGCTGCTCGAGGAAACCGGCATTCCGGCCGCCGAGGCGCGCATCGACCAGTATCCGCACCAGTTTTCCGGCGGCATGCGCCAGCGTGTCGTGATCGCGCTCGCGCTCGCGGCCGAGCCGAGGCTGATCGTCGCCGACGAGCCGACGACCGCGCTCGATGTCTCGATCCAGGCGCAGATCATTTCGCTGCTCAAGCGCCTGTGCAAGGACCACGGTGCCGCGGTGATGCTGGTGACGCACGACATGGGCGTGATCGCCGAAACCTGCGACCGCGTCGCCGTGATGTATGCCGGTCGGATCGCCGAGATCGGCCCGGTGCACGACGTGATCCATGTGCCGGCGCATCCTTACACGGTCGGCCTGATGGGCTCGATCCCGGCGATGGATGAAGACCGCGAGCGGCTGCTGCAGATCGACGGTGCGATGCCCCGGCTCACGGCGATCCCGACCGGCTGCGCCTTCAACCCGCGCTGCCCGCGGGTGTTCGAGCGTTGCAAGGTCGAGCGGCCCGAACTGCTGCCGGCGGGCTCGACCCGCGCGGCCTGCTGGCTGCATGCGCCCGCATTGAGAGAGGCCGCATGAGTGCCGTGCTGAAACCTGTAGCGACCGCGCCGCTCGTCGAGGTGCACGATCTCGCCAAGACGTTCGACGTGTCAGCACCCTGGCTGAACCGCGTGGTCGAGCGCAAGCCGCGTCAGTTCGTGCACGCGGTCGACGGCATCAGCTTTTCGATCCAGCGCGGCAAGACACTCGCGCTGGTCGGTGAATCGGGTTGCGGCAAGAGCACGGTCGCGCGCTTGCTCGTGGGTTTGTACGCGCCGACCCAAGGCCGCGTCGAGTTCGACGGCGTCGACACCGCGACCACCTTCAAGTCGAAGGACGCGCTGGCGTTGCGCCGGCGCATGCAGATGATCTTCCAGGATCCGTACGCGAGCCTGAATCCGCGCTGGAAGGTGGCCGACATCGTCGGCGAGCCGCTGAAGGAGCATGGTCTGCTGCAGCACGCCAGCGGCACCGGCGCCAGGGCCGACAAGGACGAAATGAAGGCGCGGGTGGCGCAATTGCTGCAGTCGGTGGGTCTCGCGGCGGCCGATGTCGAGAAGTTCCCGCACCAGTTCTCCGGCGGCCAGCGCCAGCGTATCTCGATTGCCCGCGCTCTGGCCACGCAGCCCGAGTTCCTGGTCTGCGACGAGCCCACCTCGGCGCTCGATGTTTCGGTGCAGGCGCAGGTGCTCAACATCATGAAGGACCTGCAGCGCAAGCAGGGCCTGACCTACCTCTTCATTTCGCACAACCTCGCGGTCGTGCGGCATGTGAGTGATCAGGTCGGCGTGATGTACCTCGGCCGCATCGTCGAGCTCGCCGACAAGGGCGACCTGTTCGCCCGCCCGCGGCACCCGTACACGCGCATGCTGCTCGATGCGATCCCGGACATCCACATGAGCGGCCGCGCGCGCACGCCGGTGCAGGGCGAGGTGCCGAACCCACTGAATCCGCCGAGCGGCTGCAGCTTCCACCCGCGCTGCCCGCATGCGAACGCGCGCTGCAAGGCGGAGCGGCCGGCACTGAAGCTGTTCGGTGGCGCGCTGATCGCGTGCCACGGGGTCGAAGAAGGCCGGATCTAGCCTCGGTCGATCAGGCGGCAGGCAACAAGTGTTCGCCGGTGAACAGGGCCTCGACCGGCTCGCGATCGCGAATCACGAAGGCCTGTTCGCCCGACACCATCACTTCGGCAGCACGGCCGCGCGTGTTGTAGTTGCTGGCCATGCTCATGCTGTAGGCGCCGGCAGACAGCACCGCGACGAAATCGCCCGCGCGCACCGCGAGTTCGCGATCCTTGCCGAGCCAGTCGCCGGATTCGCAGACCGGGCCGACCACGTCGAACAACATCGGCTTCTCGCTGATCAGGCGGCACGGCACGATGTTCATCCAAGCCTGGTACATCGCCGGGCGCATCAGGTCATTCATCGCGGCGTCGACGATGCAGAAATTCTTCTGCTCTCCGGGTTTGACGTAGAGCACCTCGGAGACGAGAACCCCGGCATTGCCGACCAGCGAGCGGCCAGGCTCGAACATGATCTTGCGGTGGCCATGGCCACGCGCGTCGACCCGCTCGAGCAAGCTCGTGACCAGCACTTCGGCCGATGGCGGTGCTTCGTCGGTGTAGGTGATGCCCAGGCCGCCGCCGAGATCGAGGTGGTGGATCTCGATGCCGCGGGCCTCGATCTGCTCGATCAGGTCGAGCAGGCGATCGAGCGCGTCGAGGTAGGGCCCGACCTCTGTGATCTGCGAGCCGATGTGGCAGTCGATGCCGACGACCTCCAGCCCAGGCAACTCGACGGCGCGCAGGTAGTTCGCCAGCGCATCCTCGTGCGCGATGCCGAACTTGTTGCCCTTGAGTCCGGTCGAGATGTACGGGTGCGTGCCCGCATCGACATCGGGGTTGATGCGCAGGCTGACACGCGCCGTCTTGCCGCTGGCCGACGCGACTTGCGACAGCAGATCGAGCTCGGCCTCGCTCTCGACGTTGAAGCACATGACGCCGACATCGAGCGCGCGTCTCATCTCGGCGCGCGTCTTGCCGACGCCGGAGAACACGATCTTCGAAGCCGGCACACCGACCGCGAGCACGCGCTCGAGTTCGCCGCCGGAGACGATGTCGAAGCCGCAGCCGGCCCGCGCAAAGGTCTGGATCACGGCGAGGTTCGAGTTCGCCTTCATCGCGTAACAGATCAGGTGATCGCGACCCGCGAGCGCACGCTGGTAGCTCGCCAGTGCGGCGAGCATCGAGGCCTTCGAGTAGGCGTACAGCGGCGTGCCGTGTTCCCGCGCGAGCGATGCGACCGAACGCCCTTCGATGAAAAGATCGTCGTCGCGGTAGGCGATGTGCGGGGAGCCGGGCAGGGTCATGGTCGGGCGGCGGAAGCGGATGGGGCGCGAGAATCGGCCGGTGACGATGCGCCCCCGGTGGTCGGTGCGGGCAACATCAATGGACCCTTCTGTCCGCACGCGGCGAGCAGCAGGACCGTGGCCACGCATGCACACACTCTCGACGCAGCCTTCGAGGCCTTGGCTACACTGATCTTGCGCTGCAACATCCCCCGGATTCTATCGACCATGCCCGCCGACCTCGTCCTCACGCCCTTGACCGACGCCGAATACCAGACGCGAACGAACGCGGTGCTTGCGAGCGTCGAAGCCTCGGTCGACGCCTGGCTCGAATCCGACGTGGTGGACATCGATGCGCACCGCACCGGCGGCTTGCTCGAGATGAGCTTCCCGAACCGCAGCGTGATCGTGCTGAACACACAGCCGCCGCTGCACGAAATCTGGCTCGCCGCGCGTTCGGGTGGCTTCCACTACAAGTTCGCGAACGGTGCCTGGCGCGATACGCGCGACGGGCGCGAGTTGTTCGAGGCGCTGTCGGTCTGCGCGAGCGAACAGGCCGGCAAGCCTCTCAAATTCGCGCCGCCGGCTTGATCAGCGCTTGAACAGGTCGAGGATGCTCTTGCGTTCCTCTTCGTCCGGCGCAGTCGGCAATTTGTCTTCGAGCCCGACACTCGATACGCCCGCGCCCTTCGTGTACTCCTCGTAGTACCACTCGTCGCCGATGTTGACCACGCCCTCCGGCACAGGGTATTGCACGACCGGCACGCCGTTCAGCGCGTGCTTCATGTATTCGATCCAGATCGGCAGCGACAGGCCGCCGCCGGTCTCGTTGTCGCCGAGCTTGCGTGGCGAGTCGTAGCCGATCCAGACGATCGCCACCAGGCTCGGCTGGAAACCGGCGAACCAGGTGTCGATCGAGTCGTTGGTCGTGCCGGTCTTGCCGTAGATGTCAGGCCGGTTGAGCACGCGGCGGGCAGCCGCCGCGGTGCCGCGCAGCGCGACCGAATTGAGCAGGCTGTCCATCACGAAGGCATTGCGCGCGTCGATCGTGCGCATCGATTCGTTCAGCGGCGGTGGCACGGCCTCGTTCAGCACGCGGCCCTTGCTGTCGGTGATGCGGCTGATCAGCATCGGGTTGACGCGGTAGCCGCCGCTGGCGAAAACGCTGTACGCCGAGGCCATCTGCAGCGGCGTGACCGAGCCCGTGCCGAGCGCCATCGGCAGGTAGGCGGGGTGCTTGTCGGCCTCGAAGCCGAAGCGGGTGATCCACTTTTGCGCATACGGGGCGCCGATCGATTGCAGGATGCGGATGGAGATCATGTTCTTCGACTTCTCGAGACCACGCCGCATCGTCATCGGGCCTTCGAACTTGCCGTCGTAGTTCTTCGGTTCCCAAGGCTGGCTTCCGGTCGAGCCGGCATCGAAGAACAGCGGCGCATCGTTGATCACGGTCGCAGGCGTGAAGCCCTTTTCGAGCGCGGCAGAGTAAATGAAGGGCTTGAAGCTCGAACCCGGTTGACGCCAGGCCTGGGTCACGTGGTTGAACTTGTTCTTCGCGTAGTCGAAGCCGCCGACCATGGCACGCACGGCACCGGTGCGCGGGTCGATCGCGACGAAAGCACCTTCGACCTCAGGCAACTGCGTGATGCTCCAGTCGCCGGGCTTGCCGTCTTTGCCGGTGCCGCGGATCAGGCGAATCACCGCGCCGGGGCGGATCTGCGTCTTCGGGTTGCCCTTCGCAGCCAGGCCGGAAGCGACCGGTTTCAACCCGTCGCCAGTGATCGTGACCGCATCGCCGCTCTGCAGGATCGCAACGACCTTCTTCGGATTGACCTCGGTCGCGATCGCCGCCTTGAGTTCGTCGTTGTCCGGGTGATCCTGCAATGCCTCGGCAATACGGGCGTCGACTTCCTTCGGATTCGCCGGCAGGTCGACGTAGTCCTCCGGCCCGCGATACACCTGCCTGCGCTCGTAGTCCATGATGCCGCGGCGCAGCGCGCGGTAGGCGACCATCTGGTCGTCTGACTTCAGGGTCAGATAGACGTTCAGGCCACGCGTGTAGGCATCGTCGCCGTACTGCGAGAAGATCAGCTGGCGTGCCGCCTCGGCGACGTATTCCGCATGCACCGCGACCTCGGAAGGCTCGCGGTACCGCAGTTCCTCCTTGCGCGCGACCTCGCGCTGCTGGGATGTGATGTAGCCGTTTTCGACCATGCGATCGAGGATGCGCAGTTGGCCGCTCTTCGCCCGGTCGGGGTTGTTGATCGGGTTGTAGGCCGACGGCGCCTGCGGCAGACCGGCCAGCATCGCGGCTTCGGCGACCGAGATGTCCTTGAGCGGCTTGCCGAAGTAGATCTCGGCGGCCGACGCGAATCCGTATGCGCGCTGCCCCAGAAAGATCTGGTTCATGTAGACCTCGAGGATCTGGTCTTTCGTCAGGACGCTCTCCATCTTGAAGGCGAGCAGCATCTCGTAGATCTTGCGGGTGTAGGTCTTCTCGGTGGAGAGGTAGAAATTGCGCGCGACCTGCATCGTGATGGTCGAGGCACCCTGGCTGCGCGACCGGTTGAACTGCGCCAACCCGGCGCGCAGCACGCCCTTCACGTCAACGCCGCTGTGCTCGTAGAACCGCGCGTCTTCGGATGCCAGCACGGCCTGCTGCATTACCTTCGGAATCTGGCTCAGCGGCACGAAATTGCGACGCTCCTCGCCGTATTCGCCCAGTAGCACGCCATCCGACGAGAACACGCGCATCGGCAGTTTCGGGCGGTAGTCGAGCAGGCCGCCGATCTCGGGCAGGTTCGGGTATGCGACCGCAAGCGCGATGCCGACCAGCACGACGACCGTGACGACGCCGGTGGCGGCGAGGCCGGCCAGCCACAAGGTGCTGCGGCTGAGCCATCGGGCCCATGTCGGCAGGCCCGGACCGGAGTTCGCTGGTGGGTCGGAAGGCCGCTCGGATTCGCTCATGACACTCCACGTTGCAAGTTTGCATTATAGAAAGCGCCTGATGCGCCGAAGTCCTCGCAAGACGGCCGTCGAAGGCCTCTGCGAGGGGTCGATCGAGGCCTCATCAGGGTTGACCCGAGGCTGCGTATTCGGGCCGTCGCCGCGTGTGAGATTTGCAACGAGCAGCAGGCAGCAAAACGGGATTTTTCTTTGTCCCACAAAGGCTTTACTGCTAGCATTGAAGTAACTTATTAACATTCCAGCACGCGCATTTACGGATGCGTACTCACAGCTGGGGGAAAGGCGTCGTGAGCTTCCTGGACACCTTGTTGGGCCGCAAGCATCCGCCGATGATCGGGCTGGACATCAGCTCATCCAGCGTGAAGCTCGTGGAGCTGGGTCAGACCGCTTCGGGCGAGTACGTCGTCGAGCGTTTCGGTGTCGAAAGCTTCGAAAAGGGCTGGATCGCCGATGGCCAGATCGAGAAGTTCGACGAGGTCGCCGAGGCGGTCAAGCGTGTCGTCGCGAAGAGCGGCACCAGGACGCGCCAGGTCGTGATGGCAATGCCGCAATCGGCCGTCATCACCAAGAAGATCATGTTGCCCGCCGGCCTGCGCGAGGAAGAGCTCGAAGTGCAGGTCGAGACCGAAGCCAACCAGTACATCCCGTTCTCGCTCGACGAAGTCAGTCTCGACTTCTGCGTTATCGGCCCGAGCCCGACCTCGGTCGGCGACGTCGAGGTGTTGATCGCCGCGTCACGCAAGGACCGCGTGCAGGATCGCCAGGGCCTGGCCGAGGCCGCCGGCCTCACGCCAACCGTGCTTGACATCGAATCGCATGCGTCGCGCCTGGCGATGAGCCGCGTGATCGGTTCGCTGCCCAATGAAGGCCGCGACGCGCTGGTCGCGCTGTTCGAGATCGGGGCCGACACCACCAGCCTGAAGGTGCTCCGCGACGACGAGATGCTCTATGACCGCGACCAGGCCTTCGGCGGCTCGCAGCTCACTCAGCTCATTTCGCGCCAGTACGGTTTCTCGTACGAAGAGGCAGAGCAGAAGAAGCTCGCCGCCGACCTGCCGGACGACTACGAGCAGACCCTTCTCGCGCCCTTCGTCGACAGCCTGTCGCAAGAAATCGGCCGCGCACTGCAGTATTTCTTCACCAGCACGCCGCACCACAAGGTGCATTACGTGATGCTCGCCGGCGGCACCGCGGCGCTGCCGGGGCTGAAAGACCGCGTCACCGAACTGACGGGTTTCGCCTCGATGGTCGTGAACCCGTTCGAGAACATGAAGCTCGGCTCGGCCGTGCGTGAAAGCAAGCTTCGTCGCGAGGCTCCGTCGTATCTCACGGCCTGCGGTCTGGCCATGCGGAGGTTCGTGCAGTGATCCTGATCAACCTGCTCCCGCACCGGGAAGCTAAGCGCAAGCGCAAGAAGATCGCGTTCTTCGCCGGCCTAGGGGCTGCAGCGATCGCGGGGCTGGCGATCGTCGGTGGCTGGTACGTGATCGTCGAGCAATTGAAGTCGGCACAACAGGATCGCAACCAGTTCCTGTCGACCGAGATCGCCAAGCTCGAACGCGAGATCAAGGACATCGCCAACCTGAAGACCGAGATCGCCTCGCTGACCGCGCGCCAAAAAGCGGTCGAAGACCTGCAAACCGATCGCAACATGCCGGTCAACATCCTGAACGAACTCGTTCGGCAAACACCCGAAGGCATGTACTTCACTTCGCTGAAGCAAGACGGCCAGTTGCTCAGCATCACCGGCATCGCGCAGACGCAGGAGCGTATCTCCGAGTTCCTGCGCAACACCGCCTACAACTCCGAGTGGCTGGTCTCGCCCGAGCTGATCGAAAGCAAGGCCACCACGATCACTGGCGCGAATCGCGAGCAAAAGCGCCTGTTCGACTTCTCGGTGCGATTGACCGTGAAGCGCCCGCAAGACAAGGCCGCTGCGGCCCCGGCCGGCGCGCCCGCCAGCGGTGCCGCTGCCGCCGCGAAGAAAGCTTGAGATGGCGACCAAAGCACCCGGTATGAATGTCGACCTGAACTCGGTCTTCGAAGGCGCGGTTTCGCAGTTCCGCAGCCTGAATCCGAACGAGCCGGGCCAATGGCCGGCGCTGCCGAAGATCATGACCTGGCTGCTCGTGGGCGTGGTCATGATCGTGGTCGGATGGTGGTTTCTGGTCTCGCCGGCACAAGACGAACTCGCCGCAGAGCGCGCGAAAGAACCGGCGCTGAAGGCCGACTACCGCGCCAAGCTCGGGCAGGCCGTCAACCTCGCCGAACTGCGCAAACAAAAGCTGCAGGTCGAGGAGTACGTGACCCAGCTCGAGAAGCAACTCCCCGGCAAGGCCGACATGGATGCGCTGCTCTCCGACATCAACCAGGCGGGCCTCGGCCGCGGGCTGCAGTTCGAGTTGTTCAGGCCCGGCCAGGTGGTCGTCAAAGACTACTACGCCGAACTGCCGATCTCGATTCGTGTCTCGGGCCGCTACCACGACATCGGTGCGTTCGCCGGCGACATCGCGAACCTCTCGCGCATCGTCACGCTGCACAACCTGAGCCTCTCCGCCGCGCAGCGCGACGCTACCGGCGCACTCGCCATGGACGCCACCGCGCGCACCTACCGCTACCTCGACGCTGCCGAGCTCGAGGAAATCCGCAAGGCCGCTGCATCCAAGGCCAAAGCCGGAGCCAAGAAATGACGGCCCTCCGGAACCGATCCCGCCTGCTCCTCGCTCTGAGCGTACTCGCGTTCGCGTTGACGGCGTGCGGCGGCGAGCAGGAAGAACTGACGCAGTGGATGGATCAGCAGCGCCGCGAGGTCAAGCCGAGCGTTGAGCCGCTGTCACCGCCGAAAAAATTCGCACCCCAGCCGTATGCGGCGTTGGGCGGTGTCGAGCCCTTCAGCAATCAGAAGCTGACGGTCGCCCTCAAGCAAGAGGCGAAACAGCCGAATTCCCTGTTGGCAGCGGAGATCAATCGCCGCAAGGAACCGCTGGAGGCCTACCCGCTCGACAGCATGTCGATGGTGGGCAGTGTCGTGAAGGGCGGTCGGCCCTACGCACTGTTGAAGGTCGACAACCTGCTGTACCAGGTCAAGGCGGGTGACTACCTCGGTCAGAACTACGGAAAGATCACGAAGATTTCCGAGACCGACGTGGCGCTGCGCGAGATCGTCCAGGATGCGGCCGGTGAATGGATCGAGCGCACCAGCGCCCTCCAGCTTCAGGAGAAGGCGCGATGAAGAGCAATCAGGAGAATCAGATGACCGCTACGTGGCGCGCCCGTGCCTTGACGCTCGTGTTGTCGTTGGGAGCCTGCGCTTTCGCGCACGCGCAAAACGCCATTCAGTCGATCAACAGCAGCCAGCAGTCGGGCTCGGAGGTGATTCGAGTCGAACTCTCGGAGCCCCTCTCCGCGGTGCCGGCCGGCTTCGCGATCCAGACCCCGCCGCGCATCGCGATCGATCTGCCCGGCGTCGTCAATGGCCTGGGCAAGACGAGTGTGGACATCAACCAGGGCAACCTGCGCTCGGTGAACGTGGCCCAGGCCGGCGAGCGCACGCGCCTCGTCCTGAACCTGAAGAAGGCGGCCAACTACCGCGCCGAGATTCAGGGCAAGGTGTTGCTGGTGGTACTCGACGGCGGCCCGGCACCCGAAGCCGCCGTGGCGGCGGCTGGAGCGGCTTCCGCGCCCGCCCCCGTGCATTTCGCGCCGAGCCTGAACCGCAACCCGCTCGCGCTCAAGGACATCGACTTCCGCCGAGGCGCCGATGGCGCTGGCCGCGTGATCGTCGAGCTGCCGAACAGCCAGGTCGGCGTCGACATCCGCCAGCAAGGCCAGACGCTGGTGGTCGAGTTCCTGAAATCGACGCTCCCGGAAACCCTGCGCCGCCGGCTCGACGTGACCGACTTCGGTACACCGGTGCAAAGCATCACGACCTCGCAAAACGGCGACCGTGTGCGCATGCTGATCGAACCGCGCGGCAACTGGGAGCACAGCGCCTACCAGAGCGACAACCAGTTCGTGCTCGAGGTGCGCCAGCAGAAGGTCGACCCGAACAAGCTCGTGCAAGGCCCGGGCTACGCCGGCGAAAAGCTGTCGCTGAACTTCCAGAACATCGAAGTGCGCGCGCTGCTGCAGGTGATCGCCGACTTCACGAACTTCAACGTGGTCACCAGCGACACAGTCACCGGCAACGTCACGTTGCGCCTGAAAGACGTGCCCTGGGACCAGGCGCTCGACATCATCCTGCAGGCCAAGGGCCTGGGGCTGCGCAAGTCGGGCAACGTGATCCTGATCGCACCGAAGGACGAGCTCAACGCGAAAGAAAAGGTCGAGCTCGAGTCCAGGGCGCAGATCGCAGCACTGGAGCCGTTGCGCACGCAGGCTTTCCAGCTGAACTACGCGAAAGCCGCCGACGTGGCCACCGGCCTGACGGGCCAGGCCGCCGGCCAAGGCAGCAATGGCGGGGGCGGTTCGACCACCACCTCGCGGATCCTCTCGCCGCGCGGCAGCGTGATCTACGAGGCGCGCACGAACCAGTTGTTCGTCAGCGACGTGCCCTCGAAGCTGCAAGAGATCCAGGACATGATCGCGAAGATCGACATCCCGGTTCGCCAGGTGTTGATCGAGTCGCGCATCGTGATCGCGGACGACACGTTCGGGCGTTCGCTGGGTGTGAAGCTCGGCGTCAACGACTTGCGCGGCGTGCGCGGTGGCATCCCGGGCTACAACGTCGGTGGCAGCAACTACGTGGCGGTCGGCGGCAACCTGAACGCCGTCGGCTCGCAGACATTGCAGAACGGTGCCACGAGCACCTACGGCGACACCAATTTCGTCAACCTGCCGGCCACTGCGCAGGGCGGTTTCGACGCCGCGACCTTCGCACTCTCGCTGTTCAGCGCAGGCGCCAACCGCTTTCTGAACCTCGAACTCTCTGCGCTCGAGGCCGACGGCAAGGGCAAGATCGTGTCGAGCCCGCGGGTGATAACGGCCGATCAGCAGAAGGCGCTGATCGAGCAGGGCGAAGAGATCCCGTACCAGGTCGCGACCTCCAGCGGGGCCACCTCCGTGCAATTCCGCAAAGCGAACCTGAAGCTCGAAGTGACACCGCAGATCACGCCCGAAGGCGGCGTGATCCTCGACGTGGACGTGACCAAGGACAGCCGTGGCACTTCGGCAGGCTCGGCCGGTTTCGCGATCAACACGAAGCACGTGCAGACCAAGGTGCTGGTCGAGAACGGCGGCACGGTCGTGATCGGCGGCATCTTCGAGCAGAACGACCGAGAAGATGTTTCGAAGGTGCCGTTCCTCGGCGACGTGCCTTACCTCGGGAATCTTTTCAAGACCAAGACCAAGTCGAGCAGCAAGACGGAGATGCTGATCTTTCTGACGCCGAAGGTGGTGACCGACCGCTCGGCGGCCCGCTGAGCCCAGCTTCCAGACGACTTTACCCACCGATCTCGAGACGACTATGTTGAAAAGAATCGCGGCACCACTGCTCATCCTGCTCGTGGCCGCATGCGGAGGCGGAGGCGGCGATGCGGGTACGTCGCCGTTCGGCACCGGCAGCGGAACCACCGGCGGGACTTCGACCAGCGGCTCCGGAACGACCGGTGTGGCATCCGGGACCACCGGTTCGGTCGTGATGAACATCAGTTCAAGCGTGATCAGTTCGTCGACGCCCGGCGTCGTCACCGCACTGGCCAAGGACGCGAGCGGTGCGCCGATCGTCGGCACCATCGTGACATTCGCGCTCACCAACGGCGCCATCGCGTCGGTCAGCCCCACGACCGTCCTGACCGACTCGACGGGGTCTGCATCGGCATCGGTGGTCCCGGCGTCGTCGTCGGCCCTTGGCGCCACGTATGTGACTGCCGCCGCCGACGCGGGTGGTTCGACGATAAGCGCCCGACTCGCGCTTTCGGTATCGGCGGTGTCGATCACGCTCGACTCGCTGACGACGCCCGCGCCATCCTTGGCAGCCTACGCATCGACGCCGTTGTCCGTTGCCGTCACGGGCGCCTCGTCATCGACCCCCATCACGGTGGCCTTCACTTCATCCTGCGTGGCGGCAGGCAAGGCGGCCATCTCGCCCGCTTCGTTGACACTGGCCGCCGGTTCGGGATCGGTGACCTATCAGGACAAGGGTTGCAACTCGACCGATCACATTGCGGCGAACGTGACCGGCACGAGCCAGAGCAAGGCAGTCGACCTCGTGGTCCAAGCTCCCGCGAGCCAAGCGATCCAGTTCGTCTCGGCTCAGCCTTCGACGATCTGCCTCGCCGGCAGCGGTTGCCCTTCGGCATCGATCGTCTCGTTCAAGGTCACCGACCAATTTGGTCTGCCAGTGGCCGGCCGCAGCGTAGATTTCGCGCTCGACATCCCGAACGTGGCGGGCCTGTCGTTCACCAACGCGGTCAGCGATTCGAGCGGCCTCGTTTCCGTATCGGTGCTGAGCAAGACCGTGCCTACACCTGTGCGAGTCAGCGCCAAGGTGACCGGGACGACGCTGGCCACCGTCTCCAACGCGTTGTCGATCAACGCAGGGCTGCCGACCCAGCAGGCAGTGAGCTTCGCGGCGGCCGTCTACAACGTCGATGGCTTCGAGACCGACGGTCGCACCTCGGCAATTCGAATCCAGCTCAACGACCGTTTCGGTAACCCGGTGCCCGATGGCACCTCGGTGAGTTTCGTCGCCGAAGGGGCCGCGGTGATCCCGGCGCAGTGCCAGACCAGCAACGCTGTGTGTACGGTGCAGTTCGTATCGAGCAATTTCAGGCCCGCGAACGGTCGAGTCACCGTCGTTGCCTACGCGCAGGGCGAGGAGTCTTTTGCCGACATGAACGGCAACAACCTCTATGACCTCGGCGAGACCTTCGGCGACTTGGGCGAGGTGTACATCGACAAGAACGAAAACGGCATGATGGACGCGGGCGAGTTCATCGCCGGATCGCCTGCCAACGGAAAGTGGGATGGAAATACCTACGTTCGCGCGTCGAGGGTGTTTGTGTTGTCGAGCAGTGGCACGGCACCGCGCATCACGGACGTGGACGCGAATGGCAACTGCACGGCGAACCCCGTCGGTTCGTTCACGCTGTCACTTGCCTCCTCTTGCCGAGCTTCCAAACTTGTCTGCATACGCGACGGCAATACCGCTGCCGACGCCTTGGGTGGCAACCCGCTTCCGGCGGGCGCGACGCTGAGTGCTTCGACGGTTGCAGCCGGCGCGACAGTTTCCATCGACAACAGCCCGATTGCCAGCAATTTGACCAGCCCGACGCTGCATGTGATCACGGCCCAACGTTCGAGTTGTGCGACGCCGGCGACCTTGGGCGGCCCGATCGACGTGACCGTGACGATGCCGAATTCCGGGTCGGTTTACACGCGTACCGCGATCGGGACCGTTGCCCCGTGAACACGGCCACCACCATCAAGTGATCGCGCTGGTCGGCATGCCCGGGGGTGGCAAGTCCACCGTCGGTCGCCAGCTGGCCCGGCGACTCGGTGCGCCTTTCGCCGATTCGGATGCCGTGATCGAACAGAGGATCGGGCGTCCGATTCGCGCGTATTTCGAGCAAGAGGGTGAAGAGCGCTTTCGCGAGCTCGAGTCTTCTGTCCTTGAAGAGTTGATCGACACCACGGTCGGCGTCATTGCAACGGGCGGGGGCATCGCGTTGCGAGCCTCGAACCGCGATGCACTGCGCACGAAGACGATCTGCGTGTATCTCCGCTCCACGCCCGAAGAATTGTTCCGGCGCCTGCGCCATGACACCAAGCGCCCGTTGTTGCAGGTGGCCGATCCGCTCGCCCGCCTGCGTGAGCTGTTCTCTGCGCGCGACCATCTGTATCGCGAGGCGGCGCAGTTCGTGATCGAGACGGGCCGGCCGTCGGTTCCAACGCTGGTCAACATGATCCTGATGCAGCTTGAACTCGCCGGGGCGATCGACCCGTCGGGCGTTCCGTCACCGGTCGACACGCCGGCGTCGAAGCGCTGAATCGCGCAAACCAGGCGCCTGCCCGCTGGCTCTTACACTCAGCGGATGAGTATCGAGCGCGTGCACATCGACTTGGCCGAGCGCGGCTATGACATCCTGATCGGCTCCGGTCTGCTCGCCGACACGCAGAACTATCGTGACTTGCCCAAGGGCAGCGTCGCGGCGATCGTGACGAACGAGACCATCGCGCCGCTGTTCGCCGCGCGCCTCCAGCAAGCGCTGACGCCACACTTCGCGCAGGTGCGAGTGATCGTTCTGCCCGATGGCGAAGCCCACAAGGGTTGGCCGGCGCTGAACTCGATCTTCGATGCCTTGCTCGGCGCCAACTGCGATCGCAAGACAGTGATGTTCGCGTTGGGCGGCGGGGTGGTCGGCGACATGACTGGATTCGCGGCCGCCTGCTACATGCGAGGCGTGCCGTACGTACAGGTGCCCACCACGCTGCTCGCGCAGGTCGATTCGTCGGTTGGCGGCAAGACGGCGATCAATCACCCGCTCGGCAAGAACATGATCGGGGTCTTCAACCAGCCGCTGCGCGTGATCGCCGACCTCGACACGCTGGATACGCTGCCGCAGCGCGAACTGGTGGCGGGCTTGGCCGAGGTCATCAAGTACGGCCCGATCGCTGATGCCGGTTTTCTCGACTGGATCGAAGCCAACCTCGATGCCTTGAAATCGCGCGACAAGGCGGCGCTGGCGCATGCGATCAAGCGCTCGTGCGAGATCAAGGCCTGGGTGGTCGCGCAGGACGAGCGCGAGACTGATCTGCGCGCGATCCTGAACTTCGGCCACACCTTCGGCCACGCGATCGAGACCGGCCTCGGCTACGGCGAGTGGTTGCATGGCGAGGCGGTGGGTTGCGGCATGGTGATGGCTGCGGATCTCTCGGCGCGCCTCGGACTGATCGAGCCGGCGTACGCGCGGCGCATTCGATCGGTCGTCGAGCGTGCCGGGTTGCCGGTAGTCGGGCCGAACCTGGGTGTGTATCGCTATTTGCAGTTGATGCGACTCGACAAGAAGGCGCAAGCCGGTGAGATTCGATTCGTCGTTCTCGAAGAGCCAGGCCGTGCTAGCGTGCGCGGCGCACGCGAGGCCGTCATCGGGCAAGTCATCGAGACGCATACCGGCTGACGACCGGCTGCGCGCGCCGGCACCGCGGCGTGCCACTGGCGAGATCGGTGACGCTCTGCGATTCCCACCGCATGGCCTGACGAACGGTGCGCTCTGCCGGACCGGAGGCGCGGGCGAAGCTTGTTGAGGTGCAGTACACCGAGCAAAATTAGGCCGCATGAATGCGGACGCCCTCATCCACAAAATCGCCACACGCGCCTTGAAACGGTACCGGGGCCGGCGGGGCTTCACGATCATCGAACTGATGGTGGTCGTGGCAATCGTCGGCATCCTCGTTGCGTTCGCCGCGCCGTCCTTCAATCGGTTGATCCAGGCCAACCGCGTATCGGGTGAGATCAACTCGCTGGTCGGTGATCTTCAGTACGCCAGGGCGGCAGCCATTCAGCAAGGGCTCCAGGTGAGCGTCTGCGCCTCTTCCAACGGGTCGACCTGCCAGACCAGTGGGGCCTGGCAAGTCGGCTGGATCGTCTTCAGCGACCTGGACGGCTCAGGAACAGTCAACACGAGCGCCGGTGACGTGATCCTGCGTGTCCGCAAGGCTTGGACGAGTGGCGACACCTTCGTCGCTAGCGGGTCATTGAGTGCGGTGACCTACAACCGGGAAGGCTACGCGGCGATCCCTGGCGGATCGGTCACGCTCACCCTACACACCACGCCTGGCAACAACCAGGCCACGCGCTGCGTGACGATCAACCCCGTCGGTCGACAGACCGTACAAACATATGGAGTGGGATCGTGCACCTGATGCATCGCGAGCGGCGGAGCTCCGCCGGGTTTTCGATGCTTGAGGTTCTGGTCACGATCCTCGTGCTTTCGATCGCATTGCTGGGTTCGGCCAAGATGCAGACGGCATCGCTTTCGAATACACAGATGGCCCGGCTGCAGTCGCTCATCGCCATCCAGGCCGGCAGCCTGGCCGCGGCGATGCATGGCAATCCGGCGTATTGGTCCAGTGGCGGCGCGCCGTCGGCGTTCACGGTTTCCGGCACAACGGTTTCCGATGCCGTGCTTGGCGCGGCCAACCCGCTCGATTGCACGACGGTATCGTGTACGCCGCCGCAATTGGCTACATATGACACCCAGACGTGGGCGTTCAACATGAACCAGCAGTTTCCGAGCTACGCTGCCACGGTGAACTGCACCACCACGGCCGGCATTCCGGTCAGCTGCAACATCACCGTCAGCTGGAGCGAAAAGTACATCGGCATCAACCGCACGACCTCAACGGCGGGCGGGTCGACCATGACTTCGCAACAGACCTACACCCTGTACGTGCAACCATGATGCCGATCCGTCCGCCACTACCGGGATCAACCTGCCGGCAATGCGGCTTGAGCCTGATCGAACTGATGATCGCCATGGCCATCGGATTGTTCCTGTCTTTGGCGATGTCGGTCGTGTACCTGTACATGAAGCAGGCTTTCAACTCGCAAGATCAGCTTGCGCAGCTGCAAGACAACGAGCGACTGGCCCTGACGATCCTGACGACGAGCGTCAAGACGGCAGGCTACTACCCGGATCCGCTCGTGCTGAACGCGCAAGCGACCAATTTGCCCACTGCGACCGGCACCTACGCGTTCGCGCAGGGGCAGGGGATGGTCGGCACGACGGGTGCTACCTCGAACGGCGATGCACTGGCGACCCGCTACGTCTCGCTTAGCGGCGACGGCGTCATGGATTGCACCGGCACGCCCTACGTCGGCGGCACGTTGAATGTGAGCAAGCAGCTCATGGTCAACCTGTTCAGGGTCAACACGAGCAACGAATTGACTTGCGCCGTCTCTGGCGACGGCGTGACATTCGGCACCGCCGTGCCGCTCGTCAGCAACGTGAAATCGATGACGGTGCTGTACGGCATTGACACCACCGGCAGTGGTTCACCCGACCGCTATTACACCGCCTCGGCAGTTCCGTCCTGGGCTGCGGTAAAGACGGCGCTGGTCACGCTGAGCTTTGTGAATCCATTCGCGGGCCAGCCACTGCAGCCCGCGACGATCAACTGGACGCACACCGTGGCGCTGATGAACAGCCGATGAAGAACATGCGCTTTCAACCTGTCATGGCACGCGGCGCCGCTCGCTCCGAACGAGGATTCATCCTGATCGTGGGGATGTTTTTTCTGATCATCCTGACCATTCTCTCGATCGCGATGTTTCGCAGTGTCAACCTCCAGCAGCGCATCGCCGGAAATTCGCGTGACAAGGAACGCGCCCTTGAAGCGGCGCAGAGTGCTTTGCAATACGGGGAGTGGTGGCTCGGGCAGGGCAAGGGCGGTACCGGCAGCGCCTGCTCCGGCGTCATCAATGGCAACCTGGTCGCTTCGATGATGGTCTGCTCTGCGCCGCTCGCCGGGCCCACCACCTTGCCATGGCCGACGCGCATTGAGTACGTACCACCTGCGGCAGGAGGCCAACAAATGACCGTGGCGGCGGGCGGAGGTTTGTCGAGCGGTCTCGGGAGCGACATCAACTACCAGGCTAAACCAGGGCTGTACATCAGCTATCTCGGGCTCTCCGCCGACGGCCTTGCCCAGCTTTTCCAGGTGACGGGCTTCGGGTACGGAGGTGAGTCCAGTACCGCGGCCGTGGTCCGAAGCACTTACCAGATCAAGACTGGCGCAAAACCATTGGACGGGCTGTGATGAAGAAAATTTCGTTTTTTGTCGTGATGGCGTTCGCGGCGACATGCAGCCTGCATACCCTATCGAACGCGCAGGTCGTGATCAACGAGACGCTGACCGGCGCGACTTCGACCTACAACTGGACTGCGCTGAACGGCGCCTGCCTGACGGCCGGCAGTGCTGGTGTCTCTGCCACCAACAGCATTCCGGGGTGCATCAATTTGAACTACTACACCGGGAAGACGCAGGTCGGTGGCACTGCCGGCCGCTTGCCCGACTCCGTGGGCAGCGGTGCACTGAGACTCACCAATGGCGACGTCGCAAACGGTGGCAGCAATGGCGACAACCAGACCGGTGCGGTCGTCTCGAACTTCACGTTTCCGACGAACCAGGGTCTTCAGGTCACCTTTACGACGGTCACCTACGGAGGCGACGGAAACAACGGAACCGGAGCCGACGGCATCAGCTTCTTCCTCGCCGACGGCGCACAGTCGGTCAGCGTAGGTGCCCTCGGCGGCAGTCTTGGCTACAGCTGCTCGAACGTGAATGGAACCTACAACGGCGTCATCGGCGGCTATGTCGGAATCGGCATCGACGAGTACGGAAACTTCGTCAACAGTGCCGACAATACGAGTTCGGGATTGGTCAATGGCTCCCTCCGGCCGAGCCGCATCAGCGTGCGCGGTGCAGGTAGCACGGCCTGGGCCTGGCTGACGTCCAACTATCCAAGCTATTACCCCTCCACGTTGAGTGCAAGCGATCAGAGCAGTGCGGTTCGCCTCACCTGCCGCGATGGCAAGCTCTGGAACTACAGCAGCGGCACAGTCAATGGTTTTGGCAGCAAGACCGTGACCACCACGCCGCTCGCGTACAACTATCCATTCCTGGCCTCGACCCAACTTCCGGGTGCGGTGACGATCTCCAATCAGCAAGGTGTCGCGATGCCGCTGAGAGGCAGCGCGACGCCCATTACCTACTCGTTGCAGATTACGCCGACCGGGTTGTTGAATCTGTCCTACAGCGTCAGTGGCGGCACCGCGCAACCTGTCATCACGGGTCAGAACATCACTGCCAGCAACGGTCCGCTGCCGGGGTCCTTCCGTTTCGGTTTCTCGGGTGCCACGGGCGGTAGCAGCAACGTTCACGAGGTCACCTGCTTTAAGGCGGCACCATCGAATCTGGCGGGCAATTCGGCCGGCGTCAACGCTCAGCAGTCGGCAAAAGTGCAGGCCGGCTCGCAGGTCTACTTGGCTTACTACCACCCGACAAACTGGTGGGGCCAGCTCACAGCGCAGGACCTCGTCTATACCGCTGCCACCGACACCGTCTCGATCAACCCCGTGGCGAACTGGGATGCGAGTTGTGTACTGACTGGAGGGGCCTGCGCGGCGATGCAGAACAACGGCGCCACGCCGACCATCACAGCCCAAGGATCGACCAGTCGCAATGTTCTGACCTGGAACGGGACCAGCGGCACACCGTTCCAATGGACCAACCTGACCACGGCCCAAAGGGCTGCCCTGACAGCGGGCGACGCCATCGCGACGAGTGCCCGGCTCGACTACCTTCGCGGCGTCAGGACAGCGGAACAGTCGAACGGCGGAGCTTTCCGCAACCGGACCGGTGTTTTCGGCGACGTTGTGGATTCCAGCCCGACCTGGGTCGGGGCACCATCCTCGCCCTACAAAGGCCCCTGGGTCGATGCACTCTTTCCGTCGGCGGCGATGCCGGAAGCCAATTCGAGCGGTCAGAGCTACGCGAGCTTCATCACCGCGAAAGCAACGCGCCAGAACCTTGTCTATGTCGGCGCGAACGACGGCATGCTGCATGGATTCCGCGCAGGCAGCTACGACGCGAGTGGCAACTTCGTTGCAAATTCCAGCACGCCCAACGACGGCCTCGAAGCCATCGCTTATGTACCGGCCACCGTGTTGCCGACCCTTCGTTCATCGGCGACCTCGGCGCTCGACTTCTCTGACCCTTTCTACTCGCACAACTTCTTTGTCGATGCGACGCCGGGCAGCGGAGACCTCTACTACGGCGGCGCCTGGCACACATGGCTGGTCGGCGGTTTGGGCGCCGGCGGCAACCCCGGTGGTGCGATTGGCGACAGAACCACGGCAGCTGTCGGTGCCATCTACGCGCTGGACATAACGGACCCTTCCAATTTCAGTGAGAGCAATGCGAGCGCTCTGGTTCTCGGTGAATGGTCTTCCAGCGCCACCAGCGGGATCACGAACGCGATCACGTGCGTGGGCGCTCGGACGTGCAGCACAAATCTCGGCAGCGGCGTCGGTACCCCGCAGATCCGCCGCTTGCACAATGGCAAATGGGCCGTGTTGTTCGGCAACGGGTTGAACAGTGCGAACGGCACGGCAGGCATGTTCATCATGATCGTCGATCCGACCAGCGGTGCCCGGACCTTCCGTTACCTTGATACCGGTGTCGGGCCAAGCAGCGACCCGCTGGGCAACAATTCCAAGAACGGGATCGCCTATGTCACGCCGGCCGACCTCGACGGCGACCACATCATCGACTACGTCTACGCGGGCGATGCCTTCGGAAACATCTGGCGCTTCGATCTGACCGATTCGAACGAGGCCAACTGGGCCGCCCCGACAGCGCCGATGTTCACGACGTTGAGGACCACGGGTCAATACAGCCAACCCGTGACGACCCGGGTGACCGTGTCCTCGGTGCCGTCGACCGGGACGGGCCAACCGCGAGTGATCGTGAGTTTCGGCACCGGGCAACAGCTCCCGCAGACGCTGACCGCTGCAAGCTCATACGCCGCGGGCGCGCAGGCCCTCTACGGACTCTGGGACTGGAACCTCGGCACCTGGAACTCTAAGGCGGCGGCTGCAGCCAACTACGCCAGCCTCAGCGCGACACAGACCGGTCTGAGCTCGCCGTACACGGTGCCCCTGACAGGCCTTCAGTCGCAAAGCATCACCGCCACAACGGCAGGCACCGGGTCGGTGGCGAGCTACAGGACCGCCAGCAACTCTACCGTGTGCTGGAAAGGTTCCACGACCTGCGGCGCCGCGGCCACCAGCAACACAAAGTTCGGCTGGACAGTGCCATTGCCGTCGTCGTCGGAGCAGGTGGTCTACAGCCCGGTCACGTATGCCGGCATGTTCGTCGTCAACACCACGATTCCCGCGGTGTCGCAAGCCTTGTCATGCGCCACGCAAGCCGCCTCGGGTTACACAATGGCAGTTACGCTGCAGGGTGGCGGCGCTTCGACGCAGTCGTTCTTTGCAGACGCGAACAACAACTTCGCAACCGTGGGCGGTTCGATCATCAGCGGCATCGGCTTGAGCGCGACGGGTTCGCCGTCGATCGTGACTGGCAACGGGAAACCTTATCTGGTTCAACAGACCGTTGCCGGCACTGGGGTCGTGAATCAGGTCAACCCGGGCGCCAACGCTCTTGGCGCGCGCCTGAACTGGCTCAACCTGCGCTGAGTCCTGAGCATGAAATCACTAAACAGACACCGTCGACGCTCGCGAACGGGTGGCTTCACGCTGATTGAACTGATGGTCGCGGTGGCGATCATCGGCATCCTGGCGGCCATTGCGCTGCCGGCTTATCAGCAGTACATACTGAAGGCGCGTCGGTCAGATGCGAAGACCGCGCTGTTGGATCTGGCAACAAGGCAGGAGCGCTTCCTGACGACCAACAGCACCTACAGCAGCGTGCCGAGCGACCTTCGTTACTCGGGCAGCGCCTATCCCATCCAGGTGCTCTCGGGCAATACTGCCTACTACCAAATGAGCGTCACCGTGGGCTCGACATCCACCACGCCCGCCATGCCGACCTTCGCTGCCAGCGCCGTGCCGATCGGCGCGCAAGCTGCGGATGTCTGCGGCACCTTTGCCATCGACTATCTCGGCAACCAGTCAAATACGCCTGCCCCGCCGGCCAACGTGAATTGCTGGTAAGCGTTGACACAGCCCGGCCCACAGGTTGAGTCGCGAAAAAGTTTCCCGAGCAGCGCTCGCAGACTGGGCCTGTGACCCGAGTCGCACGCGCGGCCGCAAACATACCGAGCCGAGCGATCCGCGCCGCAACGTGTTCCAGCGCGACCGCGACCGCATCGTTCACAGCACCGCGTTTCGGCGCCTGGTCTACAAGACTCAGGTCTTTCTGAATCATGAGGGCGACTTGTTTCGCACGCGCCTGACGCACTCGCTCGAGGTCGCGCAACTGGCGCGCTCGATCGCACGCACCATGGGCCTAAACGAAGACCTGTGCGAGGCGATCTCACTCGCGCACGACCTCGGTCACACGCCTTTCGGACATGCGGGTCAGGATGCTCTCGACGGGCGGATGCACGAGGTCGACCCCGACACAGTCGGTTTCGAGCACAACTTTCAGAGCCTCCGTGTGGTCGACACCCTCGAAGAGCGCTACCCTAGATTCGACGGGTTGAACCTGACTTTTGAAGCACGCGAAGGCATCCTCAAGCACTGCTCGCGCCGACGTGCCTTGGAGCTCGAGGCCGAAGAGCCGGGCGGTGTCGGTCGGCGGTTTTTGGACCGAAGCCAACCCAGCTTGGAAGCGCAGGTTTGCAATCTTGCGGACGAGATCGCCTACAGCATTCACGACATCGACGACGGTGTGCGCTCGGGCCTTCTGACTTACGAGCAGTTGCACGAACTGCCACTCTTTCTCAAGGCCCATGACGAGTCGCTCGCAGCAACTCCAACGCTGGGCGGTCGCCGGTTGCTCTACGAGGCGCTTCGGCGGATGCTTTCGGAACTGGTCCGGGACGTGACGGACGCGTCGAGTAGCCGGCTGGCTGCCCATGAGCCCGCATCCGCAGATGCGGCACGAATGGGCCCGGCCATGATTGCCTTCAGTCCCGACCTGGCGACCGAGATGCGCGAAGTGCATGCCTTCCTTCGCCGCGCGCTCTACCGGCACGAAAAGGTGGTGCGGACGACCGAGGGCGCCAAACGGGTGGTGTGCGAACTGTTCGACGCCTACTCGGACGCGCCTGATCAGATGCCTGTCGATCATGCTTGGCGGCGGCCGCTGCAGCAGGTTGTCGTCGACTACATCGCGGGCATGACCGATCGCTTCGCGCTGAAAGAGCACGAGCGGCTGATGGGCTCGGCGATCGATTTGAGCGGCGGCTGAAGCGGATCACTTGACCGGCGGGTGCGCCACGCACCGGCGCCTTCCAGCCCCGGACATGCGGGCCGCGTGGATGACTTCGGGACCAAGCCTAGGCGGGTGGCGGGCGATGATTGGCCGTACCGCCGTTACCATCGCGGCCGAGTTCACAATTTCTCGAGGTCGCCTGATGGCTCGCATGCCGCGTCTCGCCGTTGCCGGCCAACCGCACTTGGTGATCCAACGCAGCGGTGTGCAGGCCGCTTTCCTTGACAACGAAGATCGCCACGTGTACCTCGAGTCGCTGCGCGAAGTTTCGCGCGGTGGAATTGCCGACGTTCATGCGTATGCATTGTTGGACGATGGCGTCCTGCTGCTGGTTTCACCGCGGGAAGCGGCCGACCTGGGTCGATTGATGCAGCGAGTGAATCGGCGTTATGTTGCCGCCTTTCACCGTCGTCATGGCGGTAGCGGTGCTCTGTGGGGGGGGCGCTTTCAGGCTGCCGCGCTCGAGCCGGAACGCTATTTGCTTCGCTGCATCTCGATGATCGAGCAGGCGCCCGTTAGAGCAGGCATCGTGACCCTAGCCACTGAATGGCAGTGGTCAAGTGCCCGCCACCACTCGGGACTCGGGACGTCGCCCATTCTTACCGAGCACGACGCCTGGTGGCGAACCGGCAATACGCCCTTCGAGCGAGAGGCCAAGCATGAGGTCGGATTGCAACGGGGGCTGCGCGACGATGAGTTCAATGAATTGCTGAACGCGGCCCGCGGAGGTTGGCCCCTGGGCTCTGCGGATTTTGTGTCCGCCGTAGAAAAGTCCAGCCATCGAACAGCGCGACCGAGGCCACGCGGTCGACCGCGCCTCAACAAAGTTGCCATTTGAGCCATCTTCACTGTGACCCCATTTAAATCTGAGAACAGATTTTCAATGATTAAACAGGGACAGAGAGAAGCAATTTCTCTTGAGCGCCATGCTGCACTGCAGTATCCTTTCGCGACATCACGGAGCGCCGCCATGCAACACCCCACGTCCGAGCTTGAAATCGACACCGCACGCGGTCTTGGCCTGTACGACGCAAGCCGTGAACACGATGCCTGCGGCGTCGGCTTCGTCGCCCACATCAAGGGCCAGAAGGCGCACTCGATCGTCGAACAGGGCTTGAAGATCCTCGAGAACCTCGACCATCGCGGCGCGGTCGGTGCCGACAAGCTGATGGGCGACGGCGCCGGCATCCTGATCCAGTTGCCGGACGAGTTCTATCGCGCCGAGATGGCGCGGGCCGGCGTAGCGCCCGACGGGTCCGTGGGCATCACGCTGCCGCCGCCCGGCGAATACGGTGTCGGCATGATCTTTTTGCCGAAGGAGAACGCCTCGCGCCTGGCCTGCGTGCAGGAACTCGAACGCGCAGTCAAGGCCGAAGGCCAGATCCTGCTCGGCTGGCGCGATGTGCCGGTCGACGCCGAGATGCCGATGTCGCCGACCGTGCGGGCGAAAGAGCCGATCCTGAAAATGATCTTCATCGGCAGCGGGCCCGACGTGATCGTGCCCGATGCGCTGGAGCGCAAGCTCTACGTGATCCGCAAGACCGCTTCGAGCGCGATCCAGGCGCTGAAGCTCACGCATTCACGCGAGTACTACGTGCCCAGCATGAGCTGCCGCACCGTGATCTACAAGGGCCTGCTGCTCGCCGACCAGGTCGGCAAGTACTACAAGGATCTGCAAGACCCGCGCGTCACCTCGGCGCTCGCGCTCGTGCACCAGCGCTTCTCGACCAACACCTTCCCCGAGTGGCCGCTCGCGCACCCGTACCGCATGGTCGCGCACAACGGCGAGATCAACACCGTCAAGGGCAACTTCAACTGGATGCGCGCCCGCGAGGGCGTGATGAAGTCGCCGGTGCTCGGTGACGATCTGAAGAAGCTCTACCCGATCAGCTTCGAGCACCAATCGGACACCGCCACGTTCGACAACGCGCTCGAACTGCTGGTGATGAGCGGCTACTCGCTCGCGCACGCCGCGATGATGATGATCCCCGAGGCCTGGGAGCAGCACGCGACGATGGACGAGCGCCGCCGCGCGTTCTACGAATACCACGCCGCGATGATGGAGCCCTGGGACGGCCCGGCCGCGATGGTCTTCACCGATGGCCGCCAGATCGGCGCCACGCTCGACCGCAACGGCCTGCGGCCCACGCGCTACATCGTCACCGATGACGATCTCGTCGTCGGTGCTTCCGAATCCGGCGTGCTGCCGATGATCGCGGAGAACCGCATCGTCAAGAAATGGCGCCTGCAGCCGGGCAAGATGCTGCTGATCGACCTCGAACAAGGCCGCATCATCGAAGACGAAGAGCTGAAGAACCAGTTCGCGTCGGCCAAGCCGTATCGCCAGTGGATCGAGAGCGTGCGCGTCAAGCTCGAAGACGTGCCGGCCGGCGCGCAGCCCGCCGCGCACCCCGAGGCGCTGCTCGATCGCCAGCAGGCCTTCGGCTACACGCAGGAAGACCTGAAGTTCCTGCTCAGCCCGATGGCGCAGGCCGGCGAAGAAGGCATCGGCTCGATGGGCAACGACTCGCCGCTCGCGGTGCTGTCGGACAAGAACAAGCCGCTCTACAACTACTTCAAGCAACTCTTCGCCCAGGTCACGAATCCGCCGATCGACCCGATCCGCGAGGCGATCGTGATGTCGCTGGTGTCGTTCATCGGACCGAAGCCGAACCTTCTCGACATCAACGCGGTGAACCCGCCGATGCGCCTCGAAGTGCCGCAGCCGATCCTCGATTTCGAGGCGATGGCGCGGCTGCGCGAGATCGAGAAGCACACCGGCGCGAAGTTCAAGAGTTACGAGCTGAACATCACCTACCCGTTGACCTGGGGCGACGAAGGTGTCGAGGCCAAACTCGCGTCGCTGTGCGCCGAAAGCGTCGACGCCATCAAGAGCGGCCACAACATCCTGATCATCAGCGACCGCCGGATGGACCGGGCGCACGTCGCGATCCCCGCGCTGCTCGCGCTGTCGGCGATCCACCAGCACCTCGTGCGCGAGGGCCTGCGCACGACCGCTGGCCTCGTCGTCGAGACCGGCTCGGCGCGCGAGGTGCATCACTTCGGCGTGCTGGCCGGCTACGGCGCGGAGGCCGTGCATCCGTACCTCGCGATGGAGACCTTGGCGTCCATGCACAAGGAACTCGCCGGTGACCTCTCGGCCGAGAAGGCGATCTACAACTACGTCAAGGCGATCGGCAAGGGCTTGTCGAAGATCATGTCCAAGATGGGCGTGTCGACCTACATGAGCTACTGCGGCGCGCAGCTGTTCGAGGCGATCGGGCTCGAGAAAGACCTCGTCCAGAAGTTCTTCAAGGGCACGGCGAGCCAGGTCGGCGGCATCGGCGTGTTCGAGGTGGCCGAGGAGGCGATCCGCATGCACAAGGCCGCGTTCGGCGACGACCCGGTGCTCGAAGGCATGCTCGACGCCGGCGGCGAATACGCCTGGCGCGTGCGCGGCGAAGAGCACATGTGGACGCCCGACGCGATCGCGAAGCTGCAGCACAGCGCGCGCGCCAACAAGTACGAGACCTACAAGGAATACGCGCAGATCATCAACGACCAGTCGCATCGCCACATGACGCTGCGTGGCTTGTTCGAGTTCAGGGTCGACCCGGCCAAGGCGATTCACATCGAAGAGGTCGAACCGGCGAGCGAGATCGTCAAGCGTTTCGCGACCGGCGCGATGTCGCTCGGCTCGATCAGCACCGAGGCGCATGCGAACCTCGCGGTGGCGATGAACCGCATTGGCGGCAAGTCGAACACCGGCGAGGGCGGCGAAGACCCGGCGCGTTATCGCAACGAGCTGAAGGGCATCCCGATCAAGCAGGGCACGAAGTTCAGCGACGTGATCGGGCCGGGCAACATCCAGGTCGACTTCGAGCTGAACGAGGGCGATTCGCTGCGCTCGAAGATCAAGCAGGTGGCGTCGGGCCGCTTCGGTGTGACCACCGAATACCTGCAGAGCGCCGACCAGATCCAGATCAAGATGGCGCAGGGCGCGAAGCCGGGCGAGGGCGGCCAGTTGCCCGGCGGCAAGGTGACCGACTACATCGGCATGCTGCGCTACTCGGTGCCGGGCGTCGGCCTGATCTCGCCGCCGCCGCACCACGACATCTACTCGATCGAAGACCTCGCCCAGCTGATCCACGACCTGAAGAACGCGAACGCGCGCGCGAGCATCAGCGTGAAGCTGGTCAGCGAAGTGGGCGTCGGCACGATCGCCACCGGCGTGGCGAAGGCCAAGGCCGATCACGTCGTGATCGCCGGCCACGACGGCGGCACCGGCGCCTCGCCATGGAGCTCGATCAAACACGCCGGCACGCCGTGGGAACTCGGCCTGGCCGAGACGCAGCAGACCTTGGTGCTGAATCGCCTGCGTTCGCGAATCCGCGTGCAGGCCGACGGCCAGATGAAGACCGGTCGCGACGTGGTCATCGGCGCGCTGCTCGGTGCCGACGAGTTCGGTTTCGCGACCGCGCCGCTGGTGGCCGAGGGCTGCATCATGATGCGCAAGTGCCACCTGAACACCTGCCCGGTCGGCGTCGCGACGCAAGACCCGGTGCTGCGCAAGAAGTTCACCGGCCGCCCGGAGCACGTCGTTAACTTCTTCTTCTTCGTCGCCGAAGAGGCACGCTCGATCATGGCGCAGCTGGGCATCCGCACCTTCGATGAACTCATCGGACGTGCCGATCTGCTCGACACCAAGAAAGGCATCGCGCACTGGAAGGCAAAGGGCCTCGATTTCAGCCGAGTGTTCCAGTTGCCTACCGCACCGGCCGAGGTGGCGCGCCGCCAGACCGAAGAGCAAGACCATGGCCTCGCGAAAGCGCTCGATATCAAGCTGATCGAGAAGTGCCGCCCGGCCATCGACAGCGGCGAGAAGGTGCAGTTCATGCAGGAGGTGCGCAACGTGAACCGCACGGTGGGCGCGATGCTCTCCGGCGAGCTGATCCGCCATCGACCCGAAGGGCTGCCCGACCACACCATCTTCATCCAGATGGAAGGCACCGGCGGGCAGAGCTTCGGAGCGTTCCTGGCGAAGGGCATCACGGTCTATCTGATCGGCGACGCGAACGACTACACCGGCAAGGGGATGAGCGGCGGGCGCATCGCGATCCGGCCGAGTATCGAGTTCCGGGGCGATGCGACCCAGAACATCATCGTCGGCAACACCGTGCTCTACGGCGCGACCAGCGGCGAGGCGTTCTTCCGCGGCGTGGCGGGCGAGCGCTTCGCGGTGCGTCTGTCGGGCGCTACCGCGGTCGTCGAAGGCACCGGCGACCACGGCTGCGAATACATGACCGGCGGCACGGTCGCCGTGCTCGGCAAGACCGGCCGCAACTTCGCGGCCGGCATGAGCGGGGGCGTCGCCTATGTGTACGACGAAGACGGCACGTTCGCGTCGCGCTGCAACACCTCGATGGTCTCGCTCGGCAAGGTGTTGAGCGCCGCCGAGCACGAGTCCGACAAGGCGCATTGGCACAACGGGCAATCCGACGAAGCGATCCTGAAGAAGCTGCTCGAGGACCACCACAAGTGGACCGGTTCGCTGCGTGCGCGGCACATCATGGACCACTGGGTCGAGTCGCGCGCCAAATTCGTCAAGGTGTTCCCGAACGAGTACAAGCGCGCGCTGGGCGAACGCGCCGAGCGGCAGGCGATGCTCTCAACCGAATCCAAGGCGATGCAGGAGACGGGCGGCCTGCCGGCCACCGGCAAGCTCGCGAACGCCATGGGTGCCAAGGGCCAGCCGGTCGCAGCGAAGTAAGCCAGCGCCATCCACCGAACTCGAACACAAGAAGACATCATGGGAAAAGTCACCGGCTTCATGGAGTACGAGCGCCTGGAAGAGGGCTACGCGCCCGTCGCCGAGCGCAAGAAGCACTACAAGGAATTCGTCATCGGGCTGAAAGAGGATGAAGCCAAGATCCAGTCGGCTCGCTGCATGGACTGCGGCACGCCGTTCTGCAACAGCGGCTGCCCGGTCAACAACATCATCCCGGACTTCAACGACCTGGTGTACCGCGCCGATTGGAAGAACGCGTTCGCGGTGCTCGACTCGACCAACAACTTCCCCGAGTTCACCGGCCGCATCTGCCCGGCGCCGTGCGAAGCGGCCTGCACGCTGAACGTCAACGACGACGCGGTCGGCATCAAGAGCATCGAGCACGCGATCATCGACAAGGCCTGGGCCGAGGGCTGGGTCGTGCCGCGCTTGCCGAAGATCAAGACCGGCAAGAAGGTGGCGGTCGTCGGCTCCGGCCCGGCCGGCATGGCCGCGGCGCAGCAGCTCGCGCGCGCCGGCCATGACGTGACGCTGTTCGAGAAGAACGACGCGATCGGCGGCCTGCTTCGCTACGGCATCCCCGACTTCAAGATGGAAAAGACGCACATCGACCGCCGCGTCAAGCAGATGGAAGCCGAGGGCGTGACGATGCGCACCGGCGTGCTGATCGGCAAGATGCCCGACGGCACCAAGGTGACCAACTGGGCGAAGGAGACGATCACGCCCGATCAGTTGAGAGCCGACTTCGACGCGGTGCTGCTGACGGGCGGCGCTGAACAATCGCGTGATTTGCCGGTGCCGGGCCGCGAGCTCGACGGCGTGCACTTCGCGATGGAGTTCCTGCCGCAGCAGAACAAGATCAACGCCGGCGGCAAGATCAAGGGCCAGCTGCGCGCCGATGCCAAGCACGTCATCGTGATCGGCGGTGGCGATACCGGCAGTGACTGCGTGGGAACGAGCAACCGGCACGGCGCCGTCAGCGTCACGCAGTTCGAGTTGCTGCCGATGCCACCCGAGCAGGAGAACAAGCCGCTGGTCTGGCCCTACTGGCCGATCAAGCTGCGCACGTCTTCGAGCCATGAAGAAGGCTGCGAGCGCGAGTTCGCGATCGCGACCAAGGAGTTCATCGGCGGCGAGGGCAAGGAAAAGGGCAAGGTCAAGGGCCTGAAGGCGGTGCGCGTCGAGTGGCAGGGCGGCAAGATGGTCGAGGTCGCGGGCTCGGAGCAGATCCTGCCGGCCGATCTGGTGTTGCTCGCGATGGGCTTCGTCAGCCCCGTCTCGAGCGTGCTCGACGCTTTCGGCATCGCCAAGGATCCGCGCGGGAACGCGAAGGCAACGATGGACATGGTCGGCGGCTACGCCACGAATGTCGACAAGGTGTTCGCCGCGGGCGACATGCGACGTGGGCAATCGCTGGTGGTCTGGGCCATTCGTGAAGGGCGGCAGGCGGCGCGAGCCGTCGACGTTTTTCTGATGGGCACGAGCGAGCTGCCGCGCTGAACGCTCGCGTTCAGTGGCCGCGCCGAGACAGCGTCGGTCAAGCTGGGTAAAACGGCGCAGCCGGCAGGTCGCGCTGAAAGCCGCGTGAGACAATGGTTTCGACTCGACGGCGCCTGACAACGGGCGCCGTCGCGTTCTGGCCCAAGACAACCGCGTCTCACGAATGCCGAGTGACTTTCTGCGAACGAACCCCGATCACGCCAGCGTTGACCCGCTGATAGCGATCGACCATGTCACGTTCGGCTACGACGCCAGCCGGAATATCCTCAACGACGTCTCGATGCGCTTCGGCCGCGGACTGGTCACGGCGATCCTGGGGGGCTCGGGTTGTGGCAAGACCACGGTGCTGCGGCTGATCGGCGGCGTGCACCCTGTCGGCAAAGGCAGCATCCGCTTCGATGGCCAGGCGATCGATACGCGCAATGCCGCCCAGCTCTACGGCCTGCGGCGCCGCCTGGGCATGCTGTTCCAGTTCGGCGCGCTTTTCACCGACCTGTCGGTGTTCGAGAACGTCGCGTTCCCTCTGCGCGAGCACACGGACCTCGACGACACCATGATCCGCGACATCGTGTTGATGAAGCTCAACGCCGTCGGCCTGCGCGGTGCGGCCAAGCTGCGCATCTCGGAGATCTCCGGCGGCATGGGTCGCCGCGTGGCGCTGGCGCGCGCGATCGCGCTCGACCCCGAGGTGCTGCTGTACGACGAGCCCTTCACCGGTCTCGACCCGATCGCGATGGGCGTGACGGCGAACCTGATCCGCAAGCTCAACGACGCCACCGGCGCGACCTCGGTGGTGGTCTCGCACGATGTGCAGGAGTGCTTCGCGATCTGCGACTACGCCTACATCATGGCTGCGCCAGGCGTGGTGATCGCACATGGCCGGCCCGAACAACTGAACGCGAGCGAGGACCCGCAGGTGCGGCAATTCCTGCGCGGCGAGCCCGATGGTCCGGTGCCCTTCCACTACCCCGCACCGCCGTTCGCACAAGACCTCGAATTGCGCGGGATCAAGGCATGAACGTGCTTGCCGCGATCGGGCGCTACGTGATCGATTGCTTTCGCGCGATCGGCCACCACGCGTTCTTCTTCTGGCAGTTGATGCGCACGCTGCCCGCGTCGCTGAAGCGGCCGTATTTCGCGGTCGTGCAGGTGCATGCGCTGGGCAACCTGTCGCTGCTGGTGATCCTGTCGTCGGGCCTGGCCGTCGGCTTCGTGCTGGCGCTGCAGACTTATTACGCGCTCGTCACGTACGGCGCAGCCGATTCGGTCGGCCTGGTCGTCAACCTTTCGCTGGTGCGCGAACTCGGGCCGGTCGTGACGGCGCTGCTGTTCGCCGGCCGTGCGGGCACTTCACTTACCGCCGAGATCGGCTTGATGAAGGCCGGCGAGCAACTCGCGGCCATGGAGCTGATGGCGGTCGACCCGAAAAGCCGTGTGCTCGCGCCGCGCTTCATCGGTGGCATCGTCGCGATGCCGATCCTGGCGCTGCTGTTCTCGGCGGTCGGCATCCTGGGTGCCTACCTCGTCGGCGTGCAGTTGATCGGGCTCGACCCCGGCAACTTCTGGTCGGCGATGGAAAGCGGTGTCGACGTGCGCCGCGACCTGGGCAACGGCATCATCAAGAGCCTGGTTTTCGGCGTGATCTGCAGCTTCGTCGCGGTCTACCAAGGTTACGAGGCGAAGGCCACGCCCGAAGGCGTGGCGCGCGCGACCACGCGCACGGTGGTGATCTCTTCGCTGAGCGTGCTGGCGATGGACTTCGTGCTCACCGCGCTGATGTTTTCGACGCGCTGAGAAGGAAAAGGGGAAAACGAACATGAACAAAAAGGGCATCGAGGCACTCGTCGGCTTCTTCGTGTTGCTGGGGATCGCCGCGCTGGTGTTCCTCTCGCTGAAGGCTGCCAATCTGAGCAGCTTCAGCGGCGGCGAAACCTATGCACTGACCGCCAAATTCGACAACATCGGCGGCCTCAAGGTGCGCTCGCCGGTGCGCAGCGCGGGGGTCACGGTGGGCCGGGTCGCGTCGATCACGCTAGACCCCAAGACATACCAGGGCGTGGTCAGGCTCGATATGCAGAAGTCCATGCAATTCCCGGCCGATTCATCGGCGCGAATCCTGACCTCGGGTTTGCTCGGCGATCAATATGTGGGCCTCGAGGCCGGCGCCGACGAGAAGAATTTCGCGCCGGGCGATACCATCAAACAAACGCAATCAGCGATCGTGCTCGAGAGCCTGATCAGCCAGTTCCTGTTCAGCAAGGCCGCGGACGCCGGTTCGACGCCGCCGCCCGCAGCATCGACCGCCAACGGAGGTAAGAAGTGACAACACGCTCTTCTCGAGTTCACGGCCCATGGTCGCGCGCCCTGCTGGCGTTGCTGGTCGGAGCCTTGCTCGTGCTCGGAGGATGCGCGAGCACGCAGAATTTCGCCAAGGAGGCCCGCGGCGGCCCCGGTGCGCGCCTCGACCCCTGGGAAAACTGGAACCGCAAGGTGTTCGCTTTCAACGAGGGCCTGGACGCAAACCTCCTGAAGCCGATCGCCACCGGGTACTCGAAGGTGGTGCCGCAATTCGTACGCCGCAGCGTCGACAACTTCTTCTCGAACGCTGCCGATGCATGGTCGGCCGTCAACAACGTGCTGCAGGGCAAACCCGAGCCGGCGTTCACCGATGTCGTTCGCTTCACGACCAACACGGTGTTCGGGTTCCTGGGTGTCCTCGACATCGCGACCGAGTTCGGCCTCGAGCACCACTACGAAGATTTCGGCCAGACGCTCGGCCGCTGGGGCTTCGGCCCCGGCGCGTACATCGTCTGGCCGCTGATCGGGCCCTCGACCGTGCGCGAGACGATCGCGTTGCCGCTGGACCGCACCGCTTCGCCGGCTCTCTACATCAACGACGGCAGCTACCAGTTCGGCATCGTCGGGCTGCAGATCATCAACACGCGTGCCAACCTGCTCGGCGCTAGCCAGGTGATCGACGACATCGCGCTCGACAAGTACACGTTCGTGCGCGACGCCTACCTGCAGCGCCGCCGCAGCCTGGTGTTCGATGGCGATGCGCCCGAGGTGCCCGATGCCTCGTCGCCGGCCGGTACGCCGGCACCCGGTGCGGCGGCATCCGACCCCGTCTACGCGCCGGCGCCACCCGCCACGGCCGGCTCGGCGCCGAAGCAGTGAACCGGGGGACGGGCTCGCGCGTTGAAGACGGGGTGGCCACGCGCTGAACCAACCGGTTCGGCCGGGCTCTGACCAAGGCGGTGCACCCAGGTGCCCCGTTCAACGAAAAGGAAACAAAATGTTCTTCAAACGAATCGTTCCGTGGCTGAGCGCCGCCCTGTTGACCGTCGGCTGCGGGCTGGCTCAGGCCCAAGCCGGCAAGGCGCCCGACGCGCTGATCAAAGAGGTTTCGACCGACGTGCTCGAGGCCGTCAAGGCCGACAAGTCGATCAAGCAGGGCGATGTGCAGAAGGTCATCGCGCTGGTCGACACGAAGGTGATGCCGTATGTCGATTTCCAGCGCATGACGGCTTCGGCCGTCGGGCGCTACTGGCGCCAGGCCACGCCTGATCAGCAGAAGCGGCTGCAGGAAGAGTTCAAGATCCTGCTCGTGCGCACGTACTCCGGTGCGCTCGCGCAGGTGCAGGACCAAACTGTCGAACTCAAGCCGATGCGCAACGCGCCCACCGACACCGAGGTGGTCGTGAAGACCGAGATCAAGGGCCGCGGCGACCCGGTCCAACTCGACTACCGCCTGGAGCAGACACCCGGCGGCTGGAAGGTCTACGACATCAACGTGCTCGGCGTGTGGCTGGTCGAGAACTACCGCAACAGCTTCTCGCAAGAGATCAGTTCCGGCGGCATCGACGGGCTGATCGGCAAGCTGGCGGCACGCAACAAGTCGGCGGGCGTCGCCAAGTCCTGAGCCGCGGGAAGTCGACGACGATGTTGCTGCTGCCCGCCACCCTCACGGCCAAAGAAGCGACGGACACTCGCCGCCTGTTGACGCAGGCGGTGAAGACGCTGACGCAGGCCGAGGTCATCGTCGACGCCTCGAACCTGCGGCAGTTCGATTCTTCGGCGTTGGCGGTGCTGCTCGAATGCCACCGCGCGGCGGAGGCTTTCGGCAAGCCGTTCGCGCTGCGCAGTGCGCCGCCCAAGCTGGCGGCGCTGGCGCGGCTCTACGGTGTCGACGTGTTGTTGATGCCGGGCTCGGTCGCGGCTCAGGCGCCTGCCTGAGCGCGCCCGCGCAATCCCACGCGATTGCGCGCCCAGCCGACCACACGCCAGCCCAGCAGCAGCGCGATGATCGCCGCATAGACCGACACCTCGGCGTAGTTGCTCTTCGCCGAGCGCATCCAGAAGAAGTGCAGCAGACCGAGTAGCACAACCGCATAGACGGCGCGGTGCAGCGCCTGCCAGCGCGCCGGCCCGAGCGCCTTGATCGCGCGGTTGAACGAGGTCGCGGCCAGCGGCGTCATCAGCAGCAGCGCGCTCGTGCCGACGAGGATGAACGGGCGTTTGGCAATGTCGCGCACGATGTCGCTCCACACCAGCCCCATGTCGAGCCAGCTGTAGCACAGGAAGTGCAGGCAGCCGTAGAAGAACGTGAACAGACCCAGCATGCGGCGAAAGCGCGCCAGCATGGGCTGTTTCAGCATCTTGCGCAGCGGCGTCACGGTGAGCGTGATGCACAGGAAGCGCAGCGTCCAGTCGCCGGTGGCGCGGATCAGGGTTTCGGCCGGGTTCGCGCCGAGCACGTTGGTGCCCATCACGCTCAGGATCGCGCCGCGCAGCAGCCACGCGAACGGCAGCAGGCACAGCGCGAACACGACGACCTTCGCGGCGGGTCGCAGCAGGAACGGTTTCGGCCGCGCGAAACTTGTTGCGGCAGTACTTCGGGCCATCACGCTGCGTAAGCCGCCCGACGCCGGGCCGCCCCAAGGCGGGCGAGCCCCCCTGGGGGGTGGAGAAGCGGCGAAGCCGCAAGCCTGGGGGTCAACATTCCTAGAAGTTCTTCTTCAGGTCCATGCCGGCATACAGCGACGCGACCTGCGGCCCATAGCCGTTGAACATCAGCGTCGGCCGCTTCTTCGCGAAGATGCCGTCTTCGCCGATGCGGCGTTCGGTGGCCTGGCTCCAGCGCGGGTGATCGACCTCGGGGTTGACGTTCGAGTAGAAACCGTACTCGTTGCTCGCGCTCTTGACCCAGCTCGTCGCGGGCTGCTTCTCGACGAAGCGGATCTTCACGATCGACTTGCCGCTCTTGAAGCCGTATTTCCACGGCAGCACCGCGCGCACCGGCGCGCCGTTCTGGTTCGGCATGACTTCGCCGTACATGCCGAAGGCGAGCAGCGCGAGCGGGTTCATGGCTTCGTCCATGCGCAGGCCTTCGACATACGGCCACTCGAGCACGCGCGAGCCGACGAAGGGCATGGTCTTGGGATCGGCCAGCGTCACGAACTCGACGAACTTGGCATTGCCGGTCGGCTCCACGCGCTTGATGAGTTCGGCGAGCGAGTACCCGACCCACGGGATCACCATCGACCAGCCTTCGACGCAGCGCAGGCGGTAGATGCGCTCTTCCATCGGTGCGAGCTTGAGCAACTCGTCGATGTCGTAGACCTTCGGGTTCTTGACCGCGCCTTCGATCGCGACCGTCCAGGGCCGGGTCTTCAGCGTGTGCGCGTTCTGCGCCGGGTCGGCCTTGTCGGTGCCGAACTCGTAGTAGTTGTTGTAGCCGGTCGCGTCGACGTAGGCGGTTGGCTTCTCCATCGTCGCGCCGCCGGAAATCGTGCTGCGCACACTGGCCAGGGGGGCGAGTTTGCCGGCGCGCGGCGTCGTCTGCGCGCGTGCGTCGCGCGCCGCCCAGCTCGCGAGCGCCGTGCCCGCAACGCCGCTGCCGAGCAGCTTCAGCAGATCACGCCGGCCTTCGTAAGCGGCCCGCGGCGTGATCTCGGAAGGGTGGCGATGATTGAAACCTTTGTCGCGCGTAAAGGGCATGGCGATGCTCGCTGGAGGGATTGCAGATCGGTCGCCGCGCGACCGTGCTTCTTACTACGCGCAGGGCAGCGCTTCAGATGACATCGCCGAAGTCGGTGCGCTCGAACAATTGGAGCGAGCTCTTCGAGACGCGCTCCCGAAAGCTCTTGCGCGCGAACAGCTTCGCCTGCGCCTGCTCGGGCAGGTCGGTGATGTTCAGGATGTTCTTGACGATCAGCGTGTCGATCACGTCTTCGAGCACGCGCACGAAGCCCGCGTCGAGCTGATCGAAATCCGACGACGCGCTGCCGCCGACGAAGGCCAGCAGTTCCGGATCGCCATCGGTGACGAACTCGCCGGCCGCGCCGGAGTCGCGGTGAACGCTGTCGATCTGGCCCTGGTCATTGCGGCGAACGTAAGGCATGGCGGTGGCGTGTAAGGATCAGATCACAGCGTACCGTAAGAGTGCAGTCCGGAAAGGAACATGTTCACGCCGAGGAAGGCAAAGCTCGTCACGACCAGGCCAGTGAGAGCCCACCAAGCCGAGACGGTACCGCGCAGACCCTTCATCAGCCGCATGTGCAGCCAGGCGGCGTAGTTGAGCCAGACGATCAGCGCCCAGGTTTCCTTCGGGTCCCAGCTCCAGTAGCCGCCCCAGGCTTCGGCGGCCCAGAACGCGCCGAGGATGGTCGCGATCGTGAAGAACGCGAAGCCGACGGCGATCGACTTGTACATCAGGTCATCGGCGATCTCGGCGCTGGGCGTGCGGGCGTTGATCCACTTGCGGGCGAGGATCGTGAGCGCGAAGAAGGCCATCAACCCGCCGACCATGCGGCCGGATTTCGCGACCGAGGCCATGCCGTCGGCCGACAACCCACCGAACACGGCGAAGCCCATCAGCGGCAGCGCGATCACGATGCCCGGCACACCGAGCAGGCCGATCCACAGCGCGCGGCTCGTCGCGTTCTTCAGCACGTAGGCCAACGCCACCATCGCCGAAAGCGCGAAGCTGCCGTAACCGATGAAGTTGGCCGGCACATGCAGCTTCATCCACCAGCTCTGCAGCGCAGGCACCAGGGGCTGGATCTCGCTCGCCTCGCGCGCCACCGTGTACCAGATCAGGAAGCCCACCGCTGCGCTCACCACCAGCATCACGAACGCACCGAACGACTTGGTCTTGTAGTGCTGCTCGTAGTACAGGTAGAACAGCGACGTGAGCCAGCAGAAAAGCACGAACACCTCGTACAGGTTGCTGACCGGGATGTGGCCGATGTCGGCGCCAATCTGGTGGCTCTCGAACCAGCGCACCATCGTGCCGGTCAACGCCATGAAGATCGCGGCCCAGGCCGTGCCGGAGCCGATGCGCACGGCGGTGTTGTTCTCGGTCTTGGCCGCGAAGCCGATCCAGTAGAAGGCGGTGCTCATGAAGAACAGCACGCACATCCACATGATCGCGCTCTGGCTCGACAGAAAGTACTTCAGCATGAAGACCTTGTCGCCCTGCGCGAGGTCGGCGCCGAAGCCGTCCATCTGGCGGTTGTAGAGGCCGATCGCCCAGAGCGATGCGAGCGCCACGCCGATCATCAGCACGCGCAGCGAGCCCCAGAACCAGCCGAGCAGGATCGCGACCGGCAGCGTGCCGATCAGGATCAGCTTCTCGTAGTAGTCCATCGCGCCGGAGTAGCGCGAGAAGGCGTAGGCGCCACCGGTGAGCAAGATCGCGGCGAAAGCCCAGTCGAACAGCGAACGGCCGGTGAAGAAACCCATCGGGCCGGCGGGCCGGCCCAGGGTCATGGTGGTATTCATCAAGCGTCTTTCAGGATCTGGTGCTTCAGGTGCTCGAACTCCGCGTCGGCGTCCAGCGTGCGGCGCGTGGTTGACAGCGCTGCGGTGATTTTGGTTCCGGCGCCGGAAGGGGCCAGCCACACCCACAGGCGCCGTTCACGAACGTAGAGCATCGCGAACACGCCGACGATCAGCAGGATCGCGCCGAGGTAGACCAACTTCTTGCCCGGCGCGCGCGCGACCTGGAAGCCGCTCGCCTGAACCTGCTTGAAGTCGGCCAGCTCGAACAGTACTGGTGCCGGGTAGAAGAAGCTGTCTGAGAGCGACAGCACGGATTGGGTCATGAAGGCCTGCGTCTTCTCGTCGGTGGGCAGCGGTGGCAGGCCGGCGCTTTCGCGCGTGATGGCGAGCAGTTCGAACAAGCTGCCGTTCAGGATGCGCAGCAGCACCTCCGAGATCCGAGCACGGTCGGCCACAGGCACGCTGCCTTCGATGAAGTCGGAGATCGCCTGCAGGCCTGCGTTCGGCCGTGTCGGATCGGCGTTGTCCCGCGGCCGCGTTGATTCCGCACCGGCAAACAGCGCCAGCGCGCGATCGGCGGTGGTCGTCAGTTGTGCGGCCATCTCGGGCTTGTCGGCCGGCGTGGCGAGCGCGACATAGCGCGCGGCAGCTCTCGTGCGCAGTACCGGGTCGAGCAGCGCGGCGCGAAGGCGTGACCAGCTCTCGATGCTGTCCTTGTCGTCGGCGGGGATGCGCAGGTAGCGCATTTCAGCGTCCGGCTTGTCGCGTGCGCCGGCGAGAAACACGCGCTGGCCGTCGAGTTCGATCGGCAGCATGTAGTTGTTGAATTCGCGCGCCTGACCCGAGGCGTCGCGCAACTTGTAGCTGAACGACGGGCCGACGTTGCGCAGCACCTTCTTGCCGTTGGTCTTCACGCCGGAGCCGAGGTGGTTCTGCAGCGAGCTCATCAGGTCGACCTTGCGCACGTCGGTTGCACCACTGGCCGCGGCGTCGCCGCCGAGGTTCTCGACGTTGATCACGCGCAAGCCGGTGAACTCGAGCGTCATCTGCGCCTCGCCGTCGGTGATGCGCGCATTGGCGCCGACCGTGCCGTCGATCTCGAAGGGCTTTCCGCCCGAGCTCATCGGAATGCCGCGCAGCCTGACCGACGAACCGCCGTCTTCGAAGCTGCTCTGGTAGATCGCCACGCCGCGGTGGAAGGTCGGTTCGTTGACTTTCACGACTGCCGGGACCGACTCGCCGGAGTCGCGGTCGTGGATCACGATTTCGCTCGCGAACAGCTTGGGCATGCCGGTGTCGTAGTACTCGACGATGAACTTCTTCAGTTCGACGTCGAAGGGCAGGTCTTGCAGCACCACGCCATCGCGCATGCTGATCACCGCCGTGCCTGCTTTCGAGCCCTCGGGCACGAGCAGGTTGGCACGGAAGGTCGGTGTGCCGGGGCCGAGGCGGTACTGCGCGGGCACGTCCTTGATCATCCCGCCGCCCGTATAGCTGCTCTTGCCCTGCAGCAGCATCTGCGCGCGCACGATCAGGTCGCCATCGAGCAAGCCCCCGATGCAGATCAGCACGATCGCCGAATGCGCTGCGATGTAGCCGAGCTTGTTGGCCGCGCCGCGGCGCGCGGCGATCATCGTGCCGTTCTCTCGGATCTGAACCTTCGCCTTCCAGCCGCCGTGCACGAGCAGCGCGCTGATGCGCTCGAAGGCCTGGTCGCGCGACTCGGCGACCTCGGAAGAGCCGCGGTGATGGAACGAGGCCAGTGCCTGCTCGCGCACCTGTTCCTTGTAGGTCTTCAGGTCGGCAACGATCTTCGGCACGTTGCGCGCGATGCACAGGCTGGTCGAGAGCACGAGGAACGCGAGGATCAGCAGGAACCACCAGACGCTGTAGACCGAATACAGCCCGACCTTGTCGAAGAGCTCGGCCCAGAACGGCCCGAACTGGTTCACATAGTTGTTGTACGGCTCGTGCTGCTTGACCACGGTGCCGATCACCGAGGCGATGCAGATCACCGTGAGCAGCGAGATCGAGAAGCGCATCGACGAGACGAGTTCGATGCCGTCGCGTACCCAGCGCGATGGCGAGCGCACTTCGATGCCGGTCGTGGTGGCGGTCATGGTCGAATTATCCGGGGCGGGGCGCAGGCACGAGTGTCGGAAACGGAAAGGGCCGGTGCGAGACCGGCCCTTTGCGAAGGCGGTGGCCCGCGCGTCAGTGCAGGCCGGCGATGTAGTCGGCCACGGCCTTGATCTCGCGGTCGTTCAGCTTGGCGGCCACGCCCATCATCGGCACGCTGTTCTTGCGCACGCCGCCGCGGAAGGCGATCAGTTGCGCCTCGGTGTAGTCGGCGTGCTGGCCGCCGATGCGCGGGTACTGGGCCGGGATGCCGGCGCCGTTCGGGCTGTGGCAGCCGGCGCATGCCGGGATGCTGCGCTCGGCGATGCCGCCGCGGTAGATCTTCTCGCCGAGTTCGACGGTCGCCTTGTTCTTGGCGAAACCTCCCTTGGCGGTCTTGCCGGCGTAGAACGCGGCCACGTTCTTCATGTCGGCTTCGCTCAGTGCTGCGGCCATGCCGGTCATGATCGCATTCGCGCGCTTGCCCGACTTGAACTCGGTCAACTGCTTGACCAAGTATTCGGGATGCTGACCTTGCAGGATCGGGTAGGTCGGGCTGCCGCGCGAGCCGTCGCTGGTGTGGCACGACGCGCAGATCGCGGCCGTGGCCTGACCTTTGGCGAGGTCGGGCTTGGCGGCCGGTTTCGCGGCCTCCTCGGCGCCGACCGCGGCAGACGCGACGAGCAGCAGGCCCATTCCGAAAGAGACAACGACAGAGGCAACGGACTTCATAAAGGCAGCGTGTTTCTTGTGCAAAACCCGGTGATTTTACAATGACCGCTTTGGGCGACTTCATGGCCGAGCAAAACAATTCGAATCAGGCCGCCGTCGCCAGCACCGATGGGGTGCTCGACACGCCCGCCGATCTCGAGAAACGGGCGCTCGGCTGGTGCCACACCGCGCGCTTTCGCACGACCGCCAGCCAACTCGATCAGCTGCCGCCGACCGAGCTGCCCGAGATCGCCTTCGTCGGCCGCTCGAACGCCGGCAAGTCGACTGCGATCAACACGCTGACGCAGCAAAAACGCCTGGCCTTCGCCTCGAAGACGCCGGGTCGCACCCAGCACATCAACCTGTTCGACCTGGGCCCCAAGATCATCCCGAACGCGATTTTCGCCGACCTGCCCGGATACGGCTACGCAGCCGTGGCGCGCGGCGCGAAGCTGCGCTGGCAAAAGGTGATGGCCGACTACCTCGACGTGCGCCGCAGCCTGGTCGGCGTGGTGCTGATGGTCGATTCGCGCCTTGGCCTGACCGACCTCGACCAGCAGTTGATGAGCTTCATCGCCAAGCGCGTGGGCAACGGATCGGTCAAGTTGCTGGTGCTGCTGACCAAATCCGACAAGCTCAACCGTGCCGAGGCCAACGCCGCACTGGGCAGCGTGCAGGCAGTGTTGGGCGAGATCGCGACCGACGAGTCCGATGTGGGCATCGCGCTTTTCTCGGCGCTGAAGAAGGTCGGCGTCGGCGACGCGGCCCGGGTGCTGCACGACTGGGTGCACCCGGCCTTGTGATGTCTCGCGCGTGACGCGAGCGAGGCGGACTGCGGCCGATACTGCCGGCCCGAGGAGACAACCATGATCCAGACCTTCGACGCGGTCCTGCCGCACGGCATCACGCTGAACTGCCGCGCGACCGGCAAACCGGGCGCGCCGGTGATCGTTTTTCTGCACGGTTTTCCCGAGGCTGCGTTCGTCTGGGACGAGACGCTGGCGCACTTCGGTGACCGCTACCGCTGCGTCGCGCCGAACCTGCGCGGTTTCGGGCCTTCGTCGGCGCCGCCCGAGGCCGAGCAGTACCGCGTCAAGCACCTGATCGCCGACATCGAGGCGCTGATCGGGAGCCTGGGCGGCGGCCCGATCGAAGCGCTGGTCGCGCACGATTGGGGCGGTGCCGTTGCCTGGACGTTGGCGGCGCTCAAGCCGGAGTTGCTCAAGCGCCTGGTCATCGTCAATTCGCCCCACCCGGCGACCTTCCTGCGCGAACTGAAGCAAAGCCCGCAGCAGCAGGCGGCCAGCGCCTACATGAACTTCCTGTGCCGCCCCGACGCCGAAAAGTTGCTCGCCGAAAACGACTTCGCGCGCCTGTGGCCGATGTTCGAGAACATGGGCGCGGCAGACGCGAGCCGCGAGGGCGGCGGCTGGCTGACGCCCTCGGTTCGCGACCAATACCGTGCTGTCTGGCGCGCCGGGCTGACCGGGGGCTGCAACTACTACCGCGCTTCGCCGCTGCGCCCGCCGACGGCTGCCGATTCGGCGGTGATGGCGATCGAGTTCGCGCCCGAGTTCGTCACCGTGAAGCGGCCGACGCTCGTGATCTGGGGCGAAGACGACATGGCACTGCCGAAGTCGCTGGTCGACGGCCTCGAGGCCTTCGTGCCCGAGCTGCGTCTGGTGCGCGTGGCCGGCGCGACGCACTGGATCATCCACGAGCGCCCGGCTTTCATCGCGGCCGAGATCGAGAAGCATCTGGCCGCTTAGCTGGAGCACCCCAACTCGCGCGCCACGCCGTCGAGCGCGCGCTGCACCAGCGAGCGCGTCTGCAGCGGCTGCAGCAACCCGGCCGCAGCCAGTTTCTGCAGGGCTCGCTGCGTGGCCGAGTGGGTGCGCGCACCGGTCTCGCCCGCGAACACGAAGAACAGGCCCTGATCGCTGCGCCACAGCAACTGCACGCACTCCCAGCGGCCGTGCAGGAACAGACGCAGGCGCTCGGCCTCGCGCAGGCCCTGCACGCGCTTCACGGGCTCGTCGGTCGGCGAATCGAGCGTGAGTTGGGCCGGCTCAATCTCCATCGAGCCGAGATCGATCACCGAGTCACCGAATCCGCCTTGGCCGGTGGCGGGCGGCAGCACCTCGTCTCGCATGCGCTGCACGATCTGCGCTGGCGTGAGTGCCGCCGCCTCGTCACGTACACCCGGGCGAAGCGCCTCGCTGTGGATCGCCGTCAGTTCCTCGAGCACGCTGTCCTGTTCGGCCTGCGCCAGATCGATCAGTGCCATGCCCGCACGCAGCTGGCGCATCAGGCCGGGCAGCAGGCCGATCAGGCGTTGCCGGCTTTGCGGGCCTTCGTGCAACTGCACGCTCCAGAGCAGTTCGTCGACCAGCTTGAAGTAGCCGCGCGTTTCGTCGCCTTGCTCGCCGGCGCGCAGCATCGATTCGGCCAGCACCCGCGCCCAGGCACCGGTGATGAAGCGGCGGATGCCAGGGCTGGTGCGCATCGGCGCCATCTGCTCGACCAGCCGGAGTGCGAGCAGCTGCTGCAGAACTTCGCGGCGCTCGTCGAGTTGCAATGCCTGCCGCACCGGCTGCGCTGCTCGCCGCTGGGTTTGGAATTGGTCCGCCATGAAGGCGTCGAGTTGCGATTGCGCGCGCCGGTACAACGCGGCGTCCGGCGCTGCGGCGCGGGCGAGCGGCTCGGTCAGCCTTCGGCAAAAGTTCAGCAGCGCGGCCGCGCGCGTGTCGTTCGGCTGCGGGTACGCGGCGGCGGCTTCGCCGATGCTGTCGATCAGGCGCCACACGTCGTGGCGGGCCGAGGCCAGCAACGCGGGATCGTGCAGCCCGACGCGCATCACCGAGGCCTGCAAACGGGCCAGCATGGCAGCGAATGCCGGCGGCAACTGCGGGTCGAACAGCATGGCGTCGAACAGGCGCGAGAGCATCTCGATGGTCTGGCGCTCCACCGGCAAGGCACTGCTGGCGAGCAGCGCCGTGCGGTGCAGGTTCAGTCGCTTGACCAGCGTGGTGGCGGCCTGCCCGTGGCTCGACTGGACGGTGACCTGTGGCACGTGCCGCAGCACTTCGTCGAGACGGGCCAGTGCTTTCGCCAATTTCCGGTTCGCGAACGCATCTGGAGCCGGGACGATGCTCGGTGACGCACCGATCGCCGCCGATGCACCGTCGATGTCGAGCCCGATGTCGAGTGTCGTGCCCCGGAAGGCGTCGGGCATGCTGGCCAATATCGCCGCCATCACGTCGGGCCGGGTCACCTCCTCATTGGGCTGGCCGCGCCAAGGTGTTGCGCGTGGCGCGATCGGCGCCGAGCGATAGATGCCGGGCTCGAGCCCCTGTGATTCGAGCCGGGTGCTGGCGGCGGCCCAGGCGTTCTTCAAAAGCCCCGCCGCCACGCCGGCCGAAACCCGCAGCAGCGTCGTGCGCTGCACCTGCAGAGTGCTCACGGCGCATGCCGCCTCCCACAGCGCGGTCCCGTAGACCATCGGGAACGGCGGCCTCGATTCGGCGCCGACCTGGGTCTGGCCGGTCAGGGTCGAGGTCAAGGACTGCAGCTCGCGCAGTTCCCACTCGGCCGTGGTCTCGATCAGCTGCACCGCGCGCGCGATCTCGATGTCGATCTCGGCCCGCGATTCATCCATCAGCTCTGCGTCGTCGATCGGCGGCGGTGGGCCAGCCAGAGGGCTGCCGTCGTGCTCGCCGAGCGCAGCGCGCACGCCGATTTGCAGGGCGATCGTGAACGCGCGCTGGTAGGCCGCGCCGTGCATCTGCAGCGCGTCGGCGAGTGTGAACTGCGTTGCGCGCTCGGTGGCGGTCAGGCGGCTTTCCCCGGTGTCGCGCAGCCGCCGCAAACACCCGGCGAGCACACGCTCGGTCAGCGCCGGTGTGCGGCTCAGTTCGTCGTCGAAAAATCGCTGAAGCACCGGAGCGATTGGCATCGCACGCACCTGCAAACGAGACGCGCGCATTATCGAACGCCAACGAAAAAGGGCCACCGAAGTGACCCTTTGGAAACGAGCGCCCCGGGGAGTCGAACCGCAGCCGCAAGTGGCTGTCGGTTCGAACGCCCCGAGCTATTGCCGCGGCGAAGCCGTCGGCAACGACATCACATGTCCATACCGCCCATGCCGCCCATGCCACCCATGCCGCCCGGCATGCCGCCGCCGGCAGCTTCGTCCTTCGGTGCTTCCGAGATCATGGCTTCGGTCGTGAGCATCAGCGAAGCCACCGAGGCTGCGTTCTGCAGGGCAGTGCGCGTCACCTTGGTCGGGTCCAGGATGCCCATTTCGATCATGTCGCCATAGGTGTCGTTGGCCGCGTTGAAGCCGTAGTTGCCCTTGCCGGCCAAAACGGCGGCGACGACCACGCTGGCTTCGCCACCCGCGTTGAAGACGATTTCGCGCAGCGGCGATTCGATCGCCTTCAGCACCAGCTTGATGCCGGCTTCCTGATCCGGGTTGTCGCCCTTGATCTCGCCCGCCAGTTGCTTGGCGCGCAGCAGCGCCACGCCACCGCCGGCCACGATGCCTTCTTCGACGGCAGCACGGGTTGCGTGCAGCGCATCTTCGACGCGTGCCTTCTTTTCCTTCATCTCGACTTCGGTCGCAGCGCCGACCTTGATCACGGCAACACCGCCGGCCAGCTTGGCCACGCGCTCTTGCAGTTTTTCACGGTCGTAGTCGCTGGTGGCTTCCTCGATCTGGACGCGCACTTGCTTGACGCGCGCTTCGATGTCGCCAGCCACGCCGGCGCCGTCGATGATCGTGGTGTTTTCCTTGCCCACTTCGACGCGCTTGGCCTGGCCCAGATCGGCCAGCGTGACCTTCTCGAGCGTCAGGCCGACTTCTTCGGCGATGACCTTGCCGCCGGTCAGGATCGCGATGTCTTCGAGCATCGCCTTGCGACGGTCACCGAAGCCCGGCGCCTTGACGGCCACGACCTTCAGGATGCCGCGGATCGTGTTCACGACCAACGTGGCGAGCGCTTCGCCTTCGACTTCCTCGGCAATGATCAGCAGCGGGCGGCCCGACTTGGCGACTTGCTCCAGCGTCGGCAGCAGGTCACGGATGTTGCTGATCTTCTTGTCGAACAGCAGCACGAACGGGCTGTCCAGCGTGGCGGTCTGCTTTTCCGGGTTGTTGATGAAGTACGGCGACAGGTAGCCGCGGTCGAACTGCATGCCCTCGACGACTTCGAGTTCGCTGTTCAGGCTCTTGCCGTCTTCGACGGTGATGACGCCTTCCTTGCCGACCTTGTCCATCGCGTCGGCGATGATCTTGCCGACTTCTTCGTCGCTGTTCGCGGAGATCGTGCCGACCTGCGCGATTTCCTTCGAAGTGGTCGTGGCCTTCGACTGCTTCTTCAGCTGCTCGACCAGGGCCGTGACAGCCTTGTCGATGCCGCGCTTCAGGTCCATGGGGTTCATGCCCGCCGCCACGTACTTCATGCCTTCGCGAACGATGGCTTGCGCGAGCACGGTCGCGGTTGTGGTGCCGTCACCGGCGATGTCCGAGGTCTTGGAAGCGACTTCCTTGACCATCTGCGCGCCCATGTTCTGGAGCTTGTCTTTCAGCTCGATTTCCTTGGCGACCGAGACACCGTCCTTCGTGACGGTCGGGCCGCCGAACGAACGCTCGAGTACCACGTTGCGACCCTTCGGCCCCAGGGTGACCTTGACGGCGTTGGCCAGGATGTTCACACCCTCGACCATGCGAGCGCGGGCTTCGCCGCCGAAAATTACGTCTTTTGCTGCCATTCGAATTCTCCTGATTGCCTGTTAGCTGGAATTACTTCTCGACGACCGCGAACAGGTCGTCTTCCTTCATCACCAGCAGTTCTTCGCCATCGACCTTGACGGTCTGGCCACTGTATTTGCCGAACAACACGCGGTCGCCGACCTTGATGTTCAGGACGACGAAGTCGCCCTTCTCGTTGCGCTTGCCCGGGCCGACGGCCAGCACTTCGCCCTGGTCGGGCTTCTCGGCGGCGTTGTCGGGAATGACGATGCCGGAGGCGGTCTTGGTTTCTTGCTCAAGGCGCTTGACGATCACGCGATCGTGCAACGGACGAAGTTTCATAGCATCTCCTGGAAGGGTTGTTGACTTGCTTGAGACTGAGGCGAAGTGTGCGCTCAATCACTTGCGACGACCGAAGGCATTGCCGGCCGGTTCGTCGTTAGCACTCAGCATTGTCGAGTGCTAGCAGCCTGATTATAGAGGCACGCTCAAGGCATTCAAGTGACAACTCCGCTATCGCGGCACGGGCTTCGGAGGGCCGACGCCCAGTGCTGGCGCCGTCGGCGAAGAAGGTTGGTCGCAACCGTCCAGTTTTGCGACGCCGAATGCGCTGCGCGCGCGGACAATCGCTCGGTGACCGTACGCCCATCAGGGGAATCTAAAAAATGATGCATCGAAGGCTTGCCTACGCACTTCTGGCCCTGGCGTTGGGCGTGAGCCTGCCTGCGCGGGCTGCGGATGGCACCGCCCCCGCGCCCCTCGCGAAGCGCGACAGCAATCCTCTGGCGGCGCCGCATGCGAACGACATCAACGTGCCCCGCGTTCTGCCACCCTGCAAGCCCGGCAACTGCCCGTTCGCGGGCAAGACGGTGAGGCTGATCTCGACCAAGAGCGTCATCAGCGTCGCGCTGCTCGAGGTGAAGGACGAGTTCGAGGCGGCCACCGGCGCCCGACTCGAGATCGAACTCGCGGCGAGTCTCGAACACTTTCCGGCGATCATTTCGGACATGAGCAATCACGTCGGCAAGTACGACGCATCGCTTGCCGGCTCGTGGTGGCTCGGCGATCTGGTCTCCGGTGGCCATCTGCTCTCCTACGAAAAGTTCTACGGAGACCCGCGGTTCCCGAAGTGGAACATCGACGATGTGCTGCCCGGCCCGCGGCGCCTGCTGTCGTATGGCGGCAAGAAGTACATGGTCGCCTACGACCACGACGCTCAGGTGATGTACTACCGGCGTGATCTCTTGAACGATCCGCGGCACCAGGCCGCGTTCAAGCGCAAGTACGGCTACCCGCTGGCGGTGCCGCAGACCTGGGCCGAACTGCGCGACGCCGCCGAATACTTCAACGGCAAGGACCTCAGCGGTGACGGCATCGCCGGTCACGGCATCGCGCTGGCGCTCAAGCCGGGCAACCAGAGCATGTTCACCTACATGTCGGTTTCGGCTTCGTTCGTGATCGGCCCGACGAATCCGCAGCGCTACTGGTTCGACCCGCAGACGATGAAGCCGCTGATCGACAGCCCGGGCCATCTGCGTGCACTCGAGACCATGATCGGCCTGGTGAAATTCGGGCCGCACGAGATGCTGAACTGGGACCAGGGCGAGGGCCAGGACTGGAACTACTTTCTCGCCGGCCGCGCCGCGTTCGCGATGACCTGGGGAGACCTGGGCGCACTGGCCCAGGAGCCGGGCAGCCGCGTGAAGGGCAAGACCGGCACGGCGCAGATGCCCGGCACCCGCGAGTACTACGACATCGCCCACGCCACGTGGGTCAAGACAGAGAACGTCAATCGGGTGGGCAACACCTCGGGGGGTTCCTGGGCGGGCGTGATCTCCAAGTATGCGAGGTCGCCCGAGGCTGCCTACTTCCTGCTGGCCTTGTTGGCGAACAAGGAGAAGTCGATGGCGTACGCGGCGCGCGGCTGGGACGGCATCGACCCCGGGCGCACGTTCCACTTCCTGCCGCCCGAGGGTACGGGAACGCTCGAGCCATACCTGAAGGCCGGCTGGAACGAAACCGACGTGCGCGACTACCTCAGCGCCTTCTACCGCACCTTCAACGACAAGCAGCAACTCCCCTACCTGCGAATTCCCGGGACCTACAGCTATTGGCTCGCGCTCGACCTGCACCTGGCCGAAGCGGCCAGCGGCCAGCTCACGCCGGCCGCGGCGCTCAAGGCGAGCTCGGTCGACTTCGAAGAAATCACCATCCGCCTGGGGCGAAAGCGTCAGCGCGAGGCCTACCTTGCCTCGTTCGGTTTCTGAACCAAGCACACATGCACCAGCCGTTCCATATTCGATCCGCCGGCATCGGCTCCAAGCTCACCATGGCCTTCGGGGTTCTCGTCGGGCTGACCTTGCTTGTCGTGGCACTCGCCCTGTTGGCCGGACGTGAAGCCACGCGTGGCATCGAAGTCACCGAGGCGGTGAGCGCGCCTGCCTCGCTGGCTTCTGCGAAGGCGCAGGAGGCCTTGCTGCGGATGCAACTGCACGTGCGCGGCTACCTGGTGTTGTCAGACACGCAGGACATCGCCCAGTACGAATCGGCGCGCGACGCGTTCGAGAATTCACTGGCGTCGCTGCAGCGGCTGGCCACGGTCTGGGAGCCGGGCGAGCGTGCGCGCGTTCGCTCGCTGAGCGAGGGCTACGCGCTCTGGAAGCGTCTGCCGCCGCAGTTGTTCGCGCTGCACGAAGACGCGCTGCGCAACCGGCCGGCCTTGCGCCTGTCGCGCATCGACGTCCAGGCGCAGCGCGTGCGCGTGTTGTCCGAGACGGAGGCATTGATCGACCAGCAGAAGGCGCGCCTCGCCGATGCGCTGAGCCGCGACACGCTGGCCGAGATGCTCACTTTCCAGAGCTCGTTCGATGCGCTGGCGACCAACGTGATGGCGTTCGGCGCCTCCGGCGAGAGCAGCTTCCAATTGAGCTACAGCTCGCTGCTGATCGCCAATGCGGCCTTCTGGGAGAAGCTGAACGCTGCCCGCGCGTCGTTGACCGGGCCGCAGCGCGAGAACCTGGACCGCATCGCCCACGCGCGCGCCGAACTGTTCGACCTCTCGTTGCGCATCCGCACACTGCTGGACAGCGACCGCGCATACCAGGATCTCTTTCTCTACCGAACCGAGGTCGTGCCGCAGGCGAAGGCGCTGCTCGACCTGCTGCAACAGGTCACGACGCGACAGCAGGTCCAACTGCAAGGTGACCTGGCGCGTGCCCGACAGGGGCTGGCGCACTCGCGCGACCAAACCCTCGCCGCCGGCCTGCTGGCTCTCGCGCTCGGCGTGGCGATGGTGGTCTGGCTCAGGCGCAGCATCGTGGGCCCGGTCGAGCGGCTGACCCGCGTCGCCGGGCAGGTGGCCGCGGGTGACTTCACCGCCCAGGCCCGGTCGGAGGGGCGCGATGAGATCGGCATGCTCGCGCAAAGCTTCAACACGATGACGACGCGCCTGGCCGAGACGATCGCCAACCTGGAGCGGGCCTATGCAGATGCACAGCAGGCGAAGCACACGGCCGAGAATGCCAATCGGGCCAAGAGCAGCTTCCTCGCCAACATGAGCCACGAGTTGCGCACGCCGCTCAACGCCATCCTCGGCTACGCGCAACTGCTGCGCACGGCTGCCGGCCTGAGCACGCGCGATGTCGCCGGCGTCGACACGATCAGGCGCAGCGGCGAGCACCTTCTGCTTCTCATCAACGACATGCTCGACCTCGCCCGCATCGAGGCCGGCAAGGTCGAGCTGTACATCGACGATTTCGACCTTGCCGGCCTGCTGCGCACCGTCACCGACATCATCCGCATCGAGGCGCAAGCCAAGGCCTTGCAGTTCGACTTCGAGCCTGCTGTCTACCTGCCGTCGGTCGTTCGGGCCGATGAACGCCGGCTGCGTCAGGTGCTGTTGAACCTGTTGAACAACGCCGTGAAGTTCACGCGGCAAGGCAAGGTGAGCCTGCGGGTGGCGGTGCTCGACGCGCGCGCAGAGCGCACCCGGCTGCGCTTCGAGGTCGAGGACACGGGCATCGGCATCGACCCCGCGCAGCTCAAGCGCATCTTCGACCCGTTCGAACAGGCCGACGACGTTCAGCGGCGCTTCGGTGGCACCGGCCTGGGTCTGGCGATCAGCCGGCAGTTGGTGGCGCTGGCCGGAGGCGAAATCCATGTCGAGAGCCAGGCCGGAGCCGGCAGTCGCTTCTGGTTCGACCTCGACCTCGCATTGCCGCGCGCGCCGAACGGGCCGGCCGAGCCGGCGGCGTCGATCGAAAGCATCGCCGGCTACGAAGGCGCGCGGCGCAAGGTGCTGGTGGTCGACGACATCGAGATCAATCGCGCCCCGATCGTGCATTTGCTCGGTCAGCTCGGTTTCGACACGCTCGAAGCCGAGAACGGTGCCGAGGCCTTGCGCTGCGTGGAGGCGTCGTTGCCCGACGCGGTCTTGATGGACAGCGTGATGCCCGTCATGGGCGGGTCGGAGGCGATCCGCCGCCTGCGCGGCGTCGAGCGCTTCAGGCGGCTGCCGATCATCGTCGTATCGGCCAACGCGTCGCAGGCCGATCAGCGCGAGAGCGTTGCCGTGGGTGCCGATGCCTTTTTGCCCAAGCCTGTCGAGTTCGGGCGTTTGCTGGGTGAACTCGCCCGACTGCTGGACCTGACCTGGACGCGTCGGGGCGCGACCGAATCAACCGACCCGCAGTGACCCCTGTCCGGCCTGCGCCATGACGCTCTCGAACGGCAAGCCGACGTAGTTCTCGGCCAGCGCGGTCGAAGCGGCGCGCGAGTTGACGAGGTAGTCGAGTTCGGCTTGCTGCAGCTTCTGCCCGAACTCGCCGGTATCGGGAAACCTGTGCATCAGCGACGTGAACCACCACGAGAAGCGCACCGCCTTCCAGACGCGCTTCAGGCAGGCGTCGGAGTAGTGGTGGATGCCGGCGTCGCTCTTGTCGCCGTAGTGTTCGATCAGCGCGCGCGAGAGGTAGCGCACATCCGATGCCGCGAGGTTCAGCCCCTTGGCGCCGGTCGGCGGCACGATGTGTGCGGCATCGCCGGCGAGGAACAACCGGCCGAAGCGCATCGGCTCGGCGACGAAGCTGCGCAGCGGCGCGATGCTCTTCTCGATCGACGGGCCGGTCACCACGGCCTCTGCGGCGGCCGGGTCGAGGCGGGCACGCAACTCGTCCCAGAACGCGGCGTCGCTCCACTGCTCGACCTTGTCTTCGAGCGGGCACTGCACGTAGTAGCGCGTGCGCGTCGGCGAGCGCATCGAACACAGCGCGAAGCCGCGCGCATGGCTCGAGTAGATCAACTCGTGCGACACCGGCGGCGTCTCGGCCAGGATGCCGAGCCAGCCGAACGGGTAGACCTTCTCGAAGGTGCGCAGCGCACCGTCGGGCACGCTCGCGCGGCTCGCGCCGTGGTAGCCGTCGCAGCCGGCGATGAAGTCGCAGTGCAGCGTGTGGGTCGTGCCGTCTTGCGTGTAGGTGACCCGCGGGCTCACGCCGTCGAAGTCGTGCAGCGCCACGTCGCTGGCCTCGTAGGCGGTGGAAAGCCCCTCGGCACTGCGCGCTTGCATCAGATCGCGCGTGACCTCGGTCTGGCCGTAGACGGTCACGTGCTTGCCGCCGGTCAGGCCCTGCAGGTCGATGCGATGCCGCGCACCGCCGAAGGCGAGTTCGACGCCGCCGTGCACCAGCCCTTCGGCGTGCATGCGCGTACCGACACCGGCTTCGTCGAGCAGGTCGCAGGTGGTCTGCTCCAGCACGCCGGCGCGGATGCGGCCCAGCACGTACTCGCCGCTCTGACGCTCGACGATCACGTTGGCGATGCCGGCGCGGTGCAGCAACTGGCCGAGCAGCAGCCCGGCCGGGCCGGCGCCGATGATCGCGACCTGCGTGCGTTGAGTGCTCATCGTCGTTTCCTCGAGCGGTCTTTCGACCTGTCGTGAAAGTGTGCGCGGCGGCCCGCTCGGCAATGACCCGACCAAAGAAGCCTTGCGCGATTGTCAGATCGATCGTGCGATAAACGCACGCTGTTTCAGAGCGCGCCGCGCAACTCCAGCGCTGCATCCGACAGCAGCGCGAGCAGCGAACGCCGCGCCGCCGCGCGTTGCAGCCGCGCCGGCGCGCTGACGACGTTGAGCGCAGCGATCGTCTGCCCGGCCATGTTGCGCAAGGGCACCGCGAGCGCCATCACGCCGGCCTCGTGTTCCTCGCTGGCGAGGCAGAAGTCGTCGTCGCGCACGCTCGTGAGCAGCGCGCGGAACGCGTCGGCATCGGTCGTCGTGCGTGCGGTCAGCCGCGGCAGCGGCTGGGCGGCGATCCATTGGTCAATTGCGGCGGGTTCGAGCGCGGCGAGCAGCACCCGGCCGGTCGACGTGGCGTGCGCGGGCAAGCGCGCGCCAAGGTGCAGGCCGTACGCGCGCAGCAGCGGGCGCTGGTCGGCGCTGGCGTTCGACGCATCGAAGAACCCGCTGCGCGCGACGATCACGACCTCGCGCTCGTCGAGCACGACGGCCGAGAACCATTCGCCGGTCTGGGCCGCGAGCCGGTTCAGCGTGGGCTGCAAAAGCCGCGGCAGGCGCGCCGACGCGAGGTAGCTGCCCGAGAAGCGCAGCACCCGCGCCGAAAGCCAGTAGTGGCTGCCGTCGGTCTCGAGGTAGCCCAGGTGGGTGAGGGTCAGCAACTGCCGCCGAGCCGCGGCGCGGCTCAGCCCCGCGCGGTTGGCGGCCAGCGTGACGTTGAGTCGCTGCCTCTCGGTGTCGAAGCTTTCGAGCACTGCGAGGCCTTTGGCCAGGCCCTCGATGAAATCCGCTTTGGCAATCGTCATCGGCGGGCAGTCTAGCCGTCGGCGTTGATCCTCTTGACGAGCTTGCGCAATGTCGAATCCGCCTTGGCGTTGTCGACCTGGCAAGTGCCCGCCGCCATGTGCCCACCGCCACCGTGGCCCAGCATCAGTTCGCCGACGTTGGTCTTGCTGCCGCGGTCGAGGATCGACTTGCCGCAGGCGAGCACGGTGTTCTGCTTCTGCACGCCCCACATCACGTGGATCGAGATGTTGCACTGCGGGAAGAGGGCGTAGACCATGAAGCGATTGGTCGCGTAGATCGTCTCCTCGTTGCGCAGGTCGAGCACGACCAGGTTGCCGTGCACCTTCGCGCAGCGCTCGATCTGCTCGCGTGCCGGCTCGCCGTGCGCGAAGTACAGGTCGACACGCTCCTGCACGTCGGGCAGTTCGAGGATCTCGTCGATCGTGTGGTCGCGACAGTATTCGATCAGGTCCATCATCAGCGCATAGTTGCTGATGCGGAAGTTGCGGAAGCGGCCGAGGCCGGTGCGCGCGTCCATCAGGTAGTTCAGCAGCACCCATCCGTTCGGGTCGAGGATGTCGTCGCGTTCGTACTGGGCCGAGTCGGCCTTGTCGACGGCGGTCATCATCTCGTCGGTGATGCGCGGGAACGCATTCTTCGCGCCGTAGTGGTTGTAGACCACGCGCGCCGCTGAAGGCGCATCGACCTCGATGATGTGATTGCGGTGCTTGCCGTTGCGGATCGTCTCCGACAAGTGGTGGTCGAACGCGAGGTATGCGCCCGGCACATAGGGCAGGTTGGTCGTGATGTCGCGCGGCGTCACGTCGATCTTGCCGTCCTGCATGTCTTTCGGGTGCACGAACTTGATCTCGTCGATCAGGTTCATCTCGTTCAGCAACACGGCGCAGACCAGGCCGTCGAAATCGCTTCGGGTGATGAGGCGGTACTTTTGTGGGCTCATGGATCGGGTCCTTCGAGGTTTCGGGTGCGCGCCGGCCGCGCGCAAGAAGAGCGAAGCCGCAGCGAGTGCAGGTGTCGACACTTACGGCGCTGTGAGCCGAAACTGAAGGGTGGGCGGGGTGCGCACGGTGCTTCGTTCGTGCGCTTGTTCCGTGAGCGCGGCGATCCAGACGAGGTTCCTGCATCACGACTTCGAGCCCGCCGCGGACCAGGGTGAGGCACAGCGCGCCTGGGCGGTCGCGGATCGTGTAGAACCGGGCCGACAACCGGCGTGCACACCGGGACAGGAGACAGAGTCCATGAACCAGAACGCCCAATTCACCGGCACGACCGCTGTGCAGGAGCGGCATCGCTTCGATGCGACCGTGCTGGCGCGCTACCTGCGCGAGCATTTGCCGGGGTTTCGCGGGCCCTTGCGCGTGGAGCAGTTCAAGGGCGGGCAGTCGAACCCGACCTTTCTGCTGATCACGCCGGAATCGCAGCATGCGAGCTACGTGCTGCGTCGCAAGCCGCCCGGCAAGCTGCTGCCCTCGGCCCACGCCGTCGAGCGCGAGTACCGCGTGATGCGCGCACTGCATGACGCCGAGGTGCCGGTGCCCGAGACCTTCTGCCTGTGCGAGGACGAGACGGTGATCGGCACGGCGTTCTACGTGATGCAGCACGTGCCCGGCCGTATCCTGTGGGATTCGGCGCTGCCGGGCATGACACCCGCCGAGCGCGCTGCGATCTTCGACAGCATGAACGCCACGATCGCCGCCTTGCACACGGTCGACTACGCTGCCGTCGGCCTGGCCGACTATGGCAAACCTGGCAACTTCTTCGTGCGCCAGATCGGGCGCTGGACCGCGCAATACCGCGCGTCCGAGACCGAGCGCATCGAGTCGATGGAGCGGCTGATCGAGTGGCTGCCGGCGCACATCCCGCCGAGCGACGCCACCGCGCTGGTGCACGGCGACTACCGGCTCGACAACCTCGTCTTCCACGCCACCGAACCGCGCGTCGTCGCGGTGCTCGACTGGGAGTTGTCGACCCTCGGCCACCCGATGGCCGACTTCGCCTACCACGCGATGGCCTGGATCATGCCGGCCGGCGAGATGCGCGGCCTGGTCGGGCTCGACCTGACTGCGCTCGGCATCCCGAGCGCCGAGGCCTACCTCGCGCGCTATTGCGAACGGACGTGCGAGCGCACCGGCGCAACACCGCCATCGGCGATCGAGTGGGAGTTCTACATCGCCTACAACCTGTTTCGCGGTGCGGCGATCTCGCAAGGCATCCTGAAGCGCGCGCTCGAAGGCTCGGCCGCCAGCGCCTACGCGCTCAACGCCGGCCGCAAGGCGCGTGCGGTTGCCGATGCCGCCTGGCAGCGCATCGGGCAAACCCCCAACTGACGCTGCGCTCTGCCACGCGATAGTCGACGAAGCCCGATGAGGAGAACACCATGGCCGACCACCCCTGGATCAAGAACTACCCCGACGGCGTGCACTGGGATGCCGAGCTGCCGTTGATGCCGGTGCAGCAACTGCTGGACGACGCGGTCAAGCGCTGGCCCGACAACCCGGCGATCGAGTTCATGGGCCGCACGCTGAGCTACTCGGAGTTCGGTGACCTCGTGAATCATGCGGCGAAGGGGTTCCAGCTGCTCGGCGTCGGCCCCGGTGTTCACGTCGGGCTGTACCTGCCGAACACGCCGCACTATCCGATCGCGTTTTTCGGTGCGCTGAAGGCCGGTGCCACGATCGTCAACTATTCGCCGCTCGATGCCGAGCGCGTGCTCGCCCACAAGATCGACGACAGCGAGACCGATTTTCTCGTCACGCTCGACCTCGCGGTGCTGTACCCCCAGATGGGGCGCCTGGTCGCATCGTCGCGGCTCAAGAAGCTGATCGTCGGCAACCTCGCCGACTACGCTGCGAATTCGGCCGCCGTGCGCGCGCACCTGCAGGCCGCCGGGCAGCTCGCGCCGGTCGCGGTCGACGACAAGCACATGGGCTTCGCGCAGCTGCTGACCAACGACGGCGCCTACGAACCGCATGCGCTTGGCGACCTGCGCCAGGCCGTCGTCGCGCTGCAGTACACCGGCGGCACGACCGGGCTGCCCAAGGGCGCGATGCTGACGCACGCGAACCTGTCGTCGGCCTGCGCCCAGTACTTCGCCACCTCGCAAGGCAACCCGCGCGTGTTGACCGAAGGCGCCGAGCGCGTGCTGGTCGTGCTGCCGCTGTTCCACATCTACGCGCTGACCGTGAACCTGCTCTACGGCGTGCGCCTCGGCGCGCTGATGGTGCTGCACCCGCGCTTCGATGTCGACGCGGTGATCAAGGATTTGATCGACAAGAAGATCAGCCTGTTCGCCGGCGTGCCGACGATGTACATGGCGATGGCCGCGCACCCGCGCGTGATCGCCGGCGAGTTGAAGTCGCTGCAGTTCTGCGGCTCGGGCGGGGCGCCGCTGCCGGTCGAGGTGGCGAACCGTTTCGTCGAGTTGACCGGCTGCCAACTCAACGAAGGCTGGGGCATGACCGAGACCTCGCCGACCGGCACCTTCACGCCGGTGCACGGCATGCGCAAGGCCGGCTCGTGCGGCATGCCGCTGCCCGGCATCGAGCTGAAATTCGAGAGCCTGACCGACCCCGAGCAGAACGCCACCCCCGGCGAGCCCGGCGAGCTGTGCATCCGCGGGCCGAACGTGATGAAGGGCTACTGGAAGAACGAGGCCGCCACCGCCAAGTCGATGACGCGAGACGGCTTTTTCCGCAGCGGCGATGTGGCGCGGATGGATGCAGACGGCTTCGTCTTCATCGTCGACCGCACGAAAGACATGCTGCTGTGCGGCGGCTACAACGTCTACCCGCGCGTGATCGAGGAGGCGATCTACGAGCACCCTGCGGTCGAGGAGGTCTGCGTGATCGGCATCCCCGACGAATACCGCGGCCAGTCGCCGAAGGCCTTCATCAAG
>Ga0209583_10000010_pt1 | contig 62594 bp, 56 predicted proteins | sample Str014_FD_187201 | JGI IMG/M metagenome (GOLD analysis project Ga0209583, IMG submission 187201) | Freshwater sediment microbial communities in response to fracking from Pennsylvania, USA - Straight Creek_MetaG_SC_2014 (SPAdes) (version 2) | ecosystem: Environmental > Aquatic > Freshwater >... | reverse complement strand
GCCGGCGCGAAGCCGAGCGCCGCGAGCGCGCCGGGCCGGTATCCCTGCACGAAGACGTGCGCGTCGCGCAGCACCGCGCGCAGACCGTCGCGGCCAGCCGGCCCGCGCAGGTCGGCGAGTGCCGAGAGCTTGCCGCGGCTGGTGTCGGCGATGGCCTCGATGTTCGGCAGATGTGGCGAGTTCACCAGCATCACGTCGGCGCCGTAGGCCGCGAGCGTGCGGCCACCGACCGGGCCGGCGAGAATGCGCGTGAGGTCGAGCACGCGCAGGCCGTGCAACGGGCTCGCCTTGCGAGGGAGTGCGGGCCAGGCGAGCGGTGCTGCTTCGCCGATCTTCTCGATCGAGACCAGCGGCTGGATCGCGATGGCGGTGCTTTGCGGGTGCGCATCCCACTCGTCGAAGCTGCGCACGGCGGCGACGACCATGCCCGCGTTCGCGGCGGCTTCTTCGAACGCGAAGGCCTGCCAATCGAGCAGCGCCGCGGCGACTGCCTCGCGCGGTGTATCGGGCCCGGTTGGCAGGCCGAGCAGGCGCAGCACGCCGTCTCGGTGGTGCGCGAAATTCGTGTGCAACCGCACCCAACGGCCATCGCCACAAAGATACAAGCCAGCGAGCCGATCCCAGAGCTCGGGGATGCGGCCATCGATCTGGAAACGGCTGGTGCATTCGAGCGCAGCGTGGCGCATGTCGACGCGCACTTGCTGCTGCAAACCGTTGCGGCGTTCGCCGATCACGGTGGCAGCGAGCGCTGCGGCCGCAGGGCTTGCCTGCGCCGCCGTTCCGACTGCGAACGAGGACGGCAGCACCGGATCAGCGCCTGTGAGCGTGAGGTGCTGCAACGCATCGGCCGGCAGACCCGCTGCGCGCCAGATCGCTTCGAGCGCGTTCGTCATGCGGCCGATGATAGGCCGCGGTGCTTCGTCAGTGCCCGCCGCCCAGGTAGGCCGCCTTCACGGCGGGGTCGTCGCGCAGCTTGTCGGCCGGGCCATGCACCGAGATGCGGCCGTTCTCGAGCACGTAGCCATAGTCGGCCACGGCCAGCGCGGCCGCGGCGAACTGCTCGACCAGCAGCATCGTCACGCCTTCGCTCTTGAGCCGCTCGATGATCTTGAAGACCTCGGCGACGAGGATGGGCGCGAGGCCCATCGAGGGTTCGTCGAGCAGCACGACCTCGGGGTTCAGCATCACCGCACGCGCCATCGCGAGCATCTGCTGCTCGCCGCCGGAGAGCGTGCCGGCGAGCTGCTCGCGGCGCTCTTTCAGGCGTGGAAAAAGTTCGAGCGCGCGCTCGAGGTCGGCCTTCACGTCGCCCTTCGGCCGCGCGCCGGTCAGGCGCGGGAAGGCGCCGAGCGTGAGGTTGTCGGTCACGGTCATGGTCGCGAACACGCGCCGGCCTTCGGGCGAGTGCGCGAGGCCGAGCTTGGCGATGTGGTACGACTCCATGCCCTCGATGCGCTTGCCGTTCAGCGTGATCTCGCCGGCAGTCGGCGCGATCATGCCGGACACCGCGCGCATCGTCGTCGTCTTGCCGGCGCCGTTGCTGCCGATCAGCGTGACGACCTTGCCCTTGGGCACTTCGATCGAGATGCCGTGCAGCACCTGCACCTTGCCGTAGCCGGCGAAGAGATTGCTGATGGTCAACATCTTGTTGTCGGCGCTCATGCTGCGGTGCCTCCCAGGTAGGCTTCGATGACCTTCTCGTCGGCCTGCACCGCGGCCGGCACGCCCTCGGCGATCTTCTGGCCGAAGTCGAGCACCGAGACGGTGTCGCACATGCTCATCACCACGTCCATGTGGTGCTCGATCAGGATCACCGTGATGCCGTGATCGCGGATCTTGCGGATGAACGTGATCAGCTCCTTGATGTCGGGCGCCGTGAGGCCGGCGGCCGGCTCGTCGAGCAGCAGCAGTTGCGGGTCGAGCGCCAGCGCGCGCGCGATCTCGAGCAGGCGCTGCTTGCCGTAGGGCAGGTTGCGCGCCTCCTCGAAGGCGAAGCCGGCGAGGCCGACGAACTGCAGCAGGCCCATCGCGCGATCGGTCGCGCCCTTCGCCTCGCGCAGGTAGCGCGGCGTGTGCAGCGACACGTCGAACAGGTTGCTGGCGAAGGTGTGGTGCAGGCCGACCTGCACGTTCTGCAACGCGGTCATCTCGCCGAACAACTGGACGTTCTGGAAGGTGCGGGCGATGCCCGAGAGCGCGATGTCGGACGACGTGCGCCCGACCACCGACCGGCCGACGAACGAGACCGCTCCGGCCGTCGGCTGGTAGATGCCCGTCAGCACGTTCATCATCGTGCTCTTGCCCGAGCCGTTCGGCCCGATCAGGCCGTGGATCGTGCCGCGCTTGATGCTGAGGTCGACGTTGTTCAGCGCCTTCAGGCCGCCGAACTGCATCAGCACGCCGCTGGCGTTGAGGATCTCGCTGCCGGTACCGGCATCGGCCGCGGTCGAGACCGCGTCGCCGCCCTTCAGGCCTGCGCCGGCGATCTGCGCATCGGGCGTCGGGCGCTTGATGTTCAGCGCATTGCGCACGAAGCCGACGATGCCGTCCTGCAGGTAGTAGACGACGAACAGCATGATCACGCCGAAGATCGACAGGCGCCAGTCGGTCATCGTCTTGAGCCAGAACGACAGGCCTGCCAGCGCGATGCTGCCGACGACCGGGATCGCCATCTGCTTCGCCGTCAGCCGCCCGCGCTGGATGCCGATCACGGCTGTCAAGGCGACGAGGATCGCCAGGCCGACCGAGACGTAGCGGAACATCTCCACATCGTCGAGCAACTTCGGCAGCAGCACGATGATGGCCGCGCCGAGCATCGAGCCGATGCGGCTCTTGCGCCCGCCCATGATCACCGCGAGCAGGAACAGCACGGTCAGCTCGAAGTTGTACGAGTTCGGCGAGATGTATTGCTCGGAGTAGGCGTACAGGCTGCCGGCCAAACCAGCGAAGCCGGCGCTGATCACGAACGCGTAGACCTTGTATCGGTAGACCGAGACGCCCATGCAATCGGACGCCACCGGGCTGCCGCGCAGCGCCTCGAACGCGCGCCCGAGGTGCGAGCGCAGGATGCGGTGCACGACGATCAGCGCCAGCACCATCAGCACCGCGCACAGCCAGTAGTACTCGCGCTCGTCGAGCACGTGGCCGAACATCGAGGGCTTGACCAGCTTGATGCCCATCGGGCCTTCGGTCAGGAAGCTCATCTCGTTGATGAGGATCTGGATGATGGTGCCGAAGGCCAGCGTGACCATCGCGAGGTACGGCCCCGAGACGCGCAGCGCCGGCAGTGCGAGCAGCGCGCCGAAGCCGGCCGTGACGAGAATGGCGGCGGGCAGCGTGATCCACAGCGGCGCGGCGAGCTTCATCACCAGCACGCCGGCGGTGTAGGCGCCGACGCCGAACAGGCCCGCATGCCCGAGCGAAACCTGGCCCGTGTAGCCGACCACGATGTCGAGCCCGAACAGCACGATCGCGTAGATCATGATCGTCTCGAGCAGGTGGATGTAGTACGGGTTCGTGATGCCGACCGGGAACAGCATCAACAGTGCGACCCCGACGATCGCAACCAGCAAATGTGAGCGCTTCATCGGTCAGACTTTCTTGATGGCCGACTTGCCGAACAGGCCCTGCGGCCGCACCGCGAGCACGATCAGCAGCAGCACGAGGCCGGGCACGTCCTTGTAGCCGGTGCTGAGGTAGAAGCCGGTGGTCGTCTCGGCGATGCCGAGGATGATGCCGCCGACGATGATGCCCATGCCGCTGGTCAGCCCGCCGATGATCGCGACCGCGAACGCCTTCAGGCCGAGCACCGCGCCCATCGTGGCGCCGGTCAGCGTGAGCGGCGCGATCAGCACGCCGGCGAACGCCGCGCTCATCGACGAGAGCGCGTACGAGAACGTGATCACGAGGCCGGTGTTGATGCCCATCAGCTTGGCGGCGTCGCGGTCGTTGAAGGTCGCGACCACGGCCTTGCCGTAGATCGACTTGCGGTTGAAGACCTCGACCGCCAGCATCATCAGCACCGCGCCGACGACGACGAGGATCTCCATCGGCAGCACGTTGGCGCCGAGAAATTTCAGGGGCGATTCGGGCAGCGGAGAGGGGAACTTCAGGTCGTCGCGGCCCCACACGTTCTCGGCCACGTTCTTGAAGATGATGCCCAGTGCGATGGTCGACATGATCCAGCCGAACTCGCTCTTGATCTTGATCGCCGGCCGCACGCCGATGCGCTCGACGACCGCGCCCTGGAACGCGCCGAACAGGCACACCAGCGGGATCATCAGCCAGTAGTTGATGCCCAGGCCGACGAGCGTGAGCCCGACGAGCGCGCCCAGCATCAGCGCATCGCCCTGGCCGAAGTTCAGCGTGTCGCTGGTCGCGAAGGTGAGCTGGTAGCCGAACGCGATCACGGCATAGATCATGCCGAGCGCGATGCCGCTGAAGATCAGTTGAGTCAGGATTTGCATGGTGCGTTTCTCGCGAGATCACAAGAAGACGCCGCCGCGGACCACTCGGTCCGGGGCGGCGACGGGCCGGCGAAGCCCTACTTCTTCATCTGGACGACCGACGCCTTCTTCTGGTCGTCCGGGTAGGCGTAGACGACCTTGCCGCCCTTGACCTCCCCGAACACCGGGATGTTGGCGGTGATGGCTTCGTGGTCGGTCTTCGTGAACGGCTTGTTGTAGGTCGTGACCACGCCTTCGACAGGCGTCTTCAGGTCTTCGAGCGCGGCCTTGATCTTCGGGCCTTCGGTGCTGTTCGCCTGCTTGATCGCGGCGGCGAGCAGGTAGACGGAGTCGTAGCCCTGCGCGGCCGAGACCGGCGAATCCATGCGCGCGTTCTTCGGGTTGAAGGTCTTGAGGTAGCTGATGATGAAGGACTGGCGCTTCGGGTTCGTCGGCTCCTGCACGAAGGTCTGCGGCATGCGTGCGCCTTCGCCGCCGGGGCCGGCGTTGTCGATGTAGTTGGCCATCGAGAGCGTCCACGAGCCGATCAGCGGCACCTTCCAGCCGAGCTTGGTCATGCCGTTGGCGATCTGCGCGAGTTCGGGGCCGATGCCGTAGGTCAGCACGGCCTCGGCGCCGGCTTCCTTGGCCTTCAGCAGCTGCGCGGTCATGTCCACATCCTTGATGTTGAACTTCTCGACCGCGACCGGCGTGACGCCCTTGGCCTTCAGCGCCTTCTCGAGGTCTTCACGCCCGAGCTGGCCGTAGTTGGTCGAGTCGGCCAGGATCGCGACCTTCTTGAAGCCGCGGCGCGTGATCGCCTCCTCGACGATCATCGGCGCCTGGATGCTGTCGTGCGCGGCGTTGCGGAACACGTAGTTCTCCGGCTCCTTGTCGAACTGCTTCGTGATGATCGAACCGGTGGCGACGTTGTTCATCACCGGGATCTTGGCTTCCTGGAAGAAGCGCTGCGAGGCCAGCGCGACGCCGGTGTTGATGTAGCCGACGACGGCGACGACCTTCTCCTTGTTGACCAGCTCCTGAGCGATCTGCACGCCGCGTTCGTTCTTCGCTTCGTCGTCGCGCTCGACGGCCTGCAGCTGCCGGCCGAGCACGCCGCCCGACTTGTTGATCTCTTCGATCGCGAGGCGCACGCCGTCGCGCATGCTGACGCCCATCGACGAGGAGCCGCCGGTGAACGGCCCGTCGACGCCGATCTTGATCGGGTCGGCGGCCATCGCCATGGAAGTGAACGAGGACATCGAAGCCAGCGCGACGGCGGTGGCGATCTTCGTGAATCGAATCATTGCTATGTCTCCAACGGGTTGATGTGGCGGCTTGTCGAACCGGCTGCGGCCGAGTTGCAACGCGCAGTAATTATCCCGGCGCCCGCACAGAAAAGCATGCGCATCACTGCTAGGTTCTGCTGCGTAGTAGTGCATAAGGGTAAACGCGAAAGGCCCGGCGGGGCGGTGTTCCGACGGCGCTGCGATCACAATCCCGCGCATGAAACTGAAGGCAAAAATCCTGCTGCTCGCGGTCGCGCCGCTGCTGCTCGCGGTCGCCGCGATCGGCGGGCTGCTGATGGTCGAGACGCAGCGTCTGGAGCGCCAGCAGGCGCAGTTGCTCGAGGACGTGCTGATCAGCACGAAGCGCGACGAGCTGCGCAACTACATCGCGATGGCGCTGACCTCGATCGATCACCTCTACGGCGCCGGCCGCGACGACCAGGCCGCGAAGGAGCAGGCCAAGGCGATCCTGTCGAGCATGAACTTCGGCGACGACGGCTACTTCTACGCCTACGCCGAAGACGGCCTGAACCTCGTCCATCCGCGCCAGCCGGAGCTGGTCGGCACGAACCTCTGGAACATGCGCGATGCCGACGGCACCTACGTGATCCGCGAGCTGATCGCGCGTGCGAAAGAGGGTGGCGGTTTCCAGCGCTACCTGTGGCCCAAGCCGTCCACCGGCCAGGTCGAGCGCAAGCTGGGCTATGCGGTCGCGTTGCCGCGCTGGGGCTGGATGCTGGGCACCGGCATCTACCTCGACGATGTCGACGCGGCCGCGGCGCGCCTGCGCGGCAACCTGCTGGCGAGCGTGCGGCAGACGCTCGCCGGCCTCGCCGCGGTGGCGGTCATCGCGGCGCTCGCGGTGTTCGCCGGCGGCCTCGCGCTCAACATCAGCGAGCAGCGCCAGGCCGATCGCAAGTTGAAGGCGCTGGCGCATCGCGTGGTCAGCTCGCAGGAGGAGGAGAGGGCGCGCGTCTCACGTGAACTGCACGACCACATCTGCCAGCTGCTGGTGTCGATCAAGTACCAGTTCGAGCTGGTCGGCCACCGGCTCACGCACCCGGGCGATCGGCCGGTCACGGCGATCGACACCGAGATCGCCGCGCTGTCGAAGGCGATCGGCGAGGTGCGCCGCATCTCGCACGACCTGCGGCCCGCGTTGCTCGACGACCTCGGCCTGCCGGCCGCGCTCGAACACATCGGCAACGAACTCGCGCAGCGCAGCGGTCTGGCCGTGCGCGTCTCGCAGCAGGTGCACGAAGAACGCCTGCCAGAGCTGCAGGCCGTGAGCCTGTTCCGCGTCGCGCAGGAGGCGCTGCGCAACGTGGAGCGGCATGCGAACGCGAAGCACATCGACATCCGGCTCGACGATGCGGGCGACCGGCTGGAGCTGCGCATCACCGACGACGGCGTCGGCTTCGACGTTCAGCGCGTCGAGCTCAGCAAGGACCGCGGCATCGGCCTGACCAACATGCGCGAGCGCGTCGAGCGCAACGGCGGCAGCTTCCAGCTGATCTCGCATCCCGGGCACACCGTGCTGACCGCCAGCTTCCCGCTGACGGGGATGGCGTGAGCGTCCGCCTCGTCATCGTCGACGATCACGCGCTGGTGCGCGACGGCTTGCGCGCGCGGCTCGCCGTGGTTCCCGATCTGGAAGTGATCGGCGAAGCAGCAAGCGGTGCCGAGGCGCTCGAACTCGCCGCATCGCTCGCCCCCGACCTGATGCTGGTCGACGTCGGCATGCGCGGCATGAACGGCATCGAGCTCGCGACGCAGCTGCGCCTGCGCCATCCGGCCATCCGCGTGTTGATGCTGAGCATGCACGACAACCGCGAGTACGTGCTCAGTGCGATCCGCTCCGGCGCGCGCGGCTACGTGCTGAAGGAGTCGCCGACCGAGGAGATCCTGGCCGCGATCAGCGCCGTGTGCGCGGGCGGCAACTACTTCAGCGCGCAGATCTCGAACCTGGTGCTTCAGCCCGGCGCGAGCACCGTGCCGCAGCTCACCACGCGCGAGCACGAGGTACTGCTGCTGCTGGCCCACGGGCGCAGCAACAAGCTGGTCGCGCGGCAACTGGACATCAGCGTGCGCACGGTCGAGACGCACCGGCTGAGCCTGCGGCGCAAGCTGGGGGTCGATTCGCCGAGCGAGCTGCTGAAGGTTGCGGTCACGAACGGGTGGACGACGCTCTAATGTGCGTCGCAGCGGGCTGAACGCTCTTTTTTTTGATCACAAAGAACGCGGAGGACGCAAAGGACGCGAAGAAAGAGAAAGCCGGCGACTTCTGGGTGTTCTTTGCGCCTTTGCGCCTTTGCGTTCTTTGCGATCGGTCGCTTCCCACGAGCCAGCACGGCCTCTCGCGAAGCAATGAGCCGACGATAATCGGTGGCACATGTCTTCTCTCGCTCCGCCTCGAACGCCGACCGCCGGCAACCCGCTTCCGCCCATCAACTACCCCGAGTCGCTGCCCGTCTCCGCGCGGCGCGACGAGATCGCGAAAGCGATGGCCGCGCACCAGGTCGTGATCGTCTGCGGCGAGACGGGCTCGGGCAAGACCACGCAGTTGCCGAAGATCGCGCTCGAGCTGGGCCGCGGCAAGGCGAACACGGGCAAACTGATCGGCCACACGCAGCCGCGGCGCATCGCGGCGTCGAGTGTCGCGAAGCGCATCGCCGAAGAGCTGAAGACGCCGCTCGGCGAGATCGTCGGTTTCAAGGTGCGGTTCCAGGACCGGCTGCAACCCGGCGCCAGCGTCAAGTTGATGACCGACGGCATCCTGCTCGCCGAAACCCAGACCGACCCGTTGCTGCGCGCCTACGACACGATCATCATCGACGAGGCCCACGAGCGCAGCCTGAACATCGACTTCCTGCTCGGGCACCTGCGGCAGATCCTGCCGCGGCGGCCCGACCTGAAGATCGTCGTGACCTCGGCGACGATCGATGCCGATCGCTTCGCGAATCACTTCGCGTCGAAGGAGGGACCGGCGCCGGTGATCCAGGTTTCCGGCCGGCTGTTCCCGGTCGAACATCGCTGGCGCCCGTTCGAGGAATCGCGCGAATACGACCTCAACGACGCGATCGGCGATGCCGTCGACGAACTCTGGCGAGAGGGTGCCGGCGATGTGCTCGTCTTCCTGCCCGGCGAACGCGAGATCCGCGAAGCCGCCGATCACCTGCGCAAGCACCATCCGCCTGGCGTCGAAGTCGTGCCGCTGTTCGCGCGCCTGAGCCAGCAGGAGCAGGACCACATCTTCGAGCCGCACAGCGCGCGCCGCATCGTGCTCGCGACCAACGTCGCCGAGACCTCGCTGACGGTGCCGGGCATCCAGTTCGTGGTCGATGCCGGCACCGCGCGCGTCAAGCGCTACAGCTACCGGAACAAGGTAGAGCAACTGCTCGTCGAGCCGATCAGCCAGGCCGCGGCGAACCAGCGCGCAGGCCGCTGCGGCCGCGTCAGCGACGGCATCTGCATTCGCCTGTACGACGAAAAGGAGTTCGCGGGCCGGCCGAAGTTCAGCGATCCGGAGATCCTGCGCTCATCGCTGGCCGGCGTGATCCTGCGGATGAAGTCGCTCGGGCTCGGCACCGTCGAGGACTTTCCGTTTCTCGAGCCGCCACCGAAGCGCGCGATCGCCGACGGCTACCAACTGCTCGCCGAACTCGGCGCGGTCGACGACTTCAACGAGCTCACGCCGATCGGCCGCGAACTCGCGCGCCTGCCGCTCGACCCGCGCGTCGGCCGCATGATTCTCGAAGCGCGCAGCCGCGAGGCGCTGACCGAGGTGCTGATCATCGCCGCCGCGTTCAGCGTGCAGGAGGTGCGCGACCGGCCGCTCGAACACCAGCAGGCGGCCGACGCGGCGCACAAGAAGTTCGACGACGAGCGCTCGGAGTTCATCGGTGACCTGAAGCTGTGGAAGTGGCTCGAAGACGCGCGCGGTGGGCAGGGCGGCGCCGCCCTCGGCGCTTCAAGCGTTCACAAGGTCTCGCAACGCAAGCAGGAACAGCTGCTGCGCGACAACTTCATCTCGCCGCGCCGCGTGCGCGAGTGGCGCGACATCCACTCGCAATTGCACACCGTGGTGGCTGAGCACAAGTGGCGTTTGAACGGCGCACCGGCCACCTACGAGCAGATCCACCTCTCGATGCTCGCCGGCCTGCTCGGCAACATCGGCTGCAAGAGCGAGGACGAAGACTGGTACCTCGGCGCGCGCGGCATCCGCTTCTACAAGCACCCGGGCGCGAACCTCTCGAAGAAGCCGGGGCGCTGGATCGTCGCGGCCGAGCTGGTCGAGACGACGCGCCTGTTCGGGCGCAGCATCGCGGCGATCGAGCCGCAGTGGCTGCCGCAGATCGCCGGTCACATCATCAAGACCCAGCTGCTCGAACCGCACTGGGAGAAGAAGGCCGCCGAGGTGATCGCGCTCGAGCGGGCCACGCTCTACGGCATCGTGATCTACAGCAACAGGCGGGTGAACTTCGGCAACGTGGATGCGGCCGCGGCGCGCGAGATCTTCATCCGCGAGGCGCTGGGCGCCGGCGAGTGGGAGACGAAGCTGCCGTTCGTCGCGGCCAACCGCAAGCTGATCGCGCAGGTCGAGGAACTCGAACACAAGTCGCGCCGGCAAGACGTATTGGTCGACGACGAGCTGATCCACGCGTTCTACGACTCGCAGTTGCCGGCCGACGTGTGCAGCGGCCATTCGATCGAGCGCTGGTACCGCGAGGCCTCGAAGCAGAACCCGCGGTTGCTGATGCTGACGCGCGAGGCGCTGATGCGCCACGAGGCGGCGGGCATCACGAGCAACGCGTTCCCGAAGACGATCCGGCTCGGTGGTGTCGACTGCGCCGCGACGTATCTGCACTCGCCCGGCGATGCGAAAGACGGCGTGACGGTCGCGGTGCCGATCTATTCGCTGAACCAGGTCAACGACGAACGCTGCGAGTGGCTCGTGCCCGGCATGCTGAAGGACAAGGTGCTCGCGCTCGTCAAGACGCTGCACCAGCGCCCGCGCTCGCGGCTCGTGCCGCTGCCCGAATACGCGCAGGGCTTCATCGACTCGACCGAGTTCGGCCACGGCGGCCTGCTCGACGTGCTGCTGAAGCACGTGCGTGACAAGACCCAGCTAGACATCAAACGCGCCGACTTCAAGCTCGAGCAGCTGCCGCCGCACCTGCTGATGAACTTCCGCATCAACGACGAGCACGGCCGCCAGCTCGGCACCGGGCGCAACCTCGCAGCGCTGAAGGCGGAGTTGGGCGGGCAGGCGCGCTCGGCGTTTCAAGCCCTGGCGGCGTTGAAGCTCGACGCACCGGCCGCTGCGCCAGCGCCGCAAGCGAAGAACGCTGCGGTGATCGTCAAGCCGGCCCGCACTGAGGCGCCGAGCGTCGCCGCCGAGAAGTACACGAACTGGACCTTCGGCGAGCTGCCCGAACTGATGGAGATCCGCAAGGGTGGGCAATCGCTGATCGGCTTCCCCGCATTGATCGACAAGACCACGCACGTCGAGATCGAGGTCTTCGACGAACCCGACGTCGCGGCGCGCAAGCACCGCGCCGGCCTGCGCCGGCTGATCGCGCTGCAGATCAAGGATGCGCTGAAGTACCTCGAGAAGAACATTCCCGATCTGCAGAAGATGAGCGTGGCCTACCTGCTTGTCGGCAACGGCAGCGCCGACGAGCTGCGCGACCAGGTCATCGACGTGGCGCTCGACCGCGCCTTCCTCGCCGATGCGTTGCCCACCGATGCGGCCGCGTTCGCGCGCACGATCGAGGGCGGGCGAGGGCGGCTCACATTGATCGCCAACGAGGTCGCGCGCAGTGCCGGCACGATCCTGCTGGATCACACCGCCGCGGTGCGCAAGTTGAAGGATGCGCGTGCGCCGAAGGAAGTCACCGACGACATCACCGCGCAGCTCGGCCGCCTCGTGCCGAAGCGCTTCGTCGTCGACACGCCGTGGGCGCAACTCGCGCACTTGCCGCGCTACCTCAAGGCGATCGTCATGCGCCTGGACAAGCAACGTGCCGACCCCGCGCGCGATGCGCAGCGCCTGGCCGAGCTGCGCCCGATCGAGTCGCGCTACTGGCGGCACCTCGCCGAGCGCAAGGGCGTGGCCGATGCGCGCCTCGACGAGTACCGCTGGCTGCTCGAGGAACTGCGCGTGAGCCTGTTCGCGCAAGAGCTGCGCACGCCGCAACCGGTGAGCGTCAAACGGCTGGAGAAGGTCTGGGCGCAACTGTCGGCGTGAACCGCCGCGCGGCATGCATGCGCTACATTGGCGGCGATCTTTCACCACAGGGGAGCGAACAATGGGCTATGTCTGGATGGCGGTCATCGGTTTCATCGTCGGCTTGATCGCGCGAGCGATCCTGCCCGGCACGCAGAGCCTCGGGATCGTCCTGACGGCGGTGCTGGGTATCGCGGGCTCCTTCCTTGCCGGGTTTGCGGGGCGCGCGATGGGCTGGTACACCGACGGGCAGCCGGTCAGCTTCCTGGCCTCGGTGATCGGCGCGATCGTGCTGCTGTTCATCGTCAGCAAGCTCAAGGGCCCGTCGTCGAGTTGATGGCTGGTTGATGCCATGACGAAGAGCGCCTCGCTGCCAGCCGATTGGGTCGTCGTGCCCGACACGCCGAAAGAGATCGAGTCGGTCGTCAAGCACTGTCGCCGGCTCGTCACGAAGCGGGCGATGGTCGCGGCGGGCGTGTCGATGGTGCCCATACCGGGCGTGGACTGGATCACCGATGTCGCCGTGCTGATGAAGCTGATCCCGGAGATCAATCGCGCGTTCGGGCTCACGCCGGAGCAGGTCGAGCGGCTCGCGCCCGATCGGCAGGTGGTGGTCTACAAGGCGATCTCGGCCGGCGGCGGCATGCTGGTGGGCCGGCTCGTCACACGTGAGCTGATCATGAAGGTGCTCAGGCTCGTCGGCGTGCGGCTCACGACGCAGCAAGCGGCGAAGTACGTGCCGATCGCCGGGCAGGCAGTCTCGGCGGCACTCACTTTTTCGTCATTGAAGTTCGTGGCCGAGCAGCATATTCAACAGTGCGTGTCGGTGTCTAAACAACTGATGTTGCCGCCGGCGACGTTTGCGCCCGCACACTGAGTACAATGCGAAGTTCGTCGGGGCGTAGCGCAGCCTGGTAGCGCACCTGGTTTGGGACCAGGTGGTCGTGAGTTCGAATCCCACCGCCCCGACCATTCTTCTTTGCAATCCTCGTTGCAACATTCATCGGCCGCCCGGCCCGCTGCCTCACCACAGCCCGTAGCTCAACTGGATAGAGCACCGACCTTCTAAGTCGGATGTCGGGGGTTCGAGTCCCTCCGGGCTGGCCAGAAACCTCGACCATCGCGCCCGCGCTTCTAGCCCCAATAGGCGCCGAACAAGCGTCCCGTGTCGACGATCGGCACCTGTCGGCCCCGGTGTTCGAAGCACGAGACCGCGATCAACGGCCAGAGGTCGCTGTCGGTGGGCAGTGGGCATTGCGACTCGTCCGCGATATGCATCATTTGCGGCAGACCGACGACGGCGATCGCCGCGTACTCGAGCGGAAGACGCGGCGCTGTCTGATATGCCACGACCAGCGCGTAGCGCAGGCGCGCCGCTCCGGCTTTCGGGTGCGCGTTCAGCAGGGTGCACAGGTCGAGCACGGCGATATGCCGCTCCTGCCAGCGCATCATGCCGAGCATGTAGTAGGCCGCACCGGGCACACCAACGATCTCGGGCTGCTCGATGATCTCGAGCGTCGCATGCACCGCCAGGGCGACGTGTCGGTTGCGATCGAATTCGAGCAGGCGGGCCGGAACGCGCGGCGCAGCGCCGGGGTGATTGTCATCACCGCGCATGGCAGGTTCCTGCAGCGTCGTCGGGCTGGCGAGGGCGGGGGCGTTCATGCGGTCAGTCCGGGTTCGGAAACGCGTGGTCGGCCAGGCGCGTGCCGTCGCAGCAGAACACGACCTTGCCGTCGATCTCGACGAACTCACGCACCGGTGTCCGTTCGGTGAGCAGCGTGGCCGGCAACGCCTGCACCTGCAACCGTGCGTCGATCAGCACCGAGACTTCGTTCCAGCCGAATCCGACCTCGCCGAATGGCGTGGCGATCGGCGTGACGAAGAACCGATCGGCCGGGAACTGCGTGAGCAAGCGCATCTCGGACGACAGTGCGACGACCGGCCGCGCGCTCGCCGGGTCGCCGAACTCGAAGAAGCCGGCCAGTTCGGTCGCCCGCGGCGCAGCGTCGAGGTGGGCGGCGGCGCTCACGGCTTCCCGAGGCAGCAGCAGCCACAGCGCGTCCGCGCGCAGCAGCACGAAGCTGCCGCGCAGTTCTCGCGCCGCGGGGCTGGTGATCGCGTTGGCCACGCGGGCGGTTCCTGCGAACGGGGCGGTGTTCATGCAGTGGCCAGTGCCTGACGAATCTGCTGCAGCAGTTCGCCGTCGTTGTACGGTTTGGTGACGTAGGTGTCGACGCCGGCCTGCGCGGCCAGGCGGCGGTGCTTCTCCTGCGAGCGGGAGGTGACCATGATCACCGGCAGGCCCTTCAGGTCGGCGCGGCCTCGGATGTGCGTGGTGAGTTCGAGCCCGTTCATGTTGGGCATTTCGAGGTCGGTCAGCACCACGCTCGGCCTGAACGCGCGGATCGCATCGATCGCATCGATGCCGTCACGCGCCGAGGTCGCGCGGTAGCCCGCGTCCTGCACCATCTGCAGCAGCGAGTTGCGCACCGAGAGCGAGTCGTCGACGATCAGCACACCTGGCAGTTCTTGAAGCACCGGGTCGCCTGCCGAGGCCTCGGCACGTGAAACGGGAACGGTGCGCGCCTGAGTGGCGAGCAGCTGTGCGATGTCGAGGTTCACAGCGATGCTGCCGTCGCCGAGGATCGACAAGCCGGCCACGCCGCGCATGTGGCGTGCGTAGCGGCCGGGGTTCTTCATCAGCAGCTCGCGTGCGTCTATCAGGCGATCGACCGCGAACGCATGCAGCTTGTCGTCGACGCGAACGATCACCGCGTCCGCTTCGTGCAGATCGGGGCTGGCCGCATCGGCGAGCCCGGCGGCGGCCCCCAGCCGCAGCGCCGGAATCACGCGTTTCTGGTGTCGATACACGAGCTTGCCGGCGAGCTCTTCGAAGCTGCCGACACCGCGCGGCACAGCCTGCTCGATCTGTACCGAGGCGAGCGCGAAGCGCTGGCCCGCGACCTCGACCACCAGCGCCTGCACCGTCGACAGCGAAGCCGCGAAGCGCAGCTCGATCGTGCAGCCCGCGCCGGCGCGCGAGTCGATGCGGACAGATCCGTTCATCCCGGAGACCCACTCGCGCACCACGTCGAGCCCGACACCGCGGCCCGAGAGTTCGCTGATGCTTTGCCGGGTGCTGAAGCCGGACATCAGGATCAGGCGCGCGAGTTCCTCGTCGCTCGTGATGGCGTCGGGTGCGAGCAGGTTGCGCTCGATCGCGCGGCGGCGGATCGCCGCATGGTCGAGCCCGCGGCCGTCGTCGGTGCAGCGCAGCACCACTTGCTGGCCCTGGCGCGAGAACGACAGCGTGATGCGACCGGTTTCGGGCTTGCCCTGCAGCCGGCGCTCGGCGGGGGTCTCCAGGCCGTGGTCGACCGCATTGCGCAACACGTGCAGCAGCGGGTCTGCGAGGCGGTTGAGTACATCGCCGTCGATCAGCGTGGCGCTGCCTTCGAGCACCAGATCGGCCTGCTTGCCGGTGCTCTTGCAGGTCGAGCGCACGTTTCGCTGCAGTCGCGAGGCCAGCACGCCGACCTCGGTCATGCGGGTGCTGATCACGAGGTGTTGCAGGTCGCGGCTGAGGCGCTGCTGGCGGGTGTGGATCGCCGCGGTCTGCGCGATGTCGTTTTCCAGACGCAACGCGATGTTGCGCGCGTCTGCCGCTTCCTCCATCAGCGCATGCGCCGTGCCGTGCAGCTCGCTGTACTGGTCGAGTTCGAGCGGGTCGAGGGCGCCGGCGTCGTCGTTGTTGCCGCCGCGGGTCCGAGCGCGCATCACCGAGAGCGAGCGCACATCGACCAGCGTCTCGATCTCGAACAGGCGCTTTTGGACGCGCAGGTTCTGCACCATCAGTTCGCGTGCGCGTTCGCTGAGCGCTTTCAGACGCGCCTCCATCGCCGCCGTGTGCACCGAGACTTCACCCGAGACGCGGAACAGTTCGTCGACTCGCTGAACGCTGACGCGCAGTGCCGCCGCGGGTGAACTCGTCACGCTGGCCGGTGGGGTGCCCGCGCTGGCCGTATCGACGGTAGCGCCGATGGCCGCGGGCGCGCGCAGCGCGGGTGCGTGGCCGTTCGACGACCGTGCAGACGCTTCGCTCGCGCGGACCGCACCGGTCTCGAGCGACTCGCCGCGGTCGATGCGGTTGGCGAGATCGAGCACCGCCTGCAGCACGGTCTGCGACTGGTCCGGGTACCTGTCGTCGCCGAGCACGTGACCGATCATCTGTTCGAGGCAGAAGGCCGCGTCGAGCAGCACCTCGGCGGCGAGCGGAGCGATCGGGCCGGTCTCGCGCTCGTAGTGTTCGAGGATGTCCTCGAGCTGGTGGCTGAGCGAGGTCAAGCCGCGCAGCCCGATGATCGAGCCCGAACCTTTCATCGTATGCACGATGCGCTTGGCGGCGACCAGGTCGGAAGCATCCCCCGCGCCGCCTGCGAGATTGCGGGCCAGTTCGACGAGGTGGCGGGCCTGATCGGGCGCCTCGTGGAAGAAGCCTTCCAGGAGCTTCTGGTCGACATCATCGGGCAGGTCGAGTGCCACGTCGGCAGCGCTCGCCAGAACCGGGCGCGGCGTGTCGAGATCGCCCAGCGCGGAGTTGGCCTGCGCCGGCATCGAGCCCAGCATGTGGGCCACCTTGAGGCCGCGCGCCTCGGCCATCGGGCTCGGCGCTTCGCGCAGCCGATCGACCAGACCGGCCGCACTCGACGGATCGTCGAGATGGCGCAGGTAGTGCACGGTCAACCCCGGCCAAGCGCGCAGGAAGGCGAGCAGCGGCCCGCGCTCGTCGGGTTCGTATGCCGCGGCGAGCAGGGTGTTCTCCACCACGTGTTCGCAGACCGCCTGCAGCCCCGGAAACCCGGCCATCTCGGCCGCTTCGCCGGTGCGTTGGGCGAGTCCGCTGTATTGGTCGAGCGCGTCCATGAACGCGGGGGCGTCGGCGTCGAGCTGCGTCAGGGGTTCCAGGCAGCGCTCGAGTTCGGCTGCCATCGTCTCGATCTCGGCCGCCAGCGCATCGATCAGGTGGTTGAGCTTCACGGGTTGGCCGCTTCGGGAGTGGTGGGCGGGTCCGCGCTCAAGCGGCTCGCGGCAGCTTGAACACGTTGACCGACTCGACCAGTCGGCGCGCCGAGAGCATCAGCGAATCGGTCTCCTGGTTCTGTGTGCCGATTTGCTCCGCCGTGCGTTCGTTGGTCTGGCCGATCTGCTGCACCGAAACCAGCAACTGCGCCGAGCTCACTTTCTGCAGGTTCGAAGCATCGGCGATGCGCCGCACCTGCGCGACGAGTTGGGCCGTGATGCCCTGCGTGACACGCATCTGGTCGCCGGCGCGCTGGGCCTGCTCCGAGCCCTGAACGACCTGCGTGATGGTGCGGTTGACGGTGTTGATCGTCTCGTTGGTCTCGAGCTGGATGTTGGCGACCAGCGTGCCGATCTGCTGCGTGGCGTTGCGCGAGCTTTCTGCCAGGCGTTGCACTTCTTCGGCCACCACCGCGAAGCCGCGGCCGGCTTCTCCGGCCACGGCCGCCTGCATGGAGGCGTTCAGCGCCAGCACGTGGGTGCGCTCCGATATCGTGTTGATCAGGTTGACGATGCCGGTGATCTCCTGCGAGCGTTCGCCCAGGCGCTTGATCCGCTTCTCGGTCTCGGCGATGGTCTCGCGGATCGACTCCATGCCCTTGACGGTGCCGTTCACCGTCTCGAGCGCCGTGTTGGTCGCGGTCGTGGCCTGCTCGGCACTGATGTTCGACTGGTCTGCGAGGGTGGCCATCTGGTTCGCGGACTGCGTCGATTCGCCCAATGACTTGATCATCTGCGTCACGCGCGCGCGCTCGTCGTCCGAGGTCTTGGAAACCAGGTCGGCCTGGGCCTTCACCTTGCCCGAGGCCGATTCCACCTGGTTCGCGATCCGGCTCACGTCGTGCAGCACGCGCGAAGTCTCTTCGGCGAGCGCGTTGATCGAGTCCGAAACGGTGCCGATCACGTCTTCGGTGACGGGCGCCTTGACCGTGAGGTCGCGCTGCGAGAGCTGGTAGACCGCCTGCAGGATCGACACCACGGAGTTGTTGAGCTTCTCGTTCTCGGCCTCGGCCTTGCGCTGCGCGGCGATGCGCTCCTGCAGCAGATCGTTCACCGTGCGGCCGAGGTCGCCGACCTCGTCCTTCGATTCGATCGTCTGAAGGCCCGTGAAGTCGCCCTGGCGCACTTGTTCGACCGAGTTCTGCAGACCGCGCACCGTGCCGGTGATGTTGCGAACGATCAGCACCGCAATCACCGCCAGCAGGGCGGCCACGAGCAGCACTTCAGCCGACGTGATGAGCTCGTCGCGGCGCTGCCTGTCTGCGTAGGCGTTCAACTCGGTACCGAGCGCCTCGCTGACCTTGGCGTTCAGCTTCAGCTGCGCATCGATGGCTTCTGTGAAGGTGCGGGCGTAGCTGGCCGAATCGAACGACGCGGCGGGCGTGTCGATCAGCTCCTTGCGGGCGATCTGCTGCGCCTGCCGGGCGGCCAGCTGGGCACTGGCTGCGTCGGCCTCGAGGCGGCCCCGCAGGCCTGGCTCGGCCTCGAGCGCCTTGCCGATGAAGCGGTAGGTGGACTGAATATCCACGGTTGACTGTGCGATCAGGCTGGAGATCTGGGCCCGGTCGGTCGCGGTGACCGCGGCGGTCGGATCCACACCCGCAGCGCGCATGCGTGCTGCCTCGGTGAGGCGCGCCGTGCCGAGGCCGCGAATCAGCGCGAGGCGTTCCGTCAGTGCCGGAAGCTGCACCAACGATGTCTGAACCAGGAAGTAGGTGTGCGCGGTCGGGTCGAGCGTCAACAGGTAGTTGTCGCCGAGCATTTCGACGAAGACCAGGAGCTTGGCGATCAGCGCGCTGTGTTCGTCGGAACTCCTCCTCGCATCGGTGCTGCGGTCGGTCAAGGCGGCGGCGGTCTGCCAGTCCTGCTTGATCGTCTCCCAGGGCGCGGTGATGGTCTTCGAGCCGATCGTGGAAATCTTCTGGTCGAGGGCGGCGAGCGCCTGGTCGATCTCGGCCTGCTTGGCCGCGCGGGCGCCGCCTTGCCCCTCGGTTCCCGCGAGCGCCGAAGCCGCCAGATTGCGGTGCTGCTGCAGCAGTTGCATCAAGCGGATCGTGGCCTGCGCGGGCTCGATGCCGTTCAGTTCGACCCGCGTGAATTCCAGGTTGGCCTGGGCTGAACGAACGAACTGCACGTAGGGAAAGGCCACGGTGAGTGCCGCCAGCGCACCCAGCAACGCGAACTTCTGCCACAGGCGCAGCCGGTCGAGAAGTTTCGGTCGACCGCCGGCGGATTGCGGCGCGGCCGGGGCCGTTGCGGGGGCAGGGAGGTTGGCGATGCTCAGCACTGTGTTCATGGTCGGGTTCCTTCAAACAAGAGTCGGCGGTAGGCCGCGGGCCTGTGTGTGCGCGGTCGGTCGTGCCTGATCAGTGCCGTTCGACGAGCGCCTGTTCGAGCCGGGACAGCAGCGCTGTGCAGTCGAGGTCGAACCACAGCATGTCGTCCACCAGCACCGGCCGTTGCACCACGGCTGCCAGCGCATCGGGCACCGTGGCCGGGTCGGTAGCCTGGCCCGTGTCCCAGCGCAGCCGTTCGGGCAGGCCGTCGATCACGATGCCGGCCGCGTCGCCACCGTGCGCCAGCACCAGCAGCATGGGTTTGGCAGGCGCATCGCAAGCGATGCCGAAGTGGCGCGCCAGGTCGAACACCGGCACCAGCATGCCGTGCAGGTTCGCCATGCCGAGGAGCCATTCGGGTGCATGCGGCAGGCGGTAGACCGCTGGAAGCTCGGTCAGCTCGCTGGCGTCGGCATAGCCGACCATCAGGTGCAGCTGGCCGATCCGAAAGCCCTGGCGGATTTCCCGGCCAGCGGCCTGTGAAGGCGCTCGCGACATGACGCCGGTGCTCGCCGGGCCGCCGGCAGGCTCGAGATCGAAGCCGAGCGAGAGCGCCGCCGTCGGGCTCAGCAGGGTCGGCGCGATGGGCATCGATGCCGCCAAAGAAGGCGCGACGATCACAGCGCGCGCACTTGGGTCAGCAGTTGTTCGTCGGTGTAGGGCTTCGTCACGTAGCCGGCGGCACCCAGCATCTGGCCCCAGGCCTTGTCGGCCCGCTGGTCCTTGCCGGTCACGAGGACGACGGGGATGCCCTTGGTCTCGGCGTCACCCCGCAACGCACGTGTGGTCGCGAAGCCGTCCATCTCGGGCATGTTGACATCCATCAGGATCGCATCCGGCTTGTTGCGCTTGACAGCGGCCAGCGCCTGAACGCCGTTCTCCGCCGTGGTCACGCTGTAGCCGGCGGTACCGAGCAATCGCTCGAGGCGGCTGCGATCGACCTGGTTGTCTTCGACGATCAGAATGGTCTTGGCCATGGTTGTCTCCTAGGGTCTGTGAACGTTGAAGTGAAGCGAGGCGCAGCGATCGATCAGGCGCGCGCGATCCGGTCGTGCCGGCTGGGAACGAGTCGGGAGCGGGGGTAGGGCGCGAGGGACTGCGTCGGCTGCAGGGAGCCGGGCGCGAGATAAGGCTCCAGCGCTGCGAACAGCGACGCCGGTTCGACCGGCTTGGTCAGGTAGGCGTCGCAGCCGGCCATCTTGCCGCGGATTCGATCGAAGGGCGATGACTTGCTCGTGAGCATGATCACCGGCAGGACACCGATCGCGGACTTCAGTCCCTTGATGCGCCTGCAGCCCTCGTAGCCGTCCGTGGAGGGCATCAGCACGTCCATCAGCGCGCAGGCGAAGCGGGTCGCGGTGACGGCGGAAAGCGCGTCGTCGACGCAACTGGCCTCGGTGACATGAAGGCCACGCGTCTCGAGCAGGGTCCGCAGGTGGTTGCGTACCGCAAGGCTGTCGTCGACCACCAGCACGCGCTGCACGGACGGCAACACGGCAAGCCCGGAGACGGGCGCGGGCACTGCGGATCGGGCCTGCGTGCCGCGCGCCTGTTCGAGTGCGCGCGCCAACAGCATCGGCAACAAGGGCCACTGGACCGGGCGATACGCCTCCGTGTGGCCGGGTCGCGGCACCCGCGAGTCGATCCAGATCGTTCGCTTTCCCGCGAGCCAGGGCTTCGCTTCTGCCCAGGCCACGGCGTCGGCGTCTTGGCCATCGATCAGCACCAAATCTGCGTTGGCGGCATCGGCCTCGGCCACCAGGGCAAGCCGCGGCAAGCGCCGTTGCGAAAGTCTTACCGTGCCTTCCAGCAGCTTCGTCTCGGTTTCGGAGAAGCCACGCACGAAGAGGCGCAATGCGGGCTGCACGGCCTCCCGCTCGGCAATGGCCGACGGCGGCGGCGACACGGGCGACACAGGCGACACAGGGGCGACGAACCTGCCAGCGGCGGCGCGCTGAACATCGGTTGCCCGCCGCCGGTGCAGCGAGAAGCGGGCGATCAGTCCGATGCCGAGATCGCTCGCCCTGCGCAGCGGCCGGGCCGACCAGTGCACATCGCGCGCGGCGCCATCGGCTTCCTCTTTGCCCGCGGCGCGTGGTGCGGGCAAGGCGACGGCTTTCGGCGCGAGCGGGCGGCTGGGCGCAGGGCGTGCCGCTGCGCTCGGCAACTCGTAGAGCGCCATTGGCACCGTGTCCGGAAAATTGACGGACTCGTGGCTGCCGTTCTTCATCCTGGTCCCCTCCGCTTTTCGAAAGCTGCCCCGGGTGCGCCTCGCTTGGGCGACGCAGGACAGCTCCTTGCTTTTTTTCGTGCCGGTCGAACCTGTGCCGCCGGATTTTCGCAATCGTTTGCAAATTTGCGCGCATTTGCGTCACTCGAATGACTGCAAAGGCGTTGGGAGCGGATTAAGCACCGAGCGCCGTCGACTGTCTGTGAACGTTTGCACGCATGCCTGAAAAAGCTTGCAGGTCGCAGAGGGTCCACATGGCAACTGCTCGCAACGATGGTGATATCGCGCCTGCCATCGTCCGGCCGATGAGATCAAGCCCCTGCTGGCGCGGCCGATCGTGCATCGCTTGGAGCATGCGCATGGCCGACCGACTCGCTCAAGTCGTGCCCAGTTGAACGTCTGGAGTCAAGTCAGATCGGGTGCCGGGCCGAAGGGCGTGAATCCGCCCGGGCTGGCCACGCTCGCCCCTCAACGAAACAAGTGCGCGCGGTAGCTGCGAACCAGGTTGGCGGCCGAATCGCGCCAGTTGAATCGCGCAGCACGTGCAAGGCCACGCTGCGCGAGCACCGCGCGTTCCATGGGCGAATCGATCAGGCGCTGCATTGCCGCGGCGAGCCCAAGCGCATCGGTCGGGTCGACAGTGAGGGCCGCGTCGCCGGCGACCTCCGGCAGCGACGTGCTGTCGGAGGTGACGACCGCCACGCCGCTGGCCATCGCTTCGACCACCGGCATGCCGAAGCCCTCGGCGAAGCTGGGGTAGACGAACAGCATCGCGTGGCGGACCAGTGCCGGTAGCGCGCCGTCTTCGACGCGTTCGAGAAACCGCACTTCCCCTTCCAGCCCCAGTTCGCGGACTTCATCGAACACGGCGGAGAAGCTGAAGTCGCGTTGTCCCACGATGACCAGCGGCGGCCGCGGTTGTGCGAGCCGGGCGTAGGCGCGCACCAAGGTCAGGTGATTCTTGCGCGGCTCCAGGCGGCCGACCGTGCACAGGTAGCCACCGGGTGCGAGGCCGAGTGCCCGCACCGCATCAGCGCCGGCCTGGCCGGGAAAGAAGCGCGTCGCATCGACGCCGTTGGGTGTCACCGCGATGCGCTCGGCATCGACGCCATACAGCCGCGACATCTCGCGGCGCGAGAACTCGCTGACACTGAAAAGCAACTGCGACTGCGCGACCGCGCGCCGGCCGGTCCACCGTGCCATGCGCCCGAAGCCCGGATCGAAATACTCAGGGTGCGATTCGAACAGCGTGTCGTGCACGGTGCACGCGCACGGCCCGAGCGGCACGAACGGCAGGCGGAACTGGGTGTGCAGCAGGTCGAGTCGCTCGCGTCGCTGCAAGGCCGCGAGCTGCCATCCCAGCCGTGCGATGCCGCTGGCGTGCGGCATCACCACAAAACGTGCGTTGGCGGCCGCGAACTCCGGCCGCTCGGCGAGCAGACGGCTCGGGTCGGCGAGCGCGAACACGAAGTCGATCTCGGGCGCAAGCACGATCGCTTCGGCGTACAGGCCGAGCACGTGGCTGCGGATGCCCTGGAAGATGCCGTCGACGCTGTGAAAGTCGACGCCGATGCGCGGCCGGGCGGCGCTCATGCTGCCTTCAAGTCCAGCGTGAGCATCGCCAGGCTGTGCGCAGGGAGCTCGAACGCGAGCTGCGGTGCGGGTGCGGGTGTGGGTGCGAGTGTCCTTTCGCTGCGCTTCAGCAATTCGGGCGCATCGCTCGCGTCGAGCACATCGTTGCAGCTCAACAGCTCCAGCCTGGCACGTTCGACCGGCAGGCCCGCGCCGAAGTCGAGCAGACCGCGCGCAGCGCGGCGGGGGTCTTTGTTGATGACCACGATGCGAAGCGTGCGTCGCCCGTCGGCCGCGGTGCTTCGCGTGGCGAGCGCCTCGATCAGCGGTAGCGCCGCGACCGCGGGCACGGCGCCGATGGCCGCTGTCGACACGGTCTCTGCGTGTACCCGGGTCGCGAGGCTCACACCCTGCAGCGCCTGGCCCATCAGTCGCAGCGCCTCGAACACCGGGCGCGGATAGCGTGCCGCGTGGATCGCGCCGAATCGGCCGTTGGCGGAGAGCGACCAGTGGTTGGCCATCAGCAGGCCCTGCGTGCGGGCCAGCGTGCAGAGCAGGTCGGCGACGAAAAGGGCGCCGGCGGGCGTGGTGGTCCAGGTGTCGGTCTCGCCTTTGCCGAGGCTGAAGAGCGGGCTGTACTCGGTCAGCGCGAGCGGCCAGGTGCTGCCGGGGCGCAGTGCGCCCAGCAACTCGCGCATCGCGCGCATGTCGGCCTGCACGGCGCGCGCGCCGGCCATCGCACCCCAGTACAGGCCGGCACGGTCACGCGGGCGATCGTTGCCGAAGGGGATGTAGGCGTTGTGCACGCTGACGAAGTCGAAGCGCTCGGTGATCAGTGCGAGCACGCGCCGTGTGAAGCCAGGGTAGGGCGTGGCGGGAAAGCCGTTTCGCGTGTCGGTAGTCAGTGGCAAGCCGATGCGCAGCGCCGGGTCGACAGCCCGCAACGCGCGGATGAACAGGTTCGCGCGCCGCGCGAACTCCTCGGGCGCGAGGTCGAGATCGGGCCGCACGGCTTCCTTCAGGTAAGGCTCGTTGCCCAGCTCGCAAAACGTGGCGCGCGGCAAGCGCCGGCCGCTGGTTCCGGAGACGAACCCTCGCACGTTGATCGCGGCCAGCCACGCGGCTGCCTCCTGCGGCGTGCCGGTCACGAGGTTGACCGAGATGATCGGCTCCGCACCCGTCGCCTCGCACAGCTCGAGCAGTCGCTGCGTGTCCATCGTCGTCGGCTGCTCGATCTTGTTGAACACGTGCCGGTTGCGCGGCGCGGTCCAGTGGAAGTCGTCGGTGTAGGTGCCGCCGGGGTAGCGCAGCACCGTCGGCCCGAGTTGCTGCGCGAGTGCGAGCATCGCGGGGTCGGGGCGGCCCGCTTCGACGAGCATGTTGTCGCCGGCGTAGGCCCAACCCACGTTGCTGCCGAGCAGCCTGCGATTGACTTCGATGCCGGGCTCGAGCGGGTCGAAGCCGACCTCGAAACGATGCGTCTCGGCGCTGGGCTCGAACGCGTCGGCAGAGGATGTGCCGCGCCAGGCGAGAGCGGCGGCACTCGCGACCAGGGCGCTGCCGGCGCCGACCACGAACCGGCGTCGCCGTTTTGCCGCCGGCTTCATGCGCGCAGGATGCGCCACGCCCGCCACATCATGTCGTTGCTGCTGCGGGCCTTGGCTGCCAAGGTCGGCCGCGCCAGGGCACCGAGCCGGTAGAGCGCCCAGCGCAACCCGAAACCGGCGAAGGTGACGGCATCGTAGACCCGCACCATGCGCTCGCCGCGCATCTGGCGGTAGAACTGGCGCGGGCCTTTCAGCGACGAGAGCAGCACGTCGCCCTGCTGTTGCTTCATGCTCTCGCCCTGGTAGTGCGTGATCGAGACCCGCGGCGTGTAGAGCACGCGGCCGCCGGCCCGCTTCAGGCGGTGGCACAGCTCCATGTCTTCGCCGTACATGAAGTAGCCGGGGTCGAAGAGCCGGCCGCCGAGCCGCTCGCCGCGCAGGAGCATCACCGCGCCCGAAACCCAGTCGACTTCGATGTCGTGCTGCACGTCGCGGTCGAGGTAGAGCGGCATCGGCCTCCAGGCCGAAGGCAGCAAGCGGTCGAGGAAGAAGTAGTGGTTGACGACGTTGAGCAGGCGCGGGTAGGCACCGCCCGTCCAGCGCTGCAGCGTGCCGTCGGCGTTCAGCAGGCGGCAACCGATGACGGCGACGTCGGGCTGCGCATCCATCTGCGCGACCAGCGCGGCGAGCGCGCCGGGGTGCACCAGCGTGTCCGGGTTCAGCAGCAGCACGTGGCGGCCACGGCACGATGCGAGTGCCTGGTTGTTGGCGCGCCCGAAGCCGAGGTTGTCGGCGTTGGCGATCAGCTCGACCTGCGGGAACTCCGCCTGCACCATCGCCGCGCTGGCATCGGCCGAGGCGTTGTCGACGACGATCACCTGCAGTGTCGAGGCCGGCAGACCCCCCGCCTCGTACACCGAGGCAAGGCAGCCGCGCAGCAGATCGCGCACGTTCCAGTTGACGACGATGATGCTGAGATCAGGCGCCATGTGCTGCCCCCCGGCTCGCGCCGCCTGCGATGACGCGGGGTCGGTCCCAGAGCACGAGCGCGCCATCGGCGACATCGAAGGTGACCAGTGCGCCCGGCCCGACGTGGGCGCCGTGGCCGATGCGCACGCTGCCCAGCACCTGCGCGCCATAGGCCAGTTCCACGTCATCGCCGACGACCGGGTAGCCGGGGCCGCCGCCGATGTCTGTGACGCCGAAGCCGCCGCCGAATCCGCCGCTGCCACTGATCGTGACGCGCGCGCCGATCTTGCCGAACACGTGCACGCAGGTCGCGTGCGCGATCAGTGCCGACGGTCCGATCGACGTCGTCGGTGGCACTTCGGCGCGCGTGAGGTAGAGCGAGAAGAGCGAGATCAGCCGCGCCGCGTGGCGCCAGCCGCGCAGATAGAGGTAGCGGCTGAGCCGGTACCAGAACAGCGCCTGGAAGCCTGGAAGAAAGAAGAAGTAGGCGCGGTACGCGAACGAATGCTGCTGCAGGTGATCGGCCACGCGATCGAAGTCGGAGCGGATCAGCGCGCGCGTTTGTGCCCAGGTCTGGCGCTCGTCGTCGAGGCCGGCACGTTCCATGGCAGTGCTCATCGTTGTCTCATGCATGATTGTCGGACGAGTGATCGCGGGTGGCAGCATCCTCGCCACGGGTGATGCGCGAAAGAGGGGCCGCAACGATGGCTCCGGCTGGCACGTCCCGCATCACCAGACAGGCTGGACCAAGGTGTGCGCGGTCTCCGACCCGCACTGGCCCCAGCACAATGGCGCGGATCGCCATCGAGACGTCGTCGCCGATCACCGGCAGGCCGGGGCCGCCGCCGATGTCGTCGCTACCGAAGCCGCCACCAATGCCCCCGTGGCCGTAGAGCGTGAAGTTCTTGCCGATGCGGCCACACAGCACGATGGACGAATGTGCGAGCAGGCAACCGCCGCCGATCGCGGTGGCCGGCGGGATCTCGATGCGTGTGAGGTACTGCGTTGCGAGGAACATCAAGTTGGCGGCTGTGCGCCATCCCCGCAAGTAGGCGTAGCGGTAGATTCGATACCAGAACACGGCCTGATAGCCGGGCTGCAAAAACCAGAAGATGCGGCGTCCGAGCGTTGGCGGCATGCCCATCAATTGCACCAGTCGCGCGAAGTCGGTGCGCATGAGCAGTCGTGTACGGGCCCATGACAACGGCGGCTCGGCAACTGGCGGTGATGCCGTACCGCGCGAGACGATTGGAGAAGTGCCGAGAGGATCAAGGATTGGCATAGCGGTCCATGGTGGCGAGATAGAAGGCTTCCTGAGCTTCTGCCGCGGTCTGCCAATCCCATCGGCGCGCGTGGGCGCGGCTGGCTTGGCCCTGGTTGGTCAAGTCAACATCGGGCATCGCGAGCAAGGCCTGCATCGCGTGCGCGTAGGCCGCCGTGTCGAACGGCGGCACGCGCGGGTTGTTCGGCGCGGCGACTTCGTTCATCGGTGCGGCATCCCAGATCACGGCCTGCCTGCCGGCGGCGTTCGCTTCGGCCAGCGTCATGCCGAAAGTTTCGCTGCGTGAGGGCATCACGACGAAGCGGCAGTCGGCGAGCAATTGCAGGCGCCCGGCGGCGGTGTAGGTGCCGGTGACGACGACCCAGCGCCGCAAGCCGAGCCGGTCGATCAGCGTATCGAGTTCTGCGCCTTGCTGCGGCGTGCCGGCGATCGTCAGGACCGGTCGCGTCGGCTCGGGGATGCGCGCGAGCGCTTCGAGCAGCAGGTCCAGCCCCTTGGCCTGGATCTCGACCCGCCCGAGGAACAGCACGCCGCGGCCCGGGCGGACGGGCACGTCGAAGAGTGCGTCGTCGACCCCGTTGCCGACGACCCGGCAGCGCGCGCGCCGGTGGCGCGACTCGATGCGCTGACGCATCTGCTCGGTCAACACGATGAAGTCGTCGTACAGGCGCACGCCGTACTCTTCACCCCAATGGAACGGCAGCTTCAGACGCTCGGTGTAGGCGCGGGCGAAGAACCACTGCACCGATGCGATCAGCGGTCGGTCGCGCCGTCGGAACAGCGGCACGAAGGTGGCCGAGGCGGGCGGCATGAAGTCTTCGACGAGCAGGTCGTGCTCGAAGCGGCGCACGGCGCGCGGCAGTGCCGCCAGGAAAGTGAGGTGGTGCGAGGAGCCGTGGTCGCCGACCTTGCGCCCGAGCCGCAGGTAGCGCACGCCGTCGCGGATCAACTCGGGTGTCGAGCCGGGGAAGGTCGGCGTGAGCACGGTCACCTCGTGGCGCCGCGCGAGGCGCCGGCAGATCTCGAAGGTGCGCACCGGGCCGCCGCCGGAAAGCGGGTTGCCCATGTCGTCGGGGTCCAGGTGCAGGATGCGCATCGTGGCGGCTTCGAAAAGCTCAGCCCTCGGCCGGCAGGTGCCGTCCACTGAGACGCGCGAGGTCGACCCGCAGGCTGCGCCAGGGTCGACGGCCGAACACCCCGGTCAGGAGCACCGCCGCAGAGTAAGCCGCCAAGCCGCCGACCAACGCACCAAGCGGTGAGGCTTGCAGGCCCATCAGCATGCCGCCAACGCCAGCGATCGCCGAGCCGGCGAGTCGCACGATGCCGGACCAGGGCCGCACCTCGAGCGCCTGCGAGGCCCAGCGCAGCCGCCACAGCACGCGCACCGTCATCGCCAGCACGACGGCCGATGCGGCACCCGCCGGACCGAACCAGACCGGCAACGTCAGCAGCGAGCCGACCATCACCACGAACGCGACGACCAGTGAGTGCAGGTCACGGGCCTGGGCTTTCGCGGCCAGCATCGTCGACGACAGGATGGTGTCGACCAGCATCAACGCCGAAGCGAAGATCAGCCAGCGCAAGACCGGCGCTGCGCCGCTCATCTCGGGCCGATACAGCAGGTCGATGATCGGCTGTGCCAGTGCGGCCACCGCCAGCGCCACGCCCAGACCGAGCACCAGACTCACCCGCAGCGCGATCTCCAGAGTGCTGCGAAACTGCTCGCGGGCGGATTCGAACTGCCGCGCCAGGGTCGGCAGCATCACCAGTGCGGTCACGGTCGGGATCATCAGCGTGGCGTCGTACAGGCGCGAGGCGGCTGAATAAATGGCCGCATCCTGCAGGCCACGAAGCTGCGCGAGCACGATCAAATCGAGCCGGCTCGCCATCGCAGCGACGAGCGCAATGGCAAGGAACACCGGCACTTCGGCCAGGTTGCGGCGCTGCATCCGCATGCTGAGCAGGCGTGTCCGCGGCCGGGGTATCGAGCGGTGCGACAGGTAGGTTGCCGCAGCCGCGACCCGGAGCACCAAGAAGACGCTGAACACGCTCGCCAACCCACCGCCGAGCCAGACCACGGCGAGCGTGAGCAGGCTGCGCACCAGCGACTCGAGAAGGTTGACACGAGCGACATCGCCGACGCGATCCCTGCCCAGCAGCGAAGACTCGGCGACGAGCGTGCAGGCGGTCGGCAGCAGCGAGGCGCCGATCAGCAAGAACGGCACGTGCATCGGCGCGCCGTATGACCACAGCCCGATCGCGCCGACCGAAACGCCAAGCAATGCAGCCACCGGCAACGCGAAGGCGAGGGCGTTGCTGAGCTCGCGCCGCAAGTGATGCGGCTCGGTGGCGGAACGGCGCCAAAGCGGAATCCCCAGGCCCAACAGCGGCAAGGTCTGCAGCATCAGGAACACGTTCATCAAGAGCGAGAAGCCGCCCAGTGCCTCGCTGCCGAGGCGGTGCGACAGGCACCAGAACAGCCCGTAGTTGAGCCCCGCGGTGCCGACCCGCGCGCCCATGCTGGAACCCACCGCGTCCAGCATCTTCCTGCGCGACAGCGCGCTCACGGCGTCATCCTCCGGCCTGACCGCGCGTCACGAACCTCTCGCACCTGCACGGGCGCCTGCAGGCAAAGCGCCTGCAACACGCCGGCCGACATCCAGAGCAGGAAGATGCGCGGGTCGACATAGTAGTTGTCGGAGTTGAGGAAGAACGCTTGCCCGATCAGGCTGCCAGCCAGCCCGACGGCCAGCGCGAAACGGCTCGGATCCTGCCAACGCGAGAGCGGCATTGGCTGGCGCACGAAACGCCACAGCAGGTAGGCGAAGAACAGCATCGCGGGAAGGCCGATCTCGGCGGCGATCAGCAGGAAGTGGTTGTGAACCACCAGCTGATGGAGGCTGAACTGGTAGTCGGAAGAGACGTTGGCCCATGCCGGTGCGATGTACCGGAACGCGGCCCGGTTGTAGTCGCCGTAGCCGACGCCGACCCACGGGTTGGCCTGGATGATGGTCCAGGCCATGTCGGCCAGGAGCCCGCGCGATTCGAGCGAACGGCCGTCGGGTTCTGTCAGGCGCAGCAGCAGGTTGGGCCGGGCTGCCACCAGCATTGCGCCCGCGAACAGCGTCGACACAACGCCCCAGCCGAGTTGCCGGTTGCTGACAAGGCCGCGCCGCCAATAGACGGCGACCACGCTCAGCGCCGCGACCGCGAATGCAGCCCAACCACCACGCGACAAGGTGAGCAGCAAGACCCCGAAGCCGCCGACCAGCCCGGTGAGCGCGACAGCGCGGGTGCGAGCCGAGATCCGCTCACGCCCGAGCATCAGCAGTGCCAGCAGCGGCGGCAGCAGAACGACCAGAAAGTGCGCCAGCGCGTTCGGGTGATTGAAGCTCCCAGGCGGGCGGAAGGCTTGGCCGCCGCCGAGCTCGACCAGCGAACCGAGCGCGATCGCTTTCGAGCCCGGCAGCGCGAGCAGCGAGCCGCTGACCGCCTGTGCGGTCACGTAGACGATCTCGAACGCGAGTCCGCACAGCGCGGCGCGCAGGGCGACGCGCATGTCGTCGCGATCGACCAGCACGTGCGAGACGATGTAGAAGCACAGCACAGCCAACGAATAGCCAGCCGCGGTTGCGAGCGCGAGGCCGCCCTGTTCGGCGGCGAAAGCGCGCACCCAGATCCACGCGAGGTAGGCGAGCGACAGCAGGTCCAGCCGGGTCAACGGCAGCCCGCGCCGCTCGACGAGAAGCCTGTGGCCCGCCCAGAAAACGAAGAGCGCCAGCGCCACCATCTCTGCGAGCGTCACGTACAGCCCTGGCGAGTAGTACGGCCCGGCGGCGTAGAAGGTGCTGGCCAACGGTGCGACGAAGGCCTTGCTGATGTCGAACGGCGCGAGAAAGAACAGCAGCGCGATCAGCGGGCGCCGCAGTTGCCGACCGAACGCCAGCGCCGCCCCCGCGGCGAGTGCGCCGGTGGCCGCGCCGGCCGGTGCGAGCGATTCGCCGCCGAGCAGGAGCACGAGCACGACCGCGACGAGCAAGGCGCCCGCGAGCGTCGTGATCGAACGCAGCCGCGTCCAGGCCGATTGCGATCCGCCGCGCATGCCGGGTTCAGTCGCCACCGGCCCAGGCCGGCAGCCGCGGCCGGTGGCGGTTCAGCACGACGCCGGCGATGCGTGCATCGTCGAGACCGGCCGCGTCGATCGCCCGGCGAACGAGGTTGTGCGGCGTGAGTGCCGAATCGACCACGACGACCGCGCTATCGACGAACCGTGCCAACGCGCCACATTGCGCCAGCACGGGCGCATCGATCACTGTCAGGCGAAAGCGCCCGCGCAGCGCGTCCAGCGCATGTTTGACCGCGAACGGCGCGAACATCAGGTCGGGCCGCAGCACGAGACCGCGCGTGATGCGCGTCAGCCCCGGCAAATGGGTGGCCTGCAATGCGTGACCCGGCAGCATGCCGTGTTCGACGAGGTCGGCGAATCCCTCCGGTGCGGTCACTTCGGCTGCGTTGAGCAGACGGCCACCCGTGTACGAAGCGTCGACCAGCGCCGTCGGCCCGTCGACCTGGTCAACGAACTGGCGTGCCAGCAGCCCTGCGATGAAGGTCTTGCCCTCTCCGCGCGACGCACTGCTGACCAGCACGACCACGCCGCGGTGGCTCGCCGGCAAGCGCCCGATCACAGCCAGACCGATGCGCGCGAAAGCGAGCGGGTCGACGGCACTCATGTGAATTCCCGGGTGTTCAACTCGCCCGGGCTGAGGGTGGCCGCCAGCAGCGCCCGCATCCGTGTGCGGTCCAGCACCGGCAACTCGCCGAGCATGGGCAGACCAAGCGCGCGCTCCACGTCGGCACGGGTGCGCAGCCGGCGATCGGTCAGTTCCCGCACACCGGCGAGCAGGAGGCCGAGCATCAGGCCTGCGACCGGCCCGATCACCAGCAACATCTTGCTCGCGCCGCTGCCGATCTCGTCGGGAACGCTGGGCGCGTCAATTACCGCCCGGCCATCCAGGGCGCTCGGATTCAAGTGAGTGAACAGGCTGATCTGGTCGCGCTTGCGGCGCAATTCGAGGTAGCGGTCTTGCAACAGACTGCGCTGGCGCTCGAGACGCGTGAAGTCGAGGTTGTCGCTGGCGCTGTTGCGAACGCTGCTCGAAAGCCGCGAGCGCGCAGCCGTGAGGCGGTCGTGCAGCGCGCGAACCGCTGGCGCCTCGTCGGTGAGCGACATGCGCTGTTCGTCGTACTTGGCCTGCAGGTCGACGACCTGGGTCGCGAGCTGCGTTACCACCGTGTCGTTGGCGGCGCGCGAGCCCTCGCGTCCGACCGTCGCAGCGGGCAGTGCGCTCTCGGTGCCGGTGATCAGGCCCGGCAACTCGCCGGCGGCGCGTCGGCTCTTGCCTTCGGCCAGACGCAGCACGCTCCGCTCGATCCGCTCCAACTCCTCGGCGGCCGTGGCCACCTGTTTTTCCAGCAACGCAATGGTCGCCTCGCCGAGGCGCTGGCCCTGCTGCCCGCTGGAGCGCAGATAGGCCGCCAGCAAGGCTTCGAGTGCATGTGTGCTGAGCGTCGGGTCACTGCTCTTGAGTTTGATCTCGAGCACGTTGGAGGTGGTGTCGGCAGCCTTCGAGCGCATCGGCTCGACGCTGATGCCGGCCAAAAGGTCTTCGGCCGTCGCCGCATCGCTGCGAGCCGGCTTGCGGGGCTTGCCGAGAACGTGCGCGACGAATTGCTTGAGCGCCTCCGGCGTGTGATCTGAAGACCAACGCATCGCCGCGGCCAGCGGGGTGCCGGGCAGCTGGCTCCGGGTGATCCCGAGGGAACTCACGACCTCGGCCGCATTCGAGCGCGAGGTCAGCAGCGCGATTTCGGTCTCGAGGCGCCGGTTCGCGGCTTCGGGAATCTGCGACTCGCGGTACGGTGTGATGCCAGAGAGGAAAGACGGCGCTCCGAGCTGCTCGGTTTGAACGAACACGCGCGCCACGGCGGTGTGAACCGGGCTCTGCAGCGCATAGAGACCCGCTGCCAACAGGCCGAAGACGACGGTGCAGGCGACGAGGGCGAACCGGCTGGCATAGAGCGCAGCGGCGATCTCGCGCGCCGACAAGGGCACGGAGCGACGCACTTCCGGCGCTTCAAACAGCGCCATCGGCTGGGTCGGGGCGAACGAGGGGCGATACATGGGTCAGTTCGGATATCCGCGCAGGTTGTACGAGACGCCCAGGCTGCTGTTGCGCAGGAATGGCACGAGGTTGTAGACGTACTGGTTCAGGTTGTCGGCCAGCGTCGCGGCGTTCGATTTCGGCAGCACGACCACGTCGAAAGGTTGCAGAAGGACGTCGCGGTCCGGCGAGCGCAGGAGCGCCGCTGTGAACCCGAGATCGAGCACTTCGACCGCGTTGTCGGCGCCGCGCCGGAGCAGCGTGAGCCGCGTCGCGTCGCCGCTGGCCGCCGGGCCGCCAGCCTCGATCAAGGCTTGCACCAGCGACAAGCCCGGCCGGAACACAAGCACGCCCGGGCGAGTGACTTCGCCGCCGACGAAAACCTGCGGCGTCTGAAAGCTCCGCACCAGCACTTCCGGCTGCAACCCGGCCAGACCGGCTCGCCCGAAGCCCGCGCCCACGCGCACGCTTTGCGAGGTGACGCTGCGCACGAGCACGGCAACGCTCGGCTTCTTGACCCAGGTTCGGTAGCGCTTTTCCAGTTCGGCGCTCAACTCCTCGGCCGACAGACCTTCGGCCCGGATCACACCCACCAGTTGCAGCTGGATCTTGCCGTCGGGGCGCAGCTTGACCACCTCATTCAACGACGGCTGCGCCGGCAGCTTGATCTCGATCTCGTCGTTCGCGCGCAGCAAGTATTCGCGCTCACCGGATGCGCCCGCGAGTTGTGCGAACCGCTCGCGCAATTCGGACTGGACATCCTGCGGCGTGCGACCTTCGACGTGCACGGTGCCGATCAGCGGCAGGCTCACCTTGCCGTCGGGCCGCACCTTGAGGCTGGCATCGAACTGCGGGCCGTCCGGCACCCGTACGTCGAAGTCGTCACCGACGCTGAAGGCGAAGCGGGCCACGCTGGCCACAGGCGGTGTGAGCGCGCCGGCCGTGGTGCCCATCGGCTTGGCAGCCGGTGACGGCGCTGTGGCACAGGCGCCTAGCAGCGACACGCAAAGCGAGAGGCAACGTGCGGCGTGGCCGGCCCACCGCCGTGTCAGCGCCCCTGCGACCGGGCGGCTCACGCCCACCCCTGTTCGCCCAATGCGGCCGGCAACGTCGGCGAGCGGCGACGCTCGTCGACCTCGGCGAGCAAGGCCTCGTATGCGCCCAGAACGCGTGACCACGCGAAGTGCTGACGTGCGCGCTCCCGATTGGCCGCGCCGAACCGTTCGCGCAGAGCGGCGTCGCTCAGCAGGCGGCTGAAGGCGTTCGAACACTCCGCTGCATCGCTGAAATATTCAGCGCCCGTGCCGGCCACCCACCGGTTGAATCGGTTGTCGTGGGCTATCACCGGGTTGCCCGACCCCATCGCTTCCAGCAGCGACGGGTTGGTGCCGCCGACCCGGTGCCCGTGCGCGTACATGAGGCAGTGCTGGCGCAGCGCCTGCACGACCGCCGGCGCGTAGATCGCGCCCATGAAGACCACCTCGTCGCTCGCTGCGCGCAGCACCTCGGCGTGGTACGGGAAGCGCTCGGGGTCGTAGCGACCGAGCACGACCAGCTTGATGTTGCGGTGCCGGGCCGAGAATCCCTCGACGATCTCGAGCACCGAGTTCTCCGGCTCCGGCCGCGCGATCAGCGTGACGAAGCGGTTCGGCGCGAGGCGCAGGCGGCGCAGCGCGACGTCGTCGGCAAGTTGGCCTGCATCAGCACCATACGGAATGGTCGTGATCTTGCGCGCCGAGACGCGCCGACGAAGATGGCGGGCGATTTCCGGGTGGTCGGCGATCAACTGGTTGCCGGTCAGGCAGCCCGCCCAGTCGTTCAGGTACAGCCAGGCTTTGGCGAAGGGGCCCCATTTCTGGCGCGACCACTCGATCCCGTCCATGTTGATCACGTTCGCGATGCCGGCGAGGCGCAAACGCAAGTTGAAGGCCGCCGTGTTGTAGCCCAGCGTCAGCACGAGCGAGGGTCGGTCTGTCAGCGCGTGCGAAATGCAGTTCCAGTCGAACCGCACGGTGTTGAGCGTCGTGTCGGGCCCGACGCCGATGTGAATGCGCCGCACCCCGCGCCAGAACGATTCGCGCACCGGGCGCGTGTCGTCTTCCTGGCAATAGACAGTCACCGACCAACCCGCCGCGGCGAGGTAGGGCGCGAGCTGCGCCGCAAAGGTTTCGAAACCGCCGTGCGCCGCAGGGAAGCCGCGGATGCCCATGATCGCCAGGCGCCGCGAGTTCGCGTCCATGGGCGGGTTGGCGCCGTCGCGAGGCGCCTGCGGATCGGCTGGGTTCGTCATCCCAGAATCTGTTCGATCGCCGAAGCGATTGAACCGATGCTCATGAAGACCGTGCGGGTCAGCAGACGATCCGGAAATTCGATGCCGAAGTCGGCCTCCAGCGCGAGCATCAGGTTGACGCTGGCATGCGAGGTCATTCCGGCGTCGTACAGGCTGTCGGTATCACTCAACTGAGCCATCGCCGCGGAGGCGATTCTCGAGTGCACGGCTGCGACCTCTCGAACCCGCGCAGTGAGATGGAGAGCCTGTCCGGTGATTTGCATGATGAGGTGGCGTGAGTGGGATTCAACGGCGAAGCGCTCGAATTCGCTCACCTGCCCGCAATCCATAAGTTACGAGCTCGTTGCAATTCTTACGATTCGACCGGCTTTCGGACACCCCTCAGGTTGACGTGTTCGGGCGCCTGGCGACTCGACCAGCGTGAAGTTCCTCACGAATCGAGGCCTCAAGTTTTCGCTTGACAACGCTTGACAACGCTTCACAGCGCCTCAGGAAGCGGCCAGGCCGCACCCGCTCAAGCACACCTCAAGGATCAGGTCGACACCGCGCTGCCCTGAACGCCGCGAAGCGACGCGATGGCTTCGGCAACCCTGGCGTGCTCCTGCTCGAGACGCGAGAGGTATTGAGCCGCCTTGTCGAATCGAGCGGTCAAAGATTGGCGCTCGAGTGCGGCGCAGAGTCGCGACAACACGAAGGCACCGACGTTGGCGCTGCTCGACCTCAGCGAGCGCGCTGCGATGCACGCGGCGCGCATGTCGCGTGCCTCGATTGCGTTGCCCAGGCTCGCGAGCAGCTTCGTCGAAGTGCCGAGGTAGATTGCCAGCACCTCGTCCAGGACACCGATCCCGAGGCCGCTGTCGACCTGCCCGAGTTCCCTGATCGTGGCGCAGTCGAAGACGGAATCGTAGGCATCCATTCCGGACAATTCGAAAGGGTTGACGATGCTGCCCCCGGCTGCTTGTCCGGATCGCCCACGCGCACCTCGCTCGCTCGCCATCCATTTGACGATCAACTTCTCGATCTGGCGCGCGGTGAAGGGCTTGCTCTGGTAGTCGTCGAACCCGGCGGCGATGCATTCCAGCGAGTCGTCGACCAAGGCGTTGGCCGTCAGCGCGACGATGGGCAGGCTGTCCGGGTTGACGAAGGCAAATCGATCGGTCGGACCGCGACGAAAATGGCCGACGGTTTCGAACCCATCCATCTCCGGCATCTGGCAATCCATGAACACAATGTCGAAGGCTGCTTCGGTGAGTGCGGTCAAGGCCTCCAGGCCGTTGTCGACGACCACGACCTCGCAGCCCAGGCTCTCGAGCATCGCCTGGATGACGACCTGGTTCACGGCGTTGTCTTCTGCGACCAGCACGCGCGCACCGAGCCTGGCGTTGACCGGCCTCATGGTCGCGCTGTCTTCGGGGATCTGTTGAATCGCACGCAGCAGGTCTCGCTCGCGCACAGGCTTGGCAAGGTAGAGATCGACGCCCGCAGCCTGCGCCCTGAGTGCGTCTTCGTCGGTATCGGCCGATGTCAGCAGCACGAGTTGCTTCGGCGCGATCGCCGGCCGGGCCAGCAGCGCCTCCGCGAAATCGATGCCGTCCATGGTGGGCATCCGCATGTCGACGAGCGCCAAATCGACGGCGCCGCCCGATGCATGGATGGATTTGAGCCGCTCCAGACCCTCGCGTCCGTCGCCGGCCGACCAGACAGTGGCGCCCCAGCGCAGAAGGTGCGACTTGAGCACCTCCACGTTGGTCGGGTTGTCGTCCACGATCAAGGCCCGCGTGCCGTGCAGCGATTTGCTCTCGGATGCGCTCGGCTGTGCAGTTCCGGGCGGGCCGATCGGCATCGTCAGGCCGAACCGGAATGTCGAGCCCCGATCGACCCGGCTCTTCACCGAGAGCGTCCCGCCCATCAGGTCGACGAGCTGGCGCGAGATCACCAGGCCGAGGCCGGTGCCGCCGTAACGGCGGGCCATCGAACCGTTGGCCTGCGTGAATGCCTGGAACAGCTTGCCCAGGGTCTCTTCGCTCATGCCGATGCCGGTGTCCTGCACCTGAAAATCGAGCCCCGCGAAATTCGGGTCGATGCCGTCGAAAACGCGAACGATGCGAACCACGACCTCGCCACTTTGCGTGAACTTGATCGCGTTGCCGACGAGGTTGTTGATGACCTGCCGGATGCGCCCGGCATCGCCGACAACCACGAGCGGCACGTCGGGGTCGATCTGGCAGACCAGTTCGATGCGCTTCTGGTGCGCGCGCACGGCGAGCAGGGCCAGGGTGTCTTCGACGGCCATGCGCAAGTCGAAGCCGGCGGGGTCGAGTTCGAACTTGCCCGCTTCGATCTTCGAGAAGTCCAGGATGTCGTTGATGATCTGGAGCAGTGCCTCGCCCGAGCGGTAGACCGTGTCGGTGAAACGCCGTTGGCGTGAATCCAGCGGCGTGCCGAGCAGGAGTTCGGTCATGCCGAGAATGCCGTTCATCGGCGTGCGGATCTCGTGGCTCATGTTGGCCAGGAACTGCGACTTGGCCCGGTTCGCCGATTGCGCTTCGTCCGCGAGCGTGCGCGATTGCCGGGTCAGTTCGTGCAGTTCGGCGGTGCGCTGTTCGACCTGTCGACGCGATTCGAACAGGTTGCGTTCCATCTGTGCCAGCGACATCAGCAGCCCGTCGAGGTCGCCTCGCGTGACGTCGACGGGCTCGGCCGAGAGTTCACCGCGCGCGATTCGCTGGGCCGCGGCAACGGCTCGCCCCAACGGCTGGGTGACTTGCCTGACCATGCCGTAGAGAAAGTACGTGGCCGCCAGCAGCGTGAAGCCGGCAGCTGCCACCACGATCAGGTGCTGGGTCTTGGCAGTGTCGATCGCGGCGACGATGGCGGTCTCCGCGGCACGCTCGTGCCGCGCCGTGTGGCTTTCGATTTTCTCGTCGAGCGCATGAATCCGATGCGTCAGCAGCAGTGCCTGTGCGAGCGAAGTGTCCTTGGAGAACGCGCCGATCAACGCGTCGATCTCGGTGCGCAACTCGGCCATCGTGCCCGCCTCGGGCATCCGCGCCAGTTCGTCCTCCGCCCGGGCGGCCTGTTCCAACGACTTCACCGCGGGCCGGGCGACACGTCCGGTATCGACCGCATCGGCCACGCCCTGCAAGAACTGTCGGTAGGCCGCTTGCAACTGCTTGGCCTTGCTGGCCCGTTGGAACGCGGAGTCGACGAGTTCGGCATGCCGAAGGTCCATCCACGATTGATAGCCGAGCAGCAACGTCACCGGCAACAGGATCACCAGTATTTGAAGGATCAGACGTGATCTGAGCGATTGCACGCGCAAAGTGGGCACCTCTTGCCACGCTCCCGAAGATCGGGGAGGGAATGCGGCATCTTCAGTGAGGCACCGATCGGCTGGTCGGCAAATGTGAGCCGCTTTTCTCGGCTATCCCTCGGCTATCCCTCGGCCCGCGCCGTTCATCCCCGTCCAACTCAGAAGTGCGGGCGTTTCGCCGCTTTGTTCGAGGCATCGCCCCGGAGACGGCGCCGGAAAATTTCAGCGCCCCAACGCCAACCCTGGAGACTGGCATGAGCCTGAACTGCGTAATGTCTCGCACGCTCGGATCGATCGCGCTGACCTTGTCGCTGGTGATGGCACCGATGGCTCAGCCGCTTGCAGCGGAGAGCTCAACGCTCGAACAGCGGCTCGAAGCGAGCTTGCGGCAGATCGACTTGCTGAGCCGCCGCCTCGACCAGGTCGAAAAGGAACTGGCCGCGGCCAGGGGCCCGGTCAAGGCAGCACCTGTCGTCGCGGCTGAATCGGCGCCGGTCGATGCGGCTTCGGTCGATGCGCGTCTCGGCGATATCGAGCGAACCGTGGGCCAGCTCACAGCGGCCAACGGGCACGATGTGCGCGATACGGGCCTGCCTCTGCACGGGTTCGCCGATGTCGGGCTGGCGTGGTCGCGTCACGCGCCCGCTTCGCAACGCGACGGCTTCGCACTGGGCAGCGTTGATTTCTACCTCACGCCAGAGTTCGGCGAAAACGTCAAGACGCTGGTCGAGCTGAACTTCGGCACCTCCGAAGATGGTCACACCCAGGCCGATCTCGAACGCGCCCAGATCGGCTACGCCTTCAGCGACGCGTTGACCGTGTGGCTGGGCCGCTTTCACACGCCGTTCGGCTACTGGAACATGGCCTTCCACCACGGCGCGCAGATCCAGCCGTCGATTCTCAGGCCCCACATGCTCGACTTCGAAGACGACGGCGGCATCCTGCCGGTGCACACCACCGGCGCGTGGGCGACCGGCGGCGTTCGCCTCGGTGCGGACAAGCTGAACTACAACGTCTACTTCGGCAACGGCACTCGGATCAGCAATGGCAGCCTGAACCCGAATCCGGCCGGCGACGACAACCGGAACAAGGTGTTCGGGCTGGGTATGAACGTGCGTTTCGGCGGCACCCTGAATGGGCTCGCCGTCGGTGCCAACTACCTGACCCAGATCGTCGACGCCTACGACGCCTCGAATGCGCTGCTCGGCAGCACGCGGCTGAACATGTTCGGCGCACACGCCGCCTACCAGACCGATCGCCTGGAGATCATCGGCGAGTACTACCGGCTGCGAAACACCGACCTCAGCAGCGCCACGGGCACCCACGGCAGCGGCACGGGCTACGCGCATTTCGGATACGCGATCGACGAGCGTTGGGTGCCCTACTACCGGTTCGAACGGGCCTCGCTCGACCAGACCGACCGCTACTTTTCTGCGCAGAACTTCGGCCGTTCCTACACGCGACACGTGCTGGGCATGCGCTACAACGTCGACCCCCGCGCGGCCCTGAAGGTCGAACTGGTCCGATACGACGACACAGCGTCGCGCCGCATCACCGACCAGATCAGGCTGCAATATGCAGTCGGGTTCTGAGGGCGCCCGGTGAACGTGATGTGCCTGTCTCGGCGCTGGCTGCTGATTGCGGCCCTGTTCATGTGCAACGAAGGTGCCTTCGCGGGCGAGGTCTTCGTGATCTCGAACGGTGTCGCCACGATGACGGCCGAGGAGCTCAAGGAAGTGTTCCTGGGCGAATCGCAGTTCGCCGGCACGCTCAAGCTCCAGCCCGTCGACAACGCCGGCGCCCAGGCCGAGTTTCTGGCGCGCGTGCTCAACATGGCGGCGCAGAAGTACGTCTCGGTCTGGCGAAAGAAGGCCTTTCTCGAGGGGCTGAATGCGCCGCCGATGAAGGCGACCGATGCCGAGGTCGTCAACTTCGTCAAGACGCACGGCGGCGCGATCGGTTACGTGACCACGCCACCGCAGGGTGTTCATGTCGTCGGCAAGTTCTAAGCGCCCGGCGGGCGGGCGGCTCAGCCGCCGGCGGCTGTGCGTCGGCGTTGCCACTGCGCTCTTGCTGGCGCCTGCGCTCGATGCAGCGGCGGCCGGCAGCCTGTATGACTTCAAGATCGACTTCACCGATGACGCGGGCGTGCTGCGATCGTTGGCAGAGTGGCGCGGCAAGCCGGTCATCATCGCGATGGCCTACGGGGCTTGCCGCAGCGTCTGCTCGACCACGCTGCGCACGTTGGAAGAGATTCAGGCCCGTGCCGACGAGATGCAACTGAAGCTGGACTTTCTCGTTGTCAGCATCGACCCGCTCGAGGACACGCCGGCTGCGTGGGCAGACTACCGTAAGGGCCGAAAACTGCTTCGACCCAATTGGACCTTTCTTTGCGGCAGCGCACGCTCGACACGAACGCTGGCGCGCTTTCTCGGCGTCAGGTTCTGGAGCTACGACGAGCACGTGCTGCACGACCTGCGCATCCTGCGACTCACGCCGGGCGGCGAAATCGGCAAGATTCTCGACTGGCAGCACCGCAAGATCGACGCCTTGTTCATGTCGTGAAGGCGCAGCCGGCGTCGGCGCACGAAGCTGCGTGACCAGCCCCAGCGACAGCGCGGCGGCAACGCTCAGCCACATGAAGACCATCGACGTGCCCACGGCCAGTGCTCATTGGCCCCTGCCTTGCGCGCCGAACATGGTGCCCAACATCAGTGGCACTACACAGGTGACCGAGCCGAGTGCGTCCAAGTGCAGGCCGTTTCGCAACTGTGGCCCCCCTTCATCCGCGTCGGCGCTCAAGTTCTTCAACCGGAGGCCGAAACCATCGATCAAGGCCGCTACCGCGGTTCTCCATCCATGACGGAGAGACTCAACATGGTTGCAATCGCGCGAACCGGCGCGTCAACATCCGCCGCCGTCGGGGCTCCTGCGCGCAAGTCGCCGAACCTCGAAGCACAGATGCGGACCTGTCGCGCCCAGCTTGCCGACTGGGTCACGTGCCCGTCGGCCAAGACGCCCGAGGGAAAGGCGAAGATCGAGCAGATCACCGCGAAGCTCGACTCGATCAAGGACCAGATCAAGAAGTCGGACGGTACTGCGCCGGCGGCGAGCGGCAGGCGCGTCGAGGTGTCTGGCGCATCGGGGCTTCGGTCGAACGTTCCGACCGGTTCGGGGGCGGCAGAGGGTCAAGTCGGCACCCACGTCGACACGTACGCGTGAGCTGCGGATCCATCGACGTCGACGTTCCGTCCGGCGATGCATGAGGGGGCATCCGCAGCGTTCCATCTTAAGAATTGCCGCATGACCTAAGTCAGCAGGTCGTCGTTCAACTACGGCAAATGCATGTCGCTGAGATGTCGCGGCCCATAAAATCCTTTGTAAAGGCGGGCTCGGATCCGTTGCCCCCAAAACAAGAATTTTTTGGGGGGAGCCCAATGCGATTGCTGCTGCTGGAGGCAGACAGGGTGCTCGGTGAGGACGTCGCACGGCGTCTCGTCGATCAGGGCCATTGGGTGGAGCGCGACGTCCGTCTGCAAGATGCCAACTTGCGGTCCTGCGACTCCTTTGACGTGCTGATCGTTTCCTGGCGGCTTCCGGACGGGCCGGGGCTGCCGTGGGTGACCCAGCTGCGCCAGCGAGGCGTGGGTACTGCGGCGGTGATGCTGGCTCGCCGCCATTCCGGGGCGAATCTGCAAGCGGCACTTGCGGCAGGAGCAAACGACTGCCTGATCGTGCCCGACGACAACGCCATCCTCGCAGCGCGCGTCCGTGATGCTCGCTTGCGCGTCGCGGGGCTCACGTCGACGTGCTTGCGTTCTGGCGACGTCGAACTCGACCTCGAAAGTCGACTCGCCTTCCGCGGCGGAGTGCGCGTCGCGCTGACCGGACGTGAGTGGAACCTTGTCGAAGCATTGGCACTCCGATTCGACAACATCGTGCCGAAATCAGAGTTGGCGAAATTGGTGCACGGCGCGAACGTCTCGCCCATGAGCACGGCCTTGGAGGTGCATTTGTCGCATGTCAGGCAGAAGCTCGGTCGTCGTCTGGTGCGAACCGTTCGCGGTGCCGGCTACCTGATGACAGCGTAGTCCAGCGAATCGGGGCGATCGGGCTCGATTCCGCCGTGTCGCTTCGCCGCCCAGGCTCCCGGGATGTCAAACAGGCGGCGAAAGACCTTAAGGTTGTAAGGGGCGGCGCGCGCGGAACTCGCCGGTACGAGGCGCCTCGGCAACGCATCGTTGCCGCGAATCGACCGCCTGGCCTTGTTCCGGGCCTCGGTCACAAGCAGTTACATAGGGAAAACCCTTAAACAGATGATTGCACCCTTAAGAATTCGGACTGGCCAAACTCCGGCACCGCAACCGGCACGGTCTACGAGCACCGTGCGCTTACCGGAGTAACACCCATGTTGAAACTGCTTCTTGTCTACGGGCACTTGCTCGGAACCTGTCTGGCCCTGGGGATGATGGCGATGACTGATCTGCGGCTGCTGTCACGCGTCGTCGGGTACCGGGTCGTCATCGAACCCCCGACAGGGTTCGAATTGCGCGTCATCACATCGGCGCTGATCCTGCTGCTTGCCACCGGTGCGATGCTGATCATCCTCGGTTTGCACGAGAACCCGAACTACCTGATGGGCAATGAAAAACTGCAAGCCAAAATGGTTCTCGTGGCATTGCTGTGCGCGAACGCGTTCGTGCTTCATTTCGGCGTTTTCCATCACCTGGAGCGCGTACGGCCGGTTGCGATGTGGACGGAACGCCAGTGCGATGCCGTCGCCATATCGGTCGGCGTGTCGAACAGCTTGTGGCTGTACTGCGCTTTCCTCGGCATCGCCCGCACATGGAACCAGGGTATGCCGCTGGGCTCCGTGCTGTTGATCGGCTTGGCGCTGATGGCGGCGATGGCTTGCGGCGCCAGGCTGGTGCTGAAGTTCGCCGCTCGGAACGAGCCGACCGGCCCGTTCGACTGGATCGACCACATCAAGCACGCGATCAACGAGCCCGCGTCAGCGATGCGCGCATTCGACGAGACGATGCTCCTGGCCGACGACGACCACATCCGCAGTCACCGCGTGAGCATTGAAGCGCCGAGCAGTCGCGCTACTTGAGCGGAATCGGCGTTGCCCGGTCCACCGACACCGCGGTGACGCTGTTCTGTGGCGAACCTTCGATCACGCGATCAGAGTAGGTCAGGTAGACCAGCGTGTTGCGCGCCTTGTCGACCATGCGCACGACACGCAGCTTCTTGAACATGATCGACAGCCGCTCGTTGAAGATCTCTTCCTGCACAGGCAGCGGCTTCGCGAAGCTGATCGGGCCGACCTGCCGGCAGGCGATCGAGGCTTCGGCCTTGTCTTCGGCCAGACCGACGGCACCCTTGATGCCGCCGGTCTTGGCACGCGAGACGTAGCAGGTGACACCGGCCACGCGCGGGTCGTCGTAGGCATCGACAACGATCTTGTGATCGGGGCCGATCAGCTTGAATACGGTGTCGACCGCGCCGATGGATTCGGCGTGGGCGGCGAGGGCGCAACACGCCAACACTGCGCCGAAAATAAGAGGAGATGGGTTCACTGGGCGTCTCGATTCATCGCTTCTGATATTGGGCCGCACCGAACAGCGTTTCGCGCGCCTTCTCGTCGACCAGCGGCTTGCGCTGCGAGGCCAGCACCTCGACGCCGCGTTGCACTGCGGGCCGCGCGGCGATCTCGTCGAACCAGCCCTTGAGATGCGGGTAGTCGACCCAGTCGATGCCCTGGTTCTTCCACGAGCGCAGCCACGGGAAGATCGCCATGTCGGCGATCGTGTATTCGTCGCCGGCCATGTACTTGGCTCTGGCGAGGCGCTTGTCCATCACGCCGTACAGGCGCTTCGCTTCGTTCGTGTAGCGGTTCACCGCGTACTCGATCTTCTCTGGTGCGTAGATGCGAAAGTGATGCGCCTGCCCGAGCATCGGGCCGACGCCACCCATCTGGAACATCAACCACTCCAGCATCTCGTAGCGCCCACGTGTGCTGGCCGGCATGAAGCGGCCGGTCTTGCCGGCCAGGTACATGAGAATCGCGCCCGATTCGAACAGCGAGATCGGCGCGCCATCGGGCCCCTTCGGATCGACGATCGCCGGGATCTTGTTGTTCGGGCTGATCGCGAGGAACTCGGGCTTGAACTGATCGCCCGCGCCGATGTCGACCGCGTGCGCGCGGTAGGGCAGGCCGCACTCCTCCAGCATGATGTGAACTTTGTGTCCGTTCGGTGTGGCCCACGAATACACTTCGATCATGTCTGCACTCATCCTGTCCCCAGTGTGTTGTCCGCCTCGCCCGCGCGGCGAACGGTCACTCTAGTTGATTGAGCGCGACGATGCTCGAATCATTGAAGCGCTTGTTCTCGAGGCAGGGAAATGACCGCGACCTGAGCGAGGTCGAGGCCTGGGCAAAGCGCCGCGGCCACGGCTTCAAGCGCGTACGCAACGAAGACGGTTTCGTGATCGACGGCCTTCTCGAAGGCAAGCCCTGGCGCATCGAATGGGGTGCCTCGCAGCGTGCCTATATCGAGGGCCACGAACTGCGTCTGCGCATGGAACTCGATCTACCGGGCGAGGCGCAGATGCTCGTGCTGTCGCGCGCGCTGATGGATTCGCTGGAGCGCAAGACCTTCGAGGAGTTCACCGACAACGTGCAGACCCAGATCGGCACCAAGACACCCGAAGAGATGCGCTGGCTGGTGATGTTCCCCAAGGTCGACCTCGGGAACCTGCGCACGCTGCGCAATCGCTTCGGTGCCGTCGCAAGCATGCCGGCCACGGGCCTGTCGTGGCTCGAGGGCCCGCTCGCGAACATGCTCGAAAACGCCGCAGGCGAGTGGCTGCACGACGACCAGCCGTTCCTGTTGATGACGCTGCGCGGCCGTGCATATCTGCGCATGCAGCTGGATTCGCCCGACCCGAAGGCCGTGGCGGCGGCGCTCGCGCTCTTCGAGACCGGCGTCACGCAGGCGATACGTGCGTCGGGTGGCCCCGTCGATCGCGGCGCCGACTCCACCCAGAGCGGTCGCAGCACCGCGTGGCAGAGCTTCCCCCCCGAAGAACCGCCGCGGCGCTAGCTTGCGGCCAGCGTCGGCGGTCGGCTTCGAGTCGCTTCAGGCGTACTTGCCCAACTCCAGCTTCGCGATCGCGTTGCGGTGCACTTCGTCCGGGCCGTCGGCGAAGCGCAGCGTGCGCGCGCCGGCGTAGAAACCCGCTAGCGGGAAGTCTTCCGAAACCCCGCCACCGCCGTGCACCTGCATGGCCCAGTCGATCACCTGCAGCGCCATGCTGGGCGCCACGACCTTGATCATCGCGATCTCGGCCTTGGCGGTCTTGTTGCCGGCGACGTCCATGATCCATGCGGCCTTGAGCGTCAGCAAACGCGCCATGTCGATGCGGCATCGGGCTTCGGCGATTCGCTCGCGCGTCACGCCCTGCTCGGCCACGGTTCGGCCGAACGCGACGCGTGACGACGCACGTTTGCACATGAACTCCAGCGAGCGCTCGGCTAGGCCTATCAGCCGCATGCAGTGGTGAATGCGGCCCGGCCCGAGGCGGCCCTGTGCGATCTCGAAGCCGCGGCCTTCGCCCAGCAGGATATTGCTGGCGGGCACGCGCACGTTGTCGAACGTGATCTCCATGTGGCCGTGCGGCGCGTCGTCGTAGCCGAACACCGACAGCGGGCGGAGCACCTTGATGCCGGGCGTGTTGGCCGGCACCAGGATCATCGACTGCTGCGAGTGACGCGGCGCTTCCGGGTCGGTCTTGCCCATGAAGATGTAGATCTGGCAGCGCGGGTCGCCGGCGCCGCTGATCCACCATTTGCGGCCGTTGATGACGTAGTCGTCGCCGTCGCGCTCGATGCGCGAGGCGATGTTGGTCGCGTCGCTCGAAGCGACCGCTGGTTCGGTCATCGCGAACGCGCTGCGGATCTTGCCGTTGAGCAGCGGCTCGAGCCATTGCTCCTTGTGCTCGGGCTTGCCGTAGCGTTCGATCGTTTCCATGTTGCCGGTGTCGGGCGCCGAGCAGTTGAAGACCTCGGAGCACCACGGCACGCGGCCCATGATCTCGGCCAGCGGCGCGTAATCGCTGTTGGAAAGACCGAAGTCGCGGCCGTTGTGGGCCGAGCCTTCCCCACCGGCGGTGGGCGGCAGGAACAGGTTCCACAGGCCGATCGCGCGCGCCTTCGGCTTCAGTTCCTCGATCGTGGTGAGCGGAGTCCAGCGTTTGCCGGCGGCAGTGTTCGCGGCGATCTCGGCCTCGTATTTGGCCTCGGCGGGGTAGATGTGGTCGTCCATGAACTTCAGCAACCGGGTCTGAAGTTCGAGCGTGCGGGGCGAGTAGGCGAAATCCATTCGGGTCTCCTTCGGGTGTTCGGTGTCAGGCGCGCTGGGCGAGGGCCCAGCCCATTTCTGCGAGCGGTCTCGCACCGGCACCAGCTTGACGTGCTTGCGCGCTCGACGCTGTCCCCATCTCGACACGTTTTGCAATTCCTTGCAGGATGCCGGCGAGGCGGAACATGTTGTAGGCGAGGTAGAAGTTCCAGTCGGCCATCACGGCATCGGGGTCGGCGCGGTTCGTGCGCTCGCAGTAGCGGCGCACGTAGCTCTTCTCGTCTGGGATGCCCAGCGCCTGCAGATCCAGCCCGCCGATGCCCCGGAACTGCCCCGGCTGGATGTGCCACGACATGCAGTGGTAGCTGAAGTCTGCGAGCGGGTGGCCGATGGTCGAGAGTTCCCAGTCGAGTACCGCGATCGCGCGCGGCTCGCTCGGATCGAACACCACGTTGTCGAGCCGGTAGTCGCCGTGCACGACCGAGACCTGCGAATCGTCGCGAGCGCTCGCCGGAATGTGCCCGGGCAGCCACTCGATCAGCTTGTCCATCGCAGGGATCGGCTGCGTGATCGACGCAAGGTACTGCTTGGTCCAGCGGCCGATCTGGCGCTCGAAATAGTTGCCGGGCTTGCCGTAGTTCGCGAGGCCGACCGCCGCTACGTCGACCTTGTGCATCGCCGCGATCACGCGGTTCATCTCGTCGTAGTAGGCCGCGCGGTCCGCCTTCGCGATATCGGGCAGAGATTGGTCCCAGAGCACGCGGCCTGGCATGAACTGCATGACATAGAACGCGCGGCCGATCACGCTCTCGTCTTCACACAGCAGGTGCATCTTCGGCACCGGCACGTCGGTGCCGTGGAGTGCGCTCATCACGGTGAACTCGCGGTCGATCGCATGGGCCGAGGCGAGCAACTTGTCGGCGGGGCCCGGCTTGGAACGCATCACGTATGACGCGCCGGGTGTGATGAGCTTGTAGGTCGGGTTCGACTGGCCGCCCTTGAATTGCTCGACAGTCAGCGGGCCTTTGAATCCCTTCAGCTTCGCCTCGAGAAAGGACTGCAGAAGGCCGATGTCGAAAGCGTGCGACTGCGCGACCGGTTTGGTCCCTGTGTTGGATTCCATGGCGCTCCGTTCCAGTTCTTCTACTTGCTCGAAATCGCGAGCAGTTTTTCCTTCGACAAAACGACCAGCCGTGTCGGCTCGATGCGCACCGCGCCGTCGCGCTCGAAGCCCTTCAGTTCCTGGTTCACGCGCTGGCGCGAGGCGCCGAGCAACTGCGCCAGATCTTCCTGGGCAAGTTGCAGCCCGATGCGGATCTCCTCGCCCTGTTCGATGCCGTAGCTGCGCGCGAGCAGCAAGACCTGCTTCGCCAGACGCGAGGCGAGCGGCCGCGTGTTGAGGTCTTCGATCGCATCGAACATCAGCCGCAGGCGCCGACAGTTCAGCCGCAGCAAGGCTTCATACAGTTCCGTGTGCTGCGCGAGCAGTTCCTTGAAATCGGGTTTGCGCACGACCAGAAGGGTGGTGTCGCCGTGCGCATTCGAATCGTGGGTGCGTGGCAGGCCGTCGAACAGCGAGATGTCGCCGAACCAGGTGCCGGGCTCGACATAGGTGAGCGTGATCTGCTTTCCCGACAACGACACCGAGCTGACCCGCACCGCGCCCTTGGCCACGCCGCACCATTCGTCGGCCGGTGCGCCGCGTGCCGAGAGCATTGCCCCGTCGCCCATGCGCCGAACCACCGAGCAAGAAAGGATGGCGTTGCGCAATGGGAGCGAGAGGCGTGAAAACCAACTGCCGGCGTCGATGTGAGAGCGTTCGGCAATTGTAAGAACGGGGGTATTCATGGTGAGTCGCTGATGTGACAGCATCGGGCCGTCGCGCCAGCCTATTGTGTCCGACGCGCCCAGCGTTAACGACGGCCATCCACGGAGACAAACCATGAACCCGCTCACCCTCGAAATCCCCAGCCGCAAGGGCCAGGTCAGCCCGGAAGAATGGCAGACCCGCGTCGACCTCGCGGCGGCCTACCGCCTGGTCGCGATGTTCAAGTGGGACGACCTCGTCTTCACCCACATCAGCGCGCGCGTGCTCGGCGAACACGACGCATTCCTGATCAACCCCTACGGCCTGATGTTCGACGAGATCACCGCGTCGAGCCTGATCAAGGTCGACGCGCAGGGCCGCAAGGTCGATCAGTCGCCGTACGACGTGAACCCCGCGGGTTTCACGATCCACAGCGCGATCCACGCGGCGCGCCACGACGCCCAGTGCGTGCTGCACGTGCACACGCTGAACGGCATCGCCGTCTCGGCGCAGAAGGGCGGCGTGCTGCCGATCTCGCAGCAATCGATCTTCGTGCTGTCGAGCCTGGGCTACCACGGCTATGAAGGCGTGGCGCTGCGCGACGACGAGAAGCCGCGTCTGGTCGCCGATCTCGGCGCGAGCAACAACTTCCTGATGCTGCGCAACCATGGCTTGCTGACGCTCGGCGCGACGATCCCCGATGCATTCCTGAACATGTACCTGTTCGAGACCGTCTGCACGATCCAGGTCCGTGCGATGGCTGGCGGCACCGAACTGATTCCGGTCGACCCTCGCATCATCGACGGCGCACAGCAGCAGGCCAAGCAGGTCACCCGTGGCGTCGGCGGCGGTGCACTCGCATGGCCCGGGTTGCTGCGCAAGCTCGACAAGGCCGACCCGAGCTACCGGAGCTGACGCAGCTTGATGCCACGCGCTCATCGCGATGGCAGGATCGGTCGATCTGGAGCGCGTTCGCGGGGCATTTTCTGGCGTGCCGCCACGCGATGGCGAAGCGCGCGGGAACTGTGTCACGCATGCCTCGCGCACGGGGTCGTCGAGGCCCGGCGCGGCCGCCCCTTCATGCTAGAGTCCCGCGGGAATTAACCAGCGACGAACGCCCCACGTACCTATACCGCATGCGCCCTGCCTCGACCCTCACCGCGATCGGCGCGGCGCTTTCGCTGGTCGCCCCGGCGGCCCACGCGGTCGGCTTCGGTCGCATCACCAACGTCACGCAACTCGGGCAGCCGCTGAACTTCGCCGCTGCCGTGCGGCTCGAGCCCGACGAGTCGTTGCTGCGCGAATGCGTCTCGGCCGAGGTCCAGTCCGGCGAGAACAGGCTGCAACCCGGGCAGGTTCGGGTCACGCTCGAGGGCTCACCCGATTCGACCGAACGCAGCGTGCGCGTCACGACCAGCGCGCTGATCGACGAACCGGTCGTGACCGTCAGTGTCACGCTGGGTTGCAACGCCAAGGTCACGCGGCGCTTCGTCGCGTTCATCGACCCTCCGTTGATCAACATGGCCCAGGCCGCACCGGTCGAGACCTTGCCGCCGCAGCGGCAGGATTCGCAGGTGGCACCTCTGGTCGCCATGGTGCAGGGAGAGGGCACGCCGGCTTCCGCAACGCGAGGCGGCGAGCGCCCCGCACCTTCGCGCAACCGCGTCCGCCAATCTGTCCCGAGCACCGTCGCCGGCACGCCGAGCGCCGCGACGCCCGCGCCGCGCCCTCCGCGTGCCCGCAGCGCCACAACGGTTTCGCGCCAGGCCGCAGCCAGCCGCGCTCCGACAGCCGGCCCGCGATTGCAACTCGAAGCGCCCGCGGCGATCGTGGCCGGGAGTGCGTCCGCTCCGCCTGCACCGATTGCCATGCCGGTGCTCGCAGTCGCCGAAGCCGCTTCGGCCGCCAGGCCCGATGAATCCGCCGCGCCGCTCGCCAACGAGCGCGCCAAGGACCGGGCACGTATCCAGACGCTCGAAGAGGGCGTCGCCAAGCTGCGTGCCGATTCGCAGGCCACGCGGGCATCGTTGACGGCCTTGCAACTGCGTCTGCAGGAGGCCGAGGCGGGGCGTTACGCCAACCCGTTGGTCTACGCTCTGGCGTGGCTGTCGGCGCTGCTCGCGCTGGCCGTGGCCGGTCTGTGGTGGCGTCAGGCACGAGGGCGGCAGTCGGCCCAGTGGTGGACCGGGCCGGCGCCCGCACCGTCGCCGTCGAGCGCAGTGCTGGCCGCGGAGCTGCCGGCTTCCGCGCCGGTGCCGCTGGGCTCGCCGCCGACCGCTGCCGATGCCTTCGAGATGTCGACCGTGATCGAGGACGACGAGCCGATCAGCGCTGACATGGCGCCGACGCGCCCGGCGCCTTTCGTGGCGACCGCGCCTGCATCGGGTCCGAACTCGGTCTTGCCGGAACTGCCGCGCGAACTCTCGGTCGAGGAACTGATCGATCTGGAACAGCAGGTCGAGTTTTTCATCGTGCTGGGCCAGGACGATGCGGCGATCGAGTTGTTGATGAGCCATGTGCGCAGCGACGGCGGCATCAGTCCCTTGCCGTACCTCAAGCTGCTCGAGATCTACCGCCGCCGCGGTGACCACGACGCCTACCAGCGCATCCGTGATCGCTTCAACCGACGCTTCAACGCCTACGCCCCGGCGTGGGAGGCCGACCTGCAACAGGGCCGCTCGCTGGTCGACTACCCCGACACGATCGCGCAACTGCAGCAGCTGTGGGCGTCGCCGGTGCGCGCGATGGAAACGCTGGACGCCTCGCTGTTCCGCCGCAACAAGACCGACGAGACCTTCGACTTGCCGGCCTACCGTGAGTTGCTGTTCCTCTACTCGGTCGCGCGCGATCTGGCCGAGCACGCCGGCGTGTTGCCCAACGCGTCGGTCGACCTGCTGCTGCCGCTGGGCGATGCCGGCGAGGAGCCGATCGCGCGGCTGAGCGCGAACACGCAGTCCGGTGACTTCCAGAACAGCGACCTGATGACGATGCCGCTCGATCTCGACGTGTCTTTCGGCCCTGACGCGACGCAGGACATCGAGACGATGCCTTCGGCGTTGCGCCGGTCCGGCAACTCGCGGTTTTCAGGCGATTCGAACTTCATCGACTTCGATCTCGGCATCCCGGCTGAACCGGCGAAGGCGCCGAAGGCCGGCGGCAACCGCTGATCGGCCGGGGCCTTCGCGAGCCCGTCAGAGCTTGGCCAGGCGGGTCAGCGCGAGCTGCAGGGTTTCGTCCCTTTTCGCGAAGCAGAAGCGCGCGATGCGCTGCTCGAAACCGCCCTGGTAGAACGCCGACAGCGGGATCGCCGCGACGCCGACCTCGCTGGTGAGCCAGCGGCAAAATTCGGCTTCCGGCAGATCGCTCACTTCTGAGTAATCGACGCACTGGAAGTAGCTGCCGCGCGTGCGCAGCGGGCGCAGGCGCGTGCGGCGCAAGCCGTCGAGAAAGAGGTCGCGCTTGCGTTGGTAGAACGCCGGCAGGCCGAGGTGGTGGGAGGCATCGGCCATGAAGCTGGCGAGCGCATGCTGCATCGGCGTGTTGACCGTGAACACGTTGAACTGGTGCACCTTGCGGAATTCGTTCATCAGGGTGGCAGGCGCGGCGACGTAGCCGACCTTCCAACCCGTGACGTGATACGTCTTGCCGAAGCTCGAGACCACGAAGCTGCGCTGCGCCAGTTCGGGGAACCTGGCGACGCTCTGGTGCGCGGCGCCGTCGAACACCATGTGCTCGTAGACCTCGTCGGCGACCACCAGGATGTCGGTTCCGCGCAGCAGCTCGGCGAGCCGGGTCATGTGCGCAGCCGACCAGACAGTGGCGCTCGGGTTGTGAGGTGTGTTGATCACGACGGCGCGGGTGCGCGGCGTGATCGCGGCCTGCAGCAGGTCGAAATCGGGCTCGAAGGTGCCAGGCGTGAGCGGCACGTGAACGGCCTTGCCTCCGGCCAGTTCGATGCTGGGTTCGTAGCTGTCGTAGCAGGGGTCGAGCACGATCACCTCGTCACCCGGGTGCACGATGGCCAGGATGATCGTGATGATCGCCTGGGTAGCGCCGGCCGTGATCGTGATCTCTGTGCCGGGGTCGTAGACGTGGCCGTACATCGCGGCGATCTTGTCGGCGACGGCCTCGCGCAGCGCCGGCACGCCGGCCATCGGCGGGTACTGGTTCAAGCCGGCGCGCATCGCCGTGTCGACCGCATCGAGAAGGCGCGGGTCGCAATCGAAATCCGGAAAGCCCTGACCGAGGTTGACCGCGCCGTGCTCTACCGCAAGGGCCGACATCACGGTGAAGATCGTCGTACCGACATTCGGCAGGCGGCTGGTGATCGAGGGGGTGCGGAAGCGCGTCGTGTTCATGCGTCGAATCGGAATCAAAGTTGATAGTCGTCGCCATCGCCCGCCATCGCGCCAACGATCAGCTTGCGGCTCAGCCGATCGGAAAGCATCTCGGCGAAGGCGTAGACGAACTCGCGCAGGTAAGCGCCGCGTTTGAACGCGATGCGCGTGACGTTGTTGCCGAACAGGTGGCCGACCGGCCGCGAGACGAGATCGCCGCCCGGAGGGTCGTCGCGCACCGCGATCTCGGCGACGATGCCCACGCCCAGGCCGATGCGCACATAGGTCTTGATCACATCGGCGTCGATCGCCTCGAGCACGATGTTGGGCTTGAGGTTGCGCGTCGCGAAGGCCTGGTCGACGCGTGTGCGACCGCTGAACGACGGGTGGTACGACACCAGCGGCAGGATCGCCAGATCTTCCAGCGAGATGCGCTCGACCTGGGCGAGTGCGTGGCCGGCCGGCATCACGACCGCGTGCCGCCATTCGTAGCAGGGCAGGGTGACGAGTTCGGGCATGTCGGCCAGCGCCTCGGTCGCAAGGCCCATGTCGGCGACCTCGTCGCGCACCATGCGCGCGACCTGCTCGGGCGACCCCTGGTGCAGGCTGATGTTGACCTTCGCAAAGCGCTTGCGCAGCTGCGCCACCGGCTCGGGCAGGAAGTAGCGCGCCTGGCTGTGCGTGGTCGCGATCGACAGCGTGCCCGCGTCCTGCATCGAGAATTCTTCGCCGATGCGCTTGAGGTTGCCGACCTCGCGCATGATCACTTCGATGCTCTTGAGCACTTGTTGCCCCGGCTCGGTGACGCGCCGCAAGCGCTTGCCGTGGCGCGCGAAGATGTCGACGCCGAGTTCGGCCTCGAGTTCGAGGATCGCCTTCGAGATGCCCGGTTGCGAGGTGAACAGCGCCTTGGCGGTCTCGGTCAGGTTCAGGTCCCGGCGCACGGCCTCCTGCACGAAGCGGAACTGGTGCAGGTTCATGGTTGGGGATCGTCGTTGGCGACGACCGCGGCGCGTGCCATCGCATCGATCACGCTATCGACCTCGCCGATCGCACGCTGAAGCTGCCAGCGGACGGCGGGGTGTTCGGCGGAAAGCTCCGCGAGAAGCGCGGGAAGGTCCTTGCGCACATGGCCGCCGGCGCCGAGGAACAGCGGTACCACATCGATGCGCGTGCAGCCCGATGCCACCAGCGCCTCGCCGGCCACGCGCAGCGTCGGCGTGATGAACTCGAGGAAAGCCAGCTCCACCGAGGCGGCAGGCTCGTGCCCGCGCACGCGCCGCGCGACCTCTTCGAAGGGCACGGCCCATCGCGGGTCACGCGCGCCGTGCGCGAACAGCAGCAGCCCGCGCTTCACCGGTACCTCACCAGCCAGCTGAAGGCCGCGAGCGAGAGCAGCAGGTACAGCGCACTCGGCGCGGCGGCGACCATCCATGGCGTCCAGTTGCGCAGCAGGCCGAGGTGGCCGGCCACGTTGTTCAGCAGCACGAAGCTGATTCCCAGCATGATGCCGCCGAACACCTTGAGGCTGACGCCGCCGGCGCGTGCGTGCATGTACGCGAACGGCAGCGCGAGGCCGACCATCACGAGGCAGGCGAAAGGATAGAGGGCGCGCTTCCAGAACTGGATCTGGTGGCTTTGCGCGGCCTGTTCGTTGTCGGAGAGGTGCACGATGTAGCGCGCCAGCTCGATCGTCGACATCGTGCTGACCGACGACACCGCCCCGGCGACGAAGGCGGCCGAAAGGCCGCTGTGCCAGTCGAGCGAAGGCAGGTTCTCTTCCGGCACCTCGACCGTTTTGGCGCCATCGTTGGCCGGCGCCCAGCGCGTCAGCGTCACGTCTTTCAGTGCCCAGGTCTGGTTCGGCAAGACTTGCGCGCTTGCGGCGCCGATGCGCCGCAGCAGCCGGCCGTCGCGGTCGAATTCGAAGATGCGGATGTCGTGCAGCTGCGCCCTCGGCCCGGCCGAACCGACGTTGATCGAATAGCTGCGCTCGTCCGGCGTGCCGACGTGGTCCTTGTCCTTCAGCCATGCGCCAGAACGCCCGAGCTTGAGGCCGCCCTTGACGAGCGCCTGCACCTGGCCCGCCTGGCGTTCGCTGAGCGGCGCGAGATAGTCACCGACGACGAAGGTCAGCACGCCGAACACCATGCCGAGTGTCGCGAGCAGCGACAGCGCGCGCCAGGGCCCCAGCCCGCCGGTGCGCAGGATCGTGTACTCCGATGACTGCGCCATGCGGGAGAGCGTGTAGATCGTGCCGATCAGCACCGCGATCGGCGCGACCTCGTAGAAATGACCCGGCAGCAGCAGCAGCGAGTACAGCGTCGCCTGGATCATGGTGTAGCCGCTCTGGCCGACATCGCCGAGCTGGTCGATGAAGTCGATGAAGAAAGACAGCGAGAGGAACGCGAGCGCGACGAACGCGACCGCGGTCACGATGTCGACGTAGAACAGCCGCCGGACCGTCTTCATGCGCTGGCCGCACGATTCGTCAGGCGTGCCCGCCAGCGGCCGCGGCGGTTGCCGTTTTCACGCCACCACAGCAGCCAAAGCGCGGTCAGGAACGCCCCGCCGTGCATGACGAGCAACGCCACGCCCATGCCGACCTTGCCGCCGCCGACCCAGGCCTGCGAAAGATTGATCAGGTTGTAGTAGATCGCGAATGCGAGCAGCGCGAACAGCAGGTTCCAGTTGCTGGCGCGGCGCGGGTTCGTTGCCGAGAGACCGATGCCCAGCAGCACCATGTTGGCGGCGCCCAGCAGCAGGCCGAGTCGCCAGACAAGCTCGCCCTGGTTGCGCGCGGTCGGTTCCTGCAGCAGGGCGAGGCTGGTGCGTGCCTTCGGCGGCAGGTCGTCCATGCTCGAGATCACGCGCTCGCCGGCGAGTTGGCTGTAGCCCTCGAAGCGCGCCAGCGTCTTGTCGCCGGTCTTGAGGTTCTCTTCGTTCTGCTGACCACGCGTGAGCTGCAGAAAACGGTCGTCGCCGACGGTCTCGACGCGGCCGCTGCGCGCCGAGGTGACCGTTTCGGAATCGGGCAGCGATCTCAGGATGAACACGTTGCGACCGGTGCGGCTGTCGGCCGCGTCGCGTTCGATGAAGAAAACGCGCGTGCCATCGTTCGAGGTCGTGAACTGCCCGGGCGTGACGCGCGACAGATCGGCGCGGCGCTCGAAGCGCTCCTTCAGTTCGACGCCGCGCATGTTCTGCCACGGCCACACGAACAAGGCGAGCAGGCCGATCACCAGCAACACCGGCCAGCACACCCGAATCACCGGCCGCACGAAGCGCGTGAGGCCGATGCCGCTGGCGAACCAGATCGTCATCTCGCTCTCTCGGTACATGCGCGAGAGGGTCGCGACGATCGAGACGAACAGCGACAGCGTCAGCATCGTCGGCAGGTGACCGAGCGATGCATAGCCGAGGAACAGGATCACCTCCTGCGGCGCGATCTCGCCGCCGGCAGCCCTGCCGAGGGTGCGGATCAGGAACATCGTCAGCACGATGGTCAGAATGACCACGAGCGTCGCGCCGAAGTTGCGCGCCAGCTCTCGACGCAAAGTGGAATCGAATAACATCGTCGGCTTGTCTTTTTCGTTCTGCTCTTGGGTCGGTGTGGCTTTGCCGCTCGACTCAATCCCCGCAGGGGACGCGCGCCGCAACGCGGTGTCGTGGGGCACTTTCACTGGACCGCCGATTATGGACTTCCGTCATCAGATCGCGTCGCCCGACGCCCTTGCCAACCTGAGCTGCGATGCGCTCGTGCTCGTCGTCACCGGAGATGCGGCCGACCCCGGCCTGGCCGCGCCGCTCGCCGCCGCGCTCGGCGATGCGATCGCGCAGGGTGACCTCACGCTCAAGGCCGGCAAGAGCCTGTACCTGCATCGCCCGGCCGGCGTGCGCGCCGCGCGCGTGGCCTTCGTCGCGGCCGGCGGCACGAGCGCCAAGGCCTTCAAGGCTGCGGTCGCGAATGGCATCAATCTCGTCAAGGGCAGTGGCGCGAAGCATGTCGCGATCGGCCTGGCCGGCGCCGGCACGCTGAACGATGCGCACGCCGAAGCGATCGTCACCGCGGCACGCGAATGCACTTATCTGTACCGCCACACCAAGCCGAGCGCGCCGGCAGCATCGAAGCTGGACAAGGTCACCGTGCTCTGCACGAAAGCCGATGTCAAGGCGGTGCAGCAAGGGCTGACACGCGGTCATGCGATCGCCGCAGGCGTCAACCTCGCGCGCGAATGGGCGAACCGCCCCGGCAATCACTGCACGCCGACGCACCTGGCCGACGTTGCCAAGAAGCTCGGCAAGGAATACGACCTGAAGGTCGAAGTGCTCGATCGCAAGGCTTGCGAGAAGCTCGGCATGGGCTCGTTCCTGTCGGTCGCGCAGGCCTCGACCGAGCCGCTGCGCTTCATCGTGGCACGCTACGAAGGCGCGGCGAAATCACAGGCGCCTGTGGTGCTGGTTGGCAAGGGCATCACCTTCGACACCGGCGGCATCTCGCTCAAGCCGGGTGCCGAGATGGACGAGATGAAGTACGACATGGGCGGCGCGGCCAGCGTGCTCGGCACGCTGCGCGCCATCGCCGAGCTGAAGCCGAAGCTGAACCTGGTGTGCATCATCCCCTCGTGCGAGAACATGCCGGCCGGCAACGCGGTGAAGCCGGGTGACGTGGTCACCAGCATGTCGGGCCAGACCATCGAGATCCTGAACACCGACGCCGAAGGCCGGTTGATACTCTGCGATGCGCTGACCTACGCGGAGCGTTTCAAACCGGCCGTGGTCGTCGACGTGGCCACGCTCACCGGCGCTTGCGTGGTCGCGCTCGGCCATCACAACTCGGGGCTGTTCACGGCCGACGACAAGGTCGCCGAAGAGATGCGGTCGGCCAGTGCCAAGAGCCTGGACCCGTGCTGGCGCATGCCGCTCGACGAGGAGTACGACGCCGGCCTGAAGAGCAACTTCGCCGACATGGCCAACATCGGCGGGCGCCCGGGGGGCGCGATCACCGCGGCGATGTTCCTGAAGCGCTTTACCGCCAAGTACCCGTGGGCGCACCTCGATGTCGCGGGCACGGCGTGGAAGTCCGGCGCCGCGAAGGGCGCCACCGGCCGCCCGGTGCCGCTGCTGACCCACTTCGTGCTGGCGCAGCTGGGCTGACGCCCGCGGGAACGGCGCGCATCGGGCATGACGGAGATCAGCTTCCACTTCAACGTCGCCGACCGCAGCGACTACACCTGCCGGCTGGTGCGCAAGGCCGCACGCAGCGGCGCGAGCGTCGTGCTCGCCGGGCCGGCACCCGCGCTGGCCCACTTCGACCGGGCGCTCTGGACCTTCGATGAACTCGAGTTCCTGCCCCATGTGTTGCTGCGGCCCGGCCAACCGGCGGCCGAGCGTTCGCCTATGAACCGCGTGTGGCTGGTGCAGGACGTGACCCAGTCGGCGCATCACGATGTGTTGGTCAACCTCGGCAACGAGGCGCCGGCCGGGTTCGAGAGCTTCGGCAAGCTGATCGAGATCGTCACGCCCGCCGAAGACGACCGGGTCGCCGCGCGCGTTCGGTGGAAGCACTACGCCAACCGCGGCTACTCGATCAATCGGCACGAGGTGGCCGAATGAGCGGGGCCACGATTCCGCCGGATCGCGTGCCGACGCTCACCGAGGTCGTGTCCTGGCCGCAGGCGCCCGCGCCGATGCCGACGCCGATGCAGGGCCACGCGCAGTTGCCACTGCCGTCCGTCGAGGCGGACGTGGTCGCCGCGCAAGCGCCGACGCAGGCGCTGCGCGTCGCCGACGAAGAGATGATGCAGGGCGTGTTGGTCGAGGTGCAGCGCCAGGTCGACTTGATGCTCGACTACCGGTTGCGAGAGGTGCTCACGCCGCTGCTCGCGCGCGCGGCAGACGGCATCGTGCGCGATGCGCGCACCGAGCTGGCATCGACCTTGCGTGACGTGGTGGCTCGTGCGGTGGCGCAGGAACTGGCGCGTCATCGCACACGTTGACCCGCGCGTTGTGGGTAGACCCTGAGGGCTCCGAAGCATCCCGATTCGTCGTGTTGCGCGGGGCCGGCAGGCGGCGGGCGACCCGGCATTCACCACTATATGGATCGCGATTCATTTGGGGTATTGTGTCGCCCGTTGAGACATCAACCGTTCCCTATATTCCATCTTGGAGGTTTTGAATGCAAGTCAAACTGAACACGATCGTTGCCGCGGCTTTGGTGATGATCGGTGGTGCCGCGTACGCGCAGGACATGGTTGTCAAGATCGGCCACGTCGGCCCGACCAGCGGTGGCATTGCCCACCTCGGCAAGGACAACGAGAACGGCGCCAAGATGGCGATCGACGATCTCAACGCCAAGGGCACCATGATCGGCGGCAAGAAGGTCAAGTTCGAACTCGTGCCGGAAGACGATGCGGGCGATCCGAAGCAGGGCACGGCGGTCGCACAGAAGCTGGTCGACTCGAAGGTCGCCGGTGTCATTGGCCACCTGAACTCGGGCACCACGATTCCCGCGTCGAAGATCTACAGCGATGCCGGCATCCCGCAGATCTCGCCGTCGGCGACCAACCCGAAGTACACCCGCCAGGGCTTCAAGACCGCCTTCCGCGTCGTGGCCGACGACGTGCACCTGGGCAGTACGCTCGGCAAGTACGCCGTGAAGGAATTGAAGGGCAAGTCGATCGCCGTGATCGATGACCGCACGGCCTACGGCCAGGGCGTGGCCGAAGAGTTCACCAAGGCCGTCAAGGCGTCGGGCGGCACGATCGCCGAAACGCAATTCACGACCGACAAGGCGACCGACTTCACCGCCATCCTGACCCAGATCAAGGCCAAGAAGCCCGACGTCGTGTTCTTTGGCGGCATGGACGCCGTGGCCGGCCCGATGATCCGCCAGATGAAGCAACTCGGCATCGCTGCCAAGTTCATGGGCGGCGACGGCATCTGCTCGAGCGAGCTGCCGAAGCTGGCCGGCGGCGCGATGGCCGACGGTCAGGTGGTCTGTGCCGAGGCCGGTGGCGTCGAAGGCTCGCAAGAGGCTGGCATGGACAAGTTCAAGGCCGACTACAAGAAGAAGTTCGGCATCGACGTGCAGGTCTACGCACCGTACGTGTACGACGCAACGATGGTGATGGCCGCCGCGATGGTCAAGGCCGGCTCGGCTGACCCGAAGGTCTACCTGCCGGTGCTGGCCAAGACCGAGGGCTACAAGGGCGTGACCGGCACGATCGCCTTCGACGATAAGGGCGACATCAAGAACGGCGCGTTGACCCTGTTTACCTACAAGGGCGACAAGCGCGACAAGATCACCGTCGTGCACTGATCTGACGCGTCGCTGAAGCTGTGTGGGGCGCCTTCGGGCGCCCCTTTTGTTTGCAGTTCGTGAACTCACGCAGCTGCCATCGACCCCCGCGGCGCCCCCCTCCCCGGGGGTCGATCGGACCCGCGGAGTTGCTACTCCCCGGCTATGGGTTCTGTGACGTTCGCAGCGCGTTGAGCGGGATGCGCAGGTAGGAGACACCGTTGTCGTCCGGCGGCGGAAGCTGACCGGCGCGGACATTCACCTGGATCGATGGCAGGATCAGCGTGGGCACCGCGAGGGTCGCGTCACGCGCGTCGCGCATCGTGACGAACTCTTCCTCGCTGATGCCGTCTCGAACATGGATGTTTTCGGCGCGCTGTTCTGCGACCGTCGACTCCCAGCGCGGCTCGCGCCCGCCGGGCGGGTAGTCGTGGCATACGAAAACCCGCGTGTCCCCTGGCAAGGCAAGGATGCGTCGCATCGAGCGGTACAGCATTCTCGCGTTGCCCCCGGGAAAGTCTGCACGCGCCGAGCCGACGTCGGGCATGAACAGGGTATCGCCCACGAACAACGCGTCGTCGACCCGGTACGCCATGTCGGCCGGGGTGTGCCCCGGTACCAGCATCGCGGTTGCCTCGAGCGTGCCGATGTTGAACTTCTCGCCGTCCTTGAACAGGTGATCGAACTGGCTGCCGTCGGGCAAAAAGTCTCGCTCCAGGTTGTAGAGCTTCTTGAACGTCGCCTGGACTTCGCGGATGTGCTCACCGATCGCGATGTGGCCGCCGACACGCTGCTGGAGATGCCGGGCCGCCGAGAGGTGATCGGCATGGGCGTGCGTTTCCAGGATCCACGTGACAGTCAAGCGTCGATCGCGGACGTAGGCCGCCACCTTGTCGGCCGAGACCGTGCTGGTGTGCCCGGACGTCAAGTCGAAGTCCAGCACCGGGTCGACGATGGCGGCGCGCTTGGTGACGTTGTCGGCAACGACGTAGGTGACGGTCCACGTGCCGCGGTCGAAGAACGGCTCGATGGTGATTGCGCTCATGGTGCATCCGCGATTTTCAATCTATCGAACAATATTACATTAATTTGTATAATGAAATCCATCAGTGAGGCTTGCAATGTCCAGGACGAAGACCCAGATCGACCCCGATGTGCTGCGCACGGCCGTCGGATTCGCCGTCGGCGCCCTGAAGGTTCTGGCCAACGAGGAGCGGCTGCTGTTGCTTTGCCAACTCTCGCTGGGTGAGATGTGCGTCGGCGACCTGGAGAAGGCGCTCGACATCCACCAGCCCACGCTTTCCCAGCAACTTGGCGTGCTGCGTTCGGAAGGCGTGGTCAACACGCGCCGCGAGGGCAGGCGCATCTACTACAGCGTTTCCGACCCGAACCTGATGCAGTTGCTCAAGCTGCTGTACCGCCTCTATTGCCCGAAGGACTGACACGATGACCATCGACTGGAACGCATTCACCCCCTGGGCCGGCCTGGCGGGCGGCGTACTCATCGGCATCGCCGCGGCCATGTTCGCGCTTCTCAACGGGCGCATCGCCGGCATCAGCGGGGTCGTCGGCGGACTGCTGCTGCCCGCTCGCGGGGATGTCGGATGGCGTGCCGCATTCGTGCTCGGGCTGCTCGCCGCGCCTGCTGCCTACGTGCTGGCCGCAAGGCTGCCCCACCCGCAGATCGACGCTGGCTGGGGCGCGCTCGTTCTTGCCGGTCTGCTGGTGGGCATCGGGACTCGCTACGGCTCGGGGTGCACCAGCGGCCATGGTGTGTGCGGTCTGTCGAGGCTCTCGCCCCGTTCGCTGGCCGCCACTGCGGCCTTCATGGGCGCCGGCTTTCTCACCGTCTTTGTCGTGCGACATCTCTTCGGCATCTAGGGAGCTCTCGTGCAATTCGTCGCTGCGCTTGTGTCGGGCCTCGTGTTCGGGCTCGGTCTCATCGTCTCTGGCATGTTCGATCCTGCCAAGGTCCTCGGGTTCCTCGACCTGGCAGGCCACTGGGATCCGTCGCTCGCGTTCGTGATGGCGGCAGCCATCGC
>Ga0209583_10000009_pt1 | contig 65661 bp, 71 predicted proteins | sample Str014_FD_187201 | JGI IMG/M metagenome (GOLD analysis project Ga0209583, IMG submission 187201) | Freshwater sediment microbial communities in response to fracking from Pennsylvania, USA - Straight Creek_MetaG_SC_2014 (SPAdes) (version 2) | ecosystem: Environmental > Aquatic > Freshwater >... | reverse complement strand
GCCGTTCTTCTGCGCCCAGTTGATGAAGTCGGCCACGATCAGGAAGTAGCCGGGGAAACCCATCTTCAGGATCGTCTGGATCTCGAAGTCGAGCCGCTCCACATAGCGCGGCCGCTGCGTCTCGCGTTCGACCTCGTTCGGGTAGCGCTGCTTCAGGCGCTCGACCAGACCTTCGTGCGACAGGATGCTGAAGTACTCGGCCATCGCGAGCGGCCGGCCGTCGACCACGGGGGTCGGAAAGTCGGGCAACTGCGGCTTGCCGAGCACCAGGCTCAGGCTGCAGCGCTTGGCAATCTCGACCGTGTTCGCGATCGCGCTCGGGATGTCAGCGAACAGCGCCTGCATCTGCGCCTGCGTCTTGAAGTACTGCTCGCGGCTGAAGCGCTTCACGCGCTTCGGGTTGGTCAGCATCTCGCCCTCGGCGACGCACACGCGCGCTTCGTGCGCATCGAAGTCATCGGGTGTCTCGAACTGCACGGGGTGCGTCGCGACGACCGGCAGCCCGAGCCGCGCGGCCAGTTGCGCGGCGGCGTGCACGTGGGCTTCGTTGCCCGACAAGCCGGCGCGTTGCAGCTCGACATAGAAGCGCTGGGGAAAGATCGCCGCGAGCTGGCGCGCCAGGCCATCGGCTCGCGCGGGATCGTTCGCGACCAGGGCCTGCCCGACTGCGCCCATCTCGGCGCCGGCGAGCGCGATCAGGCCCTCGTTCAACTCGGTCAACCAGGCCCACTTCACGCAAGCCTGCGAGCGCTGCTCGTGCAGCAGCCACGCACGCGAGATCAGCTCGCACAGGTTGAGGTAGCCGCGCTTGTTCTGCACCAGCACGACGAGGCGACTCGGCGACTTCTCGCCGCCTTCGGGCTCGAGCCAGAGGTCGGCGCCGATGATCGGCTTGACGCCCTTCTTGCGAGCCGCGCTGTAGAGCTTGATGGCGCCGAACAGGTTGGAGAGGTCGGTGATCGCCAGGGCGGCCTGACCATCGGCCGCGGCCGCGGCCACGGCATCGTCGACTCGCAAGGTGCCATCGGCGACGGAAAATTCGGTATGGGTACGCAGGTGAACGAAAGACATCCAGGCATTTTAGGAGGCTGCCAGGCCCATGACGGGCCTCGTAAAATTGCCACGGTGAAATCGATTCTGAACATCTCGGCGTACAAATTCGTCGGCTTGAGCGACACGGCGCAGTGGCGCGAGAGCATCCGCTCACATGCCCAGACCTGCAGGCTGAAGGGCACGGTGCTGCTGGCGGGTGAAGGCATCAATCTTTTCGTTGCCGGCACAGAAGCCGAAGTGCGTGCGTTCCTGGCCTGGCTGATGGCGCACGAAGCGTTCGCCGATCTGCCGATCAAGGAAAGCTGGTCTGAGACCGTGCCGTTCGGCAAGCTGCTCGTCAAGATCAAGCCCGAGATCATCCGCATGAACCACCCGACGATCCGCCCGCAGGCGCAGCGCGCGCCAGCGGTCGATGCGAAGACGCTGGCGCGCTGGCTCGACGCCGGTGTCGACGATGCGGGCCGCGAGGTCGTCACGCTGGACACGCGCAACGCGTTCGAGGTCGATCACGGCCGCTTCGACGGCGCGCACGACTGGCGCTTAAGCAAGTTCAGCGAGTTTCCGCAGGCCTTGCAGGCACACCGCGCCGAGCTCGCGGGCAAGACGGTGGTGAGCTACTGCACCGGTGGCATTCGCTGCGAGAAGGCCGCGCTGCTGATGGCCGAGGTCGGCGTCGAGCACGTGCTGCAGCTCGACGGCGGCATCCTCAAATACTTCGAGGAAACCGGCGGCAAACATTTCGTAGGGGATTGTTTCGTCTTCGACGAGCGCGGCACGTTGAATGACACACTGGCGCCCGTGCGAGCGGTGTAAGTTCGTGCGCTATACAACGACTCTTCGTGTTACGCGCACGGAGCCGATGCCATGAATAAAGCTCTGCGGCCTGCTGCCGCCACACACGTGCGGGCAGGCGACCTGGCCAAGGCCTATGCCGCGATCCGGCAAGCCACACTCGATCTCTGCGCGCCATTGACGGCCGAAGATTGCCAGGTGCAGTCGATGCCCGATGCGAGCCCCGCCAAGTGGCACCTCGCGCACATCACGTGGTTCTTCGAGACCTTCATCCTCGAGCCGAACGAACCCGGGTTCAAGCCGTTCGACGCGAGCTTTCGCGTGCTGTTCAACAGCTACTACCAGGGCGTCGGCGAAATGCACCCGCGTGCACAGCGCGGTCTGATCACGCGGCCCACGCTGGCCGAGGTGAAGCTGTATCGCGCGACGATCGACGACCGCATGCAACGCCTGCTCGAATCGCATCGCGATGACCGAGCACTCGCCGATCTCGTCACCCTCGGCCTGCACCACGAACAGCAGCACCAGGAACTGCTGCTGACCGACATCAAGCACGCACTGAGCTTCAACCCCACGCATGCCGCCTATGCGAAACGCTGGCCGATGACGAGCGTGCGCGCGCAGCCGCTGCGGTGGTTCGCGCAGCCCGGCGGCCTGATCGAACATGGCTTCGATGCCGAACTCGACGGCCCCTTCTGCTTCGACAACGAGACGCCTCGCCACGGCGTCTACACCGCGCCGTTCGAGATCGCGTCGCGGCCGGTCAACTACGGCGAGTACCTGGCCTTCATCGACGACGGCGGCTACCAGCGCCCGGAGTTGTGGCTCTCGATGGGTTGGGACTGGGTACATAGCGGCCAGCGCGTCGCACCCTTGTACTGGCGTCGCATCGAGGGTTCGTGGATGAGCCACACGCTGCAAGGCCTGGTCGAGATCGACCCACGCACGCCGGTGTGCCATCTGAGCTATTTCGAGGCCGACGCATATGCGCGTTGGGCCGGGGCAAGGCTGCCGACCGAGGTCGAGTGGGAACACTCGGCGCGCCGTTTGAAGTCAGCGGGCCGCCCCAATTTCGCCGACCGCGGCGCGTTCCACCCGTTGCCCGCCGAAGACGAGCCCGCGGACGAACCGGTTCAGATGTTCGGTGACATATGGGAGTGGACGCAGTCGAGCTACAGCGCCTACCCCGGCTATCGCCCCTTGCCCGGCGCCGTCGGCGAATACAACGGCAAGTTCATGAGCAACCAGTATGTGTTGCGCGGCGGCTCCTGTGCCACGCCCGCGGGCCACGTGCGCGCGAGCTACCGCAACTTCTTTCCGACCGACGCGCAGTGGCAGTTCAGCGGCATGCGGCTGGCACGCGATCTCTGAGCCTCATCACGAAGTCAGCACGCTGAGCACCTCGGAGCGGTACTCGCGCTGGTAGAGGATGTAGATCACGCCCAGCGTCGCCGCCATGAAGATCAGCGGCGAGAAGAACCAGCCGATCGCGGCGATGGCGAAGTAGTAGCCGCGCAAGCCGTCGTTGAAAGTCTCGGCGGCCAGCCCGACCACACGACCGGCCTTGTTGGCGAATTCGTCGCGCGAGAGCTGCTCTTCATCGAAGCGCTTCGCTTCGGGCGCCGCAGCAACGAGCAGCGCACCGAAGGTGTACTGCCGCATCGACCACGTGAAGCGAAAGAACGCGTAGACGAAGATTCCGAGCAGCAGGATCAGCTTCAGGTCGAAGATCAGCACGCTGGTGCGTTGCGCGAACGGCAGTTCGCGCACGAGTTCGTTCGCCTTGTCGCCGGCCAGCACCGCGAGCAGGCCACCGATGATCAGGATCGTGGTCGACGCGAAGAACGACGGGCTGGTCGAGAGGTTCTGGATCACGACACCGTCGACGACCCGCACCTCACGGTAGGTGGTCTGCAGCATCCACATGCGGCGCACCGCGTTGGTCGCGGCCAGCACCGAGCGCTTCGAGCCGGCGCCGTAGCGCGAGTAGTACGCGTAGCTGCCCCAGCCGACGAAGAAGAGAGCAACGGCCACCCAGTCGAGCCAGGGCAGCAAGGCGATCACCTTGAACATCAGTTCCATGGCGGAACTGTAGCAAGCGGCGGGCCGAAGCCGCGCCACGTGCGTGCGGTCTGCTGCGCGCGGACTGCCGCGTGCGAACCGACTACTTCGTGAACTTGCCAGCCGTCTCGGCCACGCGTGCGCCGAACAGCTTCGCCGTTTCCAGGTCACCAGGCAGCATCTCGTCGGGGCTCGAGTCCGAAGGGCTCTGCGCCATCGCGCCCGAGAACGAACCGACATAGTTGACGTCGTTGCGTTGCGCAGCCTTGGCGTTGCTCGGCATCAGACCGGTACCGACCCAGATCATGCTGTGCTGCTGCGACAGCGTGAACAGGTAGTGCAGGGTCGAGAGTTTGTCGCCATTCATCGTGGCCGAGTTGGTGAATCCGGCGGCGATCTTGTTCTTCCAGGCCTGCGAGAACCAGGGCTTGCTCGACGCATCGGCGAACTTCTTGAACTGCCACGAGACGCTGCCCATGTAGGTCGGCGAGCCGAAGATGATCGCGTCGGCCTCGCCGAGCGTGGTCCATTGCGCTTCGGTGATGTTGCCTTCGGCATCGACGGCGATCAGTTCGCCCTTCGCACCTTCGGCCACGGCCTCGGCCATGCGTTTGGTGTGGCCGTAGCCGCTGTGATAGACGATCGCGATCTTGGACATGGTGATTCCTTGCGGGTTGAGCGTGGGGGGATGGGGTGGCTGCACTGCTCAGCCGGCGCGCTTCGCGTCGATGCTGATTGCGCCGGGGCCGAAGGCAGCGAGCACGAGGAAGCCGCCGGCCATCGAGATGTTTTTCCAGAAATTGATCTGCTGCATCATGACCTGATCGGCAGGAACAGACCAGAACGTGTGGAAGATGAGCGCCGACACCACGCAGAACAATGCGAGTGCCAAGGCCGCCCAACGCGTCATGAAACCGACCGCGACCGCGAGGCCGCCGCCGAGTTCGATCACGATCGCGATCACCGCGAACACGGGTGCCATCGGCATGCCCTTCGAGGCGATGTAGCCGACGGTGCCGCCGAATCCGGCGATCTTGGCGGCGCCCGAGGTGATGAAGATCAACGCCATCAGGATGCGGCCGATCAGGGCCAGCGGGTTTTGCAGGTTGTTGAGCATGGAATTTCCTGAAGTTGTGGGACGAACGGTGAAGGGAAAGGTGAAGGGGGATCCGGCGTGCCTCAGTGCAGGTCGAACACCAGCACTTCGGCGTCGACGCCGTCGCCGATCGACAGCCCGCTCTCGTCCTCGATGCGCAGCGCATCGCCGCCGCGCAGCGCATGCCCGTTGACCCGAAGGCTGCCGCGCACGACGTGCACGTAAGTCTTGCGCGCGGGGTCGAGCGCGCGCTCGAGCCGTTGCTCGCCATCGAACAGCCCGCTGTAGATCGAAGCGTCGGCGTGGAGGGTCACCGAGCCGTCGCGACCATCGTTTGAAGCCACCAGCCGCAGCGCGCCGCGCTTCGATTCGTCGGTGAAATGCTTTTGCTCGTAGCTCGGCTCGATGCCGCGCTCGCTCGGCTCGATCCAGATCTGCAGGAAGTGCGTGGTGTCGTTCGCGGCGTGGTTGAACTCGCTGTGGCGCACGCCACGCCCGGCGCTCATGCGCTGCACATCGCCCGGCTTGATGACGCCGCTGACCGCAGCGCCCGCTTCGCCGTTGCCCATCGAATCCTTGTGTGCCAGCTCACCCGAAAGCACGTAGCTGACGATCTCCATGTCGCGGTGCGCGTGCGTGCCGAAGCCGGTTCCGGGCGCGATGCGGTCTTCGTTGATGACGCGCAGGTTGCCGAAGCCCATGTGCCGGGGGTCGTGGTAATCGGCGAACGAGAAGCTGTGAAAGCTCTTGAGCCAGCCGTGATCGGCCTGGCCGCGGTCTGAGGATTTGCGAACGGTGATCATGGTGTCGTTCCTTTCGTTCGAGGAAATGTAGGTCGCGCACCCGGAGCGATCGAACCCCGCGCGTTGAAGTGACCGTTCAAATAAGATGAACGACCTTTGCCAGCCGACTGCCGATGACGGATGCCCGCCATGTCCTGACGCCCGATGCCCTGACGATGATGGATGTCATCGCGCGCACCGGCAGCTTCGCCGCGGCCGCACGCGAGCTCGGCAAGGTGCCGTCTTCGCTGACCTACAGCGTGCGCCAGCTCGAAGACGCACTCGACGTGCTGCTGTTCGACCGCCGCTCGCGCCAGGCGCAGCTCACGGCTGCCGGCACCGAGTTGCTCAACGAAGGCCGGCGCCTGCTGGACCAGATGGACGCGGTCGCGAACCGCGTCAAACGCGTCGCTACCGGCTGGGAAACGCAGCTCAGCATCGCGGTCGACGGCGTGATCTCGCGGCTGACGATGTTCGAGTTGTGCGAATCGTTCTATGCGCTGTGCGCGTCCTCGCCTGGCACAAAGCCGCGTGGGTCGGCCAGGCACGCGGTGGTTGGCGACGATGCCCCGGCCCCCTTCGCCACCGGTACGCGTTTGCGCCTGCGCACCGAGGTTCTCACGGGCACCTGGGAGGCGTTGGCCTCGGGTCAGGTCGACCTGACCATCGGCGTGGCAATGGACCGCACGACCGTGCCGGGCGTGCAGATCAAGGAACTCGGCCACCTGCAATTCGTGTTCGCGGTCGCGCCGCATCACCCGCTGGCGGCGATGACCCAGGCACTCAGCGACTCGGAGTTGCTGCACCACCGCGCCGTGGCCGTCGCCGATTCCGCGCAGCGCATGGCGCCGGCCACCGTCAATTTGCTGCCGGGGCAGGAGGTGCTGACCGTCAGCAGCATGCAACTGAAGATCGAGGCGCTGCTGCGCTGCATGGGCTGCGGCTTCGTGCCCGAGCCGATGGTGCGCGAGCACATCGCAGCGGGTCGGTTGGTGGCCAAGCCCGTTCAGCGCGCGACGAGTCTCGGGCGGCTGGGCTACGCCTGGCGCCTGCCGGACGGCAGCGCGCCGGGTGCGGGCCGCAAACCGCAACTCGGCCTCGCGCTGCGCTGGTGGCTGGCGCAGCTCGACAGCGAAACCACGCGCCAGGCGCTGCTCGAGCGGCACGGCATGGCGCCGATGGCGGGCATGTGAACGCCGGTGCCGCCAGGCCAGCGGCCGGTGCACGATGAAGTACGTCGGTCGCTTTGCCCCCTCGCCGACCGGCCTGCTGCATGCCGGCTCGTTGGCCGCGGCGCTCGCATCGTGGCTCGACGCGCGCGCGCACGGCGGGCAGTGGCTGGTGCGCATCGAAGACGTGGACGGACCGCGCTGCGTGCCAAACGCCGATCGGGCGATCCTCGCGCAACTCGCGGCGTTCGGCCTCGTGCCGGACGATGCTCCGGTATGGCAGTCGTGCCGCGAGGCGCACTACGAAGCCGCTTCGCTGCATCTGGCCGCTGCGGGCTGGGCTTACCCCTGCGGCTGCACACGCACCGACATCGCGCAGGCGCTCGCGCAGCGTGGGTTCGCGCGCGAGCGGCACGCCGACCTCGTCTACCCGGGCACATGCCGCGGCGGCCTGCACGGCAAACCGGCGCGCGCGATGCGGCTGCTCGCGGCACCGTCGATGACGGCACCCGACGCGCCCCTGCACATCGACTGGCACGACCGCCGCCTCGGCGCCCAGCACCAGAACGTCAGCGAGGCCGTCGGCGATTTCGTGCTGAAGCGTGCCGACGGCCTGTGGGCGTACCAACTCGCGGTCGTCGTCGACGACGCAGCACAGGGCATCACGCACGTCGTTCGGGGCGAAGACCTGGCGGACAACACGCCGCGCCAGATCCATCTGCAGCACCTGCTCGCGCTGCCGACGCCGCGCTACCTGCACACACCGCTCGTTCTCGGCGCCGATGGCGAGAAGCTCTCGAAGCAGAACGGCGCCATGCCGATCTCGAGCGACGATTCTTTGACCGCACTGCGTGCCGCTGGCCGGGCGCTCGGCATCGAGCCCGCCGCGCTCGAACTCGGTGGCTGGCTCGCCGAGGCCACGTCGGCGTGGGGCGCTCGCTGGCTCGATCGCTGACCGCCGTACCACGCCTGCGCCTACGCTTTCGAGGCACGGGGCTGGCATGATGACGGGCTATTTGTTCAATCACCCTGGAAAACGCGTCATGGTCACCACCGAATCCGGTCTGCAATACGAAGACAACACTGTCGGCGAAGGCGCCGTCGCCAAAGCCGGCCAGCACGTGTCGGTCCACTACACCGGCTGGCTCTACAACGACGGCGTGAAAGGCTCGAAGTTCGATTCGAGCAAGGACCGCAACGATCCCTTCGCCTTCGGCCTGGGCGGCGGCCAGGTCATCAAGGGCTGGGACGAAGGCGTGCAGGGCATGAAGGTGGGCGGCACCCGCACGCTCGTGATCCCGCCGCAGCTCGGCTACGGCGCACGTGGTGCCGGCGGCGTGATCCCGCCAAACGCGACGCTGATGTTCGAGGTCGAGTTGCTCGGCGTCTGATCCGCGTTCGCAAGGAACCTGATGTCCGTTCGCTACGAGATCGTCCACACGACGGTCTACCACTACCAGAACCCGGTCACCTTCGGCGAGCACCGGGTGATGTTTCGCCCGCGCGACAGCCACGACCTGCGCGTACTCGCGACCGACCTAAAGGTCAGCCCCGAGGCGATGGTGCGGATGATCCAGGATCCGCACTCGAACTCGGTCGCGCTGGTGCAACCGCTGGTGCCGGCGACCGAGTTGAAGATCGTCTGCAGTTTTGCGATCGAGCATGCGCAGTCGCTGAACCTCGAGCTGCCGCTCGCGCCGAGCGCCGAGGTCTTCCCGTTCGCCTACAGCGTCGACGAACGCTTCGACCTCGAACAGTACCTGCGCCCGCACCACGACGACCCGGGCGGTCACCTGACCGCGTGGGCGCGCCAGTTCATCCGCACCGATGGGCTCACCGGCACGCGCGATCTGCTGGTCAAGATGAACGAGTTCATCCGCGTCAATTTCCGTTATGCCGACCGCGACGAAGAAGGCACGCAAACGCCGCAGGCGACGCTCAAGCTCAACAGCGGCTCATGCCGCGACTTCGCGTTGCTGATGATGGAGGCCGCGCGACGCCTGGGCATCGCGACACGCTTCGTGTCGGGCTACCTGTACGACCCGGCACTCGACGGCGGCAAGGACGCCGGCACCGTCGGCGCCGGCTCGACGCATGCCTGGCTGCAGGCCTATCTGCCGGGCGCCGGCTGGGTGCCGTTCGATCCGACCAACAACCTGCTGGGCGGAAACCAGTTGATCCGCGTCGGCGTCGCGCGCGACCCGTCTCAAGCCGCGCCGATCGCCGGCAGTTGGTACGGCGAGCCGGGGGACTACCTCGGAATGACGGTCAACGTGGCGGTGAAACGACGCTGATTCCGGAACCGCATCGCCCACGAAAAAGGCCCGCACGATGCGGGCCTTTTCGTTGGCGCATGAAGCGTCAGCGCGTGAAGCCGTTCGGGCGCGGGCGTGCACCCTTGAAGCCACCCTTGTCTGCCGGCGCGCCCGGCTTGCGGGGTGCGAAGGCCGGCTTGTGGTCGACACGGCCGGTCGCGGCTCCGCGGTCGAACGGGCTGCTGCGCGGCGCATCACCGTGCGGCGCACGCGGCTCGAAGCGAGGTGCAGCGTTGCGATCGAACGGTGCGCGGTCGCGGGCCGCGAAGCCCTCGCCGCCACGCGGCGCAAAGTTTTCGCCACGCGGCGCGAAATTTTCGCCACGCGGCGCAAAACCCTGGCCGCGGTGCTCGAACGGCTTCTTGCCGTAGCTCGGCTTGCCGAACGGCTTGTTGCCGAAACGGCCGGCGCCTTCGGGGCGCGCCGCGAACATCTTCGGCTCGGGGCTCTTCGGCTCCAGGCCGTCGATCGTCTTGACCGGAATGCTTTGCGTCGTGAATTGCTGGATGCGCCGGATCATGCCGACGTCCATGCGCTCGCCGAGCGTGATCGCCACACCGTTGCGGCCCGCGCGGCCGGTGCGGCCGATGCGGTGCACGTAGTCCTCGGCCTTCATCGGCAGGCCGTAGTTGACGACGTGGCTGATGGTCGGCACATCGATGCCGCGCGCGGCCACGTCGGTCGCGATCAGGATCTTCAACTGGCCATTGCGCAGGCCCTGCAGCACGCGGTTGCGGCGACCTTGCGGGTGCCCGCCGTGCAATGAGGCCACGTGATGGCCCATGTCGGCCAAACGATCGGCGAGCCAATCGGCATCACGCTGGGTGCTCGTGAAGACAACGGCCTGCTCCATTTCCTTTTGCGTCAGGATGTGGTCGAGCAACGCGTTCTTGTGATTCACGTTGTCGGCCCAGAGCAGGCGCTGCTCGATGTTCTCGTGCGTGTCGGTGTGCGAAGCCACGTCGATGCGCTTCGGGTCGCGCAGCAGGTTCTGCGCGAGCCGGCCGACGTGGCCGAGGAAGGTGGCACTGAACATCACGGTCTGGCGCGACTCGGGAATCGCGTTGGCGATCGTATTGATGTCGTCGATGAAGCCCATGTCGAGCATGCGATCGGCTTCGTCGAGCACCAGCATCTCGACGTTCTCGAGCACGGCCTTGCCGGTGTTCAGGTGGTCGATCAGGCGGCCCGGGGTCGAGATCAGGATGTCGAGCTGACCGCGCAGCGCGGCGATCTGCGCCGGATACGGCACGCCGCCGACCACGGTGGCCACACGCAGGCCCGGCACGAAGCGGCCGTACGTCGAGGCGGCCTTGGCGACCTGCATCGCGAGTTCACGGGTCGGACACAGCACGAGCACGCGCGGGCCGTAGATCACGCCGCGTTCACGCTTGGTCGTGGTGTCGGCACGGGAAGCCAACACGCGCTGCAGTGCCGGCAGGATGAACGCCGCGGTCTTGCCGCTGCCGGTGCTCGCCGAAACCATCAGGTCGGCGCCTTCCAGCGCGGGCGGGATGGCCTGGGTCTGCACTTCGGTGGCGGATTCGTAACCGGAGGCGGTCACGGCTTTGGTCAGGGCCTCATTCAGGCCCAGGGTGTCGAAACTCATGGTCTTCTCTTTTCAAACTTCGCACGCGCGCACGTCGCCTTGTGGGCACAAGACGTGCGTCGACGCACCAGCCACCACGCCATGTGGTGACTCAATAGTCGCTGGGAAGAAAGGTCCGAATCAGCACCGAGGTGGGCGCCGGGTTTCGGGAACAGTCAAAGCGACGGCATCGCCGCCAACCATTCCCGCAAGCGCTGGCAGGCCGCTTGGGTTCGAACAGAGCACGAGGCCACCTGGTGGCTTGCCGCGCGAAGACTCGATGAGGTCAGAGGGGATGAACGAAACGCCGGAGTCAAAAAATGCTGTTTCCGGCGAAGCGTCGATTCTATGCCGCCACGGGTTTTCCCGCAAGACCTCCTCAACTACCGGCCCGCAACGGCTAGACTTGCGGCTGGTCGGCAGTTCACCCAGGTGTCGTCACGCTGCGAGCCAGCGATCTGAACCTGCCCTTGCTTCTCGGTCCCTGGTCACGTCCTGCGTGCGCCGGCCGGCAACGACGATCCCCGGCGCCCCTTCGTGGGTCAAGCGCGTGCGAGATGGAGATCATTCATGACCCGCGAACTTGTGCCGTTGCAAACGGCCGATCTGTCTTCCTTTGCCAAGTCTCTGGCGCAGCAACTTGCACTGGCGCCGCATCCGCCGGGTCACCAGACGCTGCTCAACATGCTCGCCCGAGCGGCGGGCCACCGCAACCTGCAGAGCCTGCGCGCCCAGCGGCCGCCGGCGCGGCCGGCGCCATCGGCGGCCCCGACAGCGCTGACGCTCACTCCCGCAGCCCGAAAGGCGTTGACCCAATTCGACGAACGCGGCGTGCTCCATCGTTGGCCGTACAAGCATTCGGTGCAGCGGCTCGCGCTGTGGGTGCTCTGGACCCACTTCGAGGCGCGCCGGCTCTACACCGAGCGGCAGGTCAACGAATTGCTGAATGCCTGGCACGCGTACGGCGACCCCGCAACGCTGCGCCGTGAGCTGGTCGGCATGAAGCTGCTGGCCCGCAAGAGCGACTGCTCCGAGTACCGAAAGCTCGCCGCCCGTCCGGACGACGAAGTGCGCGCGCTGATCCAGGCGTGGCGCCGCGCCGCGACTTGACGAAAGCTGCTCGGTCGAGGCTACTTGACCAGGAAGTGCTCGCGGTAATAGGCGAGCTCATCGATCGACTCGACGATGTCGGCCAGCGCCGTGTGCGCCTGCGCCTTCTTGAAGCCCGCGAGAATCTCGGGCTTCCATCGCTTGGCCAATTCCTTCAACGTGCTCACGTCGAGGTTGCGGTAGTGGAAGAAGTCTTCCAGCTTCGGCATCGTCTTCGCGAGAAAGCGCCGGTCCTGGCAGATGCTGTTGCCGCACATCGGCGACTTGCCCTTCGGTACGTATTGCTTCAGGAACTCGATCACCTGCGCCTCGGCGGCCGCCTCGTCGACCGTCGAGGTCTTCACTCGGTCGATCAGTCCGCTCTTGCCGTGCGTGCCCTTGTTCCAGGCGTCCATCGCGTCGAGCGTGGCGTCGCTCTGGTGGATCGCGAACACCGGTCCCTCGACTCGCTGCGTAAGCTGCGCGTCGGTGACGATCACGGCGATCTCGATGATGCGGTCGGTGTCCGGGTACAGGCCGGTCATCTCCAGATCGATCCAGACCAGGTTGTCATCTGCGCGGGCCAGGGTGGACGGCGGTGTTGCGGTTGGGGTCATGCAGGTTCTCCTCCGCGGGATTTTCGCAGACCCTACACTTCGGGCCATGCAAGCCTCCGTTCTTTCATTCGTGTTCGCCGCCGCGCTTCTGGCTTCGGTGCTCGTCAAGTTCTGGCTCGCGACGCGGCAGATGCGGCACGTGGCCGCGCACCGCGACACGGTGCCCGCGCCGTTCGCGAACACGATCACGCTCGCCGCGCACCAGCGCGCTGCCGACTACACGCTCGCCAAAGGTCGCCTGGGCCTGCTGAGCATGGCTTTCGGCACGGCCGTGCTGCTGGGCTGGACGCTGCTCGGCGGCATCGATTCGCTGAACGTCGCACTGCGCGACGCGATCCAGCCGCGCTTCGGTTCGATGGCCTACCAACTCGCGCTGCTCGCCTGTTTCGCGGTGATCGGCAGCGTGCTCGACCTGCCGTTCGAGCTTTACACCACCTTTCGCGTCGAGCAGCGCTTCGGCTTCAACCGGATGACCTGGAAGCTCTACGCCACCGACCTGTTGCGCAACGCCTTCGTCGGCGCCCTGATCGGCCTGCCGATCGCCGCGCTGATGCTGTGGATCATGGGCGCCACCGGCGGGTTGTGGTGGCTGTGGGCCTGGGGCGCGTGGATGGTGTTCAACCTGCTGATCCTGGTGCTTTACCCGACCGTGATCGCGCCGCTGTTCAACAAGTTCGAGCCGCTCGCCGACGAATCGCTCAAGGCCCGCGTGCAGGCCTTGATGACGCGATGCGGCTTCGCGGCCAAGGGGCTGTTCGTGATGGACGGCAGCAAGCGTTCGGCCCACGCCAATGCCTACTTCACCGGTTTCGGTGCGTCCAAGCGCGTCGTCTTCTTCGACACGCTTCTCAACAAGCTGACGCCGGGCGAGGTCGAGGCGGTGCTGGCGCACGAGCTCGGTCACTTCAAGCACAAGCATGTGATCAAGCGGATTGTTTCGATGTTCGCGATCAGCCTGGCCGGCTTCGCGTTGCTGGGATGGTTGTCGACGCAGGTGTGGTTCTACGCGGGCCTCGGCGTGCGCCCTTCGCCGGCGGCGCCGAACGACGCGGTCGCGTTGCTGCTGTTCCTGCTGGTCACGCCGGTGTTCGGCTTCTTCGTTTCGCCGCTGTTTGCGCGCCTCTCGCGCAAGCACGAATTCCAGGCCGATGCCTACGCCTGCCAACAGGCCAGCGGCCATGACCTCGCCGCCGCGCTGCTCAAGCTGCACGAAGACAACGCCGCCACGCTGACACCCGATCCGCTGTACGTTCGCTTCTACTACTCGCACCCGCCGGCCTCGGAACGACTCGCTGCACTCACGCGAGCGCCCTCCTCACTGCAACCCGCCTGAAGTCAATCGGCAAATTCGCATGAGTAAATCCGCATGAGCAACCTGCTGCACCAGAAATGCCAAGCCCTCGAGGCCGGTCAATCGATGAGCGACGCGGTGGTCCACGATCACCTCGCGCAGGTCAGTGGCTGGCACCTCAACCAAAGCGCGATCGAGAAGACTTTCGGCTTCAAGAATTACTACGAGACGATCGCCTTCGTGAACGCGCTCGCCTGGATCTGCAACACCGAAGACCACCACCCCGAGCTTGCCGTCAGCTACGACCGCTGCGTGGTGCGCTTCAACACGCATTCGATCGGCGGCATCTCGATCAACGACTTCATCTGCGCGGCCAAGGCCGATGCGCTGATCGCCTTCGTGGCCTGACCCGGCGTGATAGCGGCTTGAGCAAGTTCGCCGCGCTGGACCTGGGCCTGGTGGTCGCCGGGCATGGTCGCCACTACATCGTCGAGACGCCGGAAGGCCAACGCGTCCAGTGCCATTCGCGTGGGAAGAAGAGTGACTGCGTTGTCGGCGACCGGGTGCGCTGGCAGGCTTCGGGCGACGAAGGCGTGATCGAGCACGTGGAGGCGCGTCGCAACCTGCTGTTCCGGCAGGACGAATGGAAAACCAAATCGTTCGCCGCCAACCTCGACCAGATCATGGTGCTGGTGGCGGGCGAGCCGGTATTCAGCGAGTCGCAACTGGCCCGCGCGCTCATCGCCGCCGAGAGCGCCGACATCCCCGCCAGAATCGTGCTGAACAAGGCCGACCTGCCGGTGATCGCTGCCGCGCGCGAGCGCCTGAAACCGTATTTGGCGATGGGTGTCGAGGTCGTCGAACTCGCGCTCAAGACGAAGCAGGACGAGGCACGCGCCACACTCGCCCCGCTGCTGGACGGCAAAGCCACGCTCGTGCTCGGCCCGAGCGGCACCGGCAAGAGCACACTGATCAACCTGCTCGCGCCCGAAGCGAAGGCGCAGGTCGGCGAAATCTCGCAGGCACTGAATTCGGGCCGGCACACGACGACCTTCACGCAGTGGTACTGGATAGACGGCTCGTCACGCCGCAGCGCGCTGATCGATTCGCCGGGTTTCCAGGAGTTCGGCCTGCGCCAGATCGACGCGAACCAGTTGCCTTCGTTGATGCCCGACCTTCGTGCGCACGCGTCGGCATGCCGCTTCTACAACTGCACCCATCTGCACGAGCCCGGCTGCGGCGTGCGCGCCGCGCTCGAACGCGGTGAGATCAGCGAATCGCGTTACCGCATCTACGGGGAGATCCTCAGCGAGTTGGTCGACCGGCGCTGAGCGGGTTCAACCGACGAGGTTCGCGAGCGAGAGCAGCGCCAGCAGCAGCATCCACAGCACGACCGATCGCCACACCAGCCCAACCACGCTGCGCAGGTGCCCGAGCAACGGGGCCAAGCCCGGCGTGGAGCCCTCGGCGATCACCGCTTCGGGCAGCACACCCGCCTCGAAGGTCTGCGAACGATCCGGCGTGACACCCGGTGCCGCGCTGCCGCCGAGTTGCACTCCGACCGCGCCGGCCGCGGCGGCGAGGATGATGCCTTCGTTCGGATGCCGCCACAGCCCGGCATCGCGGCGCCAGCAGGTGATCGCTTCCTCGAAGTTGCCGACCACCGCGAAGCCGAAGGCCGTCATTCGCGCGGGCACGAAGTCGAGCGCGTTGAACAGGCGCTGCGACAGGTTCAGCAAACGGTCGTTCACCGGCGCGTCGATCGTGCGGCTCTTGAAGGCCCAGTAGCGGCTCGCCAATTCGGCCATGCGGTACAGCACGGCACCGGCAGGCCCAAGGCCGAACGACGACAGCAGCACGAACCAGAAGAACACGCCGAAGACATGGCGGTGCGCGGCCAGCAGCGAGTGCTCGATCACGTGACGCAGCAATTCGGTGCGCGGGAGTTCGCTCGCGTCAAGGTGGCGCCACTCGGAAAGCAGGCGGCGCGCCTCGATCTCGTCACCGCGGTCGAGCGCGTCGCGGATGTCGGTGAAGTAGTGGCTGAACTGGCGGAAGCCGAGCGTCAGGTAGAGCACCGCGACATCCCAGGCCAACGCGAGCAGCCCGTTGACGCGACCGAGGCCGAAGTGAACGCCCCACGCCACCAGCGCGGGGAACACGCAGGTGATGCTCCAGACGACCCAGGCGTGATGATCGCGACCGGCGTCGAAGTTGCGACCGGTCCAGCGCATCCAGCCGGTGAGCGAATCGTGAACGAGGTTGCCGCGCGGCAGTGGTTTGAGTTGCTCGATCAGCAGCGCGAACAGAACAGCGAAGAAACTCATGCGCGCCGATGATACCGACGCGTGCCCACACTCACGCCGCGAGGAAACGATAGAGGTTGCGCAGCATCGCCGCGGTCGCGCCCCAGATGAAGTAGCGGCGCGGGCGGCCTTGCGCATCGATGCCGTCGTAAGGCATCGACAGGAACTCGCGTTGTGCACCGTTGAACTCGACGGCGTGACGGCGATGATTCGCGGGGTTCATCAGGAAACGCAGCGGCACCTCGAAAACGTCGGCGACTTCGAACGGGTCGGCCGCGACCGTGAACCCCGGCCGCACCAGCGCGACGATCGGTGTGACGACGAAGCCGGTGCCGGTCGTGTAGGTCGGCATCGCACCGAGCACATCGGCGAATGCAGCATCGAGGCCGATCTCTTCGTGCGCTTCGCGCAGCGCGGTCGCCGCCGCGTCGACATCGGTCGGCTCGACACGACCACCCGCGAAGCTGACTTGGCCGGGATGGTCGTTCAGGTGGTCGGTGCGTTGGGTCAGGAGCACGGTGAGCTCTTCGCGCTCGACCAGCGCGACCAGCACCGAGGCGTGGGTCGGTAAGCGATCGTTGAAGCGCGGCTCGTGCTTGATCTCGGGCGTCCACACGGGCGGAACCAGGAACCGCTGGCGCAACGCTGCCGAGCGAAGCACATCTGCCGTGAGGGCGGGCAGGTGGTCGTCGATGCCGGCGACAGGCAGCGTTTGCGGGTCGAATGCCAGGGCCATGGTGAGCGTCGAATGCAAAAGGCCGCCCACGGGAGGCGGCCTTCGTCAAGGCAGCGGGCTGCCCTGTTGCTGCGCTTAAGCCAGCTTCTCTTTGATACGCGCCGACTTACCCGAGCGGCTGCGCAGGTAGTACAGCTTCGCACGGCGCACATCGCCGCGGCGCTTGACTTCGATCGAGGCGATCAACGGGCTGTAGAGCTGGAACGTGCGTTCCACGCCTTCGCCGCTGGAGATCTTGCGCACGATGAAGCTGCTGTTCAGGCTGCGGTTGCGCTTGGCGATCACGACGCCCTCGAACGCCTGGACGCGCTTTCGCGTGCCTTCGACGACGTTGACGCTGACGATCACCGTATCACCCGGCGCGAACGGCGGGATGGTCTTGTTGAGACGAGCGATTTCCTCGTGCTCGAGTGTCTGGATCAGGTCCATGGTTTCTCCAAGTGGATCATGCCGGCGCGCGTTGATGGAGTTGGGTGAAGCGGTGACCATGGCGAACCGGGTCGGTGCTTCTGCGCAGCAGAGGATCTAAAAGCCTTCGATTATGGCACAAGGTCGGCGAGATACTTCTCGTCGGCCTGGGTCAAACGGCCTGTCGCCCTGGCGGTGGCGATCAGATCGGGGCGTCGACGCGCCGTCAGCGCCAACGACTGTTCGCGCCGCCAACGAACGATCTCGGCATGGTGACCGGACAACAGCACCCGAGGAACCGGCTGTACCTTGTCGCCGTCGCCCAACGACTCCGGGCGGCTGTAGTGCGGGCAATCCAGCAGGCCGTCCTCGAAGCTGTCTTGCTGATGCGATTGCGCGTCGCCGAGCACGCCTGGCTGCAGGCGCGCCACCGCGTCGAGCAGCGTGAGGGCGGGCAACTCGCCGCCGGAGAGCACGAAATCGCCCAGGCTGAGCTCGATGTCGACATGGCGATCGATGAAGCGCTGGTCGATGCCCTCGTAGCGCCCGCACAGCAGCACCGCGCCGGGCGAGCTGGCGAACTCGCGCACCACGTCTTGGTCGATGCGGCGCCCCGTCGGCGTGAAGTGCACGACCGGCGCCGCCACCGGGTCGGCGCGCGCCTCGCGCACCGCTGCGAGCGCGCATGTCAGCGGCTCCACCAGCATCACCATGCCCGGCCCGCCGCCGTACGGGCGGTCGTCGACGCGCCGGTATGCGTTGTCGGCGAAGTCGCGCAGCGGCCAGAGATGAACCTCGACCTGGCCCGACTCGAACGCGCGCCGCGTGATGCCCTGCGTCAGGTGCGGCGCGAACAGATCGGGGAACAGGGTGATGATGTCGAAGCGCATGGACGGCTCCGCCGAATCAGTAGTCCAGGCCCCAGTCGACCGTGATCAACTTCTGTTCGAGGCTGACCGCATCGACATACGCGCCCACGAACGGGATCAGCCGCTCGGCCTCCTGTGAGCTCATCCCTGCCGGCAAAACATCGGGCACCACCCGCAGCACACTGTGCGGACCGGTATCGATCAGCCCGACAACCGTGCCGAGTCTTTCGCGCTCGCGGTTGACCACCGCGAGGCCGATCAGGTCGACCCAATAGAACTCGTCGGGCTCGGGGGTCGGAAAGCTGCCACGGCCGATGAAAACGCGCGCGCCGCGCAGGGCCTCGGCGGCGTTGCGGTCGGGCACTTCTTGCGCGAGGGCCACGACCACGTCGCCGTGGTCCTTGACCTGCGTGATCTTGAGCAACGAAGGAATCGCCGCGATCCCCGCGGCGGGCCGGAACGGGCCGGCCTTCTCGGACGGCAGCACGAACCAGCGGCGCGAGGAAAACAAGGCCTGCGGATCGGCCGCAAAAGGCTGGACCTTGATCCAGCCTTTGAGCCCCCAGGGCTCGCCGATGCGGCCGACTTCGATTGCATCATCGGGCCAGGCCGGGTCAGCGCCCGGTGGACGGGATGCAGCGTTCAACGCCGGCAACCCGACCAGGCCATCACACCGCGGCTCAGGCCGCGGTCTTGGCTTGCGCGACGAGGCGCTGCACGGTCGGCGACATCTGCGCGCCGGTGCTGGTCCAGTGTTCGATGCGATCGAACGCGACGCGCAGCGGCTGCTCGCCACCGGAAGCGACCGGGTTGTAGAAGCCCACGCGCTCGATGAAGCGGCCATCGCGGCGGGTGCGCGAGTCGGCGACGACGATGTTGAAGAACGGGCGCTTCTTGGCGCCACCACGGGAAAGACGAATCACGACCACGATGTTTCCTTAGATTTGAAATGACCCACCAGACAAGGCTTGAACCGCATCAGGTGAATCTCCCTTGCCGACCGACACCGCACGCAGAATCCGGTCGCAAGCTCGCTGGCCTTGAGAACGCCGACCACCCGGTCGACCACCAGCGAAACCGCGCATTATAAACTCAGCGGCGAACCTCACAGGAATCCGATGAACACGCCCGCCTTGCTGATCCGCCCCAGCACCCCCGCCGACCTGCCCGCCATCACCGCCATCTACGGTTGGAACGTGCTCAACGGCACCGGCACGTTCGAGCTCGACGCGCCCGACGAAGCCGAGATGGCGGGCCGCCGCGAAGATGTTCTCGGCAAGGGCCTGCCGTGGATCGTGGTCGAGCGCGGCGGGGTCGTGCTGGGCTATGCGTACGCGAACCACTTTCGTCCTCGAAAGGCCTACCGCTTCTGCCTCGAGGACTCGCTCTACCTCGCCGCAGACGCGAAGGGCCAGGGTCTCGGCCGCATGCTGCTCGCCGAGTTGATGGCGCGTTGCGAAGCGCTCGGCGCACGCCAGATGCTCGCGGTGATCGGCGATTCGCAGAACCTGGGTTCGATCGGTGTGCACCGCACCCTCGGCTTCGAGCACATCGGCGTGATGAAGTCGGCCGGCTGGAAGTTCGACCGCTGGCTCGATGTCGTGATCATGCAGAAGGCCCTCGGCCAGGGCGACACGACCGACGGCAAGGATCTGGTGTGACGGCCGGGTCGCCCGGGTACAAGTCCAAGACGCTCGCGACCTGGCTCGCGCTGATCGGCGGCAGTGTCGGCCTGCACCGCTTCTACCTGCACGGCTTTCGCGACGTGTGGGGCTGGCTGTTCATCGTGCCGAGCACGATAGGCTTGTACGGTGTGCAACGCATGCGGCACCTCGGCGCCGACGATCACCTGGCCTGGGTGCTGATCCCCTCGCTGGGCGTCATGTTGTCGATCGCGATGCTCAGCGCAATCGTATACGGCCTGACGCCCGACGAGAAATGGAATGCCCGCTTCAACCCGAACGGGCCGCCACACAAGATGAACTGGGCTACGGTGATCGGCGTCGCGCTCGCGCTGATCGTCGGCGGTGGCGTGCTGATGGCGACCCTGGCCTTCAGCGCTCAGCGCTACTTTGAGTACCAGGCGGAAACGGCTCACGGCAACACGGCACGCCCGATCCAGTAGAAGACCCCGGCGACGAAGGCCGAGGCGGGGATCGTGAGGATCCACGCGCAGACGATGTTTCCCGCGACGCCCCAGCGCACCGCGGAGGCCCGCTGCACCGACCCGACCCCCACGATCGCGCCGGTGATCGTGTGCGTGGTCGAGACCGGCACGCCGAGCGCGGTCGCGAGGAACAGGGTGGCCGCACCGCCGGCTTCGGCGCAGAAGCCACCGACCGGCTTGAGCTTGGTGATCTTCTGACCCATGGTCTTGACGATGCGCCAGCCGCCGAACATCGTGCCCGCGCCGATGGCCAGGTAGCAGACCCAGATCACCCAGCCGGGCGGCAGCTTGTCGGCGCCGTTCGCGTAGCCGCTGGCGATCAGCAGCATCCAGATGATGCCGATGGTCTTTTGCGCATCGTTGCCGCCGTGCCCGAGGCTGTAAAGCCCCGCCGAGACGAGTTGCAGCCGCCTGAACAAGTTGTCCACACGCAGCGGCGAGGTGCGCCGACACAGGTTCGCCACCAGCACCATCAGCAGCGAACCCAGCATGAAGCCGAGCAGCGGCGACAAAAAGATGAACAGTACCGTCTTCCAGATGCCCGCCGCGATCAACTGGCTCGCGCCCGCCTTGGCGATCACCGCGCCGACGATGCCGCCGATCAGCGCGTGCGAGGAGCTCGACGGGATACCCCACCACCAAGTGATCACGTTCCAGAAGATCGCGCCGATCAACGCGCCGAACACGACGTAGTGATCGACCACGCCCGGCATCACGATGCCCTTTCCGACGGTCGCAGCGACGTTCAGGTGGAAGATCAGGATCGCCAGCACATTGAAGAACGCGGCGAAGACGATCGCCTGCTGCGGCTTCAACACGCCGGTGGAGACGACGGTCGCGATCGCATTGGCCGCGTCGTGGAAGCCGTTCATGAAGTCGAACGCGACCGCCAACACCACGAGCAGCGCGACGACCCAGAAGGCCGTTTGAAGGGAGGTCATGGCTCAGGAGTTTTCGAGAACCACGCCTTCGATCAGGTTTGCCACGTCTTCGCAGCGGTCCGAGATGGATTCGAGCAATTCGTAGATCGCTTTCAGTTTGATCAACTCGCGAACATCGGTCTCTTCGCGAAAGAGTTTCGACATCGCCGAGCGCATCACGCGGTCGGCGTCGGACTCGAGCCTGTCGATCTCTTCGCAGGTCTTGATCGCCGCCTCGGCGGTCTCCGCGTGGTTGATCCTGGGCAGCAGCGAAACCGCGTGCTGCACGCGCTCGCAGCACTTGGCACTGATGTCGCCCAGTCGCAGAATGTCTTCGGTCATCGCGCGCACGTCGTACAGCGACATCGTTTCCGACGCGTCCTGCAGCAGATCGAGGATGTCGTCCATTGCGTTGATCAGGCCGTGGATCTGCTCGCGGTCGATCGGCGTGATGAAGGTCTTGTGCAGCAGCCGATTCACCTCGGCGGTGATGCGATCGGCGCCGCGCTCGGCCGTGCCGACATCGTCGGCGTACTTTTCGCGCAGCCCGGGGTCGGCGTAGTTCTGGATCAGCAGGATGAACGAGCGCGCACCCGAAACGATGAAATCGCCATGCTGGTTGAACAGCTCGAAAAAATTACCCTCGCGGGGCAGCAGCTTGCCAAACAGCATGGGATCCTCATCCGCAGCCTCGCGTGTGTCGCGAGACTGTCATCAAATTGACTCGGCGCGAGTGTAAGGGCGGGACTCAGCCGAACGGGATTTCTACGTGCGAGTTGAAAAACTCGCGCCTACCGCGAAAGTTCGCCAGCCGATCCAGCAGCAGCGCGAAGTCCGCGTCGCTGTCGACCGGGTTGAAGTGCTCGGTGCCGAGCGCGAACACCGGTGCGCCGTGGTAGCCGTGGAAATATTCCACGTAGGCGTCGCACAGGCGCTGGAGGTAGTCGGGGGCGATGCCCTGCTCCATCGGGATCGCGCGTCGATGGATGCGCCCCAGCAGCGTGGGCGGCGCAGCCTGCAGCCAGATCACCAGATCGGGCTCGCGCACCTGAGGCGCGACCTGCTCGTACATCTGCGCGTACAGGCGGAACTCGTCGTCGCTCAGGTTCAGGCGCGCGAAGATCGCGTCCTTCTCGAACAGGAAATCGCTGATCACCGCGTTCGAGAACATGCCGGGCTGCGCCACGGCCTGCATCTGCTTGACGCGCTGGAACAGGAAGGCAAGCTGGGTCTGGAACGCATAGCCCGGCATGTCTTCGTAGAACCGATCGAGAAAAGGATTCTCCTGCGGCTGCTCGAGCAGCAGATCGGCGCCGAGGTGCGCCGCCAGCTTGCGGGCGAGCGTGCTCTTGCCTACGCCGATGGGCCCTTCGATCGCGATGTAGCGAAAGCGTTGCAGCGCGGTCGAGTCGTGCATCGGTGTCAGCAACAGACGGGGGCAGAAGCGTCGGGCATCACGGCAGTTTAGCTATGCGCTGCTCAGCCACCAGCGGCAGCAGTTCGCGCACCGCGATCTGGCCCGGTATCACCAGCCGTGGCGCGATCTCGGCCAGCGGCCGCAACACGAAGGCACGCTCGTGCATTCGCGGGTGCGGCACCGTCAGGGCGAGCGTCGCGATCTGCTCGTCGCCGTACAGGAGCAGGTCGAGATCGAGCGTACGCGGCGCGTTGCGGTAGGGGCGCTCGCGGCCATGCAGGTTCTCGATCGCCTGCAGTTGCGACAACAAGGCCGAAGCGGTTTGCGAGGTCGCCAGTTCAGCCACCGCATTGAAGTAGTCCGGACCAGCCGCGTCGTGCGGCGCAGAAACGTACAGCGACGAGCGAGACAGCAAACGGGTGCCGGGAATCTGTGTGAGCTTCTCGAACGCGCGCTCGACCGTCCCACGCGCGTCACCCAGATTCGCGCCCAGGCCGACGAAGACGCGGGTCGGAACGCTCACGGACGTGGTGCGGCAATGCAAGGCATGCCGCCATTGTCACCGGCGCAGCAGTCGGCGCCGGACCGGCTCAGCCCTGTTCATTGCGCCGCGGGATCAGTGACCACGTCGGCGCGATAGGGCCGGTACCCGCTCCACCCGCTTGCAGCCGTCCCGCGCCGGGGGCGACCGACCCAGGCGCTCAGCGCTCGATCGCGGCGTACACCGATTGGCGGAAGAGTTCGCGCACGTCGTCGAGCAGACCCGGTGCCTGCGTCAGGATGATCGCGAACATCGCTTCTTGCGGATCGACGAAGAAGGCCGTGCCGGCCGCGCCGCTCCAGCCGTAGCTGCCGATCGAGCCGGGCTCGGTGTGCTCGCCGAGCGCCGTCTTCACCGCAAAGCCGAGGCCGAAGCCATGGCCTGGAGGCAGCAGATCGTTGGCGCGCGGAATCGGGCCGAGGTGGTCGGCGGTCATGAACTCGACCGTCTTGCGGCCGAGCAGGCGCGCACCGTCGAGTTGCCCGCCGTTCGCCAGCATGCGCACGAAACGCGCGTAGTCACCCGCTGTCGACATCAGCCCACCGCCGCCGTTCTGCGCCGGCACCGGCACCCGCGGGTCGAACACCGGCACGAGTGCGACGCCATCGGGCGGATTCGCCAGGGGCTCGGCGAGCCGATGATGCTGGTCGGCCGGCACCGAGAAGCCGGTGTCGACCATGCCGAGCGGGTCGAAGACCGCCGCCTTCAGGTGATCGCCGAGCGGCGCGTCGGCCAGCACTTCCACGAGGCGGCCGAGCACGTCGGTCGCGCGGCTGTAGTCCCACACCGAACCCGGCTCGTGGGCGAGCGGCAGGTTCGCGAGCGCCACCACGTGCTCGGCGTTGCTGCGCTGGCGCGAGTAGAGCTTGGTCGCGGTATAGCGCCGCCGAACGGCCGAGGGTTCGTGGAATTCGTAGGTCAGCCCGGCGGTGTGGCGCAGCAGGTCTTGGACCGTCATCGGGCGTTTCGGCGTCTTGCGGCGCAGACCCACCTTCGCCTCCGCGAATTCGGCCAGGTACTTCGCGACCGGGTCGCGCAGCAATACCTGGCCGCGCTCGGCGAGTTGCATCAGTGCGACCGAAACGATCGGCTTCGTCATCGAATAGATGCGGAAGATCGAGTCCTTGCGCATCGCGACGCCGCGCGCTGGGTCTTGGGCACCCAAAGCCTCGAACAGACCGGTCACACCGTGGCGCTCGACCAGCACCACCGCACCGGCGATGCGCCCCGCGGCGATCCAGGCGTTGAGAGCGGCCTGGAGATTCTCGAGCGCGGGTGCGTACAAGCCGCCGGCTTCGGTCTCGCTCACAGCCGACTTGGTCCGCCGGGGGGCGCTCATATGTCGCGGGATGGATTCGACAGGTTCGCGTCGTTCGGCGCAGCCAACTCACCGCCCTCGGCGGACGCCGGCTTGCGGCGGCGGCGCCGGCGCTTCTTCGGCGCGTCGCCCTCGGCGCCGGCCACGACCTCGTCGGCGTCCGGCTCCGGCACATCCGCTTCGCCGGGCACCATGACGACACGCGGCGCGCTGCTGCGCACGCGACGCGGCGCGCCTTGCGTGCGCGCCGCGTCGAGCAGCGCGCGGCGCCCCTCGTCGTCGGCGAGCGAGAAGTCTTCCCACCAGTTGGCGAGTTCGGCATCGATCTCGCCGGCGTCGCCGCGCAGCCGCAGAAAATCGAAACCGGCGCGAAAGCGCGGCTGCTCGATCAGCGTCGCCACGCTGTTGCCTTGACGACGCTCGAAGCGGGTCTGCATCAGCCAGATCTCGCGCATATCGGCGGCCAGCTTGCCGCGGCCGGAGATGTCGCCGATGCGCGCGTCGAACACGGTGTCGACCGCCTGTTGCAGCGCCGGGAACGGCGCTTCGCCCTTGGCCTTGAGCTTTTGCCAGCCGTCGAGCACGTCGTGCCAGAGCATGCAGGCGAGCATGAAGCTCGGTGCCACCGGCTTGCCTTCCTTGACCCGGCGATCGGTGTCGGCGAGTGCCAGCTGCACGAACTTCTCGCGGCCGTCATGGCGCTGCGATTCGTCGAGCGCGACATCGAGCACCGGGAACACGCCGCGGTGCAGGCCCTGTTTGCGCAGTTCCTGGATGCTCGCGAGCGCGTGGCCGGTCTGCAGCAGCTTGATCATCTCGTCGAAGGTGCGCGAGGCCGGCACGTTGTCGAGCAGCGCGGCCATCTCCTTGATCGGCGCACGGGTCTTGGCCTCGATCTCGAAACCGAGCTTGGCCGCGAAGCGCACGACGCGGATGATGCGCACCGGGTCTTCGCGGTAGCGCGTGGCGGGGTCGCCGATCATGCGCAGCAGCTTGCGCTGAACGTCCTTGATGCCGCCGTGGTAGTCGACGACGATTTCGCGCACCGGGTCGTAGTACATCGCGTTGATCGTGAAGTCGCGCCGCGCCGCATCGTCGATCTGCGGGCCCCAGACGTTGTCGCGCAGCACGCGTCCTTCGGCGTCGACGACATGGCTCTTGCCGGCCAGATCGCTCTTCGATGTCTTCTCGTTGCCGCTGACTTGCTCGGCGGCGGCGTTGTCGACCATCGCGCGGAAGGTCGAGACCTCGATCACCTCGGACAGACCGCGATCCTGCCGCCCGCGCCCGAACACGACGTGCACGATGCGAAAGCGCCGGCCGATGATGAAGGCGCGGCGGAACAGCGCCTTGACCTGCTCGGGCGTCGCGTTGGTCGCGACGTCGAAATCTTTCGGCCGCAGCCCCACCAGCAGGTCGCGCACCGCGCCACCGACGATGTAGGCCTCGTAGCCCGCATCGGCCAGCGTGCTGACGACCTTGACGGCGCGCTCGTCGACGAGCGAGGGGTCGATCTTGTGCTCGCTCTTGGGCACCTCGACCCGCTTGCCCGCGGGCGCGGGATCGCTGCCCGCGTCGGCAGCCTTCGGGATCTTGGGCGCCTTGCCGAGCAGCTTGTCGATGAACTTCTTGATCATGGGCAGCTTCGTTCTCGATCAATCGAACAGTTTCAGGACCCGCCAGTCGCGCGCCTCGGCGATCTGCCGCAGTTCCGCGGTCGGGTTGGTGGCGACCGGGTCGGTGGCGCGCTCGAGCAGCGGCAGATCGTTGACCGAGTCGCTGTAGACGCTGATCCGGTCGAAATCGACCCAGGTTCTGCCTCGGCCGGCGAGCCACTCCTGCACCCGCGTCACCTTGCCTTCGCGGTAGCTCGGCGTGCCTTCGATGCAACCGGTGATGGTACCCCCGGCGCCGCGGGCCAGCCGCACCGCGATCAGATCGTCGATGCCGAAGGCCCGGGCGATCGGTGCCGTGACGAAGTCGTTGGTGGCCGTGACGAGCGCGACGAGGTCGCCACGGGCCTGGTGTTCGCGCACGAGTTCGAGCGCAGCAGGGCGCTGGTTCGGCACGATCACCTCGGCCATGAAGCGCCGATGCGCCGCATCGGTTTCAGCGGCGCTGCGCGCCCGCAGCGGCTCGCTCGCGAAGGCGATGTAGGCGTGGATGTCGAGCTGCCCGGCGCGGTACTGCGCGTAGAAGGCATCGTTGCGACGCGCGAACTCCACGGCGTCGACCCAGCCGGAGCGCACCATGAACTCGCCCCAGGCGTGGTCCGAATCCAGCGGCAGCAAGGTGTCGTCCAGATCGAACAGGCACAGGTTCTCGGCAGCCATGGTCAGGTCGCGCCTTCTTCGGCGAGCATCCGCTTCAGCAAGGGCACCGTGATCAGCCGCTTGGTCGACATCGAGAATTCGTCGAGCCGGTCGAGTTGCGCCATCAGGTGCTTGAGGTCGCGCGCGAAACGGCTCAGCAGGTAGTCCATCACGTCGTCGGATAGAAAGATGCCGCGCCGGTCCGCCACGCGTCGCAGCGTGGCACGCGTTTCGGCCTCGCCGAGCGGCTGCACCGCGAACACGTGGCCCCAGCCGAGCCGTGTGCGCAGGTCTTCGCGCAAGGGCAGGTCCACCGGCGGCACACGGCCGGCGGCGACGATGGGCACACCGCGCGTGGCGGCCTCGACGAACAAGGCGAACGCCGCGTGCTGCTGCGTGGCGTCGAGGCGGTCGCAGTCGTCGATTGCCGCCAGGGTCCAGCCCTCTTCGAACGGCCAGGGCGCGGCCTGGGCCGCGCTGAACCAGCCCGCGCGTTCGCCGTGGCCTTCGAGGCGATGCACCAGCGCTTCGAGCAAATGCGTCTTGCCGGCGCCGCTCGCGCCCCAGAGGTACACCGGCGCCGCCTGAGCGCCCAGCGCCTGCAGGTGCGCGATCGCAGGCACGTTGGCGCCAGGCACGAAATTCTCGAAAGTTCGCGGCGCCTCGATGCCGATGGCCAGGGGAATCTGCCTCATCCCGTGAACAGCTCGCTTTCGACGTAGGTTTCGCGCAGGCGCCGCACCGCGACGACGAGCACCGCACTGACCGGCAACGCGATCAGCACGCCGACGAAACCGAACAGGTGCCCGAACGCGAGCAACGCGAAGATCACGGTCAGCGGGCTCATGCCGATGCGTTCGCCCACGAGTCGCGGGGTCAGCACGAAGCTCTCGAGCAACTGCCCGAGGCCGAACACCACCGCCACGCCGATCAAACCGTGCCAACCGTTGAACTGCAGCACCGCCGAGATGAGCGCGAGCGTCAGGCCGAGGCCGAAACCGACGTAGGGAATGAAAACGGCCAGCCCGGTGAACACGCCCACCGGCACCGCCAGGTCGAACCCGAACAAGGTCAGGCCGACGCTGTAGTAGACCGCCAGCACCACCATCACCAGCAACTGGCCACGCAGGTACTGCCCGAGCGTGCGATCGCATTCGTCGATGAAACCGTGGGTGCGTTCGCGCGCTCGCGGCGGTACCAGGCTGGCGGCGCGCCCGACCAGGTTGTTCCAGTCGATCAGCAGGTAGAAAAGCACCATCGGGATCAGGAACACGTTGCCGACGACCGCCAGCAGGATGCTGCCGCCGATGCGGGCCGAGCTGAGTGCGGTGGCGGTCCATTCTTCGAGGTTCGTGTTCAGGTACTTGAGCACGAAATCCTTGATGCTGGCGGTGTCGAGCGAAACATCGATGCCGAAGTGCGCGAGCCACGGCGAGAGCTGCGTGTTGGCGCGTTCGGCCAGCAACGGAATCTGCTCGCGCAACAGCGGCAGTTGCTTCGACAGGATCGGCACGATCAGCAACATCACCGCGAGCACGATCACGATCGCCGCGATCTCGACGAACGTCACGGCGAGAACCCGCGGCACGCGCCGGCGGGCGAGCCGTTCGACGAGCGGATGCAGCACGTAAGCCAGAACGGCAGCGACGATGAAGGGTGTCAGCACCGGGCCGAGCAGCCACACGACCAGGGCGATGGCGATGCTGATGGCGATCCAGGTGACGGTTTGGCGTTGCGCAGGCGTGAAGGTCATGGTGATGAGCGGCGGTGGGCGCCCACCCTGTGAAGCGTGCGGGAATTCTACGGGCCGAAGGTGCGGCCCCCGACGCAGGAGCCGGACCCTCAGTGCAACGGCACTGCGCCCGGGCCACCCAGTCGCGCCAGACGCTGGGCCACGAACTCGCGATCGGGGGTGTCGCCGGCGTGCTGGAGGTAGTCGGCCAGGTCGCGCGCCGCCGAAGCGTCGCGGCCCAGGTCGGCGTACAGCAGGCCTCGGTCGCGCCGCTCCTCCCAGGCCTGTGGAAGCAGCACGACCAGCCGCTCCTGCACCTGCAGCGCACGGCGCCAATCCTGCGCGCCGCGGTGGATCTCTTTCAAGTTGCGCAGCATGCGCGCAAGCACCTCGCGCGGCGTCGCGGCTTGCAGAAACAGGCCGAGCGGCACGTCGAAGTCGCCTTGCAGGCCACGGTTGCGCTTGTACGGCGCGAGCAGTTCGTCGAGCTCGTCACGCGAGAGCGAATGCCCGGTGAACGGGTCGATCACGACTTCGCCCTGCTGCTGGCCGGTATGCATCCGCAATTTCACCAGGAAGTGGCCGGGAAACGAAACGCCGCGGGCGGTCAGCCCGATCTGCGAGGCGAGTTCGACATACAGGATCGCCAAGGTGATAGGGATGCCGCGCCGCGTGGTGAGCACCTGGTGCAGATAGCTGTTGTCGGGATCGTAGTAGTTGTTGACGTTGCCGGAGAACCCGAGCTCCTGGAAGAAGAAGCGGTTCAGCCAGCGCAGCCGCTGCACCGGCACCGCATCGACCGGAAACCGGCGCTTCAGGCGCACCGCGAGCGCGTCGATGTCGGCCAGAACGGTCTGCGTGTCGAGCTCGGGGAAGTCGTCTTGCGCGATCGCGACCGCCGCCTCGACGAGCGACAGGCTCGCGTCGTCGGCAACGAGTGAAGCGAAGTATTCGAGCGCGGTCGGCGTCTCGAATGTCATGGGGCCCGGCATGGGCGAAGTTTAGCCGCGACGAATGAAATCGCGAGGCCTCAGACCCGATGCCAGCAGCGCTCCGAAGTACACCGCGGCCGAGCCCAGCAGACAAGCTGCGAGCAGCAGGACGCGTCGCCCTTCGTGGTCGACGAGCCCGACCCAGTCGATCGCGCGCCCGGCCCAGGCGAGCAGGCCTGCCAGGAGCGCCGTCGCCAGCACGACCCGCAATGCGAACGCGGCCCAACCCGGCAAAGGCACATAGACCTTGTCACGGCGCAGGCCGTAGAACAGGCAACCCGCGTTGACCATCGCGCCCATGCCGATCGAGAGCGCCAGGCCCGCATGTCCGAACATCGGCACGAACACAAGGTTCATCAGTTGCGTGAGCACCAGCACCATCACCGAGATCTTGACCGGCGTGCGCAAATCCTGTCGGGCGTAGAAGCCGGGCGCGAGGATCTTGACCGCCACGATGCCGATCAATCCGGCGCCGTATCCCATCAGGGCGGTCACCGTCTGCGCCACGTCGGCCGCGGCGAAAGCGCCGCGCTGGAACAGGGTCGCGATCAACGCGTTCGGGAACACCAGCAACGCCGCGGCGCACGGCAAGGTCATCAGCAGAACGAGCCGCAGGCCCCAGTCCAGTAGCGCCGAATAGCCGGCGGTGTCATCGCGAGCCTGCGCCGCCGAAAGCTGAGGGATCAACACGACACCGAGTGCCACGCCGAGCAGCGCGGTCGGGAATTCCATCAGCCGGTCGGCATAGCTCAACCACGACATCGCGCCGACGCCCTGGTGCGAAGCGATCTGGGTGTTGATGAACAGCGATATCTGGGCGACCGAGACGCCCAGCAGCGCCGGCACCATCTGCCGCATGACTCGTTTCACGCCGGGGTGCGCGTAAGCGGCGCGAATGCCCGACCAACGTACGCGGATGTGCGGCACCTTGCCGATCTTGCGCAGCGCCGGCACTTGAATCGCCAACTGGAGCACGCCACCGATCATCACGCCGACCGCGAGCGAATAGATCGGCTCTATGCCCCACTGCCTGAACCACGGCACGAGACCCCAGGCTGCGGCGATGGAGGCCACGTTGAGCAGCACCGGGGTGGCCGCGGGCACGGCGAAGCGCTTCCATGTGTTGAGAATGCCGGCGGAGAGCGACACCAGCGAAATCAGCCCGATGTAGGGAAACATCAGGCGGGTCATCACCACGGCACCGTCGAATTCCTGCAACCCCGAGGCCAGCACCCACACGATCGCAGGTGCTGCCACCACGCCGACGATGCAGGTCAGCATCAACACCCAGAACAGCACGGTCGCGACCGCGTCGATCAGGGACGCGGTCGCGATGTCGCCGTCGCGCTCGCGAGCGGCCGCCAGGATGGGAACGAAGGCGGCGGAGAAGGCGCCCTCGCCGAACAAGCGGCGCAGCATGTTGGGAATGCGGAATGCGGCGACGTAGGCATCATTCCACGCGCCGGCACCGAACATCTGCGCGATCAGGATCTCCCGGATCAGGCCCGTGATGCGCGACGCGAGCGACAGCAACGAGATCAGTGACGCGGCGCGAAGCAGGTTCATGGAGAATTGGATGTGCTCGCGGTGAGCCGTCAGCCGGCGCGGCGGATTATAGGGAGCGCCCGATCGACCGGCGCAGGAGGTTTGCAGCCGTTGACGGCCGAATGCTATACTCGCGGGCTCCACCCTCATCAAGAAGCCTTCTCAGGAAGCTACAAGCAACATGGCAACGTCCGCAAAAGCCAAGAAGAAAACAGTTCGCATCGCTTCGGGCCTGAAGCGCGTGCGTCAAGACGTGAAGCTCAACGCCGCCAACACCGCGCTGCGTTCGAAGTTCCGTACCGTGATCAAGAACGTGCAGAAGGCCGTTGTCGCCGGCGACAAGGCCAAGGCTGCCGATCTGTTCAAGACCGCTCAAGCCGTGATCGACTCGGTCGCCGACAAGGGCCTGTTCCACAAGAACAAGGCCGCGCGCCACAAGAGCCGTTTGTCGGCCAAGGTCAAGGCGCTGGCTGCTCCAGCCGCCTGATCGAACTGAGGGTGGAACAAGAAGGGCTCGCATCTGCGAGCCCTTTTGCATTGGTGCTGCGATCCCGTCAGATCGCGCTCGGCGGCTCCGGCACCAGGCACGCTTCGGTCAGCTGAAGCTGGTTGTCGCGAGCGAAGTTCATCACGAAATCCCAGGCCATCGGCTCGACGTCGCGCAGGGCTTCGTTGACGATCACGCACTTCACGCCGTTGATCAGGCGAGGCACGCACAGCGGCGAGTAGCCGATGAATGCGCCGATGCCGCCGCGCACGCCCTCCGGGCGAAAGCACGACATCGCACCGGCCAGCCGCTCGGCCCAGTCGCTGGGGCGAAAGGTCTGGCCATCCCGGGTGATGCCCTGGATGAAGAATTCGCGCGGTGGGGGGTTGCTCATCGATTCGGTTCGGCCGAAGGTGCTGGGCCAGGCAGGGCGCTCCGTCCACAACGGCCGCCGGGCGGCAGGCGCCATTGTGCCGCGAATGTGTTGCAGTGCAGCACGGTCGGTAGCGATGGCGCGGGTTTGCATCCGCTGATCTTCGGCATTTCACAGGGCGGATTTAGAATTCTTGCGAGCGGGTCGCCGCGTGTCCCCCGCGCTTTCCGAGGCGCACACGCCGACCCGCTTCTTCTTTTCTTCCCACGGAGTGACCCGACGATGAATGCCCCGGACAAGCTGCCAGCCTCCCTCGAACCCCATGTGATGAAGACCTACGGCCGCCTGCCGCTGGCCTTGTCGCATGGCCGAGGCTGCTGGGTCTGGGACACCGAGGGCAAGAAGTACCTCGACGGCCTGGGTGGCATCGCGGTCAACACCCTCGGCCACGCGCACCCGAAACTCGTGCCCGCGCTCACCGACCAGATCGGCAAGCTCATCCACAGCTCGAACTACTACCTGGTGCCGCTGCAGGAGCAGCTCGCAGCCAAGCTGTGCGAGCTCTCCGGCCTCACCAACGTGTTCTTCTGCAGCACCGGCCTCGAAGCCAACGAGGCGGCGCTGAAGATCGCGCGCAAGTACGGGCACGACAAGGGCATCGAGCGCCCGGAGATCGTGGTCTACGAGGCCGCCTTTCACGGCCGCTCGATCGCGACGCTCTCGGCCACCGGCAACCCGAAGGTGCAGGCCGGTTTCGGCCCGCTGGTCGAGGGCTTCGTGCGCGTGCCGCTGAACGACGCGGCGGCGATCGAGAAGGTCGCGGCGACCAACAAGAACGTGGTCGCGGTCTTCCTCGAAGTGATTCAGGGCGAAGGCGGTATCCGGCCGGCGACGGTTCAGTACCTCCAGGAAGTTCGCCGCGTCTGCGACGCCCACGGCTGGCTGCTGATGCTCGACGAGGTGCAGTGCGGCATGGGCCGCACCGGCAAGTGGTTCGCGCACCAATGGGCCGGCATCAAGCCCGACGTGATGCCGCTCGCCAAGGGCCTGGGTTCGGGCGTGCCGGTCGGTGCGGTCGTGTGCGGCCCGAAGGCGGCGAACGTTTTCGGGCCGGGCAACCACGGCACGACCTTCGGCGGCAACCCGCTCGCGATGCGCGCCGGGGTCGAGACGATCCGCATCATGGAAGAAGAAGGCCTGCTCGCGAACGCGGCGACGGTCGGCGCGGCCTTGATGACCGGCTTGAAGCACGAACTCGTAGGTGTCGCGGGCGTGGCCGACATCCGCGGTCAGGGCCTGATGATCGGGATCGAGCTCGACCGCCCGTGCGGCGTGATCCTGAACCGCGCTGCCGATGCGGGCCTGATGCTCAGCGTCACGGCCGACAAGGTGATCCGCCTGGTGCCGCCGCTGATCCTGAGCGCCGACGAGGCGGATCAGATCGTGGCGATCCTCGTGCCGATCGTCAGGAACTTCCTCGCCGAACCGCAGACCCCATGAAACCCGGCATGAGCCTGATCAAGCACTACCTTCAGTTCAAGGACCTTCGCGCCGAGGAGTACGCGTACCTGTTCGAGCGCGCGGCCACGATCAAGAAGCGCTTCAAGAACTACGAGAAGTACACGCCGCTGGTCGACCGCACGCTGGCGATGATCTTCGAGAAGGCCAGCACGCGCACGCGCGTGAGCTTCGAGGCCGGCATGTACCAGATGGGCGGCTCGGTCGTGAACCTGACCACCGGCGACAGCCAACTCGGCCGTGCCGAGCCGATCGAAGACTCGGCCCGCGTCATCAGCCGCATGGTCGACATCGTGATGATCCGCACCTTCGAGCAGACCAAGATCGAGGCTTTCGCGGCGAACTCGCGCGTGCCGGTGATCAACGGCCTGACGAACGAATACCACCCGTGCCAGATCCTGGCCGACATCTTCACCTTCATCGAGCACCGCGGCGACATCAAGGGCAAGGTGGTCGCGTGGGTCGGCGATGGCAACAACATGGCCAACACCTGGCTGCAGGCCGCGGACATCCTCGGCTTTACCTTGCACGTGAGCACGCCGGGCGGCTACGAGATCGACCCGCAGATGGCCGGCGTGAAGAACCCGGGCTGCGTCAAGACTTTCAACCACCCGATGGAGGCTTGCGCCGGCGCCCACCTCGTCACCACCGACGTCTGGACCAGCATGGGCTACGAGGCCGAGAACGAGGCGCGCATGAAAGCCTTCGTCGACTGGTGCGTGGACGCCGACATGATGGCCGCCGCGCAGCCCGATGCGCTGTTCATGCATTGCCTGCCCGCCCACCGCGGCGAAGAGGTCGACGCCGAGGTGATCGACGGGCCGCAGTCGGTGGTCTGGGACGAGGCCGAGAACCGGCTGCACGCCCAGAAGGCATTGATGGAGTACCTGGTGCTGGGCCGCATCGGTTGACAGGGCGAGAGCGCGTCCGAAAAAACCGACACCACGGTGATTCAGGCGGTGCTAACTTCGCACCGCCATGAACAGAAAACTCTGGGACATCTCCCCGCCCATCGCGCCCGACTCGCCGCTTTTCCCCGGCGACACGGCCTACTCGCAGCAATGGACCGCGCAGATCGGCCCCGGCTGCCCGGTCAACTTGAGCGCGATCACGATGTCGCCGCACATCGGCGCGCATGCCGATGCGCCGCTGCACTACGGGCCGGGCGCACCGACGATCGGCGAGGTCGACCTCGCACCCTACCTCGGCCCCTGCCGCGTGATTCACGCGATCGATTGCGGCCCGCTGGTTCGGCCCGAGCACCTCGCGCACGCGATCGAGCGCCTGCCGCCGCGCGTGCTCGTGCGCACCTGCACGACGGCGCCGACGCAGTGGTCGCCCGAGTTCTCGGCCTTCGCACCCGAGACGATCACCTGGCTTGCGTCCCGCGGCGTGCGCCTGGTCGGCATCGACAGCCAATCGGTCGACCCCGCCGACAGCAAAGCACTGGCCAGCCATCACCTGCTGCTCGCGCACGACCTGCGCGTGCTCGAGAACCTGGTGCTCGACGAGGTGCCCGCCGGCGACTACGAGTTGATCGCCTTGCCGCTCAAACTGACGACTGCCGACGCATCGCCGGTGCGCGCGGTGCTGAGAGAACTTCCATGACCATGACCCGACCCGATTGCGTCGCGCGCGATGCGACCGATGCCCTCGCCCCGCTGCGAGGCGAATTTCTGCTGCCCGAGGGCACGATCTACCTCGACGGCAACTCGCTCGGCGTGCTGCCCGCGGCCACGCCGTCGCGCATCGCGCAAGTCGTGCAGCACGAATGGGGGCACGACCTGATCAAGAGCTGGAACACCGCCGGCTGGATCGACCTCGCCCAGCGCATCGGCGACAAGATCGCGTGGCTGATCGGCGCGGGCGCCGGCGAGGTGAGCGTGGGCGACTCGACCTCGGTGAACCTGTACAAGGCGCTGAAGACCGCCGTGCTGCTCGGTGGCGGGAACGACGCGTCGAGCGCGACGCGCAAGTACATCGTCTCCGAGCGCAGCAATTTTCCGACCGACCTCTACATCGCCGAGAGCGTCGCACGCGAGCACGGGCTCGCGTTGAAGCTTGTCGATGCCGACGAGATTCACTCACATCTGAACGACGACCTCGCGGTGCTGATGCTCACTCACGTCAACTACCGCACCGGCCGTCTGCTCGACATGGCGGCGATCACAGCCGCCGCGCACGCGGCCGGCGCGCTGGTGATCTGGGATCTGGCGCACTCGGCCGGCGCCGTGCCGGTCGACCTGAAGCTCGCCGACGCCGACTTCGCGGTCGGCTGTGGCTACAAGTACCTGAACGGCGGGCCGGGCGCGCCGGCCTTCGTGTGGGCGCACCCTCGCCACACCGCACGAATGGACCGCGAACAGCTGCGCCAGCCGCTTTCGGGCTGGCTCGGCCATGCCGCGCCGTTCGAGTTCACCACCGACTACCGGCCCGCGCTCGGCATCCAGCGTTTCGTTTGCGGCACGCCGCCGGTGCTGTCGCTGGCGGCGCTCGAATGCGGTGTCGATGTGTTCATGAAAGCCGAAGCGCATGGGGGCCTGGCGGCGCTGCGGCGCAAGTCGCTGGCACTGGGTGCATTGTTCACCGAGCTGGTCGAGGCGCGCTGCGCCGATCGCGGCCTCACGCTCGTCACGCCGCGCGAGCCGGCGCTGCGCGGCAGCCAGGTCAGCTTCGCGCACCCGGATGGCTACGCGATCATGCAGGCGCTGATCTCGCGCGGCGTGATCGGCGACTTCCGCGCCGGCACGGCCGATGCGCCGCCCGAGTCCTCGCACCTGCTGCGCTTCGGCTTCACGCCGCTCTACACGCGCTTCGTCGATGTGTGGGACGCCGTCGAGCATCTGGCGGAGGTGCTGGCGAGCGGCGAATGGCGCGAGGCCCGCTTCAACCAGCGCGCCGCGGTGACATGAGCGCGCACGGCATGACGAACCCTTCGCCCGAGAAGACCGTCGCCATCGAGGGCGCCCAGCTCGACTTTTCGAAGGACATGAGCTACGGCGACTACCTGCACCTCGACGAGGTCCTGAACGCCCAGCACCCGCTCTCGCCCTCGCACAACGAGATGCTGTTCATCGTGCAGCACCAGACCAGCGAGCTGTGGATGAAGCTGCTGCTGCACGAGCTGAGCGCCGCGGTGAAGTGCGTCGCCGCCGACGAGCTCGGCAGCGCATTCAAGATGCTCGCCCGCGTCAGCAAGATCATGGAACAGCTCGTGCACGCCTGGGACGTGCTCGCGACGATGACGCCGCCGGAGTACTCGGCGATCCGCCCCTACCTCAGCGCCAGCAGCGGCTTCCAGAGCGCGCAATACCGCTGCATCGAGTTCATGCTCGGCAACAAGAATGCCGCGATGCTCAAACCCCACGCGCACCGGCCCGATCTGCTCGCCCGCGTCGACGCGGCGTGGCGCGCACCCTCGCTCTACGACGAGGCGCTGCGCCTGCTGGCGCGCCGCGGGCTGGCCGTGCCGGCCTCGCACACCGAGCGCGACTGGACGAAGCCCTACGAATCGAACGACGCGGTCGAGCAGGCCTGGCTCGTCGCCTACCGCGATCCGGCGGCGTACTGGGACTTGTACCAACTCGGCGAAGAACTCACCGACCTCGAAGACGCGTTCCGCCTCTGGCGCTTTCGCCATGTGACGACGGTCGAACGCATCATCGGCTTCAAGCGCGGCACCGGCGGCACCTCGGGCGTCGGCTACCTTCGAAAGATGCTCGATGTGGTGCTGTTCCCGGAAATCTGGAAGCTGCGCACCGATCTTTGAGGGTGCCCCAGGCCGGCCGAGCCGGCCGCCCCCCCCCGAAGCGCACACGCATCACCCAAGCGCCTCTCGACGCGCCGGCTTCGAGGGTGGCTGGCTCACCGCCCTCGCGCGCTAACCGGCGTTCTGCGGGAACACGAACGTCGTCTTCGCGTGCCCGCTGTCGGTCACGTGAACAGGGTGATCGGCCAGCGTGTGACCCTTCAGCGTGGCGCCGATGCGGTAGTCACCTGCGGGCAGGCGCACCAGCATGAACGGGCCGTCGGCCTTCTCGTCGAGCACGACCCGACCCTTGGTGTCGGTGATCTTCACGCGCGCATCGGCGGTGTATTCGTCGCGCGCACCGATCGTCTCGAACAACCGCACGATCAACGGGTAGCGCTTGAACGCGGCCTCGAAGCGCTGCGATTCGCCTTCGCCGACGCCGCCCGACAGGTATGACGCGACGCCCGCATGCCGCTCCGGCGGCAAGGCGCCGTTGGCCGCGAACGCGTGCAGCGACATCGCGGCACCGATCAGCGCCGCGAACGCGGCACCGCTGCGTTGAAAGAACTTGCTCATGACGTTCTCCTTCACGATTTCACGACCCGGTGCATCAGCCCAAATTCACCGGCACGAAGATCTTGTCGCCTTCGCGCTGCACCAGCAGCGCCACGCTCTTCGGCTTGCCCTGCAGCACCAGCTTCACGGTCTCGACCGACTGCACCGGCTTGCCGTTGATCGCCAACAGCACGTCGCCCGGCTGGATGCCGGCCTGCTCGGCGGGGCCGGCGACCTGCTCGATCACCAGGCCCTCGTCGATCTTCGACTCCCTGCGCTCGTCGCGGGTCAGCGGGCGCATGCTCAGGCCGAGTTGGCCAGGTTTGACGGCACCGTCGGCATCGGCGACCTGCATACCCTCGGCATCGGCGCCGCCGAGCTTGGCCTGCAGTTCGCGCGGTGCATGGTCGCGCCAGACCTTCAGCGTGACCTTGTCGCCCGGTGCCGACAACCCGATCAGGCTCGAGAGCTCGCCCGAGCGCACGACGGGCTGGCCGTTCACCTCGGTGATCACGTCGCCCGGCTTCAGGCCGGCAGCGGCCGCGGCGCTGTTCGGTGCCACGTTGGCGACCAGCGCGCCGTCGGGCCGCTTCAACCCGAACGACTCGGCGAGCGACTGGTTCAAGTCCTGGATCGTCACGCCGAGCTTGGCGTGACTCGCCTTGCCGGTCGCAACGATCTGGTCCTTCACCTTCATCGCGACGTTGATCGGGATCGAGAAGCTCAGGCCCTGGAAGCCGCCGCTCTGCGAGTAGATCTGCGCGTTGATGCCCACCACGGTGCCGGTGCCGTCGAACAGCGGGCCGCCGGAGTTGCCGGGGTTCACCGCGGCATCCGTCTGGATGAATGGCACGACCGTGTTGTCGCCCGGCAGCGAGCGGCCCTTGGCGCTGACGATGCCTTGCGTGGCGGTCTGCTCCAGGCCGTACGGGGCACCGATCGCGAGCACCGGGTCGCCGACCTCGAGGCCGCGCGCGTCGCCGATGCGCACCGTCGGCAGGCCGGTCGCGTCGATGCGCAGCACGGCGATGTCGGTGGTCGGGTCGCTGCCGAGCACCTTGGCGGTGAACTCGCGCCGGTCGCTGAGCTTGACGGTCACGTCCTTCGCCTCGCGCACGACGTGGGCGTTGGTCAGGATCAGGCCATCGGAGCTGATGATGAAGCCCGAGCCCAGGCCCTTGAACGGCACGTTGCCGCCCTGCGGCCCGCGCTGCTGAAAGCCCGGCATGCCACGGAAGAACTTGAAGAACGGGTCGTTCTCCATGCCTTGCGGCAGGCCCTGCTCCTCGGCCGTGGCCTTGTGCATGCCGGCGACGGTCACGCCGACGACCGCGGGGCCGAACTGCTTGACGATCCCGCGGTAGTTCGGCGTGCCTTGCGACGGAACCATCGGCACCGCGGCGGGCGCCGAACTGTCGGAGACCGCCTTGTAGGCCGACGGAGCGGCCTGGGTTTCGGTCGGCTTGCCTTTCAGCCAGCCCGGCAGGTCGATCGCGCCGGCCGTGCCGACGGCCAGCACACCGGCTGCGGCGAGCGCCGCGGTGAGGGGTTTGAATTTCATGTTGCTCGCTCCTTACTTTTGACAGCACCGCGGAAGATTCCGCATGCGAACAAAGATAGTGGCGCCCGGTTAGGGCTCGGTTAGCGCCGGGTTAGGCGAGCGTTAAGACGGATGGCGTTATCGCATTTCGCTGACCGCGTGGCGTCGAGCAGAAAGCGTCGAGACCGGGTCATTCGCGACGCCTCGCAAGGAGGCTAACGCTGACTTTGGCGTCGCAGCCCCTTTGTTAAACTCGCGCCCACGGCGCCCGGTATCCCCCGGGGCCTGGAATGCCGATTCTCTCGGCGCTCGCCCGCCCCAACCGAAGGGCGGCGACATCTGCCCCACGGGCCGCATCAGCATGACCTCCGTCCAAACCGACCTGCAACGCGAAGTCGCAGCCCTCCTCGTCGAAGCGCTGAACCTCGACATCGCGCCCGAAAGCATCGACCCGCAAGCCCCGCTCTACGGCGAGGGCCTGGGGCTGGACTCGATCGACATCCTCGAGGTCGCGCTGGTGGTCTCACAACGCTACGGCTTCCAGCTGCGCTCGGACGACGAAGACAACGTGCGTATCTTCACTTCGCTGGCGAGCCTCACCGAGCACATCGCGACGCATCGGGTCGGGTGAAGCTGCTCGCGGATCGCCCCGCCATGTCAATCCGCCTGGCCCTGCGCATCGCCGCGTTCGTGCTGATCGGCGCCGGCTACATTCTCGGCTGCCACTGGCTGATGACGCAGGCGCACCCGTCGCCGTGGAACGCCGTCGGTGTGCTCACGCCGATGCTCGCGGCGATCGCGATCGGTGCGTGGCGCGGCGGCCAGCAAGGGCTCGCAGCGCTCACCACGCTGGTCATCGCTGCGCTGTGCGCGCAGGCGATGTTCGGCATGCAGGTGCCGACGCAACTGCTGTACCTCGGGCAGCACGTTGGCATCCATCTTTTCCTCGCGTTCGCATTCGGCAGCACGCTGCGCGCCGGCCACGTGCCGCTGATCACCACGCTGGCGCGGCGAGTGCACGCGCGGTTCACGCCCGACATGGCCGCCTACACGCGCAAGTGCACGCTCGCCTGGGTGGTCTACTTCGTCGGCATGGCGGCGGTCTCGACCGCGCTCTACGCACTCGCGCCGTTCGACACCTGGGCCTTGTTCGCCAACCTGCTGACGCCGCTCACGCTGGTCGCGATGTTCGTCGGCGAATACCTGCTGCGCTATCGGCTGCACCCCGAGTTCGAGCGCGCGAGCTTCGCCGACGCGATCCGCTCGTACCGGCACAAGGCGGCCGATTGAAAGCCGTGCTGCCGCTGATCCTGGCCGATGACCTCGACGCCCCGATCGCGTGGCGCGGCGGCATTCCGCTCTCGCGCCGCCAGTACCTCGCCGACGTGCATGCGCTCGCGGCCCGCCTGCCCGCCGCCGGGCCGATGCTGAATTTCACCGCCGACCGCTACCGTTTCGCGCTCGGTCTCGGCGCGGCGATGCTGCGTGGCCAGGCCAACCTGATGCCGCCCAACCACACGCCCGACACGGTCGAGCGGCTGCGCGCGCTGATGCCGTCGACCTACGCGTTGGCCGATGCCGAAGCGCCCGCGCTGCAGTTGCCGACGATCCACCATGCGCCGGTGCAAGCATTGCCCGACGCGGCTTCGCCCGTGGTGCCGGCGATCGACGAAGAGGCCCTGGCCGCACAGGTGCTGACCTCCGGCTCGACCGGCGCGCCGGTGCCGCACGCCAAGCACTGGGGCCTGCTGGTGCGCAACACGCGCGCCGGCGCCAAACGGCTGGCCGAGCAGATGGGCCGCCGTGACCTGACCGGCGTGACCCTGGTCGCGACCGTGCCGGCACAGCACATGTACGGCTTCGAGTCGACCGTGCTGATCGCGCTGCTCGGCGGCGCGGCCTTCGACACCGAGCGGCCCTTCTTCCCCGCCGACATCGCCGCCGCGCTCGAGCGCGCGCCGCGCCCGCGCATGCTGGTGACGACGCCGTTCCACCTGAAGATGCTGCTCGACTCCGGCGTGCCGCTGCCCGCGATCGACCTCACGCTGTGCGCGACCGCACCGCTCGCGCCGCAACTGGCTGCGCGCGCCGAGGCCGCACTGGCCGCGCCGCTGATGGAGATCTACGGCTGCACCGAGGCCGGGCAGGTCGCGTCGCGCCGCAGCACGCAGGGCGCGGAATGGCAGGTGTACGACGGCCTGCAGCTCAGCGGCGACGGCGATCAGGCCGTCGTGCAGGGCGGGCACGTGCCGCAACCCACGCTGCTGGCCGACGTGCTCGAGGTCATCGACGCGACCCATTTCCGGCTGCTCGGCCGCTCGAACGACCTGATCAACATCGCCGGCAAGCGCAGCTCGCTCGGCCACCTGAACTTCCACCTGAACTCGATCGCCGGCGTGCAGGACGGCGCGTTCTGGCTGCCCCCGGACGCGAGCGGCGGCGGCGTCGTGCGGCCGATCGCGTTCGTGGTCGCGCCGACGCTTGCGCCCCAGGCGTTGCACGAGCAGTTGCTCGCGGCGCTGCGCCAGCGCGTCGACGCGGCGTTCCTGCCCAGGCGCATCGTCGCGGTCGACGCGCTGCCGCGCGAGGCCTCCACCGGCAAGCTGCCGGCGCTGGCGTTCGCGGCGTGGGCAGAGCGCGTGCTGGCGGCGGCCAAGGGCTGAGAGCGTGTACACCGTCAGCGTGCAGGTCGCCCACGACCACCCCGCATTCGCCGGGCATTTCCCCGGCCAGCCCCTGCTTCCGGGAGTGTCGCTACTCGCCGAGGTGCTCGAGGCACTGCTCGACGATCCCGCGCTGGCGGCGCTCGTCAGCCCAAAACCGCGCATCGGTGCGGCCAAGTTCCTGGCGCCGGTGCGGCCGGGCGCGCGGCTCACGATCGCGCTCGAGGCCGGCCCACGCGGCGTGCGCTTCGAGGTGCGCGAAGGTGAGCGCATTGCCGCGTCGGGCAACTTCGAGGCCGCACCGTGAGCACGCCGGCAGACCGCGCCCCCGGCGATTGGGCAGCCGAACGCGAGCGCAGCAACCTCTGGACGCTGCGCCTGATGCGATGGATCGCGATCGGCGCGGGCCGGCCGATCGCGCGGCTCGTGCTGCACCCGATCACGCTGTACTTCCTGCTCGTCAACGCCAAGGCGCGGCGCGCTTCGCTGAACTACCTCGTGCGCGTGCTCGGCCGGCCGACGAGCTGGGTCGACGCCTACCGCCACATCCACTGCTTCGCGGCGACCATCCTCGACCGCGTCTACTTCTTGCAGGAGCGCTTCGATCAGTTCGATGTCGGCGCGAGCGGCGCGCACGCGATCCACGAGCCCCTGGCCCGCGGCGAAGGCGTGATGCTGGTGGGCGCGCACCTCGGCAGTTTCGAAGCGCTGCGCGCGAGCGCGCAGGGCCGCGGCGTGAAGGTCGCGATGCTGATGTTCGAAGACAACGCGCGCCTGCTCAACGCCACGCTCGCGGCCGTGGCGCCGCAGGCCCGGTTGCAGACGATCGCGCTCGGCAAGCCGGGTGCGATGCTGCAACTGCGCCGCTGGCTCGACGAAGGCGGCCTCGCCGGCCTGCTCGCCGACCGCACGCTGCCCGCGCGCGCCGACCGCACACCGCGCACCGACCGCGCGCGGACGCTGTCGATCGACTTTCTCGGTCAGCCTGCGACCTTCTCCGACGGGCCGTTTCGCCTCGCCGCGATGCTGCGCCGCAAGGTCGTGTTCATGGCCGGGCTGTACCGGGGCGGCAAGCGCTACGAACTGCGCTTCGTCGAGCTCGCCGACTTCCGCCCGCAGGCAGATGTCGGCGTGCCCGACGTGGACACGCAGGTTCGCGAGGCCATGCAGCGCTACGTGACCCTGCTCGAAACGCTGTGCCGCGAAGCGCCGTACAACTGGTTCAACTTCTTCGACTTCTGGGCCACCGATGCCGCCGATCGACCTGTTCCGCATTGAACGGCGCGCCGCGCTCGCGTTGCTGGCGGCGCTGGCGCTGCCGGCGCACTCGCAGTCGAATTTCGACATCGTCGCGCTGATGCGCACGCTCGCGCAGGTCAAGTCCGGCGAAGCCACCTTCACCGAGACACGCACGGTCGCGATGCTCGAGCGCTCGCTGCAGTCGAGCGGGCGCCTGAGCTTCGAGGCGCCCGACAGTTTCGTTCGCGAGACGCTCAAGCCGCGGCGCGAGAAGATCGCCGTTGTCGGCAACCAGGTGACGATGAGCATCGGCAGCGGCACGGGCGCACGCAGCCGCACGGTGCCGCTCGATTCCGTGCCCGAGGCCGCAGTCATCATGGAGGCGATCCGCGGCACGCTGACCGGCAACCGCGATGCGATCGAGCGCAACTTCAACCCAACGGTCAGCGGCAATGCACAACGCTGGACGCTGGAGCTCAAGCCGCGCGAGCCGCGCCTGCGCGAACTCGTGATCTCGGTGCGGCTGGTCGGCGAGCGCGCGCTGGTGCGCGAGGTCACGGTCGCGATGGCCGACGGCGACCGGTCGGTGATGACGATCGAGCCCCTCGCTGCAACAGCTGCTTCGACACCTGCTTCGATGCCCGCTTCGATGCCCGCGTCGTCGGGCAAACCGGCGAGCGCGCCGAACTGACGCGCGATGCCCGGCGGTCTGCAACGCGCGCTCGACTTCGCCCGCCGCCGCGCGATCGCGCTGTGGCTGCTGTGCATCGCCGTCGCCACGGTGATCACGGTGCGCACGAACTACGTCGCCGACCTGTCGGCCTTCCTGCCGTCGACGCCGAGCGCCGAGCAGGCGGTGCTGCTCGACCAGCTGAAGAGCGGCGTCGCGGCGCGGCTGGTGCTGATGGGCATCGAGGGCGGCAGCGCCGAGCAGCGCAGTCAGGCTTCGCTGGCGTTCGGCCAGGCCCTGCGCAAGAGCGGCGCGTTCGACGCCGTGCACAACGGCGACAACTCGGGCTTCGAGGCGACCGGTCGATTCCTGTTCGAGCACCGCTACCTGCTGAGCCCGGCGGTCGACGCGCAGCGTTTCACTGTAGATGGCCTGCGTGCAGGCATCGACGAGGCGACCTCGCTGCTCGGCACGCCGGCTGGTGCGGCGATGAAGTCGGTGATCCTGCGCGACCCGACCGGCGAGACCGTGCGCATGGCCGAAGGCATGCTGCCCTCTCAGGCGCCGCGCAGCGATGGTCAGGTGTGGGTCTCGCGCAGCGCGGCGCGCGCGGTGCTGATCGCCACCACACACGCCGTTGGTGCCGACCTCGACGCGCAGGAGCGCACGCTGCAGCTGATCGCCACGACCTTCGCGCCGTTCAAGGCGCAAGGGCTGACGCTGGTGGTCTCGGGCTCGGGCACCTTCGCGGTCGCGTCGCGCACGCAGATCAAGTCCGAGGTCGAACGGCTCGCGATCGCCGGCGGCGTCGCGATCGTCGGCCTGATGCTGCTCGCGTTCGGCGGCTCGCTGCGCACGCTCGTCACGGCGATGCTGCCGGTGGCCTCGGGCGTGCTCGTCGGCATTGCCGCGGTCAGCCTGACCTTCGGCAACGTGCACGGCATCACGCTCGGCTTCGGCACCACGCTGATCGGCGAGGCGGTCGACTACGCGATCTACTACCTGATCCAGGCCCGGCCGACGACGGCGAGTGCAGTCACCGGCACTGGCGCGCAGCGCTGGATCGCCGCCAACTGGCCGACCGTGCGCCTGGGTTTGTGGACCTCCGTCTGCGGCTTCGCGGCGCTGCTGTTCTCGGGCTTCCCCGGCCTCGCGCAACTCGGCGTGTTCTCGATCGCCGGCCTCACGGCGGCGGCACTCACGACGCGCTGGGTGCTGACGAAAACATCGCCCGACGGCGCACCCGGCATGGGCTTGCGCCGCCACCTCGGCCGCTGCGTGGGCGCATGCACGAAGGTGCTGCCCAGGCTGCGCTGGCCGCTCGCCGCCGTCGTGCTGCTGGCCGCTCTCACGCTCGCCTGGCTGCCTTCGGCATGGCGCGGCGATCTGTCGTCGCTGAGCCCGGTCGGCGCCGCCAGGATGAAGGTCGATGCCGACCTGCGCGCCGACCTGGGCGCGACCGATGCGGGCACGCTGGTCGCCGTGTCGGCGCCCGACGAGGCCGGCGTGCTCGCGGCCGCCGAAGCGGCGGGCGGGAAGCTCGACGCGCTCGTCGAGGCCGGCGAGATCGCCGGCTACGAATCGCCGGCACGCGTGCTGCCGAGCCCGGCGACGCAGCAGGCGCGACGTGCTGCGTTGCCCGATGCAGCGACGCTGAAGGCGCGTCTGGCCGAAGCCACCGTCGATGGCCCGCTGCCCGCCGCGCGGCTCGGCGAATTCATCACCGACGTGCAGGCCGCACGGCAGCAGGCGCTGCTGACGCGCGAGTCGCTGAAAGGCACGCCGCTCTATGCCGCGCTCGACGCGCTGCTCGTGCCGGGTGGTGAGGGCCGCCCGTGGCGCGCACTGCTGAGCCTGCAGGCCGGTGCGAAGCCGATCGACCCGGCGCAGCTGCGCAGCGCACTGAAGGACCTGCCCGGCGCGCAGGTCGTCGACATCGGCGCGGAGCTCGGCACGCTCTACGCCCGCTACCTGCACGAGGCCGGCCTGCAGGCGCTGCTGGGCGCGCTCGCGGTGTGCGTGTTGCTCGCACTGCACCTGCGGTCGTTCAGCCGGCTGTGGCGCATCGCGCAGCCGGTCGCGGCGGCCGTGCTGATCGTGCTCGCGGTGTTCACGCTGACCGGCGCGGCGCTCGGCATCCTGCACCTCGTGGGCCTGCTGCTGACGGTGGCGATCGGGTCCAACTACGCGCTCTTCTTCGACCAGATTCGCGCGCAGCAGGATGCCGCGCCGCCGGGCTCGCCGCACGCCATCGACAACGACACGCTCGCATCCCTGGCGCTGGCGAACCTGACCGCGGTGATCTCGTTCACGTTGCTCGCGTTCTCGAACATCCCCGCGCTGTTCGCGATCGGCCAGGTCGTGGCACCGGGCATCCTGCTCAGCCTGGCGTTGTCGGCGGCCTTCATCCCCTCTGGTCGTCGCTGACGGGCATGTGAAAATCCGCCACCGATGCATGCCGCGCCTTCGTCACCCGCTCACAACCCCATGACGCCACGCTGGCACACGCCGGCGCTGGTGAAGGCCAGCGTCGCCTGCCACGTGGGCGCCGGCGCGCTGGCGCTCGCGCAGCCGGCGTTGTGGCCGTGGGCACTCGGCGCCGTCGCGCTCGATCACGCGCTGATCACCGCCACCGGCCTGTGGCCCCGCTCGACCTGGCTCGGCGCGAACATCCTGCGCCTGCCACCGGCATCAGCAGCGCGCCGTGAAGTCGCGTTGACGATCGACGACGGCCCCGATCCGCAGATCACGCCCGCGGTGCTCGACCTGCTCGACGCGCACGGCGCGCGCGCCACGTTCTTCTGTATCGCCAGCCACGCCGGGCAGCACGCCGCGCTGTGCCGCGAGATCGTGCGGCGCGGCCACAGCGTGCAGAACCACAGCTTCGACCACGCGCACACCTTTTCGCTGCTCGGCCCGCGCGCGATCCGGCGCGAGCTCGTGCGTGCGCAAGACGCGCTCGCGCAAGTCACCGGCCAGCGCCCGCGCTTTTTCCGCGCACCGGCCGGCTTGCGCAACCTGTTTCTCGCGCCCGTGCTGCACGAGCTCGACATGCAGCTCGTCGCCTGGACACGCCGTGGCTTCGACACCGTGCGCCGCGACCCCGCCGACGTGCTCGCGCGCCTCACCCGCGCGCTCGCCGCCGGCGACATCCTGCTGCTGCACGACCACCACGCCGCCATGGCCGCGAGCGGCCGCCCGGTGACGCTCGAGGTGCTGCCGACGCTGCTGCAGCGCTTCGAACAAACCCGCCTGCGCGCCGTGACCTTGCCGGAAGCCTTCGCCCCATGACCACCACCATCGTCCCGACAACCTGGCCTGCCCTGCTCGACGCCGCCTGCGCGCCTTACCGCGGCGCCGGCCGCTTCGCCTGGCACTTCGCCCGCGGCAAGCTCGGCATCGACCCGGTATTCCGCCACGTGCTGCAGGCCGGCCTGATCCCGCCGCGGGCGCGCGTGCTCGACATCGGCTGCGGCCAGGGCCTGCTCGCGAGCCTGCTGCAGCGTTGCGGCGAGTTCGAGCGCAGCGGCCGCTGGCCGAGCGGCTGGCCGGCGGCGCCAGCGCCGGCACGCGTCACCGGCATCGAGCTGATGCCGCGCGACGTGGGCCGCGCGAAGGCCGCGCTCGGCGACAGCGCCGAGATCATCTGCGGCGACATGCGCGCGACCGCCTTCCCCGAGGTCGATGCGGTCGTGATCCTCGACGTGCTGCACTACATCACGATCCCCGAGCAGAACGAGGTGCTCGCCCGTGTGCGCCGCGCGCTGCCGACCGGCGGCACGCTGCTGCTGCGCATCGGCGATGCGGCGGCGAAGCGCGGCTTCGTCGCGAGCCAGTGGGTCGACCGCATCGTCACATTCGTGCGCGGGCACCGGGTCGTGCCGCAGTTCTGCCGCACGCTCGGCGAGTGGAAGACGCAACTCGAATCGCTGGGCTTCGCAGTGCGCAGCCAGCCGATGAGCGAAGGCACGCCATTCGCGAACGTGCTGCTGGTGGCGCGGGTCGAGGAAGCTTCTTGAAGCCATTGGCGATCACCGCCGCCACGCTGACGACCGCGCTCGGCGCCGGCAACGCGATGACCTTCGAGGCGCTGCGTGCCCAACGCACGGGCCTGGCCCCGGCGCGCTTCATGGATCTGCCGCTGCGCACCTGGACCGGCGAGGTCGACGGTGTCGACGCGGTCTTGATTCCCTCCGATGTGAGTGAATTCGACTGCCGCAACAACCGGCTCGCCTGGCTCGGGCTGCAGCAAGACCACTTCGTCGACGCCGTCGCCACGGCCCGCGTGCGCTGGGGCGCGCGGCGCGTCGGCATCTTTCTCGGCACCAGCACCTCGGGCCTGCTGCAGACCGAGCTCGCTTATCGGCACCGCGACGCCGATGGCGCGCTGCCGGCCGACTTCCACTACGGGCCGACCCAGAACACCTTCTCGGTCGCCGACTTCGTCGCCCGCGCCTTGCATCTCGACGGCCCGGCCTGGGTCGTCTCGACCGCCTGCTCGTCGAGCGCGAAAGTTTTCGGCAACGCGGCACGCCTGATCGAGGCCGGCCTGATCGACGCGGCGCTCGTCGGCGGCGTCGACAGCCTGTGCCTGACGACGCTGTACGGCTTCAACTCGCTGGAGCTGCTGTCGACCGAGATCTGCCGGCCCTGGGATGCCGCACGCAACGGGCTGTCGATCGGCGAGGCGGCCGCCTTCGCGCTGCTCGAGCGCGACCCCTCGGCGCCGCCGCAGGGCTGGCTGCTGGGTGTCGGCGAGAGCAACGACGGCTACCACATGAGCACGCCGCACCCCGAAGGCCTGGGTGCGATCGCCGCGATGCGCGCGGCGCTGGCCGACGCCGGCCTGCAACCAGCCGACATCGACTACATCAACCTGCACGGCACCGCCACACCGAGCAACGACGCGGCCGAAGATGCCGCGGTCGCGAGCGTGTTCTGCGCCGCCACGCCCTGCAGTTCGACCAAGGGCGCGACCGGCCACACGCTGGGCGCGGCCGGCGCCGTCGAGGCCGTGATCGCGCTGCTCGCGATGCGCTTCGGTCTGCTGCCGGCCGGCCTGAACGTGCAGCAACGCGACCCCACGTTGCGCATGCACTACCTGCGCGAGAACCGGCATGCGCCCGCGAGCCGCGTGCTGTCGAATTCGTTCGGCTTCGGTGGCTCGAACGCGAGCCTGGTGCTGGGAGCCGCGAAGTGAGCGGTCTGAAGGTCTGGGTTCAGGGCATCGGGCTGCTCGGGCCGGGATTGGGCTCGTGGGCCACGTCGCTCGATGTGCTGTGCGGCACCCGCACGCTCGTGACCGCGCCCACCGCCCTGCCCGCGCCCGCCCGCTTGCCGCCGGCCGAGCGCCGGCGCGCCGGTGCGGCCGTGAAGCTCGCACTCGCGGTCGCCGACGAGGCAGTCGCGCAATCTCAGCTCGACCCCGCGTCGCTCGCCACCGTGTTCACATCGAGCAGCGGCGAAGGCACCAACTGCCACCTGCTGTGCGAGACACTCGCCACGCCCGCGCCGGTGGTGTCGCCCACACGCTTCACGAACTCGGTTCACAACGCCGCTTCGGGCTGCTGGCACATCGCGGTCGGCAGCCGGGCCGCGTCGACCAGCCTGTGCGCGTTCGACGGCAGCTTCGGCGCCGGGTTGATCGAGGCGGCGACCAGCGTCGCGCTGAGTGGCGCGCCGATGTTGCTGGTCGCGTGCGACTCGCCCTACCCCGCGCCGCTGCATGCGACGCGCCCGCTGCCCGATCATTTCGGCCTCGCACTGGTGCTGGCACCGGCCGCCGACGAACGCTCGATCGCCGCGTTGACGATCGCGACTGTCGACCCCCGGCAGGCCACGAGCGCCTGTGCAGACCCCGCGCTCGAAGCCCTGCGGCGCGGCATCCCGGCCGCGGCGGCGCTGCCCCTGCTGATCGCACTGGCGCAGCGCGGCACACGGCACGCCGTGGTGCTCGACTACCTCGACCGGATGCATCTGCAGGTCGACGTGCTGTGAGCGGGCCCATCGTCACGCTCGACCGTGCCGGGATCGCAGCGCTGATTCCGCACAGCGGCACCATGTGCCTGCTCGCACGGCTCGATACCTGGGATCTGCAGCGCATCGTCTGTGCCGCCACCAACCACCGCGATGCCGACCACCCGCTGCGCACGCGCCGGGGCCTGCTCGCGCCGGCCGCGATCGAATACGCGGCGCAGGCGATGGCGCTGCACGGAGCGCTGATCGGCCAGGCGGCCGGCACGCCTGCGACACCGGGCTACCTCGCGAGCGCGCGTGGGGTGCAGCTGCACGTGCTCAGGCTCGACGACTTGCCCGCGGCGGCGATCGACGAACTGCGCATCGAGGCGGCGCGGCAGGCCGGCGACGCGCGCCAGATCCTCTACGCCTTCAGCGTCCACCACGCCGATCTGCTGCTCGCCGAGGGGCGCGCGGCGGTCGTGCTGAACACACCGCTCACTGCATGACCGCCAACCCGAAGAAGAGAGCGCTCGTCACCGGCGCCAGCGGCGGCCTCGGCCGCGCGATCGCATTGCGGCTCGCGCGCGACGGCCTGCACGTGATCGTGCATGCCAACAGCCGGCTCGAAGCAGCCGGCTCACTCGCGACCGAGATCGCGGCTGCCGGCGGCAGTGCCGAACCAGTCGCGTTCGACGTGACCGATCGCGAAGCCACGCTTTCGGCCTGCGCGAAATTGCTCGAAGGCGGCCCGGTCCAGGTCATCGTCAACAACGCCGGCACCCACGACGACGCCGCGTTCCCGGCGCTGCGCGAGTCGCAATGGCACGGCGTGATCGCCGTCTCGGTCGACGGCTTCTTCAACGTCACGCAGCCGCTGACGATGGCGATGATCCGCACCCGCTGGGGCCGGGTGATCAACATTTCGTCGGTCGCCGCGTTGACCGGCAACCGCGGGCAGGTGAACTACGCCGCCGCGAAGGGCGCGCTGAACAGCGCGACCAAGGCGCTCTCGCTCGAACTGGCAAGCCGCGGCATCACCGTCAACGCGGTCGCGCCGGGCATCATCGAGTCGGGCATGGCCGAGGGCTCGTTCGACAAGGCGTTGATCGAACGCATCGTGCCGGCCAAGCGCACGGGCCGTGCCGAGGAAGTGGCTGCGCTCGTGGCCTTCCTCGCGTCGGAAGACGCCGGCTACATCAGCGGGCAGGTGATCTCGATCAACGGCGGGATGGCGTAGGGCCTGGCCGACATCCAGGCGCGTGTTGTCCGATGGCGCCGCCCCGTCGACGCGGCCAGACTGCAGGCTTGTCCACTCAACGAGTCCAGCATGACCGACCCACGCAACATTGCCCACGACAAGAAAGTCCAGCAGGAAAAGAAGCACCGCGGTGAAGAGATCGCGCCCGGCGCCGACGAAACGCCGCAGCCGGGCAAGAAGCCGCACCAAGAGCATCATGCGGGCGACGCCGGATCGTCCGTCAACGGCGAGGACGCGAAAAGCGACTGATTCGCGCCGGCACGGAGCGCGGGCGTATCGGCGGCGGACCTGTCGATTCGCCCGTCGCCGAGTCAGGCGGCGGCTCGACCGGGTCGTTGCCAGCCACCCACACGTTCAGGAATCGCCAGCGTCAAAGGCGCTGGAACGGCGCGCGGCGAGTCGCCTTTCGCCACAGCAGCAGCGGCGAGCGCAACAAGAATTCGAGCATCAGCCGAATGTGCATCCAGGTCAGCAAGACGTTGTCGCGGCCGTACTGGAAGTGCGAGACGCCACCCTCCTCTGCCGTCAGGTATTTCACCGGCGCAGCGAGGTTCAGCGGCTTGACGCCGCGCCATGCGAGGCGCACCACGGCTTCGGTGTCGAAGTCGAAGCGGCGCATCCAGGGTTGGCGGCGCATCACCGCGATGAGATCGTTGATCGGGTAGACGCGAAAGCCGTAGAGCGAATCGTCAATGCCGGCGCCCAGCGTCTCGAGGTTCGTCCACCAGTTCGAGACGCGCCGGCCACGCACGCGCAGCAGCGGCGCCGAAGCATCGAACACCGGCCGCCCGAGCACCATCGTTTCGGGGTGGCGGATCGAGGTCTGCATGAACAGCGCAATCAGATCGGCCGGGTGCTGACCGTCGGAGTCCATCGTCAGCGCGTGCGTGAAGCCGGCTTCGCGTGCGGCCTGCAGGCCGCGCATCACGGCAGCACCCTTGCCGCCGTTCGCGGGCAACTCGATCAGCCTGAGGCCGGGGTCGGACGCGGCCATCGCGCGAAGACCATCGGGCGTGCCGTCGCTGCTGCCATCGGTGACGACCCAGACGGGGTTCCACTGCGCGCGTGCCGCGCTCACGGTCTCGTAGACCTTGGGGCCGGTGTTGTAGCTCGGGATCAGCAGCAGGTGGGTTGAGGATGCGGCCGCGCTCATCGCCCCAATTCTTCCGCGAAATAGGCTTCGAGCCGCTTCAGCAAACCCTGATGGTCAGCCTGCGGCGCGAAGCGCGCACCGAGCCGCACGCTGAACACGACCGGGAACTGCGGCGTGCGCCAGATCGGCCAGCCCTTGCGCAGGTACGTCGATTCGGACTCGATGAACACGGTCTGGATCGGCACGTTCGCCAGGTGCGCGATCAGCGTGATGCCGGGGCGGAACGGGTTGATCGGCGCCACGATCGTGCGCGTGCCCTCGGGGAACAGCACGAGCTGGCCGCCGGCCTGCAGGTTCGCCACGCAGGAGCGGATCATGCCGCGCGGCGGATCGTTGCGGATGTAGCGCGCCAGGCGCGCACCGGCGCCGAGGAACGGGTTGCGCATCAGGCTCGCGCGCATGATGCAGATGCCGCGCGGCACACGCGCGATCACGAGCAGCGCGTCGAGCATGCTCGGGTGGTTGGCGGCGATGATCAGGCCGGCGTCGCGGCTCAGCACATCGAGCGCGGTGTAGTCGATGCGCATCAGGCCGAGCCACTGCGTGCAGGTCCAGAAGCCGCGGTACACCGACGAGATCGCCGCGCGCCCGACCACCACACCTTGCTCGCGCGTCAGGAACGGGTAGAGCGCAAGGCACACCAGATTCCATGTCAGCGACATCGCACCGAGGTGCAGCAGCAGGACGTAGAACAGAAGGCTCTGGAAGAAGCGGCGCAACAGAGTCATCGCGGGCCGAGCGCCGGGCAAGGGCCACGAAAGAGCCCCCTCGTGGCCCAGCCAAGCCGGCCCGCATCCCCCCGGGGGATCGGCCGACGTACACGTCGGACGAGCGGCTTCATTTCGTCAGTCGGAGGCCGCCACGAGCTCGGACGAGGTCGCCAGGATCCACGAGATGCCGAAGCCGAAGGTGACGGCCGAGGTGCGGCGCACCAGCGGGCTGTCGTCGAAGGCCGCGCTGCGCAGGTTGTCGTAGCGCACGAAGCCGCCCACCCACATGTTGCCGAAGCGGCGCGACGTGGCCGCCACGGCACGCCAACCGGCGTAGCCACCGTGCGCCTGGTAGGCGGGCCGGCTCGCCGTGGCGTAGGCGTTGTCGACGCCGTAGTAGTACTGGTGGAACTTGCGGTCGGCGAAGACGGGCCCGGTCAGCATGCCGAGGTTCCAGCCGCCGCCGAGTCCGCCGACGTCGAGGTTCAGGTTCGGCGAGAACGTGGTGCCGACGAAGCGCGGCGAACGCTCGATCGAGACCGCGCCACGCACCGGCAAACGCAGATCGAGTTTCCAGCGTTCCTTCGGCGAACTCGCGAGCGTGACGTTCAGGTTCGGGCCGATCTCGAACGTGCCTTTCAGATCGGGCATGCCTTCGCGCGCGGTGCCGTCGCTGCTGCGCGAGGGCGTCGAGCCGGCGACGCTCACGTCGACTTTGATTCGCTGCGAGTTGAACAGCAGCGCGCGCGCGCCGTCGCGGTCGGCCTTGAGCCAGGTGCCGCGGTAGACGACGAAGGGCAGCGGCAGCGCATAGAAGCGGCTGTGGTCGGAGCCGAGGTAGTCGGGCAGGCGCAGGCCGGCGACGCCCAGGCCGAGTTCCCAGAGCGGTCGTTTGACGCCGGGGTTCAGGCCGGCATCGACCTCGGGGCCGGGCTCGACCGGCTGATCGGCGGCCCGGGCCGTCGTGACCGATGCGGCGGCAAAAGCGGTGGCAATCGCCAGCGTGGTGAGTGCGTATCGAGGCTTCAAGCGGTTTCTCCGGTGTGCGCAAAACCGTGCGCCTCGATCTCGACGAGCAGGTCGGCACGACAGATGTCGGCCTGCAGATAGACACACTCGAACGCAGCGGTGCTGCCGGCGCCGACGTGCTGCTCGAAGACCTCGCGCACCACCGCCAGATCGGCCGGGTCGCGCACGTAGACGGTGTAGATCAGCGACTCGGCAGGGAACGCCGCACCGGCACGCTCGGCAGCGATCTGCCGCACGGTGGCGATGTTGCGCAGGCTCTCTTCGGTCTGGGCGCGAACATCGCCGATGTGCACGGTCTCGTGCCCGACGATGCTCGCGGTGCCGGAGATGAACAGCGCCTGGCGCGCGCCGCCCACATCGACCAATGCGGCGCGCGAGAAGGTCGGGCTGCGCGGGCCGTAGGCGTTCGGGTAGCGATAGGCGCTGACCTGGCGCGGATTCTCGATCGCGAGAGGCGGCGTGCGGCCGGCCAGGAAGTACACGCGCAGCGGGCCGTCTTGCGTGCCGAGCGCGCAAGCCGCGGGCGAGCCTTCGAAGGCACTGCGGCGCGCTTCGATGAAGGCCTGCTGGCGGCCTTCATTGAACTGGCGGTAGCGCTCGCTGCCGCCGCTCTCGCGATTGATGCCGGGGAAGTAGTTCCACAGTCGCAGCAGGTTCGTGCAATCGCCCGCGGCAAGCACTTCGAACAGATCGGCATAGGCGCGATGGGACGCCGCCCGGAGATTGCCGGCATCGTCATCGACCTCGGCCACGCCGTGCAGCCAGTGACCATCGCTCGTGTAGCGCACGCAACCGTGCCGGCGTTCATCGGAAAGGCTGGCCGTGAACCAGGCATCGAGCACCCCGCCCTCGGGCGAAAGCAACGCAGTGCGCAACGAAGCTTCGCCGCTACCGACCATCCGCCCGCCGAGCGCGGCCGGTGCCGCTTGCTCGCCCCCCGCGATCCGCATCCGGCGGAAGACCAGCGGATCAGGAACGGCGAGCGCGCGCGATGTGGCAACGGCGCTCACGCGGCCGTGCCCTCGACGTCGCGGATGTTCACGCGGCGGCGCTGCCAGGCGCGCACGGTGCGGCCGAGGTGGCCGATCGAGATGGCGTAGTAGATCGCCTTCATGATGCGCAGCGACCCCCAGATCGGCGTCTTGCCGAAGATGTCGCCGGCCAGCAGCGACATCAGCGCCTCCTTCACCCGCATCGGATTCTGCGGATGCATGAACAGCTCGCGCATCGTCGGATTCGTGACGCGGAAGATGAACCACGAGAACTCTCGCGGGCCGAAGCGCATGCGCCTGTCGAAGCCGGCGCGCGCCGCCGACCCGGCGCGTGGGCGATCGAGCACGGTCTCGACGACGTCGGCGCCGGCGAAGCCGCTCTCCATCGCGAGGTACACGCCCGACGAGAACACCGGATCGATGAAGGCGTACGCGTCACCGAGCATCAGGTAGCGTTCGCCGCTGCTGCGCGTGCTGGTGTACGAGTAGTTGCCGGTCGCATGCACCGCATCGTCGACGAGCACGGCGCCTTCCAGGCGCTTCGCGAGCTCGGGGCACAGCGCGATCGTGTCGCGGAAGAACTCCGGCAGCGGCTTCTTGTTGCGCGACTTCAGGTAGTACGGCCAGCAGACCGCGCCGATGCTGGTCGTGCCGTCGGCCAGCGGGATGAACCAGAACCAGCCGTGGTCGAACCACAGGATGGTGATGTTGCCTTCGAGCCTGCCTTCGAGCCGCTTGGCACCGGTGAAGTGGCCGTATAGCGCGGAACTGTTGTGGCGCGGGTTCTTTTCCTTGCACTTGAAGTGGTTCGCGAGCAGCGTGTCGCGGCCGCTCGCGTCGACGAGAAACTTCGTGCGCCAGGTCTGCTTCGCGCCGTCGCCGCTTTCCGAATCCACTTCGACGCTGACGGTGGCACCCTCATCGTCGAACGCGACCCCGCGCACCTGGTAGCCCTCGAGCGTGCGCGCGCCCTTGGTCGCGGCATTGCGGAACAGGATCTCGTCCATCTCGGAGCGGCGCACCTGCCACGCGTACGGCATCGACTTGTCCCAGGCCTCGCCGAACTCGACGAACGCGCGGTGATCGTGATCGGGCGAGACGAACTCGACGCCCCACTTCGGCATGCCGATGGCCTCGATCTGGTCGCGCACGCCGAGCTTGTCGAACAGCTGCCCGTTCGCCGGCAGCAGCGACTCGCCGATGTGAAAACGCGGGTGGTGCGCCTTCTCCATCATCACAACATCGCGACCGCGCTCGGCCAGCAAGGCGCTGATCGTGGCTCCCGCCGGGCCACCGCCGACGACGAGAACGTCGCAGTGAAAATCGTCGGTCGAAGGCGTGCTGACAGGTGTATTCATGGCCGCCGGATTGTATCGTCCGGCCCCCTGACGCCCGGCGGCTGAAGGGGCGTCGGAACAACAGCGGCTCGGCCCGGATCCGTCGTCGATCCGGCGGCTACTCGCCGAGGTAGGCGGCTCTGACCTTCGGATCGTTCAGCAATTGCTTGGCATCGCCACCCATCGTGACCTCGCCCGAATCCATCACGTAGCCGCGCGAGGCGAGTTGCAGCGCGCGGCTCGCGTTCTGCTCGACCAGCAGCACCGTCGTGCCGCGCTGGTGGATGTCGTTCACGACCTCGAAGATCTTGTCGACCATGATCGGCGAGAGGCCCATCGAGGGTTCGTCGAGCAGCAACACCTTGGGCTGCGCCATCAGCGCGCGGCCCATCGCGAGCATCTGTTGCTCGCCGCCGCTCATCGTGCCGGCGAGCTGGTTGCGGCGCTCCTTCAGCCGCGGGAAGATCGCGAAGACCTTTTCGATGTCGAGCACGATCTGCGCGTTGTCGGTGCGGATGAACGCGCCCATCTGCAGGTTCTCGGTGATCGTCATCCGCGTGAAGGTGCCGCGGCCCTCGGGCACCATCACCAGGCCCTGCTTGACGAGATCCCACGGGCCCTGGCCCTTGATCGACTTGCCGAGGTATTCGATGTCGCCGCCGACCGCCGGCTGGATGCCGGTGACGGCTTTCAGCGTCGTCGTCTTGCCGGCGCCGTTCGCACCGATCAGGCTGACGAGCTCGCCTTCGTTGACCTCGAAGGTCGCGCCCTTGACGGCCTGGATGCCGCCGTAGGCCACCTTCAGCCCGGTCACTTTCAGCATTGTTTTTGCCATGTCGTGCTCCGTGCCAGATCAGTGTTTCTTGTCGCCGGCACCGAGGTAGGCCTCGATCACCTTCTCGTTCTTCTGCACCTCTGCGGCCGTGCCTTCGGCGATCTGCTTGCCGTAGTCGAGCACGGTCAGGCGGTCGCACAAGCCCATCACCAGCTTCACGTCGTGCTCGATCAGCAGGATGGTGCGGCCGTCGCGGCGGATCTGGTCGATCAGTTCGCGCAGCACGACCTTCTCGCTGGCGTTCATGCCGGCGGCCGGTTCGTCGAGCGCGATCAGCTTGGGGTCGGTGGCGAGCGCGCGCGCGATCTCGAGGCGGCGCTGGTCGCCGTAGCTCAGCGTGCGCGCCTTGTAGGGCCCGAAGCGGCCGATGCCGACGTAGTCGAGCAACTCCTGGGCGCGCTTGGCAATCGCGGCTTCTTCGTCCTTGAAGCCCTTGGTGCGGAGCACCGCGCCGATCAGCCCGGAGCCCGTGCGCACGTGGCGGCCGACCATCACGTTCTCGAGCGCGGTCATCTCGGCGAACAGGCGGATGTTCTGGAAGGTGCGCGCGATGCCGGCCTTCGCGACCTCGTGCACGGCCGTCGGCTTGTAGGGCTTGCCGCCGAGTTCGAAGCTGCCCGAGTCGGGCGTGTACAGGCCGGTGAGCACGTTGAAGAAGGTCGTCTTGCCAGCGCCGTTCGGGCCGATCAGGCCGTAGACCTGGCCCTTCATGATCGTGATGCCGACATCCGACAGCGCCTGCAAACCGCCGAAGCGCTTGGACACGCCCGACACCTTGAGAATGGTTTCACTCATCTTGTCGTGCTCCCGTTCATTCCGCAGTCGGCTGGATGTGCGTGACCGGCGGCGGGATCTGCTCGGCCGGCGCCAGATTCATGTGCGGTTGCAGCGGCGGTGCCTCGGGCTTGGCGGCCTTGCCGTGCTCGGGCGAAGGCCACAGGCCGCGCGGGCGCGACAGCATGATGGTGATCATCGCCAGCGCGATCAGAAGCTGTCGCAGGATCGACGCATCGAGCCGCCCGCCGGTCATCTGCTGCAGCGGCGTGGCCACGTAGCGCAGCACCTCGGGCAAGGCAGACAGGAGCAGCGCGCCGACGATCACACCGGGCAGGTGGCCGATGCCTCCGAGCACGACCATCGCGACGATCATCACCGATTCCTGCAGCGAGAACGACTCGGGCGAGATGAACCCCTGGAAGCTCGCGAACATCGCACCGGACACGCCGCCGAAGGTGGCGCCCATGCCGAACGCGAGCAGCTTCAGGTTGCGGGTGTTGATGCCCATCGCCTTCGCGGCGATCTCGTCCTCGCGAATCGCCATCCAGGCGCGACCGATGCGGCTTCGCTCCAGGCGATAGCACACGAGGATGCCGATCAGCACCAGCGCGAGGAACAGGTAGTAGTAGTTCGTGACCTTCGGGAACTCCATCCCGAACAACTCCTGTGTCTTGCCGAAGTGAATGCCGAACATCGAGATGTCGTCGATTCCGGTGATGCCTTTCGGGCCGTTCGTGATGTTGACGGGTGCGTCGAGGTTGTTCATGAACACGCGCACGATCTCGCCGAAGCCGAGCGTGACGATCGCGAGGTAGTCGCCTCGCAGCTTCAGCGTCGGCGCGCCGAGGAGCACGCCGGCGCCGCCGGCCAGCAACGCACCGAGCGGGATCACCACCCACCACGGCGTGTGCAGCCCGTTCGGGAACATCGCGGCGATCGCCGGAAACGTGTCGGTCAGTTGGGACGAGGCCAGCAGCCCGAACATGTAGGCGCCGACCGCGTAGAACGCGACGTAGCCCAGATCGAGCAGGCCGGCGAAGCCCACCACGATGTTCAGGCCGAGCGCGAGCAACACGTAGAGCAGCGCGATGTCGATGATGCGGACCCAGGCGTTGCCGGCCTGCTGCGCGATCAGCGGCAGGATGAGCAGGCCGATCGCGACCGCGACGAACTTGAGGAGGTTGTTCTTCTGCATGCCGTGCTCCCGTTCAGGCTCGATCCGCCACCCGCTCGCCGAGCAGGCCTTGCGGGCGCAAGGTGAGCACGAGGATGAGCACGATGAAAGCGAAGATGTCCTGGTAGTTGCTGCCCAGCACGCCGCCGGTGATGGCGCCGATGTAGCCGCCACCCAGCGCCTCGATCAGCCCCAGCAGCACGCCGCCGACCATCGCCCCGGCGAGGTTACCGATGCCGCCAAACACCGCCGCGGTGAAGGCCTTGAGGCCCGGCAGGAAGCCCATCGTATGCTGCACCGAGCCGTAGTTGGCGGCGTACATCACGCCGGCCAATGCCGCCAGCGCGGCGCCGATGATGAAGGTGGCCGAGATGACGTGATCGGGCCGCACGCCCATCAGGCCGGCGACGCGCGGGTTCTCGGCGGTGGCGCGCATCGCGCGGCCGAGCTTGGTCTTGTTGACCAGGTACATCAGCCCGCTCAGCACGACCGCGGTGACCACGAGGATCATGATCTGCACGTTGTTGATGACCGCGCCGCCCACGTTGTAAGGCTCCATCGGCAGCAGGATCGGGTAGGACTTGTAGGTGGGCTCCCAGATGATCATCGCCAGCGTCTGCAGCAGCAGGCTCATGCCCATCGCGGTGATCAGCGGCGCAAGACGCGGCGCGTTGCGCAGGGGCCGGTAGGCGATCTTCTCGATGCTGTAGTTCAGCGCGCAGCAGACGATGATCGCGGCCACCAGCGAGATCAACAACAACAACCAACCCGGCAACCCGCTCTTGCCGAGCCAGGTGACCACGGTCCAGCTGGTGAGCGCCCCCACCATCAACACCTCGCCGTGCGCGAAGTTGATCAGGTTGATGATGCCGTAGACCATGGTGTAGCCCAGCGCCACCAGCGCGTAGACGCTGCCGAGCACGAGGCCGTTGATGATCTGCTGGATGAAGGTGTCCATCGTCTTGTCACTCCTGCGTTCCTCGCCAGTGCCGGGCCTGGCGGAGCTTGTTATCAGTGCCTCATCCAGTAGCAATAATCCGGCCACAGCGCCCTTGGCCGCTGGCTCGTCCGAGCGTTGCCGAAGCGAAGCGATGCGGATTTTAGGTTCGAGCCCAAGGTCTCCCGACCATCGCTTTCCCCATAGCGGTGCATCAAATCCGTATCGGTACCAGACCGCGCGATGTGCCCTCAGCGTGACTTGTTTGCCGCTGCGACGGCCTCGTCGTTCAGCCTGCGCAATTCGGCCAGCTTCTCGCCGATACGGATTTCCAGACCGCGGTCGACCGGTGTGTAGAACCGTGCCGGCGCCATCCCGTCGGGCCAATACGACTCGCCCGCCGCAAAACCACCGGCCTCGTCGTGCGCGTAACGATAGCCCTTGCCGTAGTCGAGGCCCTTCATCAGCGCCGTCGGCGCATTTCGCAGGCGCAGGGGCACGGGCCGCGTGCCGTCTTGTTTGATGAAGGCGCGCACCGCGTTGTAGGCCATGTAGACAGCGTTGCTTTTCGGCGCGACGGCGAGATAGACCACCGCCTCGGCCAACGCGAGCTCGCCCTCCGGCGAGCCGAGGCGCTCATAGGTTTCGGCCGCGTCGAGCGCAAGGCGCAACGCGCGCGGGTCGGCCAAGCCGATGTCTTCGCTGGCCATGCGCACGAGCCGGCGAATCGCATAGCGCGGGTCGACGCCGCCATCGAGCATGCGCACGAACCAGTACAGCGCGGCGTCGGGGTCGCTGCCCCGCACGGCCTTGTGCAGCGCCGAGATCGTGTCGTAGAACTGCTCGCCACCCTTGTCGTAGCGGCGCAGCTGTTCGCCGAGCGACTTCTCGAGCAGCGGCTCGTCGATGCCGTCGACCGCGCCGGCCATGCCGATCAGGTTCTCGTAGGAATTGAGCAGGCGGCGCGCATCGCCGTCGGCGTAGGCCACCAGCCGGTCGCGCGCCGCCTCACTCATCGGCGGCGCGTGCAACAAGGCAGCGGCGCGTGCGAGCAACTCGCGCAGATCGTCCTCGGTCAAGGTCTTCAGCACATGCACGGTCGCACGCGAAAGCAGCGCAGAGTTGACCTCGAACGACGGGTTCTCGGTGGTCGCCCCGATGAAGGTGAACAAGCCCGATTCGACGTGCGGCAGGAACGCGTCCTGTTGCGCCTTGTTGAAGCGATGCACTTCGTCGACGAACACGACCGTTCGGCGAGAACTGTTGCGCGCGATCTGCGCGCGCTCGACGGCATCGCGAATGTCCTTCACGCCACCGAGCACGGCCGAGATCGCGATGAACTGCGCGTCGAACCCCTGCGCGACCAGCAGCGCGAGCGTCGTCTTGCCAACGCCCGGCGGCCCCCACAGGATCATCGAATGCAGCCGCCCCGACTCGAATGCCGCGCGCAGCGGTTTGCCCGCGCCGAGCAGGTGCTGCTGGCCGATCACTTCATCGAGCGTCTTCGGCCGCAGGCGCTCGGCCAGCGGGGCGTGCATGTCGGTGCCGAAGGGCAAAGGCTCGGAAGTCACTGCTCGATGATGTCTGCGCCCGGCGGCGGCTTGAACTGGAAGGTGTCGGCAGGCAAGTTCACGCCGGCGACGAACTGGCTGAAGCGCAACAGCGAGCGCTGGTCGAATGCATCGACGATCTCGACCGCCGCGAGCTCCTTGCCGCGAAATCCGACTTGCAGCGACTTGAACGCGCCGTCTTTCGCCTTGGGCGTGGCGCTGACCCAATCGAGGCCGTCTTTCGCGGGCAGCGCGGCCAGGTCGAAATCCTTGTCGAGCGAGCCGCCGGCCAACAGCGCCGCCGGCGTCGCGCCCAGTGCGCTGCTGAACTTGCGCGAACTCGCCTGGTTCAGGTCGGCATCGAAGATCCAGACTTTCTGGCCATCGGCGACGATGGTCTGATCGACCGGCTTCGCGTAGACGAAGCGAAACCGGTTCGGGCGCGAGAATTCGAAGCTGCCGGTCGAGGTCTTCTTCTTTGCGCCGTCGGGCGAGGTCACGGTCTGCGTGAACTGGGCACGGCCGGTCTTCACGTCGCGGATGAAATCGCGCAAGGTATCGATCGAATCGGCGTGGACCGAGAGCGCCGCGAAACTCAACGAAAGCGCGGCAAGAACCTTGTTCATTCGGCAGGGCGGTTCGGGGCGATGATGTCCCGGTTGCCGTTGGTGGACATGCTGGATACGAGTCCGGATTTCTCCATTTGTTCCAGCAGCCGCGCCGCGCGGTTGTAGCCGATGCGCAAGTGGCGCTGCACCAGCGAGATCGAGGCACGCTTGTGCTGCAGAACGATCGCGACCGCCTGGTCGTACATCGCATCGCTTTCGCCGCCGCCCATCACGCCACCTTCGCTGGTGAGCGCATCGGGGCCGTCGTCGAGCACGCCGCCTTCGAGAATGCCTTCGACGTAGTTCGGCTCGCCCTGGCTCTTCAGGTACTCGACGACGCGGTGCACCTCCTCGTCGCTGACGAAGGCGCCGTGCACGCGCACCGGAAAGCCGGTGCCCGACGGCATGTAGAGCATGTCGCCCATGCCGAGCAGCGCCTCGGCGCCCATCTGGTCGAGGATCGTGCGCGAGTCGATCTTGCTGCTGACCTGGAACGAGAGCCGCGTCGGGATGTTGGCCTTGATCAGGCCCGTGATCACGTCGACGCTCGGCCGCTGCGTTGCGAGGATCAGGTGGATGCCGCAGGCGCGCGCCTTCTGCGCGAGCCGTGCGATCAACTCCTCGATCTTCTTGCCGATCACCATCATCAGGTCGGCGAGCTCGTCGATCACGATCACGATGTTGGGCAGGCGCTCGAGTGGTTCGGGCTGCTCGGGCGTGAGGCTGAACGGGTTCGGGAGCAGCTCGCCGCGCTCCTTCGCGTCGGCGATCTTCTTGTTGTAGCCGCCGAGGTTGCGCACCCCCATCTTGCTCATCAGCTTGTAGCGGCGCTCCATTTCACCAACGCCCCAGTTGAGCGCGTTGGCCGCCAGCTTCATGTCGGTGACAACAGGGCACAGCAGGTGCGGGATGCCTTCGTAGACGCTCATCTCGAGCATCTTCGGGTCGATCAGGATCAGGCGGACGTCGCGCGCTTCGGCCTTGTAGAGCAGGCTCAGGATCATCGCGTTGATGCCGACCGACTTGCCCGAACCGGTGGTGCCGGCGACCAGGCAGTGCGGCATCTTCGCGAGGTCGGCCACCACCGGGTTGCCGACGATGTCCTTGCCCAGGCCCATCGTGAGCTGCGATGCGGCATCGTTGTAGACCGCCGAGCCGAGGATCTCGGAGAGGCGGATCGTCTGCCGTTTCGGGTTCGGCAGTTCGAGCGCCATCGTCGTCTTGCCGGGGATCGTCTCGACCACGCGGATGCTGATCAGGCTGAGCGAGCGCGCCAGGTCCTTCGACAGGTTCATCACCTGCGAGCCCTTCACGCCGGTCGCCGGCTCGATCTCGTAGCGCGTGATCACCGGGCCGGGCGAGGCCGCGACCACGCGCACCTCGACGCCGAAATCCTTCAGCTTCTTCTCGATCAGGCGCGAGGTCATCTCGAGCGTCTCGGGCGTCACGCTCTCGGTGCGGCCAGGTGCCTCGTCGAGCAGGTCGACCTGCGGCAGTTTCGTGTCGGCAAGCTCGGTGAAGAGCGGCTTCTGGCGCTCCTTGACGACGCGCGCGCTCGGCGGCACCTCGATCACCGGTGCCTCGATCACGATCGGCAGGTGGTCTTCCTGCAAACGGTGCTCGACATCGACGATCACCTCGCGCTCGCGCAGTGCCTTCTCGCCGACGCGCACGTCCTCGGCGCGCTCGATGCGCTCGACGCGCTTCTCGCGGAGCGTTTCGACCCAGGCGCCGATGCCTTCGGCAGCGCGCAGCCAAGAGAAGCGCAGCGCGAGCGCGACGCCCGCGACCAGCGTGGCGATCCAGAGCACGCCCGAGCCGGCGAAGCCCAACAAGTGCTGGCTCAGGCTGCCGAGCGAATAGCCGACCGCACCCCCGGCGTGCCCACCTGCGACCCGGCCCTCCCACTGGTACAGCCGGGTCCATTCGAGCGACGAACTGGCCGAGAGCAGCAGCGCGAGGCCCAGCCAGAACAGCCAGACGGGCTTCGGCGCATCGACGACCGGATGTGGCGCCGCCGGATCGCTGCGCAGCACGCGCGCCAGCGCGCCGAGCCAGGCCCGCAGCGACACCGCCACCGCCCACCAGACCGAGTAGCCGAACACGAAGTAGGCGAGGTCGGAGAACCACGCGCCGACCGCGCCGGCCTTGTTCAGCGCGAGCGGTGCGGTGCCCGAGGTGGAGAACGCCGCGTCGCCGGCGTTGTGGGTGACCAGCGCGAGCACCGCGAGCAGCCACAGCACGCCGGTGATCAGCAACCCGAGTTGGGCGCGCCAACTCGCAGCGTGATGCGGCGACAGCGGGGCGGCGGGTCGGGCGCGCGAGGTCTCGCGCTTCGGGCTCGAACTTGCGCTTGCGGGCGAGAAGGTGCCGGGGGCTCCGCCATCCGAACGGAGCGAACCGAGAGGAAATGTCATGCGCGGATTGTGGCCGATCCGGGCCGACCGACGGCCCGTGCCGGGCTCAATTCGTCAGCTGTTCCTTGATGATGACCGAGCCGTTTTCCTGGGTCTGGATCATGCCGCGCTCTTCCAGATCCTTCATCACGCGGCTGACCATCTCGCGCGACGCGCCGACCACCTTGGCAAGGTCTTGCCGCGAGACCTTGTTGCGAATCGTCTTGACCTCGCCTTCCATCTCCGACATGTCGAGCAGCGTGCGCGCGACGCGGCCGTACACGTCCAGCAGCGCGAGTGATTCGATCTGGCGGTCGGCGCTGCGCAGGCGCTGCACCAGGCCGCGCATGATCGCGTACGACAGGCTCGAGTTCTCGGGCAGGCAGCGCGCGAACTCGGCGCGGCCGAGGATCAGCATGTCGGTCTGCACCTCGGCGCGCACGGTGGCCGAATGAGGCTCGTTGTCGATCAGGCTCATTTCGCCGACGTAGTCGCCGGGCTGCAGCACGGCCAGGATCACCTCGCGGCCGCGCGAATCGGCCGTGAGAACACGGGCGCGGCCGGTCAGAAGGATGAACAGCGCATTCGACTTCTTGCCGTGTTCCACGACGATCTCGCCGCGCCGGAAGCGGCGCTTGACGACGCTGTCGGCGATGCCCTGCGCCTGGTCGTTGGTCAGGAGTGAAAACAACGGCACGCGCCGGATCAGATCGAGGTTGGAAAGCATTGCCATGCGGTGTGCCTTTCGTTTTGTTGCCGACGGGAACGCCGTGCCAACGGCGCTTGCAGTACGCGCGCTTCGCCAATTCCGCACGCTGCCTACAATTTCCCTATTGTCACCATTAAAGCGGTTGGCGCCAGCCCGATCGAACCCCATGTCAGACTCGCGCGTCAATGCGCCCGGCCCGCCGGCGCCCCTCAAGCCCTGAGACCTCCATGAGCACACCCAATCAACACGCGCACGTCCTGATCCTCGGCTCGGGGCCGGCCGGCTACACCGCCGCCGTCTACGCCGCCCGCGCCAACCTGAAGCCG
>Ga0209583_10000008_pt1 | contig 68337 bp, 77 predicted proteins | sample Str014_FD_187201 | JGI IMG/M metagenome (GOLD analysis project Ga0209583, IMG submission 187201) | Freshwater sediment microbial communities in response to fracking from Pennsylvania, USA - Straight Creek_MetaG_SC_2014 (SPAdes) (version 2) | ecosystem: Environmental > Aquatic > Freshwater >... | reverse complement strand
GTGATGGATATTTTTGGCCACGATCTTTCAGCCGCTGAACGCCACAAAGTGACGGCAGCGATCACGCGGGCTGAGCAACACACGAGCGGCGAAATCATCGTTGTGGCGGCCCGGGCTAGTGATGACTACATTCATGTGCCCATTCATCTGGCAACAGCTGCGGCCTTGGCTGTGCCACTGACGGTTCCCTTGCTGGCGCGGTTTTCCGATTGGTCAGCAATTTCGATCTATTGGCTGTTCGTCGTGCAGCTTTGTGTTTTCATTGGCGTGGCTTTGATTTTGAGCTTGCCGTTTTTTCGCTACGCCATCACGCCGCGGCGCTTGATGCATAAATACGCGCACCGCAATGCGGCAGCTCAATTCTTGGCGACGAATATTTCGGCAACAAAGGCGCGGACTGGTGTTTTAATTTTTGTATCCTTGCTGGAGCGCTATGTGGAAATTATCGGAGATCAGGCAATTGCGGCCAAGCTTACACAAGCCGACTGGCAGAAGATTGTGGATCAGATGTTGCCTTTGCTCGGCGACAAGAAGACCACGGATGCTTTCGTATTGGCCGTCGATCAATGCGGTGCGTTGCTGGCCAAACATTTCCCTGATGGCAAGGATAATCGCAATGAACTGCCGGATCATTTCATTGTTTTGAACTGAAATGTTTTGCGGCCTTGATCTTCGCGGTTGATTGTGTTTTGAGAACGCCTGGGGGCAATGATGATGACACGTCGGCAATTTTTGATTTCGCTTTTGGGCGGCCTTGGGGCTGTGGCGATGGCCACACCTGCTGAGGCGCGCAGGAATTTCTTTGATTTTGTCAACTCGCACCATAAGCGCCTTCACCCGCGCATTGGCCACGTGAGTGCAAAACATGGCCTTCGTCACAGCAACGCGCATCAGCACCACGCAAAAGTGAAACACAAGCCGCGCCCGCCGGCTTATGCGGGGGCGACAATTGTGGATTATGCGTCGTTGGAAAAGCCCGGAACGATCATTATCAAGACGCATGAGCGCGCGCTCTATCAGATACTGGGCAATGGCAAGGCCAAGCGCTTTGGTGTTGCTGTGGGCAAAGAAGGTTTTCAATGGTCTGGCGTTGCGCATATCGGCATGAAGCGCGAAAATCCCACGTGGACGCCACCAGCAGAGATGATCGCCCGCACACCAGAATATAAAAAATGGGCGGCGGGGATGCCGGGCGGGTTGCCGATCAATCCACTGGGCCCGCGCGCCATGTATCTCTACAACAAGGGCGACACGGGCTTTCGCATTCACGGCACGATTCACCCCGAGTCGATCGGCTATGCGGCCTCGTCGGGCTGCATCCGTATGCTTAACCGCGAAGTGATTGAGCTTTATGCCGTGACGAAGGTGGGGACGAAGGTTATTGTGATTTAGTGACAACCGCGCACCCAGCCCATGTCAACGTGGAAATGGTCGGCGTGGTCGGCGTTGTAGTCGGGGCTGAGGGTTAGATTATAATATTTGCAAATGCCAGCTCGCATTTCGTGCAGGAAATCTGACTCTGGCCCGGTCTTGTTCCAATCAATCCGTATACTGATCAACTTTCCATTGGCGAGTTTGAAACCGGTTATATCTATGGCGTTGGCTGTGGCGTGTTCGCTCATGTGCGATGAACCGTGAATGGTGCGGCAGTTGTAAGATCCCAAGTGGGTGACTTCGGCGACGCTTTGATGAAAATAACGCCGAGCGGCGGGTTGGACGACATTGCGCTCCCACATATAAAGCCTTGCGGCGATGTTGCAGCGGGTTTGTTCTTCCTTCATGCGTGCGCCCGAAAGTTTTGAGAGGAGCACGGTGCCTTGCTTCTGGCAGGTTGCGCTTTCGGCTTCATCCGGCTGCAAAGTGCCGTCAATGCCCGCTTGGTCCAGTGCAACGCTACAGGCTTCGGGATCAAGGTCCAGAGACTTCAATTTATAGGCGGTGAACCAGCCCGGTGCCTCGTTGAGGTTTTGGGGTGGCAGTTTGATTAAACGCCATTGCACGGCAATGACCCCCAGCATGGCCAAGCAGATCAAGAAAATAAAGATTTTGACCAGTCTCTGCCTCACGCCCATCCCCCGCGATATGCCACATGCGGCAATGCTTTGCCCTGCGCTTTGAACCTGCTATTCAGCAGGCAGATTTCGCTTAAACAAGGCCAATTGATGACCCAGCGCCCGCTTTCGCCGCATTTGCAGATTTATCGCCCGATGCTTTCGATGACCATGTCGATCCTGCACCGGATCACCGGCGTGTCGCTGGCGCTGGGTATGCTTGGGCTTGTTTGGTGGCTGGATGCGGCCGCCACGTCTGATGCCTATTTCGCTCTAGTGCAGGGATTCTTTTTCCATTGGTTCGGGCGCCTGGTTTTATTCGGCATGAGTTGGGCTTTGATCCATCATATGCTTGGCGGGCTTCGCCACTTTGTGTGGGACACGGGGTATGGCTTTGCGTTGAACACAGTGGAATGGCTGGTGCGGGCCAATATCATTGGCTCGGTTGTGTTGACTTTGCTGCTGTGGGCTATTGGCTACGGGGTGCGCGGATGAGTATGCGGTCTGAACTTGGCAAAGTGCGGGGCCTTGGTGCCGCGCATGATGGCACAAACCATTTCTGGATGCAGCGGGTGACAGCGATTGCCAATCTGCCGCTGGCGTCCTACCTCGTCTATTTCATCGTTTCGCATATCGGTCATATGCGCGCCGATGTGGTGGCTTCGGTTAAAAATCCATTCTGTGCGGTGGCGTTGGTTTTGGCGATGATCTCGATCTTCTGGCATATGAAGCTGGGTTTGCAGATGGTGATTGAAGACTATGTCCATGGCACCGCGCTGAAGCTTGTAGCGCTGCTGCTCAACGCGTTCTTGGCTTATGGTCTGATGGGCCTTGGCATTTTTGCTGTTCTCAAAATGAATTTTGGTGCGTGAGAATGCAGCAACTTTACGCACTGCAACACCACAACTCGACGTCATTCCCGCGCAGGCGGGAATCCAGCTTCCTTCCTTCTCAACAGCAAGAAAGCTGGATCCCAGCTTTCGCTGGGATGACGACAGTAGGGGCGTTCAAAATATGAGAGCCGCGACATGACCACTTATCCCATTACAGATCATTCCTTTGATGTTGTCGTAGTTGGCGCCGGCGGCTCTGGCCTTCGGGCTGCTTTGGCGGCGTCGCAAGCGGGATTGAAAACAGCCTGTATCACCAAAGTTTTTCCCACGCGCTCGCATACCGTGGCAGCGCAAGGCGGGATTGCGGCTTCGCTTTCCAACATGGGCCCAGATTCTTGGCAGTGGCATATGTATGACACGGTGAAGGGGGCTGACTGGCTGGGCGACCAGGATGCCATTGAATATCTGGTGCGCAATGCGCCCACGGCGGTTTATGAACTTGAACATTTCGGTATGCCGTTTTCGCGCACGGAAGATGGCAAGATTTATCAGCGCCCCTTTGGTGGGCATATGATGAACATGGGTGAAGGCCCGCCGGTGCAGCGTACCTGTGCGGCCGCAGACCGCACGGGACACGCCATGCTCCACACGCTTTATGGCCAATCGCTGCGTTATGAGACGACGTTCTATATTGAATATTTCGCTTTGGATCTCATCATGGAAGACGGTGTGTGTCGCGGTGTGATGGCTTTGTGCATGGAAGATGGCACGATGCACCGTTTCCGCGCCCAGCAAGTGATCATTGCCACGGGTGGTTATGGCCGGGCCTATTTCTCGGCCACATCGGCGCATACCTGCACAGGCGATGGCAATGCCATGGTTTTACGCGCAGGCTTGCCCTTGCAGGATATGGAATTTGTGCAATTTCACCCGACCGGCATTTATGGCGCGGGCTGTTTGATCACTGAAGGTGCGCGTGGCGAAGGCGGCTATCTCACCAATTCGGCGGGCGAGCGGTTTATGGAACGTTATGCGCCTTCGGCCAAAGACCTCGCTTCACGCGATGTTGTCTCGCGTTCGATGACACTGGAAATTCGTGAAGGGCGTGGCGTTGGCAAAGAGAAGGATCACATCCATCTCCATCTTGAACATCTTGATCCCAAAGTGTTGCATGAACGTCTGCCGGGCATTTCCGAATCCGCCAAGGTGTTTGCGGGCGTGGATGTGACCAAAGAACCAATCCCGATCTTGCCTACGGTGCACTATAATATGGGGGGCATTCCCACGAATTATCATGGCGAGGCGTTGGCTGGTGACAAGCGCGATCCTGAAAAAGTGGTGCCGGGACTTTTCGCTGTGGGCGAGGCGGCGTGTGTTTCCGTGCATGGTGCCAATCGTCTTGGTTCCAATTCACTGATTGATCTTGTGGTGTTTGGCCGGGCGGCGGGATTGCGCTGTGCTGAACTCACCAAGGCTGGCGCTGCGCAATCCAGCTTGAAGCCGGGGGCCGGCGATGAAGCTGTGGCGCGGCTGGACAAATTTCGCCAAGCCAAGGGCAGCATGTCTACCGCGAAGCTCCGTGACAAGATGCAGCGTGCGATGCAGGAAGATGCCGCCGTGTTCCGCACTGGCGAAACGCTGGCCATCGGTTCCAAGCGTATCAATGATGTGTGGAAAGCGGCGGATGATATTTCTGTCACCGACCGTTCGCTGATCTGGAATTCTGATCTGATCGAGACACTGGAGTTTGATAATCTTGTGGTGCAAGCGGCCGTTACCGTTGACTCCGCTCTGGCCCGCAAGGAAAGCCGCGGTGCACACGCCAGAGAAGATTTCCCTAAGCGCGATGACAAGAACTGGATGAAGCACACGCTGGCTTGGACCGATGAAGCGAAGAAGAAAGTTACTCTCGGCTATCGCCCGGTGCATGATTATACGATGAGCAAGGACGTCGAATATATCAAGCCAAAGGCGCGGGTTTATTGATGGGCGTTTGCGAACATTCTGTCCTTTTGGTATATTGCAATCAAGGAGATGAGATATGTCTGAATTTCCAAGGATTACACGTAACCCAGATGTGATGGGTGGAAAGCCCTGCATTCGCGGGATGCGGATTACAGTTGGCATGATTGTGGGGCAACTGGGTGCAGGAGCTACTATTGACGAAATGTTGGATGACTTTCCGCTTTTGGAGCGCGAAGACATTTTGGAAGCTATGCGATACGCAGCTTGGATTTCATCTAGTCTTGCAATTGAAGTTTTGCCTGCGGCATGAAGTTTCTTGTTGATGTCAATCTATCCAACAAATGGCTTTCGTTCTTGAGAGGTGCGGGCCATGAATCTACATATTGGACCGATGTTGGTGGTGAAGCGGATGCTGATGAATCTCTCATGAATTGGGCCCGTGCAAACGATGCAATTGTGTTGACTTGTGATCTCGATTTTGGCGCGATGTTGGCGGCTTCCGGTGCGGAAAAGCCAAGTGTGGTCCAGTTGAGGCCCGGAAGACATCGACCTGAACTTCTAATGGGTCGTTTGCAGATCGCATTGAAGATGTATCAACGACACTTAGAGTCAGGTGTACTTTTGACAATTGATCTTGGCAATTCGCGCGTGCACAAACTTCCCCTTGTTGAAATCGAATATTGATTGGTCAAACCATGGTCGCATTCACTCTTCCGCAGAATTCCAAAATCCAGCCCGGTAAGGTTCATTCCATGCCAACGGGCACAAACATTCGTGCGTTCAAAATCTATCGCTGGAACCCGGATGACGGGAAGAACCCGCAGGTCGACACCTACCATGTGAACATGGATGAGTGCGGGCCGATGGTTTTGGATGCTTTGATCAAAATCAAGAATGAGCAAGACGCCACACTCACTTTCCGGCGCTCGTGTCGCGAGGGGATTTGCGGGTCTTGTGCGATGAATATTGATGGTGCCAATACGCTGGTCTGTCTCAAATCCTGCGATGAGGTGAAGGGCGATGTGCGGATTTATCCTTTGCCGCATATGGCTGTGGTCAAAGACTTGGTGCCGGATATGACGCGGTTTTATGCGCAGCATCGCTCCATCGAGCCTTGGCTCAAAACCACCACACCCACGCCGCAAGCCGAATGGCGACAAAGTGAGCAAGAGCGCGCGCTGCTTGATGGGCTCTATGAGTGCATTCTGTGCGCCTGCTGCTCCACATCATGCCCGAGCTATTGGTGGAATGGCGATCGCTATCTCGGCCCTGCCGTGTTGTTGCAGGCCTATCGCTGGCTGATTGACTCCCGCGATGAAGCCACGGGCGAGCGGTTGGATAATCTCGAAGACCCGTTCCGGCTTTATCGCTGCCACACGATCATGAATTGCGCCAAAGCTTGCCCCAAGGGACTGTCGCCCGCAAAAGCGATTTCTGAGATCAAGAAGATGATGGTGGAGCGGCGGGTTTAAAGCTGTGACCACGGAGCGTGAACTGGTTCTGGCTTATCGGTCTTATAGTTTGCCGCGTGCTGAAGTGATCAATGGCATGCTGAATTCCTATGGCATTCAGTCAATTTTGTTTGATCGGAATTTTAATGCCAACAACGGCCATCTTGTTGTGGCGACGGGTGGCTACCGCATCATGGTGCCATCTGAACAGCTCAACGACGCAAATCATTTGCTCGTGCCTTTTCATGATTCAGTTGATCAACCTGAATCTGAAGCGTTCCGCAGAGCACCCGTGGTCAATTCGATTTGGATTTTGCTGATGGCTTTTTTCGGCGTGTGGGCACCTGCCTGGTTGCGCAAACGGGATCGGTGATGCGCAACGCGCCCAAATTTCATACGCCCTACGACGGCTCGTCTAAGCCTTTCACGATTGGCCTCTCGCCGCTTGATCTTAAAGACTGGATTGAAGTCGATAAAAATCTCACAGCCTATCTTGATGAGAAGCTGAATCTTTACAGGAGTTTGCCAGAGAAAGTTCTGGTTTCGGATGAGGGTACCGAAGCGGCGCAGGAAGAAGTTTTCGAATTGCTGCGGGCGCATTTGCTGACGTATTTTCCTGAGATTTATGTTGCTGACGGCTCATCTCTTTCGCTCCGTCACCCCGGCCTTCGCCGGGATGACGAATTAAAAGGTAGCTTGAGAAATGCCGCCATCGCCCGTGCTGCATTGCTCGTTCAAGAAGATCTCGTGCTGATGCGCAAATCTGCCGAAGGTTGGCGGCTTGTCGCGGCCTCGCTGTGCTTTCCGTCGGCATGGAATCTTCTGGAAAAATTCCGCAAGCCTCTGCATGATATTCACCAGCCCGTTCCCAGCTTTGGTGTGAGAACACGTAATGCGTCGATGATCGAACGCATTTTTGACAATCTGCAAGTTGACCAACCTGTGTTGCGGTGGAACTGGTCGTTGCATGATGACATGAAACTCTATCACCCGCATTCCAACTCTGGCCCGGGCAGGCGTTTTGGTGGGGGTGACTTGCGCGGACAAGTGTTCATACGGCTGGAGCGCCAAACCTTGCGCAGGTTGCCCAAATCTGGCGATATTCTTTTCACCATTCGCATTCAGGTTGATCCCTTGGAGGTTTTGGAAAAACATCCCGATGGCGCAAGCTTGGCCTTGGCGATTGATGCTCAATTGGGTGAAATGTCGATAGATCAATTGGATTATAAGGGACTTACGGGCGAGCGTACGCGGCTTTCTACTCGCCTCAAGCAGATTGGAAATACCACGTTATGATTGAAAATCCTGCATTGGCAAAGCTGCGCGATGAGATTGACCAAGTGGATATTGCACTTGTTGTTCTTTTGCAGAAGCGTTTTGAAATTGTGGACCGTGTGATTGAGGTCAAGAACAAAGCAGGCATTGCCGCCATGCTGCCTGATCGCATTGAGCGCGTTGTACAGAACGTCGTGGCAAGGGCTTCAGATACGAAAGTGCCGCGCCAGGCCGTCGAAAAAATCTGGCGCATTTTGATTGCCGAAACCATTACCTATCAGGAGCGCGTTTTAGGCCAGAAATAACAGTCACCATTTGTATTGCGGCGCAACATTCGCTAAAGCTGCGTTCAATTTCAACTATACGAGGCCCGCCATGTCGCTTGATTCCTTCAAATCCCGCAAGACACTCAAAGTGGGTTCCAAGTCCTATATTTATTACAGCTTGAAAGCGGCGGAAAAGAACGGGCTGAAGGGCATCTCCAATCTGCCCTTCTCAATGAAGGTGTTGCTGGAAAATCTGCTGCGCTTTGAAGATGGCCGCAGCGTTACCAAGAAAGACATTGAAGGATTTGTCACCTGGCTGGCCAACAAAGGCAAGGGCGATACCGAAATCGGCTTCCGGCCAGCGCGGGTGTTGATGCAGGATTTCACCGGCGTTCCCGCAGTGGTGGATTTGGCGGCCATGCGCGATGGCATGAACACGCTTCACGGCAAGGCCAACAAGATCAACCCGTTGGTGCCGGTTGATCTCGTCATCGACCATTCGGTGGTGGTGGATTATTTCGGCAACAAGCAGGCGCTTTCCGCGAACGTGAAGCGCGAATATGAGCAGAACATGGAGCGCTACAAGTTCCTCAAATGGGGGCAGGGTGCCTTTGAGAATTTCCGCGTGGTTCCTCCCGGCACGGGCATCTGCCATCAGGTGAATTTGGAATATCTGGCGCAAGCCGTGTGGACCAAGCAGGAAGGCAAGCACACGATTGCTTATCCTGATACGCTGGTCGGCACAGACTCGCACACCACCATGGTCAACGGTCTTGGCGTTCTGGGTTGGGGCGTGGGCGGCATTGAGGCCGAAGCTGCAATGCTGGGCCAACCACAATCGATGTTGCTGCCGGAAGTCATCGGCTTCAAGATGACAGGCAAGCTGCGTGAAGGCGTCACCGCCACTGACCTCGTTCTGCTCGTCACGCAAATGCTGCGCAAAAAAGGTGTGGTGAACAAGTTCGTGGAATTCTTCGGCGAAGGCCTCAAGCACCTCACGCTAGCTGACCGCGCCACCATCGCCAACATGGCTCCGGAATATGGTGCCACTTGCGGCTTCTTCCCCGTTGATGGGGTGACGGTTGATTATCTCAAATTCTCAGGCCGCGCCAAAGATCGGATCGCCTTGGTTCAGAAATATTGCAAGTCGCAAGGCATGTATGGCTCCAGCAAAGCGGAGCCTATGTTCACTGACACTTTGTCGCTTGATCTCTCCACCGTTGTGCCAGCCATGGCCGGCCCGAATCGCCCTGAAAAGTTTGCGCCACTGGATACCATCAAGAGTGGCTTCCTGGCCGCACTTGAGGCACCGAAGGATAAGGCTGGTTATGCCAAGTCGGGCGACTCTGCGCGCCGCGTGAAAGTGGAAGGCAAGAATTTTGACATTGGCCATGGCGATGTGGTGATCGCTGCCATCACCTCTTGCACCAATACGTCGAACCCATCGGTGCTGATCGGCGCTGGTCTCTTGGCGAAAAAGGCAGCGGCCCTCGGCCTGCAATCCAAGCCTTGGGTGAAAACTTCGATTGCGCCAGGCTCACAAGTGGTCAGCGAATATCTCAACAAAAGCGGCCTGCAGAAAGAACTCGACAAGGTCGGCTTCTATCTTGTGGGCTATGGCTGCACCACGTGCATCGGCAATTCCGGCCCGCTGGATCCGGCGATTTCCAAGGTGATCAATGATAGCGGCATCGTGGCCTCGGCGGTGCTCTCCGGCAACCGCAACTTTGAAGGTCGCGTGTCGCCTGATGTGCAGGCGGCATATCTCGCATCGCCGCCGCTGGTGGTGGCTTATGCGCTGGCTGGTTCCACCCAGATTGATCTCACCACGCAACCGCTCGGCACCGACAAAAAAGGCAAACCAGTCTATCTGAAAGACATTTGGCCGACGAATAAAGAGATCGAAAAATTCGTGCGCAAGAACATCACGCCGAAAATGTTCAAGAGCCGTTATGCCGATGTGTTCAAGGGTGACAAGAATTGGCGCGGTGTTCCCGTGGCCAAGGGTGAAACCTATGCGTGGGATAACACCAGCACCTATGTGCAGAACCCGCCATACTTCACGGGCATCACGCCAACGCCGAAGGCTGTAACGAATGTTTCGGGTGCGCGCGTGCTCGGCCTGTTCGGCGACAAGATCACCACCGATCACATCTCACCTGCTGGCTTCATCAAGGCGGCTTCGCCAGCCGGCAAATATCTCACCGATAATGGCGTGGCCCCGATGGACTTCAACCAATATGGCACGCGCCGTGGCAACCATGAAGTGATGATGCGCGGCACCTTTGCCAACATTCGCATTCGCAATCACATGATGGGCCCGAATGGCCGTGAAGGTGGCTTCACCATTCACTATCCGAGCAAAGAAGAAATGCCGATCTATGATGCGGCCATGCAATATCAAAAGGAAGGCGTGCCGCTCGTGGTGTTCGCTGGCGTTGAATATGGCAACGGTTCATCACGTGACTGGGCCGCCAAGGGCACCAATCTGTTGGGTGTTCGTGCTGTGATCGCGCAGAATTTTGAGCGCATTCACCGTTCTAACTTGGTGGGCATGGGCGTTATTCCGCTGCAGTTCAAAGACGGTGACAGCTGGCAGAAGCTTGGCCTGAAAGGTGATGAAAAGATCACCATCAACGGCCTCGCCGAAGGCCTGAAACCCCGCGCCACGATGAAGGTGGAAGTCGAACGCGCCGATGGCAGCAAGATGAGCTTCGAGGTTCTCAGCCGCATCGATACGCTGGACGAGATCGACTATTACAAGAACGGTGGCATTTTGCAGTTCGTGTTGAGGAATATTGCGAAGGCGGTGTGAGATTAGTCACCCTTCTCCCTACGGGAGAAGGTGCCCGAAGGGCGGATGAGGGCCTTAACGCTGCCGCTGCTGTGTCAGAATGATGAGGATTCCATCCAGCGCGTCCGACATGTTGGTGAGGACATCGATATTGTTCACGCGGTGAACCGCGAAGCCTTTGCTTTGCAAAAAGACAGTTCGCCGTTCATCATATTCCACTTCAAGTGCATCGCCATGTGTCGCGCCATCGACTTCGACAACGAGACCATGGCTCATGCAGACGAAATCTGCGATGTGTGGTGGAATTGGCACTTGTCTGCGAAATTTATAACCACCCAATCTGCGGTCACGCAAATAACCCCAGAGTCTTCTCTCAGCTTCGGTTTCTTCGCGACGCAAGGTGCGGGCAAAAGCAAGTGCTTTGGGTGACTTGTCCATTGGGATAAGTTTGGACGAATCTGATCGGGCGACAAGGCCCTCATCCGCCCTTCGGGCACCTTCCCCCGTAGGGGGAAGGGCGATTGTTTTTATACTCGAACAACCTCACCCTTCTCCCTTCGGGAGTTACGCGCTTGCGAAGCAAGTCGCGCTTGGTGCCCGAAGGGCGGATGAGGGCCTTAACGCTGCCGCTCAGCGTTCAATCGTGTGTCGTTGAGATTGCCACCAACACAAATTCCAGCCTAAGCTTTGCCGATGACTACAGCCCGCGGCACCACCGATTCCAAATTCTCAAAACTTCAAGACGCTCTCGCCTCCTGCCATGCCGATGGGCTGATGCAAGGCGGCAGCGTGGCTGTCGTCCTTGATGGCAAGCCAGTTGCTGAGGTCTGGTGCGGCCATGCTGATGCTGCGGGCACAAAACCATGGGCGCAGGATACCTTGGTCAATGTCTGGTCCTGCACAAAGGGCGTTTTGGCCACGGCCATCGCCATGGCGGTGGAGCGTGGGCTGTTGCGCTATGACATGCGCTTGGCCGAGGTGTGGCCGGAATTTGCCGCCCATGGCAAGCAGGAGATCACGCTGGAACAGGTGATGACGCACCGCTCTGGCATCAATGGCATCACGGGCCAAGTGCCTGACGACATTTACCTCAACTGGCCGCGTACCGTGCAGGCGATCGAGGCCATGAAGCCGAATTACGTGCCGGGCAGCGTTTGCGTTTATCATGCGCTGAGCATCGGAACGTTGGCGGGCGAGACCTTGCGGCGCGTCACCGGCAAGATGCCGGGCACCTTCATTCGTGAAGAAATTGCCGGCCCGCTTGGCGCGGATTTCCATGTTGGTGTTTCTGCGGCTGATGACGTGCGCTGCGCCGAGATGATCGCGGGGCCAGGCTCCTATGATTGGGTCGATCTCGTGTTATCCTCGCCTTATCCGCAAGGCGTGCAAAACCCAAAGCCCGATGCCTTGGCACCTAACCACCGCGATTGGCGCGCTGCCGAGATTCCCGGCGGCAACGGCCATGGCACGGCATTGGGCCTCGCCAAAGTCTATGGTGACTTGGTGAAAGCCAGCCCCACGCTCTTGCGCAAGGCCTCCGTCACTGAGGCCACCCGCCAGCGCTTCATGGGCCGCGACGAAGGCTTTCAAGACGATACCTGCTGGGCCGCAGGCTTCCGCCTGGAAGACGTGGAATGGAAGTCCCGCGCCTCCGCCGCCGCTTTCGGCCACGGCGGCTGGGGCGGTGCTTTTGGCTTTGCAGATCCTGAAGCCCGCCTCGGCTTTGCTTTTGTCACCAATCACATGATGAGCTTTGGCGAAGACCTCGATGCGCGGCGTCAAAGGCTGATCAACGCCGTTTATGATGCGCTGTGACGTCTCACTCATTGGGCCGTGAATCCTCTCACCCTCACGTCGTCTTCGTGGACTTGCAAGACTTGTGAAGGGGAACGGAAACTTGAACCCAATGCTGGAGTATGGCGAGATATAGGGCATTCACCGTGCGCTGTAAAGGATTATTTACTTAAAATAGTAATTTATTCTAAGTCGTTGAGTCTTGAGAAAATTCTGCCGCTGATGCAGTTTCACGCCCATGAACATCACCCAATACAACAAATTCTGTGTCTCTCTGCCCAACGCCACCAATGTGGTGCAATGGGGCGGGGCGTCGGTTTGGAAAGTGGGCGGCAAAGTCTTTGCCATCGGCTGGTTCGACAATTCGTCAGACCACGGAATAACCTTCAAGTGCTCACCGATGAGTTTTGAAATGCTACAACAACTTAATGGTTGCAGGCCTGCGCCTTACTTTGCTTCGCGTGGGATGAAATGGATTCAACGCACCAAGGAAGTTGATCTCTCCGACAAGGAACTCAAAGTCTATCTGCGCGAAAGTTGCAGGCTCGTGGCTTCTGGACTTTCCAAAAAGAAGCAGCGCGCGTTGGGGCTTGAGTAAGTCCACCCAGGCTTTATGCTGTGGCCATCAAGGGAGATTCCAATGGCTTTTGTTGATGTGATGGTGGTGCCGTTCAAGGCGACGAATTTGAAGGCTTACAAAAAGCTGGTGCGCGACAGTGCCAAGGCGTGGAAGCGTTGCGGTGCGGTTGGCTATCACGAAATGGTCGAAGACGATGTGAAGCCGGGCAAGGTCACCAGCTTTCCACAATCGGTGAAGCTGAAGAATGGTGAGATGATTGGTTGCGCCTATATCACCTTCAAATCAAAGGCCCACCGCAACAGCGTGTGGAAGAAGATCATGAAAGACCCCTTCATGGCCTCTTTCGACATGAAGACCGTACCCTTTGATGCCAAACGCATGTTCTTTGGCGGTTTCAAGACCCTGGTGCAGTTCTAGGCCCAAAATCATCACCCAAGCGTGATTTGTAGTTGTTCTGTTCTTTGTCCATTTTAGGGGCATGGAAAAAATCATTTCGCGTCGTTCGGCTTTGGGGCTTGGTTTGGCGGGTCTTGCTGCGCCTTATCTTCTTCGTTCATCTGCTGAGGCGGCAACGCCCGAGGTGCTTGTGGAATTGTTCACCAGCCAAGGCTGTTCGGATTGTCCGCCTGCGGATAAATTGGCGGGCGAGTTGATGAGCCGGGCAGGGGTCCACGTCGTGTCGCTCAATGTTGATTATTGGGATTATCTCGGCTGGCATGACACTTTGGGCAAGACGCAATATTCACAGCGCCAGAATGAATATGCCAAAGTGCGGGGTGATAACCAAGTCTATACGCCACAGATGGTGATCAATGGTGCGGCTCATGCTGTTGGTTCGAGCCATAGCGCCGTTGATGCGGCCATTGCAGCGGCGCAGGCTGCGGCGCGTAACGTGCCTGTTTCAATTTCCGTGGCTGGGGGCAGCATCGATGTTCATGTGAGCGAAGCTACCGGCGAAAGTGGCACGCTGTGGCTTTATGGTGTGGCGCCTCTGGTCAATGTCGCGGTTGGCCGGGGTGAGAACGCTGGCAAAAATATTGACTATCACAATGTGGCCCGGAATTTGATTTCGGCAGGCCCTTGGGATGGCAGTGCTAAGCGTTTTAGCGTCGAGCGGGCAACTGTTCTTGCCGCTGATTGCCGCAGCTGCATTGCGGTTTTGCAACAAGGCCATGTCGGCAAAGTCCTCGGGATTTCTTCATTCACGATTTCGTGAAATCATGCGCAAGCCTTGTGAACGGCTGGGTTGAACCGCGCCGCTTGTCATCTCGTTAAGTCACCAGATCACGCTATGGTGCGGGTTCAGATCTTTCTTGGGAGTCTACAATGCGCAAACTATTTGCAGCCACGGCCTTGCTTGGCCTTCTTTCCACCACTTCATTCGCCACGATGGCGCAGGCGAAGAATATTGTTGAAATTGCCGCTGGCAATAAGAGCTTCAGCACCCTAGTTGCCGCTGTGACGGCCGCTGGTTTGGTGGATACATTGTCGGGCACAGGTCCGTTCACAGTGCTTGCGCCAACCAACGCCGCTTTTGCCAAATTGCCAGCGGGCACGGTTGAAACCCTGGTGAAGCCGGAGAACAAAGCCACCTTGACCAAAATTCTCACCTGCCATGTGATTGCGGGCGATGTGATGGCCAAGGATGTGATTGCACTGGTGAAAAAGGGCAAGGGCAAAGCATCAGTGACAACCGTTGGTGGCTGTGTGCTGAGGTTCCAGGTGGGCAAAGGCAAAGTGCATATTACCGATGAAAAAGGCCGCACAGCGCAGGTCACTGCCGCCGATATTATGGCGTCCAATGGCGTCATTCACGTTATTAACAAGGTTATACTGCCGAAGTAAACGATCACTAAAATGATACGCGGCCCGGAGCTTTCCTCACTCCGGGCCGTTTGCTTTTTTGGCAAAAACGGCTGCTTAAAAGTCGTGGGCGCCGATAGCTTTGGGGACGCTCTTGCGGCTATAATCCTTGGTGTTCGAGGGAGCCTGTAATGAAGAAAATTTATGAAAACGCTGACCAAGCTTTGGAAGGCCTGCTGCATGATGGCATGCTGATTGCTGCGGGTGGCTTTGGGCTTTGCGGCATTCCCGAATTATTGATCGCCGCCATCAGGCGGGCGGGCACGAAGAATCTCACGATTGCTTCCAATAATGCAGGTGTCGACGGTTTTGGCCTTGGTGTTTTGCTGGCCAGCCGACAGGTGAAGAAGATGATGTCTTCCTATGTGGGCGAGAACGCTGAATTCATGCGCCAGTTTTTACAGAAAGAATTGGAAGTGGAGTTTAACCCGCAAGGAACGTTGGCTGAGCGAATGCGGGCGGGCGGCGCGGGGATTCCTGGCTTTTACACGCGCACAGGTGTCGGCACCGTCATTGCCGAAGGCAAAGAACATAAGGATTTTGATGGTAAGACTTATATTCTCGAACGCGCGATCAATGCAGATCTTTCAATCGTAAAAGCTTGGAAGGCTGATCCTTCGGGCAATCTTGTGTTCCGCAAGACGGCGCGGAATTTCAATCCGCCTGCTGCGACCTGTGGCAAAGTTTGTGTGGCAGAGGTGGAAGAAATCGTTTCAATGGGATCTCTGGATGCAGACGGTATTCATCTGCCGGGGATTTATGTGCACCGCTTGATCAAGGGTAACCACGAAAAGCGCATCGAGCAACGAACGGTTCGCAAGAAGGAAACAGCATAATGGCTTGGGATCGCGATCAGATGGCGGCGCGGGCGGCGCTTGAATTGCAGGATGGTTGGTATGTCAATCTCGGCATCGGCATTCCAACACTCGTGGCCAATCACATTCCAAAAGGCATCGAAGTGACGCTGCAATCGGAGAATGGCATGTTGGGCATGGGACCTTTTCCATTTGAGGGCGAAGAGGACGCGGACCTGATCAACGCCGGCAAGCAGACCGTAACGGAGCTGCCGCAGACAGCGTTTTTTGATTCCGCGCAGAGCTTCGCGATGATCCGAGGTGGCAAGATTGCTATGGCGATTTTAGGCGCGATGGAAGTTTCAGAATCTGGCGACATTGCCAATTGGATGATTCCCGGCAAGCTCGTGAAAGGCATGGGCGGGGCGATGGATTTGGTGGCAGGTGTGGGCCGTGTCGTCGTCGTCATGGAACACACCAACAAGGCGGGCGACAGCAAGGTTCTGCCGAAGTGTGAATTGCCGCTGACTGGCAAGGGCGTGGTCAACCGCATCATTACGGATTTGGGGGTTTTGGATGTTGTTCCGGGCGGTTTGAAAATTGTGGAATGTGCACCGGGTGTTTCGGAAGCAGATTTGCGCAAGGCGACCAAAGCGAAGATTGTCAGTTGAGCTGCCCCAGAACGAGACGTAAATTTTGCGCGTGTACGTCTTCATAGGGCTCAAAATAATTCACCCAGCCCATGTCCAACGGGCCGGCGATGAGGTCCTTTAACGGTACATCGCGCAGGCGTTCTTCGGTGCGACAGCGTTTCAGCATGCGAATATATTGTTGTTGGGCTTTGATGAGGCCCTTGCCATAGCCACCCACGCCGATGATGTCGGCTGAGCCGTGGTTGGGAAAAATGAATTGCGGATTTAAGGCCCAGAGCCTTTCGAGCTCTTGCAAATGAATGTCGAAGTGCTCGGGTTCGCCCACATAAGTGATCGTGTCTTCCATCGTGTCACCGACGAGCAGTAAACCATCATCTTCGATCCAGACCAATGAGGCATCATCAGAATGGATATTGGCTTCGATGAATTTTAGGTTGCGATTGCCGAGCGTGAAATTCATTTCAGATTCGAAAATACGATTGGGCAAGATGAGCGGATTGATTGCGGGTGGTCCGTGGAAAGTTCCGTCTTGAATGCCGGATTGATGCTTTTTCAGATGCGCCAAGGTTTTAGCATTGGCGATGATTTCGCAATCGGCAAAGGCCTCAGTGCCTGCAATGTGATCCAAATGCCAATGGCTGAGCAGCACTGTGAAATCTGTGATGCCGCGCTTTGTGAGATCGGCGCGGATGAATTCTGCATGTTCAACTGATACATGCGTATCATAAATCAACGCCTTGTTTTTGCTGACTAATGCGTAACTGGCAATGCCCAGAGAAATGGCTCCATCATCGACCCAGTTGGGTTCTGGCGCAACGCGATAGCCTTCGACGCGGCCATCATAATAGGCGATGAGGCCGGGGCCGCATTCCATCACGCGCAGATTTTTCATAGCAAATCCAATTGTTGTTTCGGCTGTAGTGGTGGCGCAGGTGGCGTGGGTTTGCCGCCCCGGGCAATCGTAGTTTTATCCATCGTCCAAAAATTATCCGGCGGTGATTGCAGCATATCTTGCACTTTTTCATCGCTTGAAAGCCAGCGCGCAAAATTTTCAGGAGTGATCACAACGGGAGAACGATCGTGAATATCGGACACGGGCAAGTGTGGTGTCGTCGTCAACATCGCTGCTGTTTCCAATTCCGAACCATCAGGCGCCATCCAATGTTCCCAGATGCCACCAAAGGCAAAGAGCGCATCGTCCTTGCGGTGGATGAACCAGGCTTGCTTTTTGCCCGGCACATCGCCCTGCCATTCATAAAATCCATCCGCAGGAATGAGGCAACGGCGGCGGCGGATGGCGTTTTTGAAAGAGGCCTTTTCATAAACTGTTTCGGCTCTCGCGTTGATCAGTGGGCGGCCCGGCTGAATTTCCTTGGCCCAGCTCGGCACAAAACCCCAACGCACCAGCGTGAACTCTGGCCTTCCATCATAAGCGGCACGAACGATGCCGATCGGGCTTGCCGGTATCACATAGGGCCGTGGTGGAAACGCCACCTGTTCGATATAGTTGAACAGGTTGCGGGCTTCTTCAGCGGGTCGGCGCATAGAGTAAAGCGAACACATGGGAGACGTTTAGCGATATGGCGCGAGCAGAACCAAGACCTATTTTGGCGGCATCGGCTGTGGTGTTTCGCGGGCGTGATGTTTTGCTGGTGCAACGCGGGCGGCCACCGGGGCAGGGCCTGTGGAGCCTGCCGGGCGGCAACGTGCTGTTTGGCGAGACGCTTCAGGCGGCCGCCTTGCGCGAAGTGCGCGAAGAAACTGGGGTTGCAGCCGAGATCAAAGGTTTTGCCGGAAACTATGAAATTATCACGGGCGAGCAGCATTTTGTCATCGCCTGCTACGGAGCCGTTTGGCAGAGCGGTGAAGCGCTTGCGGCCAGTGATGCAGCGGCGGCATGTTTTGTGGATTTGGCTGATTTTGGCAATTATGAATTGGCTTTAAATACGGCCCCGGCCATCGCCGCAGCACGGGTTATTTTAGGCATTTGATTCAAAGCTTTGCTTGCGCGTTAACCTTGCCTTAAGGATTGACTTCCGCACCTCCGTTAACCTGTTAAGGTCTTTTCAAGACGCCAAACAGCGCATTTCCGGGGCCCGTATGCAGAAACTTCCGCAGCTTGACGACGATGATGATATTGAACTGCCGCTGCAAGAAGAAAAGCAGGCGGCGCTGCGCTATATTCTCGATGCGTGGGAAGAGGCGGTCTATGATGGATTGGACCCTGATTGCATAGCCACGGCGGCTATCTTTGCAGCCCTTTCTGATCTGATTGCCACCTATGGCGAAGAGCCTGTGGCGACCATGTGTGAACGCTTGCCGGAACGAATTCGTGCCGGTGAATTCACTGTGGGTCGAACAAAACAGTAGGGCCTGCGTTAGCGATCGACATCCACGACAAATCTCCCGCGAGTTTTGCCGGCGATGATCTCTGCGGCGACACGCGGCACTTCGCTGAGGCCAACTGTGGTTGTGAGGTTGTGCAGTTTCGCCATGTTTAGATCCCGCGCCAGCCTCGCCCAGGTTGCCTCACGGCGCGGCTGCGGCGTGGTCACCGAGTTGATGCCGATCAGACGTACACCGCGCAAAATGAATGGGGCGACCGATGTGGGTAGGTCCATGCCTTGGGCCAAGCCACAGGCAGCGACACTGCCTTCAGGAATGATTTGCGACAGAACATTGGCCAGTGTCACAGAACCGACGCTATCAACGGCTGCGGCCCAGCGCGGCTTGGCCAAGGGCTTGACGGGTGTGTTGAGTTCGGCGGCATCGACAATTATATTTGCGCCAAGGCTTTTCAAGAAATCAGTTTCTTCCAAGCGGCGCGTGGATGCGGCCACTTTGTAGCCAAGTTTTGCCAGCAGCGTGATGGCAACGGTGCCCACACCGCCTGCGGCACCTGTGACCAGCACTTCACCTTGATCTGGCCTCACTCCCTGTTCTTCAAGCGCCATGACGCAGAGCATGGATGTATAACCCGCTACACCCACCGCCATAGCTTCTTCTGGTTTCCAGCCTTTGGGCAAAGGCACAAGCCAATCGCCCTTCACGCGGGCCATCTGGGCAAAGCCGCCACTGTGGCTTTCGCCCACGCCCCAGCCGCCCAAGATCACATCATCGCCGGCTTTCCAGCGCGGATGCGTTGAAGTGATTACTTTGCCAGCGAAATCAATGCCCGGGATCAAAGGGAACTGGCGGATGATCGGCGATTTTCCGGTGACCGCAAGACCATCTTTGTAGTTCACCGAGGAATGCGATATGCGGATCGTCACATCACCGGGCATGAGCTGGTCCTCTGTCCACTCGGTGAATTCAGCCTTTTGGCCGGATTCAGTTTTTGAGACAACGAGGGCTTTGAACTTTTCCATTTTAAAATCTCACTGGTTCGCCAAAGGCTTTGGCAGCAATTTCACCTTGCCACATGGCGCGGTGGCCGCGCACAAATGTGCCGACAGGCCAGCCCTTCACTTTTACACCGTCATAAGGTGTCCAGCCACAACGGCTTTGAATCCACTGGTTGGTGATGGTTTCCTGACGCTTCATATCAACTATCGTGAAATCTGCATCATAGCCCTCAGCAATGCAGCCCTTGTTTTTGATGTTGAAGATGCGCTGGGGGCCGTGCGATGTGAGATCAACAAATCGCTCCAGCGAGAGGCGGCCTTCGTTCACGTGATTGAGCATGATCGGCACCAGAGTTTGAACACCTGTCATGCCGGATGGTGATTGCGGATAGGGTTTGGCTTTTTCTTCCAGCGTGTGTGGCGCGTGGTCGGACCCCAACACATCGACAAGGCCCGACGCGATCGCTTGCCATAGTGCGGCACGGTGGCGGGCTTCACGCACTGGCGGGTTCATCTGTAACTTGGTGCCGAGGCGGGCGTAGTCATCCGCAGAAAGTGTGAGGTGGTGTGGCGTGCACTCGACCGTCACCAGATCACGCGCGGCGGCGAGGAGAGGAAGTTCCTCTGCCGTTGAGATATGCAGAATGTGGATGGGCTTTTGATATTTGCGGGCGATGCGGATCAGGCGTTCTGTAGACAGGCGTGCGGCCTCTTCATCGCGCCAGATGGGATGTGAGGATGGATCGCCCGCACGTTGAAATGACAGGCGGGCGCGCAAGCGTGCCTCGTCTTCGCTGTGAAACGCAGCGCGGCGGGTGAGTTTTGAGATGATGGCTTCGAGGCCTGTATCATCCTCCACCAAGAGATCACCTGTCGATGACCCGGCGAAGACTTTGATACCAGCTGATCCCTGCAAGGTTTCGAGATGTGGCACGCTGGCAAAATTCTCGTGAGTGCCGCCTATATAAAAAGCAAAGTCGCAAAACATGCGGTGATGGGCGCGGGAGACTTTGTCCGCCAAGGCTTCGGGCGAAGTTGTTGTTGGTTTGGTATTGGGCATTTCGAAAACGGCTGTCACGCCACCAGCCACGGCTGCACGACTTCCGGTTTCCAAATCTTCCTTATGTGTGGCGCCGGGTTCACGGAAATGCACCTGGCTGTCAATGACGCCGGGAAGGATGTGAAGGTTGCGGCAATCAAGCGTCTCTGCCGCGACCAGACCAGAGACATTGCCGATGGCGATGGTCTTTCCTGCTGTGACGGCAAGGTCGCCCACGCCTGTTCCATTCTGATTGACCAGCGTTGCGCCTTTGAGGATGAGATCAACTGTTTGGGCCAAAGGCGCGTCGTCCTTGCTTCGGGGTTTGGCATTTCGTAAATGGTTAGCTACGCCATGGCAACCACAATGACATTCTCCCCACAAGCTTTACCCGACCGCGCCGTTATAGCGCTGGTTGGCGATGCCATTTTTCCCTTTTTGCACAATATCTTGACATGCAATGTTGAGAACTTGGCTGAAGCTGGTTTGGCCTATGGCGCGTTGCTTTCGCCGCAGGGAAAAATTCTTCACGATGTGTTTGTGCACCGCGTGGGCAAAGATGCGATGATTGATTGCGCGTTAGCGGGCCGTGATGACTTGGTGCAGAAATTGAAGCTTTATCGATTGCGGGCGAAATTTGAAATTGTTGTTCGTGATGATCTTGGTGTCGGTGTGGGTGGGGCAGGTGCTGTCGATCCGCGAAATGCCGGCTTGGGAACGCGAGGCATTGTCGTATCCGGCGCGTTAGAACCGGGCGCCGGCTATGATGATGCGCGCTATGTTCTGGGCATTGCGGATTCATCTGAGATCGGCAGTGGAAAGCTGTTTCCGCATGAGGCGAATTTTGATCAGTTTGGCGCTGTCGATTTCAACAAGGGCTGTTACATCGGGCAGGAAGTTGTCTCGCGTATGCAACACCGGGCCACGGCACGGAGCCGGATCATGCCTGTCACTTTCACAAATGATCAGCCTACGGATGAAATTCGCAACGGTGACACACTGCTGGGTGAAGTTCTGGGCCGGCGCGGTAGGGCAGCTTTGGCGCTGATGCGGCTGGACCGACTTGGCGAGACAGGCGCGCCGGAGGGTATGACAATCTCGCAACCCGTTTGGATGAAGAGATGACGGCGGTTCACCATCAAGATGGCATCTGTCGCTGTGGCTGGTGTGGGACAGACGCGCTTTATGTAAACTATCACGACACGGATTGGGGTGTGCCGGAATATGATTCACGCTCCTTGTTTGAAAAGCTCATCCTTGATGGCTTTCAGGCGGGCCTGTCGTGGATCACCATCCTGCGCAAGCGCGAGAACTTTCGCGCGGCTTTTGATGGCTTCAAGCCTGAGGTGATTGTGGGCTATGGCCCCGCCAAGATCGAAGCCCTGATGCAGGATGCTGGAATTGTGCGCAACAGGTTGAAGATTGAGGGCACCGTCAAAGGCGCTGAAGCCTATCTCAAGATGGATGATTTCTCAGCTTATCTTTGGGATCATGTGGGCGGTAAACCGATAGATGCCCAGCATCAGAGTGGAAAAACTGTACCTGTCAAAACCTTGGTCAGCGAGAAGATTTCAAAAGACCTTGCAAAGCGCGGATTTAAATTCGTGGGCCCCACCATTGTCTATGCTTTCATGCAGGCCTGTGGGCTTTACAATGACCATATGATTGCCTGTCACCGCTATACGGCGGTGAAGAAACTGGTGCGCTGAATGGCGCGGGCGTGGCAGCGGATGCTTTCGGGGCGCAGGCTTGATCTGCTCGACCCTTCGCCTTTGGATATTGAGATTGAAGATATTGCCCATGGACTTTCGCGTGTGGCGCGGTGGAACGGGCAGACGATGGGCGAGCAAGCCTTTAGCGTGGCCCAGCATTGTCTTCTGGTTGAAAGCATTTTTGCTCATACGCAGCAGGCCGCAAACACGTCGCAGCGCCGCGCCGCACTTTTGCATGACGCAGCGGAATATGTGATTGGTGATATGATTTCGCCTTTCAAGGCGGCCCTTGGTGTGGATTATAAGGCATTTGAATTGCGTTTGATGGCGGCCATTCACATTCGTTTCGGTTTGGCGGCCCACACGCATGAAACCCTTGAGGCGGAACTTAAGCAGGCGGACCGCGCTGCGGCCTATCTGGAAGCCACGCAACTTGCCGGGTTTTCACTTGCCGAGGCTGAGACTTTTTTTGGGAGGCCCAAGGGTTTGAATGGCGCTGGATTTCAGCAGTTTCTGGATTTGAAGCCACTCTCAGCAGTGGCGGCGAAGGCGGCCTATCTTAAACGGTTTGAGGCATTGGCATGATCATCGTCAGCGGACTTTCGCGCGCGCAGGAACAAATCGATTTGCACAAGGCTCAATCTGTCATTGGCATTTTGGGGCCTGAGACGGCGCACCCCACTTATCGTGGCATAGATGGCCAAAACCATCTTCGCCTCAGCTTCAATGACATCAACGTTGAAACCGTGGGCATGACGGCGGCAACGGTGGGCGACGCGCAGCGGCTGGTGGATTTTATCGGGCGCTGGGACCGCAATGCCCCAATGCTCATTCACTGCTGGGCGGGGATCAGTCGATCGACTGCCACGGCTTTTGCCGCGCTGTGTTTGATCAAGCCTGATGAGGATGAAATGGCTTTGGCGCAACTGCTGCGCAGTGCCTCACCTTCGGCCACGCCCAATCGGTTGATCACCCATAAGATTGATCAGATTTTGGGACGCAAAGGGCGTATGATCAAAGCGGTTGAAAGCATCGGGCGCGGGGCTGATGCGTTTGAAGGAGCACCGTTTCAGTTAGATGTTTAGCCCGCTTTGCGCGGCGCATAGAAAATGTGATGGCCGATGCGGATCAACCTTCGCATGGTGTGTGACCAACGCGGTGTTACATAATCTGCATGGTAATTAATGGCGGTTCCGAGCATGGCAATGGCTGGATCATTGTTGATGGCGCGTTCGGCAATTTCCTTGGCGTGGGCCCAGGCGGTGGGTGATTTTACATCATCGGGCAGACCATCACAGGCGAAAGAGAATTGGCAAGAATTGCGGTTGTTGGATCCTTGATAAACCACGCCGCAAATGGTCTTGGGGAAATCGGGGTTTTTTACGCGGTTCAAAATCACCTTGGCGACGGCAAGCTGGCCGATGTCTGACTCTGAACGCGATTCAAAATAAACGGCACGGGCCAAACAATTTTCTTCGGCGAGGCGCACGCGGCGTTGCAGGACGATTTGTTGTTTCTGAACGGCGCTGACCAAAACTTTTGACGCAATGGTGGGCAAAGCGGGATTGGAGACGATCCGCTTTACCGCAACAGGCGGCGTATCTTCTTCTTGCAGATTGACCGCAGCCGGTGTGATCTTGATGGTCTTTTGTTGAGCGGCCATTTGGACAATATTGGCAGGTTTCGCCTTGGGCAATGGCGGCGGCACGGCGGCCACAACTTCGGGCGCGTTGGAAAGATCGCCCTTGCCATCCGCAATCACCGTTTGGCGGCGCAAAGTGTCGAGGTTGATGGAGGTGAACGTCTGGCCTTCTGGCAGCAAAGACCCTTTGGTGGTCAGCGTGCTGGTTGGGGCGACAAACAAAGACGTATCGGCCATGCTGGCCAGTTCTTCGCCATCGACATTGTGAGCTGAGGCGTTGCGTCCAATAAGGTTTCCGGCAAAGGCAAAAGCGACCACCAACATCAGGCCGGCCACGATCATCGGAAGATTGTCGATCAGGCGATTACGCTTTTGCAACGGCATTTCAAATGACGCGTCGTCGACATAGAGCGCCTGTCTGGATTTACGCTGACTGTGATACAATGCTCTCAGGTCCTGCTTTTAAGAGGGCTATTGGGCCCGGGATGCAATATACAGGTTTCGCGTTTAGCATAGGTTAACCATGCAAACAACTAAATCCAGCCCCAAATCCGCCATCGAAAAGCACAGATTAAAAACCTGGTTAATACGTTGAAGTTGTTATGATTTATTTGAAAATTTAAGGAATGCCTGGGCGGCGGCCAACCTGGCAATGGGGACACGAAAGGGCGAACAGGAGATGTAATCCAGCCCGGCCTGCTCGAAAAAGGCAATTGAGTCCGGGTCACCGCCATGTTCACCGCAGATGCCGAGTTGGATGTCGGGGCGGCCTTGGCGGCCACGTTCAACCGCCATGGTGATGAGTTCGCCCACGCCATCCACGTCCAAGGAAACGAAAGGATCGCGCGGGAAAATCTGGCGATTGGTATATTCGCCAATGAAGCGGGCACTATCATCGCGGCTGATGCCATAGGTGGTTTGGGTCAAATCATTGGTGCCGAAAGAGAAGAATTCGGCCACTTCGGCAATGTCGGCGGCTTTCAAGGCGGCGCGGGGCAGCTCAATCATGGTGCCCACCATATATTCAATTTTCTGCCCGGTTTCACGGGCCACGTCCTTGGCCACCGCATCGATGCGGGCGCGGACGGCGGAGAGTTCAGCACGCGCGGCAACCAGCGGCACCATGATTTCGGCAATGGGTGCCTTGCCGGATTGGGCCTGCACAAGGGCAGCCGCTTCAAAAATGGCGCGGGCCTGCATGTCGGTGATTTCGGGATAAGACAAAAGCAGGCGTACACCACGGTGGCCTAGCATGGGGTTTTGCTCGCGCAGTTCGGCCAAGCGCTTTTTAAAGTTTGATGGGTTGGCCCCAAGATTTTTGGCCAAGGCCTCGATCTCATCATTCTGTGACGGCAGAAATTCATGCAAGGGTGGATCGAGGAGGCGGATGGTGACAGGCCTTGCCGCCATGATCGAGAAGAGGCCCACAAAATCTTCCCTGAGCATGGGCAGAATTTTGGCCAGTGCGGCGCGACGTTCTTTTTCGCTGTCGGCCAAGATCATTTCGCGCATCGCGATGATCCGGTCACCTTCAAAGAACATATGTTCGGTGCGCGACAGGCCGATGCCTTCGGCACCGAAATCGCGCGCCAGTTTGGCATCGTGCAGTGTTTCAGCATTGGCGCGCACTTTCATGCGGCGGGATTTATCGGCCCAGCCCAGCACAGTGGCAAAATCGCCCGAGAGGGATGGCTTGATCACCGCCACCTGGCCCTTGAGAACTTGGCCGGAGCTGCCGTCGATGGTGATTATATCGCCTTTGTGAAGCGTCATGCCCGGCGCTTTCAACACGCCTTCGGCGGTATCAATCTTCAAACTTGATGCGCCGGAAACACATGGTTTGCCCATGCCGCGTGCGATCACGGCGGCGTGGCTGGTCATGCCGCCGCGGGTGGTGAGCACGCCGTCTGCAAGGTGCAGCCCCTTGATATCTTCGGGCGCTGTTTCAGTGCGCACCAAAATCACATGATGGCCCTGGCCAGCCAATGTGCGGGCTTCGTCGGCATCGAAGATGATCATGCCGCTGGCGGCACCGGGCGAAGCGCCCAGACCTTGGGCCACAACTTCACGCTTGGCCGCTGGGTCAAGTGTTGAGTGGAGTAATTGATCGAGCTGCAGAGGATCAATCCGTAGCAAAGCCTGTTCTTCGGTGATGCGCTTTTGGGCGACCAAGTCGGTCAGGATTTTGAGATTGGCGGCCGTGGTGCGCCGCGCCGGGCGGAGATCAAGAAGCCACAGGCTGCCTTGAGCAATGGTGAAATCAACTTCCACCGCATCGCGGCGTTCGTGTTCCAGCTTGTTCAGCGCTGTCACCAGAGTTGCGTGAGCATCAGGCAGGGTCGCTTCCAGTGATACGCCCGCGCCGCTGAGCAAGGTGCTTTGGCGCAGGCGCGCATCGAGATCGGGGCCTTGGGCATCCTCAAGATATTCGCCGTGCAACGCACTCTCTCCCGTTTGCGGATGACGCGAGGCGGCGTGGCCTGTGCCGGAGCCTTCATTCTGATTGCCGAAGACCATGGCTTGCACAATGATGGCAAAGCCCGTGTCATCTTTCAGCCCGTGTAATTTACGCTGGGCCTTGGCGCGCGGGCCTTGCCAGGCGCGAACCAGCCCGGCAATCGCATTCCACAATTGCTCATGGACAGATTGTGGGAAAATGCGGTCATTGCTGGATTGGATCTGGGCCTTGAAGCGTTGGGTCAATTCTGGCCCATCGGAACTTTTGATCTCACGCGATGAAACATAGCCGCGCTCTTCGATGAAGAGGCTGAGCAGATCTTCAAATGCGGCGGGGTCATCGCCCATCACCACATGGGCATAGTTCTGGATGAAGCGGCGATAACATTCATGGGCAAAAGCGAGATCGCCTGCCGATGCGCCGAGGCCTTCAACGGTCTCGTCATTGAGGCCGAGGTTGAGCAGGGCCTCTAATGTGCCGGGCAGTGCTGCGGGCAGGGACGGGCGCACGGCCAGCAGCAAGAGATTTTTCCTGTCACCCAAAGCGCAACCCGTTTCGCGTTCGATGGTGGCGAGACCTTTGGTGATTTCGGTTTTGAGGTTGGCGATTTCGGCAGCTTCGCCCGCAGCAATGGCGCAGTAGGCTTTGGTGCTCAGCACAAAACCCGGTGGCACGGCTAAATGCAGGTCGGCCATCGCGCAAAGGGCAGCGCCGCGCTCGCCCAAGTCGAGGGCAGACAAGTCTGTGCTCTTGGCGCTTGACGCGCCAAATGTCGCTATAAGGCTATTGCTCATATTGCTCATCGCCGCACGATCAAGGATTGTGATGGCAAGGTCAAGGTTGTCCCACTGCCATGCTTAGCGTTGCTTGTTGAAAACTTGATTTTGCCAGTGCTCAAATATGCATGCTAAAGGAGGGCAATCACTTTGGAGGCAGTCTTGGCAGTTCAAAAGCGATCGTCATATGTCAAAGGCCTGCTCATCCTGGCAGTGATTGGGTTGATCGGAGTGTATGGATTTTTTGCACTCACTGACCCATGGATTTTCACAGTGGGCCGGTTGCGGCCTTATCCCTTGTGGGAAGGCAAGGCCGAAGCCAAAGGGCCGGGCGGGGACTATGCAATCTATATCGGCTTTTATCCATCCACTGGGCCACAGGTTCATGCCGCCACTTGGGTGGACGGTTTTGGCTTTGTCTGCGCACCGGGCGGCCAGAGCTATTATGCGCATGTGGGTGGCAGCACGGATTCTGTGGTGTGGAAGAACATGAATAATCTCCCGTTCCACATCTACACGCGCGGGCCGACCAGCTTGGCTCATATGTTGGCACGGGCGGGCCTTCCGCCAGAGTTGGAATTTCGTGGGCGCTGGCAAGGTGACCAATTGGAAATGGCGGATGACGGCACCATCACTGCGGCTTTTCTTTCGGATGGTTCACTCAACCCAAATGCTCCCATCCGCAAGCCCGACGCGGAACAGAAACTTGTATTCCACGAGGGCTTGTGGGGCCTTTGGAATCCTTGTCCCTGAAAATCGCTGGGCCTAAAACCGCAGCGCTCGCACCTGAACCACGTTTGGCACTTTCTGTATTTCGTCCATCACGGCCTGTGGGACGACGCCATCGGTTTCGATGATGCTGATGGCATCGCCGCCTTCAGCGATGCGGCCCAGATGGAATGTGCCCATGTTGACATTGGCATTGCCGAGCAAGGTGCCGACGCGGCCGACAAAGCCCGGCTTATCTGTGTTGGTGATGTAGAGCATATGCGGGCCGAAGTTGCATTCAAGCTCAATGCCCTTGATCTGGATGATGCGCGGCTTGCCATCGCCAAACACGGTGCCTGCGACGGCGCGTTCGTATTTCTCGGTTTTCACGGTGATGCGAATATAAGTTTCATAAGCGCCACGCCGGGTTTGTTTGACCTCATCGACCTTGATGCCGCGTTCTCTGGCGATCACCGGGGCAGAGACCATGTTGATGCTGCCGAGTTGTTCTTTTAGAATGCCAGCAACAGCGGCAGAGGTCAGCGCCTTGGTGTTCAGTTCGCCCACATCGCCTGCATATTCGATGATGATGCCTGTGAGGTTGTCTTCGGTCAGTTGGCCAGCAAATGATCCCAGCTTTTCGGCCAGTGCCACGAAGGGCTTTAAGCGCGGCGCTTCTTCGGCGCTGATTGATGGCATGTTGAGCGCGTTGGTCACAGCGCCCTTGACCAAGTAATCGGCCATTTGCTCGGCCACCTGCAAAGCCACGTTTTCTTGTGCTTCGTCGGTTGATGCACCCAGATGCGGCGTGCAGACCACGTTTTCGAGGGCGAATAATTTGTGCGTGGTTGCGGGTTCGACCTCGAACACGTCCAGCGCTGCGCCTGCTACTTTCTTCGAGATCAATGCATCATATAAAGCATCTTCATTGACCAAGCCACCGCGTGCGCAGTTGATAATGCGTACACCTTTTTTGCAGCGGGCCAGGGCTGCTGCGCCAATGATGTTGCGGGTCTTGTCGGTGAGGGGCGTATGGAGCGTGATAAAATCTGATCGATCCATGATGTCCAGCAGTTCAACTTTTTCCACGCCCAGTGCCATGGCACGTTCTGGCGAGAGGAAGGGATCATAGGCGATCACTTTCATCTTCAAGCCAAGCGCACGGTCTGCCACGATGGAGCCGATATTGCCACAGCCGATGATGCCGAGGGTTTTGCTGTAAAGTTCAACACCCATGAAGCGGTTCTTCTCCCACTTGCCTGCACGCGTTGATGCGTTGGCCTCTGGGATTTGGCGGGCCAAAGCCATCATCATGGAAAGGGCGTGTTCAGCTGTGGTGATGGCATTGCCGAAGGGCGTGTTCATCACCACGATGCCCTTGGATGTGGCGGCAGGAATATCGACGTTATCAACGCCGATCCCTGCGCGGCCCACCACTTTGAGGCGGGTGGCGGCTTCGAGAATTTTCGGGGTCACTTTGGTGGCAGAACGAATAGCCAAGCCATCATAATTTGGAATGGCGGCAAGCAGCGCATCCTTGTCTTTGCCAAGCTCTGGCAAGTAATCCACTTCAACACCGCGGTCTTTGAAAATCTGAACGGCGGCAGCGGAGAGTTTGTCTGAAATGAGAACGCGGGGGGCCATGTGTAAGCTCCTATGTGAGTGAGAAAAAGGGAAAATGAATTAAGCAGCGGTGGCTTGTGCATAGGCCCAGTCGAGCCAGTGCGTCAGCGCTTCAACGTCTTTGGTTTCAACCGTGGCGCCACACCAGATGCGCAGGCCCGGAGGGGCATCGCGGTACGCGCCGATGTCATAGGCCACTTTTTCGGCGGCCAAGAGCTTCACTATTTTTGCTGGCACTTCGGCGTTGCCATCAAGCGTGAGACAGACTGAGGTGTTGGAGCGTGTGGCCGGAACCTTGGCCAAGTGATGCGCAAATTTGGATTTGGAAATCCATGCGTCAATCATAGCTGCATTGGCATCGGCACGGGAACGAAGGCCTGCAAGGCCGCCGATGGATTTGGCCCATTCGAGTGCCAACACATAATCTTCGACGCAGAGCATCGACGGCGTGTTGATGGTTTCACCTTCGAAGATGCCTTCGATCAATTTGCCGCCCGAAGTGAGGCGGAAAATTTTCGGCATGGGCCAAGCGGGGGTGTAGGATTCCAAGCGAGCCACAGCGCGAGGGCTGAGGATCAAAACACCGTGCCCACCTTCACCGCCGAGAACTTTCTGCCAAGAGAAAGTGACGACATCGAGCTTGGTGAAATCCATATCCTGCGCGAAGGCGGAAGATGTGGCATCGCAAATGGTGAGGCCTTGGCGGTTTGCTGGAATGAAATCAGCGTTTGGTACGCGCACGCCAGAGGTTGTGCCGTTCCAAGTGAAGACCACGTCATGGTCAAAATTAATCTGCTTGAGATCGGGCAAGTCGCCATAGTCTGCGGTGATCTTGCGGGCACCAGAAATTTTCAGTTGTTTCAGAACATCTGAAACCCAACCATCGCCGAAGCTTTCCCACGATACCATATCGACTGGGCGTGGGCCGAGCAGGGACCAAAGGGCCATTTCAACCGCACCTGTGTCTGATGCAGGCACGATGCCGATTTTGTAGTCAGCTGGAACGCCAAGCACTTCGCGCGTCAAGTCTATGGCTTTCTTCAGCCGCGCTTTGCCTGGCGAAGAGCGATGGGAGCGGCCCACCACAGCATGTTCAAGTTTTTGAGGGGTCCAGCCGGGGAACTTCGCACAGGGGCCGGAAGAAAAATTAGCACAAGCCGGGCGCAATGCCGGTTTCGAATCTGTCATTTTGATCTCCATCCTTACAGATGGGTAGAGCCACGTTGGGGTGGCCTAGCCCGAGGACGCAATTGACAGAAATGTTGTCGGTTCGCAACTCAAATCTGGTTAAGACTGCAAATGTGCTTTCAAAAATCCTAACAATCTTCCCCAAGCCAGTTCCGCTGCTGCACGATCATGGTGAGCGCGTTGTTCGTTCATGAAGGCGTGCGCTGCGTCGTAGCGGAAGACTTCGGCTTTGAGGCCCGAGGTTTTGAAATCCTTTTCCATCTGGTCCACTTGCGCGGGCGAAGGATAGTCATCCGTGTTGGAGAAATGGCATTGCAGCGGCACACGCACCTTGGAAGCGCTGAAGAGAGAAGCAGGTGGCATTCCATAAAACGGCGCAGCACATGAAAGCTCTGGCACGTCTTGGGCTGAAAGCAGTGTCACTGCGCCACCCATGCAGAAACCCGTCATACCAACTTTTGGCGAAGACTTTTTGAGATAGAGCACAGCGCCGCGCACCACATTGTCGGCCACATCCTTGAAGTTGAGCGAACTCAGTTCGGCGCTGGCGGCGGCGGAGTCGTGATAGGGCACGACGCGGCCCGAGTAGAGATCAGGGGCCAGTGCATCATAGCCGGCGAGGGCGAGACGGTCGCAGATGCCTTTGATATTCTCCTGAAGTCCCCACCATTCCTGAATCACAATCACGCCCGGGGCATGGTCGCGCCCGGCTTTGGCGAGGTAACCTTCCGTTGGTTTGCCATCGGTACGTGGAAATGAAATGCGTGTGCCCATTGGGGTTCTCCTCTTCAGCATAAACTAAAACGCGCCCTTGCACTTGGCAAGGACGCGTTTTGGAGGATCGCTCCTGATTGCCGATCAGAACTTAAAGCGCAAACCAATTGTTGCCTGATGTTCGGGAACTGAATTGCCGGAGGCCAGAATGTCGTGGAAGTGATAGCCCACATCCAACGCCAAATTGCTGGTCATGTCGTAAGCCACACCGGCGGCCAATCCAATGGCCAAGCCTTGGTTGTTGGCTTGCGTGCCGTTGTTATCCCATTCCCAGCCATAGCCAACGCCCGCGCCGAGGTAAGGCGTGATTGGGGATTCATTATTCCAATCATAATAAACATTGCCCAGCACGGTGCTGGTGCTGATTGATGCGCCGGGGGCCACGCTAAAAGTGCCCGAGCGATCATAGGTCAAGTCCGTGCGGAAATTCTTGTCAAATTGATAGCCGATGCCGGCACCGCCGGTGAAGCCCCAGTTGTTGGTGGCGCTGCTCCAACTCAAATAGGAAGCGCCTACATCACCGCGCAGATAGATGCCGCTGGTGTTGGGTGCGTCTTGTGGAATGGCAGGGGCCATGTCTGTGGCCTTGGCGGAAACCGCCATTGGAATGGCCACAACGCCGGCCAGAAGAATACTCTTGAAAACGTTCATCACACACCTCGATTAAATTGCAGTCCCTATTTCTTGATCATGGCAGCGTCTTGTGTTTCAAGGCTGGCGGGAAGATGGCTGGAATATGGCGGTTGGCAAGCGTTGCATATTTGCATCAGTTGGTGATGCAAAATGGGACAGTTGATCACGCCGCTGCCTTTGAAATCACACCGCAGAGTTCGCTCACAATCTTGCGTACCATGGATTCATCCTGGCCTTCGGCCATCACGCGGATCACAGGCTCAGTGCCTGACGGGCGAATGACGAGGCGGCCAGAATTGCCGAGTTGCGATTCTGCATCCTTGATGGCGGAGATTACCTTCACATCATCCAGCGGCTTGCCGCCTTTGAATTTTACATTCTGCAAAATCTGCGGGAGCGGCGTGAACAAGTTGCAGACTTCACTCACTGGCTTTTTCTGGCGCACGACTTCGGCCAAGACTTGCAGTGCGGCAAGCAGACCATCACCAGTGGTGGCATAGTCAGACATGACGATATGGCCCGATTGCTCGCCACCAATGTTGAAGCCATACTGGCGCATGTGTTCGACGACATAGCGGTCGCCCACCTTGGTGCGCGCCAGTGTCAGGCCTTGGCCTTGAATATAGCGTTCGAGGCCTAAGTTGCTCATGATGGTCGTAACAAGGCCGCCGCCTTTCAACACGCCGCGCTTGGCCCAGGAAGTGGCGATCAATGCCATGATCTGATCGCCGTCAATCACCTTGCCGTTTTCATCGGCGATGATTACGCGGTCTGCATCACCATCCAAGGCAATGCCAATGTCAGCCCTCGTTTCGCGCACGCGTTGGCACATGAGTTCGGGATGGGTGGAGCCGCATTTTTCGTTGATGTTGGTGCCGTTGGGCGCGTCACCCAGCGTGATGATTTCTGCACCCAATTCCCAAAGCGCTGGTGGCGCTGATCTATAGGCCGCGCCATTGGCGGTATCGATCACGATGCGCAGACCGTCGAGCGCGGTTTCTGCGGTATAAGTTCGCTTGGCGAATTCGATGTAACGTGCACCTGCGTCTTCAATGCGTTTGGCGCGGCCCACTTGTTCTGATGGTACTGGACGGAGCTGTGCCGGATTGTCGATCAGCGCTTCAATCTTGTGTTCCATATCATCTGAAAGCTTATAGCCATCGGGGCCGAAAATTTTGATGCCATTGTCATAGAATGGATTGTGCGAGGCTGAAATCATCACGCCCAAATCTGCGCGCATGGATTTGGTGAGCATGGCCACAGCGGGCGTGGGCACTGGGCCAAAAAGAAATACGTCCATGCCAGCCGAAAGAAAGCCTGCGGTCAGCGCTTGTTCAATCATATAGCCCGAAAGGCGGGTGTCTTTGCCCACGACAACGCGGTGCCTGTGGCCGCCACGACGGTGCAGTTGCCCCGCGGCCAGCCCCAAGCGCAACACCGCCTCGGGTGTCATTGAGCCTTCGTTGGCTTTGCCGCGAACGCCGTCTGTACCAAAATATTTGCGTGACATGCGAATGTCCCCCTAACGATTTCGTTCAATTTTTAGGCTTGAAGGTTAAACAGCGGCTGAAGCTGGGTCGAGGGCCGCGTTGAAAACCGAGATTGCGCTTAATGTTTCCTTAACGTCATGAACCCGCAAAATATGTGCACCCATCATGGCAGCATGAAGGGCGCCGCCAATGGAGCCACTGGTGCGATTGGCGGCCAATTTCTCAGCCGTGATGGCGCCGATGAAGCCTTTGCGGGACAGGCCCACCAACAGGCCGACGCCCAAGCCATGGAAAAGGGTGAGCTGTTGCAGCAGTTCCAAATTCTGTTTGAAGGTTTTGCCAAAGCCGATGCCGGGGTCCACTATGATGTGGCTGCGCGGAATGCCGGCAGCTTCGGCCTTGGCTACAAGTGCGGCCAGTTGATCGTAAACATCCAGTGCCACGTCATCATATTTCGGCTGAAGCTGCATGGTGCGGGGTTCGCCCTGGGCATGCATGAGGATGACCGGGGCTTTGGATGCTGCCAGCGTTGGTGCGCTGTCTTTATCATATTGCAAAGCTGAAACATCGTTGATCATCGCAACGCCTGCCGCGAGTGCTTCTTTCATCAAGATAGCTTTGCGGGTGTCAACAGAGACAGCGTGATCTGTCGACAAGGCGCTGATGACGGGCATGATGCGGGCGCGTTCTTCGTCGGTGGTGACGGGATCAGAGCCCGGCCTTGTCGACTCACCGCCGACATCAAGAATGGCGGCACCGTCTTCGGCCATTTGCTTTGCAGCGGCGATGGCGGTTTCGGCTTGGAAATTTTGGCCGCCGTCGGAAAAACTATCGGGCGTTACATTCACAATCCCCATGATGTGGCATTGGTTGAGGCGAAGTGGTCCGAAGCTGGGGCGGGGGGTGGTGATCGTCGAAAAAACCGCCAGGCTCGCCGCAGCATCGAGATCGAGGATCTGCCTCGAAATGATCGAACCCTCGCGGGTGATCAATTCAGTTTGGGTGAAGGCCAAGTCTGCGCGGCCTGCCAAAGGCGCCGCCCAACCCGCGTGGATGCCGAAACGGGCATCTGGCCCGTAAACAAGACCCAAAGGGCGCAAGTAGCTGGGCATAATAGGCTCCATTATATTGACGAAATTCGTATATATATCTATATAGACTTGTATATACGGAGCGCAATATGCCCCTAAGTATTCGAAACGCAAAAGTTGAAAAGCTGGCCCGTCAAAGGGCGGCCGAACGCAATATGAGTGTTACAGCAGTGATCGGGGAGGCGTTGCAAGAGATGCGACCGCCTCAAAAAGAAACATTTGTTGAGTTTGTGGAAAAGCTTGCTGAAGAGCTTGCTAAAAACACCCCCGGCGGGGGCCGCCTCTTGACGAAGGATGAGATCAACGCTGAGTGGATGGATTAGTGTTTATTGACACCTCGGCCATCATTGCCATGCTGGCAGGCGAAGCCGAACAGCGCGCCATGGCGAGGGCAGTCGAAGCTGCTGCCAAGAGATTCAGTTCCGGCTTGGTTCGTTTGGAATCTGTGATGGCACTTTCGCGGTTCGATTTGGGTGGACCACTTGTATGCGGAGATGTGGTTGACAGATTGCTCATCCGTTTCGACATCGAAATATTGTCGATTGACGATCAAATTTCGCGAATTGCAGTCACCGCTTTTTCGCGATACGGGAAAGGCCAAGGACATGCAGCCCAACTCAATCTTTCAGATTGCATGAGTTATGCAGTGGCAAAACACTACCAGCTTCCCATTCTTTGCAAAGGTAACGACTTTGCATTGACGGATATCGACGTCGTCAAGTTGGCCTCGTTCTAACCCTTAACTCTGCGTCTGGGGCTCAAGCGATACTGGGCGGCGCGGTTGGGTGCGGGGCACAACGGGGGTTGGCGGTTCGGCCTTGGGTGTCGTGGGCGCATCATCACGTTTGATTTTTTTGCCAGCGAGAACTTGCTTCACTTCATCACCCGACAGCGTTTCAAACTCGATCAGCGCCTTGGCCACCATGTGCAAACCATTGCGCTGCTTGGTAAGAATACGCTTAGCCTTGGCTTCGCCTGCAAGAATGAGTTTGCGGGTTTCTTCATCAATCAGACGTGCGGTTTCTTCCGAGATATTCTTGCTTTGCGTGACGCTGTGGCCCAGGAAGACTTCCTGGTCATTGGTGCCATAGCGCACGCGGCCGAGCTTTTCGCTCATGCCCCATTCCATCACCATGGTGCGGGCCAAGGAGGTGGCCATTTGAATGTCGCCGCTGGCACCATTGGTGACGTTCTGGTCGCCGCCTAAAACGAGTTCGGCTTCGCGGCCGCCAAACAATACTGCAAGGCGGCTTTCACACCATTCGCGGGTGCGACTATAGCGATCACCATCGGGCAAGTTCATGGTCACGCCCAAGGCGCGACCGCGTGGAATGATGGTGACTTTGTGCAAGGGATCATAAGGCACGGCGAGGCCGACGATGGCGTGGCCCGCTTCATGGTAAGCCGTGTTGCGGCGTTCTTCATCGCTCATCACCAATGAACGGCGCTCAGCACCCATCATCACTTTGTCTTTGGCGTCTTCAAACTCAGATTGCGTCACCATGCGCTTGTTGCGGCGCGCGGCCAGCAAAGCAGCTTCGTTGACAAGATTGGCCAGATCAGCGCCTGAAAAACCGGGCGTGCCACGGGCCAGAATTTTGGGATCGACATCCGGTGCCATCGGCACATTCTTCATATGCACTGCGAGAATTTGTTCGCGGCCTTTGACATCTGGATTGCCAACGGTGATCTGGCGGTCAAAACGGCCTGGACGCAGAAGGGCAGGATCCAACACGTCAGGGCGATTGGTTGCCGCGACGATGATCACACCTTCATTTGCTTCAAAGCCATCCATCTCCACCAGCAACTGGTTGAGCGTCTGTTCGCGTTCATCATTGCCGCCGCCCAGGCCGGCACCACGATGGCGGCCGACAGCGTCAATTTCATCGATGAAAATAATGCAGGGCGCGTTTTTCTTGGCTTGCTCGAACATGTCGCGCACGCGGCTTGCGCCGACGCCCACGAACATTTCAACAAAGTCCGAACCTGAGATGGTGAAGAAGGGCACGCCTGCTTCGCCGGCAATGGCGCGGGCCAATAGCGTTTTACCTGTGCCGGGTGGGCCAACGAGCAAAGCGCCGCGCGGAATTTTGCCGCCGAGGCGCTGAAACTTTTGCGGGTCTTTCAAAAACTCGACGATTTCTTGCAGATCATCCTTGGCTTCATCGACGCCTGCCACATCAGCAAAGGTGACCTTGCCTTGCTTTTCAGTGAGGAGTTTCGCCTTTGATTTGCCAAAGCCCATGGCCTTGCCCGAACCACTTTGCATCTGGCGCATAAAATAGAGCCAGACGCCGCCGATAATAATCAAGGGCAACCAGCCGATGGCGGCATTGGTCCAGAAGCTTTCGCTTTGTTGGGGGCGGAAGGTGATGTCGATATTTTTAGCGCGCAGCTTTTCGAGATCGGCATCAATCAAAGGCGCATAGGATTCAAACGCTGTTCCGGCTGTATCTTTGCCCTGCACGTAGCCACCAGAATAGGTGATGCTTTTCACGGTGCCCGCGTTCACTTTGTCAAAGAATTCGGTGTAGGTGAGTTCTTTGGTTGTGGTTTTGAGCATGTTGCTTTGGAACAGGCTGAAAAGTGCGATGAGCAAGAGGCCGATGACGACCCAGATGGCGAGATTGCGGAAATTGTTCACGTCGATCCTCAATTCTTTGCGCAATGCACTGCGCCTGTTGATTGCACTAACATAGGGCGGCATTGGTGCCAATCCAAGGCCGCTGGTGATGTTATTTCTTTATGAATTCGATTTTCACTTGCGGGTGGTTGAGGCCTTGGGGATAGGCCAAAACTTCTGGTCCGCGTGTCACAACGGGCAAGCCAGACCAAACAGCGGCAGGAATTTCTAATAATCGTTTCATATGCTTAATGGTATTCATTGATGTGACGGATGAACCGCTTGGTCCGCTGATGGAAAAGCGCTTATCCCAGAGGATGGGAAGTGGATCATGCAAAAGCTGTGGTGATGCGGCAATTCGTGCAGCCTCCCTTGTGACGAAAATATGGCGCTTGCGTTTTGAAAAAAGCGCGCCACCCAGTGTGCGTCTGCCAGATTGAGCGCTGTTCAGCCACCCCAGAAGCGCTGTGCGCCGCGATCGTTCTGGAACCGTGCCGCCTGACATGGTGATGAGGTGATGAAGCGCTTCGTCTTGCGCCAATGGGTCAAGTGCCGTTAAAGCCTGGGGCGCAAACTGCAACATGCCTGTGGCCGCAATGGTGAGTTCTGCCGCCATCCACATCCGCGCGTTATTTTGCGCGGTGGTGATTGCGATTTGAGACGTGGTGGCGATGTCCGCCAGAGATGAAGATGGCTTTGCATTGCGAACGCGGACGCGCTCAAACGCCGTGTTGGCGTTGCTCGGGTCTTCAAGCCAAGTTTGATTGATCGATGTGAGATATTGCCGAAGCTTCGCCCGGGTCTGCGCCAAAAGAAGTCGCAAAACCTGAACGCCGTTCCAGTCGGTTTCAGGCCAAATGCCTGCCAAGCTGCGCGGGCTGGTGGTCCGGTTCTGGCGCATGGCCACGGTTTCGGCTTGGTCTTCAACCGTATGGGCGGTGAGGAGCGCTGGAATTTTGTGCTGCTGGCACCAGGCGCTGAGCAGATCATAGCGCCCCACGCGGGCCTTGGCTTGGAGACCAGTGTTCAGTTTTTCGTGCTGCCAATGCAGCGTGTGGTGTTCAATTCCGAGCGCTTGGCACCATTGCGAAACTCGCGCGGCTTCAGCAGCGGAGCCTGGGCGCAGCGCGTGATCGACCGTCAGTGCGATGATTCCACCTGGGCCTGAGCGCCACTCTAACGCGAGGCGCATCAAAGCCAGCGAGTCACCACCGCCAGAAACGGCAATGGCAAAACGCGGCACATCTTTCAGCGCCGCAAAAATTTGCGTCAGTTCGGCTTTGGAGAAAACGGGATCAGCAGCCTTCACGCTTGAATTCGGCTTGGGCGCGCTTTTTCACTTCGACCGCGCTGGGGAATTCTGAATCCACAGAACCGATGGTGGCGCAGGCTTGATCTTTCTGGCCGAGGCGGGCCAGAGAAAGGCCGAGCTTCAACAGGCTGTCTGGCGCACGACGGCCCTTGGGATATTTCTTATAACTCTCAAGATAGGACTTGGCGGAAGAGGTATAATCCTGTTCGGCCCAAAAGGTTTCGCCCAATTTGAATTCGGCGCTGCCCGCAAGGTTATGCTCTGGATATTTGGTGATGAAATCTTTGAAGCCTGATTCTGCATCAGCATATTGCAATTGCAGCAAAGCCTTTTCTGAACGTAAGAAAAGATCATCGGGTGTTTCGGGTTGCAGCGAGACTTGCTGGGCCGTGGCTGTCACATCATCAGCATTGGTCGCGCCTTCAATGCCATTCGGCGCAACGAGGATTTTGCCTTGAAAGCCCCCGTCATTTGTTTTGGCTGACTTTAGCGTGCCAAGGCCCGCTGGTTTGGCGACTGGTGCGAGGCCGGAAACTTGAACTTCACCCGCTGCCGGTGCGCTGGCTTGGGCCAGCTGTGCCGTTGGGTCTGACGTTTCGCCGATGGCTTCCACGCCTTGGGGTGAGGCAACATCGGTTGCGGCAAGGGCGGGCTTCTTCTTCAGGGCCAAAACGGGCGCCGCGGCTGCCACTTGCGGGGCAGCAGCTAAAACGGGTTTTGTTGCCTGGGGTGCTGCGGCTTGATCGGTGAGGGCCGGGCTTGCATCAGCCGCGCCCATTTTCTTGAGATTCTGCGATTGGACTTGTTTCAATTGATAGGTCAGTTGTTCAACTTGACCTGTCAATTGATGAATTTGTTCTTCCAATTGATCCATGCGCGCAGAAACATCATCGGCACGGGCGGGCAGGATGGCAGCGCTCGACAGGAGAATGCAGACCAGAAAACAACGCTTCAACATGGCACAATTCCAAAACTTGAGTTGGCCACTGTGTGCGCTGCAAAAGCGCAGAAAATGAGGCCCAAATGCGAAATCCCAAATTTCATGACAGTGTGGCCAAGTCGCAACAGCTAGTTGGTACCGCCGGTGATGACGGTGACAGCGCGGCGGTTTTGGCTCCAGCACTGTTCAGCATCACACAGCGCAACGGGGCGTTCTTTGCCGTAAGCAATCGACGAGATACGGTTGCCCGGAACACCTTGCTGGATGAGAAAGTTGCGCGCTGCCGTGGCGCGGCGGGCCGAAAGGGCGATGTTATATTCGCGTGTGCCGCGTTCATCGGCATGGCCTTCAACCTGAATGGACACTTGGGCATATTGCTTCAGCCAGCCTGCCTGCTTGGTCAGCGTGTCGCTGGCTTCAGGTGTCAAGGTTGATTGGTCTTGCAAGAAGAAAACTTTATCGCCCACATTGGTGGTGAAATCCGCTTTAGACCCGGGGGCGGCTTGGCCCACCGCTGCGCCGCCATTCAAGCCCGAATCGAGGGAAGGCTGGTTCTTCTTCGAACAGGCGGCCAAGGCCAGGAAGCAGCAGCAGAGTGCCGCATATTTAAAACCGGCTAAGCGCATCATCATTGTTCAAACTCCTTTAGTCCGGCCCCATTGGACCCCGTCGCGTCCGTTGCCCTTCAATGTGAAAAGCGCAGACTCCATCTGATTTCGGCTTGGCAGGTTTTGGTTAAAAAAGCAAAAACCATGAATCACACCAGCACTTGATCTTGCCCCTTCGAGGAACAGCGCGGCGAATTTGTGGCGGGTGTCCACAATTGCCACGACATTTGAGTTGTGGTTGTTAAATTCTTAACGCCCGACGCGTGATCACTTCAGCAAAGGCGACCATGCCGGGTCCGACGAGAAGCCGGGGGTTTGGACTTGCTGTTCGTTATAGCCAGAGATGTCCACCGAGAAAAGCTGTGGGCCGCCGTTTTCGCCTGGCTGATCACGAAAGAACATCAGAACGCGGCTGTTGGGCGACCAGGTGGGGCCTTCATTGTGAAAGCCCTCCGTCAAGATGCGTTCGCCGGAACCATCTGGCGCCATCACGCCAATGGCGAATTTGCCTTCGCCCTGTTTCGTAAAGGCGATGTATTTGCCATCGGGGGACCAGACGGGTGTGGAATAGCGGCCATTGCCAAAGGAGATGCGTTGTTGGTTGGCCCCATCTGAACCCATGACATAAATCTGCTGTGCGCCGCCGCGGTCTGACTCGAATACAATTTTCGTGCCGTCAGGCGAATAACTGGGTGCTGTATTGATGGCGGGCACGTTGGTGATTTGTTTGGTCTGCTTGGAGCGTAAATCCATCACATAGATATTGGCATCGCGGCCGTCATCGCTTTCAAGACTCATGATCACTTTTTGACCATCAGGTGAAAAGCGCGGCGCAAAACTCATATTGTGAAAATCACCGATGATTTCTTTCTGGCCCGTGTCGAGATTGTAGATAAAAACGCGCGAAGCTTCTGTGCCGATGGCGGCGTATGTAATTTCCTGTGACGTGGGTGAGAAGCGCGGCGTCAGTAGAATTTCTTTGCCAGCTGTCAAAGTGCGGGCGCTATAACCATCTTGATCCATCATCGCCAATTTTTTCACCCGGGCATTTTTGGGGCCGGATTCATCGACATAAACCACACGCGTGTCGAAGTAGGGGGCAAAGCCGGTGATCTTGTTATAGATCATATCTGCAACCTTGTGGGCCAGGCGGCGCGAGAGTTTGGCCGGGGCGGTGAAACTTGAACCCGCGAGGAAGGCCTGGGTGTTCACATCATAGAGTTTAAAGGAGACTGTCATTTTGTCGCCAGCTTTTGAAACTTGTCCGACGACCAGCGCCTGCGCCTTTACCTGCTGCCAAGACGCAAAATTTGGATTCTGATCAAAGTTACCGATCTGCTCGATGAAACTTTGGGGTGGCAGCGGTGTGAAATAGCCGGAATGCGCCAGATCATTGGCGATGATGCCGGAGACCGCGGCGGAGTCAGTCTCAGCTCCCGGTTCTGCGATGAAGGGTGCAATGGCGATGGGCAAGGGATCAATCTTGCCACTGGTCACCGTGCCGGTGACGGCGAAGGCAGTGTTGGCGGTAAAAAAGATTGCGAGTGCAAAAAAGAAACACAGCAGAGCCTCGCTCCAAGAATGTGATGCAAGCCGATCATTTGCGAAAAGCCACCGGTTATTTTTGCCCTTCCCCCTGCGGGGGAAGGTGGCCGACAGGCCGGATGAGGGCCTTAGCCCCCATCGCGTGTTTGCTATTGGACTCGCGATAAGACCCTCATCCGCCCTTCGGGCACCTTCCCCCGCAGGGGGAAGGGCGATTGTTGCGTGAACTGTCATAAACGTCATATCATTTTAGCCTGCAAGCTGGGTGGGGTTAAAGTCTAGCACATTGTCTTTCCACTGGTCATATTGATCAGCGGGGAGATCATATTTCTGGCATTCGACGATGGCCGAAATGGCGGCGCGGGCGGTGGCTTGGAACACTGGGTCTGCGCTGTCCTGGGCAATTTGCGGTGTGCCGTTCACGCTGCCATCGGTGTTTAGCAAGAAGTGGATTGGCACTGAGATGTTAGCTTCACGTGCGGCGGGCGGAATGTTGAAACATTGCTTCACCTTGGCCACAAGGGCTGCGGTGATTGTTGCTGTATCTGCCGCGTCACTGCCTGTTGCGTCCTTCGTCGTCAGTTTGGGCGCACCCTTTTTATCAGAGGGTTTGGCAGGGGCCGTTGATTCACCGGCGATCTTGTTTAACTGAGCCTGCGCCTCGGCCAAGACTTGATCGAGTTTCTTCTTCTGATCGATCTTCTTTTTTTCTTCGGCTTTTTTCAGCTCCTCAGCTTTTTTCTTATCATCTGCCTTTTTCTGATCTTGCTCTTTCTTCAATTCCGCAAGCGTGCTCTGCGTGTCCAGCTTTTGCTGGTCCTCGGTGATGAGTTGTTTCAGGGGATCGGAATTCAGCGGCGTTGGTTCTGCTGGCTTGGGCTTTGGTGGGTCTGGCGTTTTTTCGGGCGGTGGCTGGGTTGGCTCACGCGCGGCGGTTTTCACTTCGTCGGCCACTTTAGGCGCAGGCGGCACGTCTTTGACCACCTTGGTTTCCTTAGGGGCTGGCGTATCTGACGGCGGGCTTGGATCTTTTGTCGTTGCCATTTTCTGCGATTTGTCGGCGATCACGGCGCTGATGTCGACCTGAATGGCTTCGGGTGGTTTCACTTGAAAGGGCTTTGGCGTGGGCAGAACGACAAGCGCTGCCAGAAGGATGGCAGCGTGAAACCCCAGCGATATGGCAAAGGGCTTCTTCATCGCGTCAAGGTGTTGGCTTTTTGTCGACAGGTGAAGTGACAAGCCCAATCTTGGTGTAGCCGGCCTGATTGAGAACACCCATCACTTCCATCACGGCACCATAGGGCACGGCTGTATCAGCGCGGACCATCAACTGTTCCTGATTGCCATTCTTGGCGAGGGCCTGAAGCTTGGGGGCAAGCTCTTCCAGCTTGATCATCGTGTTTTGCAGATGAATGGTGCGGTCTGCACTCACTGAAACTGTGAGTGGCTCGGTTGACGTGTTGATCTGCTTGGCTTGGGTCTTGGGCAGTTCAATGGGAACGCCCACCGTCATCAGCGGTGCGGCCACCATGAACACGATCAAGAGCACAAGCATAACGTCCACCAGGGGGGTGACGTTGATGTCGCTCATTGTGCCGTGGTTGGTCCGGCGTCTTGAATTGCGCCGCGAATAGCCTGAGGCTCTGGCACCACCTGCACCCATGTTTAAGCTCTCTCATCCAATTGCCGCGAGATGATGGCCGAGAATTCATCCGCGAAGTTTTCCAGGCGCGTGCCGATCTTGGCCGCGTCAGAAGAATACATGTTATAGAAAATTGTCGCTGGTATGGCGGCGACAAGGCCAATGGCCGTGGCAAACAAAGCTTCGGCAATGCCGGGGGCCACCACAGCCAAGTTGGTATTCTGCGAATTGGCGATGCCCTGGAAAGACGTCATGATCCCCCAGACCGTGCCGAAGAGGCCGATGAAGGGGCCAGCGGAGCCGACGGTGGCGAGAAAGAGCAAGCGCGATTCCAATCCACCCATTTCTTTTTGGATGGCCACATCCATCACTTTTTCGATGCGCTTTAAAGTTCCGGCAAAGCCCGCGCGCAAGGCTGCCCCCTGGCTGCGCTTCCATTCTTCCATGGCGGCGGTGAAAATCGCAGCCATGCCAATCGAACTGCGGTTGGCCATGGAATGATAAAGATCATCCAGCGATTGGCCGGACCAGAATTGATTTTCAAACTTGTCATTGGCGGAATTCATTTTGCGGACCGCGTAGAATTTTTCGAAAATGATCGACCAGCACCAGAGGGAGGCAAGGCCCAGCCCGATCATCACGATGAAGACAGGCCACGACGCTTGGAACAACAAATGCCAAAGCGATATTTGCGCGCCGCCTGTTGCGACTGGTGCGGTGGTCACCTGATCCATAAATTCTTAAATCCTTGTCCCCAACAGCTGGTGCTGCCCTTGCCCTATCGTCCCCAAAGCGGGGAGGCTCTCACCAGCAAAATCTGTCAAAACTGCGGCCACAGCAATGTTTTGCCGAATCAGCGCAGCGCCGGGGCCTTGTACCCCGGTTGGCGGCTTGAATCAGCTTTGTGGTTAAGGATGGGTTAGCACCGCCGCGAGATTGGCGGAGATGCGCTTCGGCTTGCCTCTTCCATCGATCAGCACAACGGTGACGGCGGCGGTGAAGAGGGTGTCTGGCCCGCGCTTGATGGTTTGGAAGAGTTCGAACCTTGCGCCCGCCATTTCCTTGAAATCGGTTGCGACGATAAGTTCGTCTTCAAAGCGCGCCGGGGCCAAGAAGTTGCAATCCATGCGGCGCACGACGAAGGCCGCGCCTTCGGCGAACATAGATTTCTGGTCCACGCCCTTGACGCGCAGATAATCGCTGCGGGCGCGTTCGCAGAATTTGAGATAATTGGCATGATAGACGAAACCGGAAAAGTCGGTGTCTTCGTAGTTGATGCGGAGGGCGTAGATGACGGTCATTCTCCGTCACTCAGCGGCAAAACGCCTTGCGTGATCTCGCTACCCTGCGGCATGGCGAGGCCTAAATGTTTGAACGCGTGATGCGTCAGCAGCCTTCCTCTTGGGGTGCGATTCAAGAAGCCGAGTTGCAACAAGTAAGATTCAACTACGTCCTCCAAAGTATCACGCGCTTCTGAGAGCGAAGCCGCAATCGTATCGATGCCGACAGGCCCGCCGCCGAAATTGAGGGCGATGCATTTCAAATAACGATGATCCAACGCATCCAGCCCGGCGTTGTCAACATCCAATAATTTCAAAGCTTTATCGGCAGATTGTGCAGTAACTTGTGAACTGCCGTCGACGGATGCGAAATCGCGCACGCGGCGTAGAAGTCTTCCCGCGATACGCGGTGTGCCTCGGCTGCGCTTGGCGATCTCGCGCGCGCCGTCTTCAGTGATGGGCAGGGCCATGATGCGCGCACCGCGCTCAATGATTTGCAGCAGTTCATCGGCATTGTAAAAATCAAGCCGCACCGGAATGCCGAAACGATCACGCAGTGGCGTGGTCAGCAAACCCGTGCGCGTGGTGGCGCCGATCAATGTGAAGCGGGCCAGATCAATGCGCACACTTCTGGCGGCGGGGCCTTCGCCGATGATGAGATCAAGCTGAAAATCCTCCATCGCCGGATAGAGCACTTCTTCGACGATGGGGCTGAGGCGGTGGATCTCATCGATGAAGAGCACATCGCGGTCTTCAAGATTGGTGAGCAGGGCGGCCAAGTCGCCCGCCTTGGCGATGACGGGGCCGGAGGTGGCCTTGAAATTCACGCCCAATTCCCGCGCCATGATTTGCGCCAAAGTGGTTTTGCCCAGGCCCGGCGGGCCCGCGAAGAGAACGTGATCGAGCGCTTCTTGGCGTGCCTTGGCGGCTTCGATGAAGACCGAGAGGTTTTGCTTGACCTTGGATTGGCCGACGAATTCCGACAGCCGCTGTGGTCGCAGCTGGGTGTCGGCGGAGTCTTCCGGCTTTTTATCTGGGGTGAGGATGGGGCGGGTCATTTCGCCTTTATCCATCGATTTACTGCGTGCCAAGACGCAATGCTTGCTGACAAAACAGCAATGGATTTGAACCCAAAATTGGTGTTGTCGTCAAACAACCACATCAAGTGAGCCGAGTTAAAGGCAGGTGGATTGAACAAGCCTTTGTCGGAATGAAATTTGAAAATGTAGCTTACGCCAATCAGTGTTGCAGCGCACAAGATCGCCATCCAGAACGGTGGTTTACCTAATTGATAAATGTAAATCGCAATAATCAGGCCGCAGGCTGCTGCCGGAATAATGGCAAGCATGTATCCAAGGACAATGCATATCAAGATTATGGTTGGGCTGTATAGCGCCTGCAGCCACTCCCCGTGAGAAATATAATATCCCAAAACGATCACCCAAAGAACTAATCCGATAGGAAGCGAAAGCACGAGCGGGCCAATAGTTGCTATCCAAGCAAAACTCTTGATGGCGCTTCCTATATCTTGGCTGCATGGTTTGCTGGCTTCGAAGTTGCTCATCCCGTCGCCAACTCTTTCAGCGCAGCGCGGATCAATTTCTCCGTGGGCTGATCGTTTCCGCTTTTCTTCATCGCCGCACTCACCGCCATGGCGGCTTGGGATTGGCCATAGCCCAGGTTGACCAGTGCGGAGACAGCATCCGTCACCGCTGTTGGTGCGGGGCTGTTCAGTTCGGCTGAGACTTGCGCCAAGCTCACATCGGCTAGGCTGAGCTTTGGCACTTTGTCTTTCAGTTCCAACACCAATCGCTCGGCCAATTTTTTGCCCACTCCATTGGCCTCGCCGATTTTGGCTTTGTCTTGCAGGGCGATGGCAGAGGCGAGTTCATTGGGCGTCATGATCGAAAGCACAGCCAGCGCCACGCGGGTGCCCACGCCCTGCACGGTGAGCAGCAAGCGGAACCATTCTTTCTCGTGGTTCGAAGCAAAGCCGATGAGGCGGATGTTGTCTTGAGAGACCAGCATTTCAGTGTGCAGCTCCGCCGCCTCGCCTGCGCGGGGCAGGGACGCCAAGGTTTTGGATGACGCCTGCGCGTGGTAACATACACCGCCCACATCCAGCATCACCCAGTCTTCGCCCGTGGAGTCGACGATGCCCTTTAATTTACCGATCACGGGTGGGTATCCGGGGCGATGATGTTGAGTTGTGGAAAGTAAGTGCGGTAACGCGACGCGTCGCGCGTCAGAATGCTATACCCCCTTGAAGCTGCATGCGCCCCTATTAAAAAATCTGGCAATACACGCTCCCTTGCGCCACCGCTTTTCAAATAGCGTTGATGTGCTCTTCCGGCAAGGTAAGCGGACTCGAGCGTCATGTCCTCATGGACCAAACCAAAATCCTTAAGCAGGCCCAAAGCTGCTGGGAGATCGTGAAACCGTGACGTTGATTCAGCAAATATAACCGTATTCATGACCATTGGGCCTTGTTTGGAGCTCTGGTCAAACCAGCGCATAGACCAATTCATCCATTCGCGTCTGAGGAAGATGATATCAAGTACGACGTTGGAATCCGGGATCGTTGGCATCTTGGCTGTAGCCTCTTATTTCATCGATATATTCATCCACCGTCATGCCAAGCGGTTCGAGGCGGCCCTCTCTTCGTAAATTCTCGCAATAGTCTGCAATACGTTGGGCAAATCCAGTAGGCGGATTCTTATGGGTGGTTTTTTCATCGCTAAAGACAACCACAGTCTGGCCTTCCTCGCGGAAGCCAATATCATCGCCGGGCTTAACGCCCAGCCTGTCGCGGACGGCCTTGGGGATGGTGACTTGCCCTTTGGATGTGATGCGCATGGTATTACTTTCTTGTGCAGGAGTAATACCATGTGTTGCAGAACAAGTCAAGAACGAGCGAGTTTGTCTTCCAGCGCCTTTGCCCCTCTGTGCTGGGCGTGGCAGATGGCGATGGCCAATGCATCCACTGAATCCGCCGTTTTCAAATCAGCACGGGGGAGCAGAATTTTCACCATGTGTTTCACCTGACCCTTCTCGGCGTGGCCATTGCCCACGACTGTCTTCTTGATCACATTGGGAGCATATTCGGCCACACCGATTTTGCGCAGCACCGGGGCCAACATCACCACGCCGCGGGCTTGGCCCAGCTTCAATGTGGCGCGTGCATCTTTGTTAACGAAGGTTTCTTCGATGGCGGCTTCGTCTGGCGCGAACTCATCAAGAACTGCAAGAATTTGCTGATGGATTTGCAACAGCCTTGTGGCGAGATCATCTTCATTCACCGAATGCACCGCGCCATCGGCCACATAACTCAGACGGTTTCCCTCGGCCTCAATGATGCCCCAGCCCGTGTGGCGCAGGCCTGGATCGAGCCCGATGATCCTAATCTTGGCCACGGGTGGCGAAACGATGCGCGAAAAAAAGGAGAATGCCAATGAGGGTGAATTGAACCGCACCCGAAAGCACTTCCACGCCGATCCAAGAGGCAATGTCAGGGATATTATATTTCGCCACCTCGGCCAGCGCTTCATAGCTGACCAAAACAGCGCCGATCAGCCATGCAAGTGTGATCGCGCCCATCAGTTTTCCGGAGTTGAATTGCGAGCAGCTGTAAATATAAGACAGAACTGCGCCCTGAATGATCATGCTGGCAATGCCGAAGGCAAAGATCGGGTCTGGTCGCGTAAAGGGCATGGCATCGTAATGGGCCTTGAAGATTGCAAAATGCGATGTGGCCTGCACGGCGAATGTGCCGACGACATAGCCCAGAATTGCGAGCAGGTGTTTCATCTCATTCCTCCGGGTTCAATCTGTGGGCGACATCATCGCTGAATTCGGCGTTGGTGAAAACATGCTGCACATCGTCATCTTCTTCCAACATATCGACCAGCTTCATCAGCGTTTCGGCTTTTTCGAATTCTGTGATCGGGGCCATGACATTGGGTTTCCAGACGATCTTGACAGATTCCGCTTCGCCAAATTTTGTGGCGAGCGCTTGTGAAACTTCGTTCATGGATTCAAATGTGCACAAGATGCTGTGGTGGCCTTCAGCCGTTGCGTCGTCAGCGCCTGCTTCGATGGCGGCATCCAACATCGCGTCGGCTGAAGTTTTGTTTAAAGGGTAAATCACTTCACCCACTTTGTGGAACATGAAAGATACCGAACCGGTTTCACCTAAGTTGCCGCCGAATTTGGCAAAGTATGAGCGCACGGCAGGCGCAGTTCTGGCGCGGTTATCGGTCAAGGCTTCCACAATCACCGCAACGCCAGCGGGGCCATAGCCTTCATAACGGATGTTTTCAAAATTTGCCCCGTCAGCACCGGCGGCTTTTTTGATGGCGCGTTCGATGTTGTCCTTCGGCAAGTTTTCGGCCCGCGCATTCTGGATCGCAAGACGCAGGCGCGAATTGGCCGATGGATCAGGAATGCCCGCCTTGGCCGCAACCGTGATTTCACGCGAGAGTTTCGAGAAAATCTTAGAGCGCATTTTATCCTGACGCCCCTTCCGGTGCATGATGTTCTTGTATTGTGAATGGCCTGCCATGGGGTGTCTCTTAACAAAGTGTGAATGCACCGTCATATACACAGTCAAATTACCTTCACACAAGCGCCGCAATTTAACCCTGTTTTAAGGATGAAAGTTCAGTTTGCACTTTGGGCGTGAATCGGTTGTTTGCGCTTTGTGAGTGTGTGGAGTGCGTTTCATGAGTTTGAGTATGGCAACAGTGGAATCCTTCTCGTTTGACGGCGAGAATATCGGGGCAGCAGGGGCAGCTGCGTTAAGAAGGGTTAAAACATTGGCTGAACAAGCACCGCGCGGGCGGTTGTTTGCGTCGATTGCGACGCTGACGGATATGAGCGCCAACGCCACAAAAGCGTTGGAAACGGGCGATTTGCCCAAAGCCACACATGTGGCCGCCAAATTGGCGAAAATGGGCGAATTGAAAATGCCGGGCTTCTTGAAGCGTAAAGCTTAGAGCACAATTACATTCGAATCCTTCGGATCACCGACACCTCGGCGAAAGCCGGGGCGAAGCTATGTTGTAGAAAGATAGCCCAATCCCGGCCTACGCGGGGAAGACGATGGAGGTGGAGAATTGGTTCCATCTGACCGCCGCAGTTCTCATTTTGAAGCATCATCGCCAGCGAGGCATTGTGGATATTTTGCGGTGGCAAATTGTCGGTTTTGTAAGTGGGCAAGGCGGGGCTGACTTTCTATTCCATGTGTGAGCCGTTCGGCTTTTGCGTCGCTGTATTGTGCAGCGATATTCATCATGGAATTGGAGATTAATATGCTTCGTGTATCGCTTCTCGCCGCTTGTGCGCTCATTGTGGCCAATGCTGGTTTTGCTTCTGCGGCCACTGCTGCCAAGGTTGAATGCAGCATGTCTGCGCCAGCCAAATTCAAGCCACAGGCTGATCTGATTGCCAAATTGAAAGCCGAGGGCATTGCTGTGACCAAAATCAAGGTTGAAGGCGGCTGCTATGAAACCTACGCCACCGATGCCAAGGGCAAGAAGGCCAATGCGGCCTATAATGCCGAAACGTTTGATATGCTTGATAACGCCGAAGCTGGCGAAGCTGTGAAGAAGAAATAATATGAACAGCCCAGACGCGGAGCAGAACAACAAGACGCTGCGCGTCTGGGATATTGTCATTCGGCTTTTTCACTGGAGCCTTGTGGCCGGCATGGCCGCAGCGTGGATTTCATCTTCCAGCCGCAGTGAAATCCATCAATGGATTGGGCTTGGTGTTGTGGCGCTTGTCGGCCTGCGCCTGATTTGGGGTTTTGTTGGAACAGGCTATGCGCGGTTTTCAAATTTTCTGAGAAGCCCGCTCGTCGTCGGCCAATATCTCTGGAACGTTCTGCGGGGCACGGAGCAGCGTTATATAGGCCACAACCCCGCAGGTGGTGTAATGATTGTTGCGCTTATTTTATCAATTTTGCTCACCGGATTGACAGGCTGGTTGATGACGACCGATGCCTATTACGGCGACGAGGCAATGCAGTTCACCCATTCGGCTTTTGCCTATGGCGTGGTGGCTCTGATTGTTGCGCACTTGGGCGGGGTTGTTTTGGCCAGTCGACGCCACAAGGAAAATTTGGTGCGCGCCATGATCACGGGCGAGAAACGCGCGCCCGCCGCTGGGGATATTTCTTAGGGTCGGCACAGGATTGCGCAGTATCGGCAGGGACGCGCTCGTAAAACTTTGGCCTGAAGGCGAGGGACTCCGGGGGCGTTATCCCTCGCCTTCAGGCTTCACCTCGCCCGATGCAGGGGAGATCAGCAAAGAGCGCCTGTGGATTATTGTTGGCTGATGTCGTTGGAAGGCACATCATCAAATTGGATGAGGGTGTGTTGTAAAATTCGTTATCGGCAACACGTGACGGTCTCGAAAGCGGTTAGATTTCCGGCATCACGTGGCTGAGTTTTCCGCCAAGCCTGATCGGTGCAATTTTCACTGCAAGTCCCGTCTTATCATCGGTCACCACCAAAACACCGCTTAACGTGCCTTCGCCCTCTGCGGGCTTCATGCGTTCGATGGGCTGCTTGTGCAAAAAGCGTTGCAGCGGTTCGGCCTTGTCCATGCCGATCACGCTGTCGTAATCGCCGCACATGCCGGCGTCGGTCATATAGGCTGTGCCGCCATTCATGATGTGATGATCGGCCGTGGGCGTGTGGGTGTGGGTGCCGACGACGAGCGATGCGCGGCCATCGACAAAATGGCCCATGGCCATTTTTTCGGAGGAGGCTTCGGCATGCATGTCGATCAGGATTGCATCGCAATTACGCCCCAGTTTGCAGGCTTCGATCTCGCGGTTCACGGCGGGGAAGGGATCATCCAGCACAGGCTCAATCATCACGCGGCCCATGGCGTTGATGACGAGCGCGCGCTGGCCTGCGGGCGTTTCGACCAGTGTTGTGCCACGGCCCGGGCAGCCTTGTGGCCAGTTGAGGGGGCGGATCAAGCGTTCTTCGCGTGCAATGAAGATGAGGGCCTCGCGCTGATCAAAAGCGTGGTTGCCTAATGTGACGACATCAGCGCCGGCTTCGCGGAGTTTCTGATAAATCTCTTCGGTGATGCCAAAACCATGCGCGGCGTTTTCGCCGTTCACCACCACGAGGTCTGGCTTTAACTGTTCGCGCAAGCTGGGCAAATTCGCGTAGACGACTTCGCGGCCGCTGCGGCCCACCACGTCTCCCAGAAACATCAGGCGCATGTGATCAGCTCCTTTTCGGTGAGGATGAAATCCAAGGGCTGATCATGGGCGGCGTGGGGCACTTGGGTAACCTCTTGTTTTGAATAGGCCGCACCAATGGCGATGATGGTTTTCTTGGCGCGGAGCTTGGCCAAAGTGCGATCATAGAACCCGCCGCCATATCCCAAACGATAGCCCTTGCGATCAAAGGCGAGCAGGGGCACGATCAGCACGTCTGGCTCTAGCGTTTCCGCATCTTCGGCTGGGCAATCGATATTCATCACGCCCTTGACGGTCGGCGCGCCGGGCAGCCAACGGCGGAAAAGTAATGGCTCGCCCGCAGCGATGACGACAGGCAAGCAAGTCTTCCAACCCTCGCCCGCGAGTTTGCCCAGTAAAGTGCGCGTGTCGATTTCTGAGCGGTAAGGATAAAAAGCCGAGACCACGTTGAAGCCCTGGCGCGGGCTGGCGGGAAAGGGTTTGGCCGCGAGTTGCAGGGGTGCTGTTTCATGGGCTGCGTCATGCGCCTGTTGGCGGTTGGCAGCGGCGGCTTTGCGAGCTGGGGCTTTGTCTTCGGGCAGAGTGGCGATCATCGCCATGCTCTGCCACAGACGAAATCAAGATGCTAGGGCGGCGTATTGGCGGTCTTGGGTTGGTGTGTGTTTCTGCTGTTGATCAGACATAGGCGATGCATGTCAGAACCGACGGGAATGAGCCAGAGCAGACAATCATATCACTGGCAAGAATTATTGATTTAATCCTCTGTTTGTTTGGACACTTCATTCCTTCAGGAGGCATGTAGTCTAGTTCTATTTTATAACTAACAAATTAGACAGCCGCACTTTCTCGCCTTGGCAGTAGCAGCAAGTCGACTGCTTCTTCGGCGTCTTTGAGAAGCATCTTGCGCGGGGCGCCTATTTGCGCACGCATGGTAAAGCTCCGCGCAAAATCAACGAGCTGCCTTGCGCGGATGGCCGCAGGAAAGTCGGGCGGGATTTCTCCCGCAGTTATTGCGTCCCGAAAACGGATTTCAACGAGTGCCGCACCGGCAGTAGCGGCGTCTTTCAGGAACTTCCGGACCTCCGCATCGTTCACAACCGGCGCTACGCATATCATCAGACATCCCTTCGCGGAACTCGCTTCGGTCGCAGTTTCAATGGCGAATCTCAGAAAACTGGCCAGCGAGTCACGAAGCGGCTGCGGCGACAGCAGCGCCTTGGTGCCGAGCGCACCTTTTTTTTCGGCATAGGCCTTGAGGACGCGCAAGAACAAGGCCCGCTTGTCTCCAAAGATAGCATAGAGGCTGGGCCGTCCCACACCCATCTCGGCAACTAGATCGTCGACCGTAGCGCCGTCATAGCCTTTCGACCAGAAGACCTGGGTGGCCCTTTCCAGCGCCTCCGTCTCATCGAAGCCGCGCGGCCTTCCTCGCGGCCTAACGGTATTTTGAAACATTTAGTTCAAAACTCCTTGACAGCTTCCATCTCGCCCATCAATATATAACTGAACAGTTCGAAATTGGCAAGCCGGCGCGGCCCGCGCGGCTCAACCTTTCACGCGGGGACTCCATGATGAACGAAACTATATTGATAACCGGAGCAAATATTGGGCTTGGGAAAGAAACTGCGCGACAGCTGGCGTTGAGAAAAGAAACAAAAAAAGTAATTCTTTTCTGCCGAAATCAAGCGAGAGCAGAGGCGGCAAAAAAAGACCTTGAGGAGAAAACGGGGAAAGAGTTTTTCGAAATTATCATCGGGGACGTTACGGATGCAAATTCTGTAAGAAAAGCCGTGGAAGAAATTAAAGAACCCATTGATGCAGTCGTCTTAAATGCAGGTGGGGTGGTTGGGAAAACGGCTGGCAATTTGACGCCTTCCGGCATGAATGAATTGGCTGCCACGAATATTTTAGGTCACGTCATTTTAGTGGAGGAATTGATTAAACGGGATAAGTTGAGGAAAGCAGTTCTATCTGTCAGTGCAGAGGCTGTTCCAGGTGTCAAAATGCTCGGAATAAAACCCGTTTCAATGAGGACTTCTTCTGTCGATGAGTTTGCTGCCGTTCTTGATGGATCATATTTTGGTAAGAAGTTCGATGCGTTGCAAGCCTACGCCTATGTCAAATATGCCGAAACCATGTGGACCTTAACGATGGCGAGAAAGTATCCCAGGCTCAAGTTTATCGTTGTGAGCCCAGGGAATACAAAAGGAACGCAGGCGCCAAATAGTCTTCCCCCAGCAATGCAGTTTATGTTGAAGTATGTGATGATGCCCATTGTATTCCCCTTGATGGGCGGGATGGTGCATCAGCTGGAAGTCGGTGCAAAACGCTTTGTCGATGGCATTTCCGATGACCGATATAAAAGTGGCGTTTTTTATGCAAGCAAAGAGGGCAAGTTATCAGGTGAGATGGTTGACCAGAGCACGTTTTTTACTGATTTGAAAAATACGACATTTCAAGATAACGCCAACGAGGCCATTCACCATTTCATAAATTGAGCTTGAAACGAACTGGTGCTTCACATTTGCCATCGGATCAGAATTTGACAGACAGAGTCTTTGAGATTGCCATAGAGGTTGTTTCTGCTCAGGTGGTTCTCACTCACCTGCAAGTATCAACGTTTGGCGCCGACGTCTCAGGACAACTCTTCGCCTCGGCACGAGGGGATCTCACTGGCCCGATTGTGGCGCAGCGCCACCCACACCTCCACGATCGCGTCAGCCAAGAGGCCCCATGGCAAGCCGTCGTCAAGGTCTCCGAAGTCGACTCTCCATAACCGCGCTAAACTGGCACAAAAAAGCTGGAGCAAATAGAAAGACAGCTTAGATCAACTTGAACTTTGACGGAATCGTCAAAATTCAGATAAGTTGATCGTTAACAATAACTTATGGCGATTTTGACTTTTCCATCAAAAGTCAAAACGCCCTAGTGATCTTCATGTTGTGAAGTATTATGCGGCTGGCAGTCTCAATTGGATGCCGAGGCTAACGCTTCAGACTGATCTGCCCGCCCTTATTCACGGCTGATGGCTGAACTGGGCTGTGCGGATTTTGGCGTGCAAGAGATAGAGCAGGGTGATGGCCACCAGGCCGAAAGCGATGAAGAAGCCGGCGCTGGATGAAACGAAGATCGGGTTCGGGGCCATGAAATAGCCAAAAGCTTGGCTGTAAAACACGGTGCCCACCATCATGGCGATGTTCATGATCGATGAGATGCCGCCCTGCAATTCGCCCTGCGCATCATCGGGAACTTCTTTGGACATGATGGCGTTCAGCATCGGCTGCACAAAGCTTTCTGGCGCGTGCACGAAAAGGATGAGCAGAACCCAGAAGAGATTGGTCGACAGGCCGAAAAGCAATGCGCCCAGGCAGCAAGCCGCCATGCCGACCAAGGCCGCGTTCCATTCGCCGATGCGTTTGACGATGGGCCCCGCCAGCGTGGCTTGGGTGATCGCCATGATCAGGCCAAAGGCGGCGAGCGTTATGCCCAGCACAGCAGAGCTCCAGCCAAAGCGTGCCGTGCCCCAGAAGGGCCAGATGGCGGGATAGACGGCGGTGGCGAAGAAATACATGAAAAGCACGGCACAAAGCGGCATCACTTGCGGGTAACGCGCGAAGATTTTGAATGTGCCCACCGGGTTGGCGCGGGCCCAGTCAAAAGTGCGGCGTTTTTCTTTCGGCAAGGTTTCCGGCAACACGAAATAACCAAAGACAAAATTCAGTGCTGAAATCGCTGCGGCCACAAAGAAGGGCACGCGTGGGCCAAAAGCGCCGAGCAAGCCGCCGATCGCCGGGCCAATGACAAACCCCAATCCGAAAGCGGCACCCATCAGGCCAAAGGCTTTGGCGCGGCCTTCGGGCGGGGTGATGTCTGAGATAAAGGCATTGGCGATGACATAAGACGATCCCAAAATGCCCGCCAGTGTGCGGCCCACAAAGAGCCAGCCGACGCTGGGGGCCAAGGCCGTAATCAAGTAATCGCAGCCTAGGCCAAAGACGGCCATCAGCAAAAGCGGCCTGCGCCCAAAGGCATCGGAGAGGTTGCCCAATGTTGGCCCCAGCAGAAATTGGCCAAATGAGAAAGCAAAAAACATCCATCCACCGATGATCGTGGCCGCGGCCACGTCAACATGGGCCACGCTGCCAATCAGAGCGGGCTGGACTGGGATGATCAGGCCAAAGCCCACCATGTCGAGAAGCACGGTGATGAAGACAAAACTGATGGCATATTTGGAAGTTGGTGCAATGGTCATGTGCCCCCATAGCATTGCTTGGCGCGGGCTGCATCATCTGTCTATATGCTGGGATGAATTCACAGATTCCGCTTCGCGCTCGCTGGGCAATTTTCTTCACATTTTTATGGGCTGGCGTTCTTGTCGGCGCTTGGGTCCCACACATCCCGTTGGCGAAAGATCGGCTTCAAGTGGGCACGGGCGTTTTCGGTCTGGCCTTGTTAGCCATCGCCGTTGGTGCTGTGGCTTCGATGCCGTTTACGGGGGCTTTGATCAACCGTTTCGGCAGTGCCCGCATGACACTGGTGGGCGGATTGATTTTTGCGGTTGGTTTTATGGGGCCGATCTTTGCGCCCACATTGGCGCTGTTTGTGCTGGGCGCCGTCATCATGGGGCTGGGCATGGGATCGATGGATGTGTCGATGAATGCGCATGGGCTTGCGGTTGAGAAAGCCTTGGGGCGGCCGATCATTTCAGGCCTACATGCGGCTTGGAGTGTGGGCTGCACAGCTGGGGCCTTTGCCGGATCATGGCTGATGGCGCAGACTTCCCCCGCAATCGAGGCCATCGTTGCAATGGTCGTCTTCGCGCTGGCGCTTTGTTTCACGGCGCAATATTTTTTGCCCTCGGATGCGGACAAGGGCTTGTCGGAATCCCACTTCGGCTGGCCGACGCGCGCCACGGTGGCACTGGGCAGCCTGTGCTTTTTGGCCCTGATGGTGGAAGGCTCTGTTGCTGATTGGGCGGGCATTTTCACCAAAGAACGTTTTGCTATCGACGTGGCACAGGCCACGTTTGCCTTTGCCTTCTATCAGGGGGGCATGTCACTTTCACGTTTTGCAGGCGATGCTTTGCGCGCCAAGTTCGGCGCAGTGAATGTGGTGGTGGCCAGTGCTGTGCTGGCTGCGGTGGGCATGGGCTGTGCCTTGCTTGCGCCAAATCTTTGGTTGGCTTTCCTTGGCTATGCAGCTGGTGGCATTGGCATCGGCAATCTGGCGCCTGTGCTCTTTGCCGGCGGCGGAAGGTTGGAACCTGAGGCACCAGGGCGCGGCATCGCTGCTGTTGTGTCGATGGGCTATGCAGGTTTTCTGGCGGGGCCACCATTGATTGGCTTTGTCGCACAAGTTTCCACGTTGCAAATTGGGTTAGGCCTGACGGTGGTTGCGGCATTGATCATTGCCATTTTTGCCAAGGGCGTTGCCCCAGCAGATCGCTATTGAAAGGATGCAAATGAAACTGAAGGATCGTGTTGCTGTCGTCACAGGTGCTGCGCGTGGCATTGGCCTTGCTATTGCCGAAGAGTTTATTGGGCAGGGCGCTGTTGTGGTGATTTGCGATGTGCTTGACGATGTGGGGCTGGTTGAAGCCAAGCGCATTGGAGCAACGTATATGCATTGCGATGTTTCCAAATCAGCGGACATTAAAAAATTGGTGGCAGCGGTCATCACACAGCATGGTGCCATCGATGTGTTGGTGAACAATGCGGCCATTTCAATTGTGGGTGAATTTCTTGAAATTACGGAAGAGCAGTTCGATCAGGTGATCGGTGTCAACCTCAAAGGTACTTTCCTGATGGCGCAGGCTTGCGGTTGCGAGATGGTGAAGCAGGTTCAGGTGGGGCGCAAAGCGGGGGCGATCGTGAACATGTCATCGGTCAATGACACGTTGGCCATTCCGGCGATTGCGCCTTACACGATGAGCAAAGGGGGCGTGCGTCAGCTTACTAAAGTGGCGGCACTGGCGCTCGCCCCACATGGCATCCGGGTCAACGCAATTGGCCCCGGCTCGATCATGACCGACATGCTCAAAGGTGTGGCCAATGACAAGGCGGCGATGCAGCGGATTCTATCGCGCACGCCTTTGGGCCGTGTGGGCGAGGCGTCAGAGATTGCCAGCATTGCAACTTTCCTCGCTTCTGACGAAGCCAGTTATATTTCCGGCCAAGTGATTTACGCCGATGGCGGCCGTATGCCACTCAACTATGTTGTTGCAGTCAAAGAGTAAGATGACTGTTCGCCCTCCGCAGGGGTTGGAGGGCGAACAGGAATTCCCGATCAAATCCAGTCGATGTCAGTTGCGCTTTATTCGACGGTTAAGAGTGACCACATGCCGTTCATATAATGACCCGGCAGATTGCAGGTGATCAGATATTTTCCGTGTTTCAGGTCCAAAGTTACTTTGCCGGTTTTGCCGGGGTCAGTTTCTGAGACTTCACCCATGGAATGAGCGGAGTCTTCCGAAATGCGACCTTCTTTTTCGTTAATTAACGGCCCGGCATCACCATCCACTGGAATGACCAGCATTTCGTGAATGGTTTCTTTGGCGTCGTTCTTGACGGTAAAGGTGATTTTGCCGGCTTTCACTTTATCGATGGAAAGCTTGACGCCCATGGTCGCGGACATCATGTGATCCATCTTGCCTGAGTAGGCCATGTTCTTGACCATCTCGACTCCCGGGCCTTTATCCCAAAGCGAGACCTTGATGGTTTGGTCTGCAAAAGCTGATTTTGCAACCAATGGAATAGATAGTAATAACAATGCAAGTTTTAGCTTAGTTTTGACATTATTGCCCATGGTAATTGCCCTTACCTGTTAAAATGCCCCCTATCTTTTGCTACGATTGCAGGGCGTTAATATTCCAGTAAGGATTACTTTTATTTAAAATTTCTTGCAGTGCTCAGTTTTTGGGCAGGCTGGCTATTTTGCCAGCTTGCTCACATCCACCCCGTTCACAGTGATCTTGCCATCTGGCGTGGCTTGGATATCCCAGGTCACCGCGCCATCAGCGCTTGCCTTGCCCATGCCCTTGGCGGCGATGATGGCGGGAATGCCGGCCTGCAAGCCTGCTTCTGGCGGGGCCGATCCCATAAGCTTCATCACTTCATCCAAGCCTTTGGCGGTAACCAGAGCCTTGCCCGTTGGCTGGGCTTTTGGCCCAGCGGCAAAACTGCCCTCCGCTGTCAGATTATAGGTGTCGTTGCTGACGCTGGTCTTATTGATTGCGATATCGACTGTGCCTTTTGACATAATGATCTGTGTTATTTCATCGGGAGGCTGTTTGGGGAGCGGCGGATTTTTTGACAAATCAAGCGCCATGATGTCTGTCATCGCGAGTGCGTCGAGATCATAGCCTGAGACGGTAAAACCAACGGACGCATTCTTGGGCAGCAGTCCTTCGGTTCCCATGTCGGCAAGACCTTTTGGAAAAACGATGCCTTCGAAGCCTAAGGTTTCGGACAGCTTGCCGTCTTTCACTGCGCCATTGAGATCAATACCGAAGTTGATTTTCTCAACAGTTGCCGGGCCCATTGGAGTTTGCGCTTCCAACTTGTTCAAAGTGCCCTGGCCATTGGCGTTGGTGAAAATCGGCATGAAATTGGTCAATAAGGTTTTGAATGCGGCTTGGTCTTTGACGAGCGCACTTTGATCCGCATGGGCAACCAAGAATTTCATCAGGTCCAGCACTGCAAGAGATTTCAGCCCTGAAATGCCACCGTCAAATGTGCCGGTTGCAATTTTGAATTGGATATTGAGCGGCGCTTCGGCCACCCCGCCGACGGTTTCTGTCATCGCCAGGGGGCCAATGATTTCATTGAACTTAAAGTCAATGCCGCCCGCAGGGTTGGCGACGGAAGTGCCTTTGACTTCTAAAGAGTCAATTTTGGCATCAACTTTAATCTGAGTCCCTTTAGGGTCTTTCATATTTTCAGCAACGGCAATATTTTTGCACGTTGCGCTGATGGTTGAGAAGGCCCCCAAGGCCTCATCAAACTCACCATCAATGATATAGTTTTCAAAGGACTCGCTGATGTCCAATGTATCTTTGACCTTGGACGAAAGTTTCAGTGGGCCATCGTGTTTGACCTTCCATTTGCCATTGCCTTCAGGTGTCAATGAAAACTCAATAGGTGATATTGCAAGCTCAGCGCCTGCGGGCTTATTTTTCAACATGGCGGAAAAATCTAGCGTCGCTTTGAAGCCATCGCCATCAGGCGTGATCTTCACGGCATCTGCCCCTTTTCCGAAATAGATTTGCAGCGATTTTTGCAACTTGGTGGCATCATCGGCCGTCGTTGCGGCAAAGCTGGGTGATGCGATGGCGGCAAATAGGACCAGTGCTAGGCTTGAGGAAATGATGCGCATGTGAGCTCCCTGTTTGAACCCAAGTTAGCTGAACGGCACGGTGGCGTATAGGGTTGATGTTTTCAAATTGATGCGACGTGCTGGCCACTCTTCGTTGCGCATTATTGTTTCGCCCTGATTTTTGCCCTGCAAATGTCTTGCAACGGCCATCAATTGGCCGCGTCAATTGCATTTGTTTCATGCCGATGCGGTTTGATCGGAGGAAAACATGAAACAAGCATTTGTCTTCGCTATTTTATCGACAACGATGGTCAGCCCCCTGTGGGCGGCGGACGTCAATCTTACCAGCCATATTGATGCGGTGACGGTTTACCCCGAGGGTGCCGATATTTGGCGGATTGGCACGGTGAACGTTCCCATTGGCGAAACCCGGCTAATGCTGAGCGACTTGCCCGGTGGGATTGACCCCCAATCTATACGCGTCGAGGCGGTTGGTGATGAGGGCATGGTGATCAATGGCATTGATACCAAGCTCATTGATTTGCCTTCAACTGCGGGTGATGAAAAACGCAAGGGGCTCGATCGAAAATTGGAAGCACTGGCCGATGAGAAGCAGGCGCTCGATCAAACGATTGCCGATGCCAATGCACAGAAATCTCTATTGCTGTCTTTGGCCAATAAGCAATTGACGCCAGCGTCAACCACTGAAACACTCAAATCTATTGATGCTGCAAGTTTGGATGGACTGGTGAGTTTGGTGGGCAACAAGCTCTCCAGCATGTCGAAATCCATTCATGATGCCGAATTGCGCAAGCGCGATATTGATCGCGAGAGTGCGGACATCAACGTTGCGATCGAGGCGCTGTCGCCCGATGCGCAACAGGGGCTGGAAGTGGCACTTGATGTCACAGCGGCAACGGCTGGTAAAGGACAGTTCAAAATCAAATATCGGATTTCTGATGCGGGCTGGTCGCCGTTCTATGATGCAAAATTGAGCTTGCCCGACAAAGCAAAGCCAGCCGCTGTTTCTCTGGTGCGCCGCGCTGATGTGCATCAATCAACACCGGAGAATTGGAGCAACGTGATGCTCACGCTTTCAACTGCGCGGCCCAATGGGGCCACGTCTGCGCCACAGTTGGATGAAGACTCCGTTGCCATAGCAGAGGTAAGGGGCCAAACGGAAGGCCGCGTTGATCGTGCGTTGGCTAAACTCTCTGAAGGCGGGAATGCCGCACCTGCTGCGCCGATGGTTATGGACGCGATGAAGCCGGAGAAAGCTAAGACGGAAATTACGCAGGCCCAGGCGCAAGTTCTTGTGGAGGGATTTAACGCGCAATATGCCATTGCAGGCCGGGTTGACATTGATAATTCCGGGCAATCCAAAAAAGTGCGCATTACCAGCGAAGAGGTTTCTGCCAAGCTTGAAGATGTTGCCGTGCCACGGCTTGATCCGACGGCCTATCTCACGGCAGCTTTCCATCTGAGTGGTGCTGATCCGATCTTGCCCGGGGCGGTCAATCTCTACCGCAATGATGCCTATGTGGGGCAGGGCGTATTGCCGATGCTCGCGCCCGGTGAAGAAGCCAAGCTGGGTTTTGGAGTTGATGATCTGGTGAAGGTCAAACGCGTGGAAGTGAAACGCAACGCCGGCGAAGAAGGCTTGATCGCCACGAACTTTACCAAAACTTTGGCTTGGGATATTTCAGCAAAAAATCTCCATGACACGCCATTCGACGTGGTGATCGTGGACAGGGTTCCATTTTCAACACAAGATCAGGTGACGGTTCAGACGGAGGCTGATTTTACGCCCGCGACAACCGAGAATTATCTGTTGAAGCGCGGTGTGAAGGCTTGGGCTTTAACTCTTGATCCTAAACAGGAAAAAGATGTTAAAGTTGGCTATAAGATCAGTGCTCCAAAAAATATTCCGCTTGCACTGACTGAGTAATCTTGGTTGCGCAGATTGGCGTTTGCCGATATGGGCTTGCAACGGCTCCGAAGTTTTTCGGGGCCGTTCGCATGTGAAGGGAAACACTATGGCCAATGTAGCAGTTGTCGGCGCGCAATGGGGCGATGAGGGCAAGGGCAAGATTGTTGACTGGTTGTCCGAGCGCGCCGATGTGGTGGTGCGTTTTCAAGGTGGCCACAATGCGGGCCACACGCTGGTGATCGACGGCAAAGTTTATAAGCTTTCGCTTCTGCCATCGGGCATCGTGCGGCCGGGCAAGCTTTCGATCATCGGCAATGGCGTGGTGATTGATCCGTGGCATCTGGCCAAAGAGATTGCGGGGCTGCAAGCGCAGGGCATTGTGATCAACCGCGAGAATTTACGCGTGGCTGAAAATGCCACTTTGATTTTGCCTTTGCACCGTGATCTTGATCGTTTGCGCGAAGAGGCGGCGGGTTCGTCAAAGATTGGCACGACGGGCCGCGGTATCGGCCCAGCTTATGAAGATAAGGTGGGGCGTCGTGCCATTCGTGCCATGGATTTGGCGGAACCACAAGAATTGCGCCGGAAGGTAGATCGGTTGCTGGTGCATCACAATGCCTTGCTCAAGGGCCTCGACCAGCCGCTACTTGACGGGACCAAGGTGTTTGATGAGATCATGGCCGTGCGTGATGCTGTGCTGCCTTATCTTGCCCCGGTGTGGCACGAGCTTGACGGCATGCGTCGCGATGGCAAACGTATTCTGTTTGAGGGTGCACAAGGCGTACTGCTCGATATTGACCATGGCACTTATCCCTATGTCACATCCTCCAACACTGTCGCTGGTCAAGCGGCGGCCGGCTCTGGCATGGGGCCATCGGCGGTCAGCTATGTTCTGGGCATCGCCAAGGCCTATACCACGCGGGTGGGTTCGGGTCCTTTCCCATCGGAGCAAGCCAACGACGTTGGCGAGTGGATTGGCAAACGCGGCCATGAGTTTGGCACAGTGACAGGTCGCAAGCGGCGCTGTGGCTGGTTTGATGCGGTGTTGGTGCGCCAAGCGATCAAGACGTCTGGCATTCAAGGCATTGCGCTCACCAAGCTTGATGTCCTTGATGGGCTTGATGAGATCAAAGTCTGCGTGGGTTATATGCTGGGCGGCAAGCGCATTGATATTTTCCCCGCTTCTGAACAGGCGCAGGCGCAGGTGGAGCCCATCTATGAAAGTTTCGAAGGCTGGAAGGGCACGTCGGCAGGCGCGCGGTCCTGGACGGCGCTGCCGGCACAGGCGGTTAAATATGTGCGCTATCTTGAAGAGCTGATAGAATGCCCTGTCGCCATGCTTTCAACATCGCCAGAGAGGAATGATACGATCTTGATGCAAGACCCGTTTGCGGATTGAGCTTAGCCTAACCGATTTTTACCAAATGCGGCGCGGGGATTGAAGCAATGTTGGGTGTGGCCAGCAGTTCATCGGCTGAGCCTTTGAGCACGATGGCCGCAAGTTCAACCTCAGGCACCGGGCGGCCCATCAGATAGCCCTGCAAGAGATCGGCACCAAAGCCTGTAAGCGTATCTGCATGGAGTTTGGATTCGATGCCCTCGGCGGTGATTTTGAGGCCGAGGTTTTTGGCGAGCGCGATGATTGATTTTAATATGCCACGGGCCATAGGCGTTGAATCAATGGCGATGACAAAGGCGCGGTCAATCTTGAGTTTGGAGAACGGGAATTTCCACAGATAGCTCAAGCTGGAATAGCCGGTGCCAAAATCATCCAGCACAATGGGGCAGCCCATTTCGCGCAGGATTGAAAGTTGCGCGAGCACGGGTTCGGAATCTTTCAGCAATGTGCTTTCGGTGATTTCGAGTTCCAGGCGGTAGGCTGGAAAGCTCCACAGTTCGAGCGCGTTGTGCACATCGGTCACCACCGTTCCGGCATAGAATTGCTCGGGCGACATGTTGACAGATACGGTCAAATGTTGTGGCCAATTTGATGCGGCGCGGCAGGCTTCGGCCAAAGCCCAGGCCCCGAGGCGATTGATCAGGCCGGACTCTTCTGCCACAGGGATAAATTCAGCTGGCGAGATTGTGCCGAACTCGGGGCTTTCCAAACGCATTAGTGCTTCAAAGCCCGAAAGCTTGCCGGAACTACATTCATACACGGGTTGATAGTGCAGGTTGAGTGATTGGTTGTCTATGGCGGTGTGCAAGGCCAGCAGCACATCATTGCGGCGTTTGGCACTTTGCGCCAGCACCGGATTGAAGAAGGCATAGGCAGGGCCACCGCGTGCGGCGGCGGATTTCAAAGCCAGTTCGGCATTGTGAATGAGGTTGGAGCCATCGCCGTCATTGTCAGCACAAAGGGCGACACCGGCGCAGAGATTGAGGCTCAATTTACGGTCAATCCAATCGACGGGGCTGGCCAATGCGGCCACCAGTTCTTTGGCCGCTGTCAATGCATCAAGCGGGTTGATGAGATCAGGCAAGAGAATTGCAAAATGTGAATGATCAATGCGGGCCTTGGCGCCTTTGGGCAGAGGCAAGAGGTTGAGTCGTGCGGCCAAAGCGGCGATCACGTAGTCGCTGACGTGGCGGCCTAAGGTTCCGGTGATGCGGGGGATGCCGCGCAGAGAAATCTCAATCAAGGCACCCTTGCGTGTGGTGTTTTCAATGGCATTTAAATGTTGATCGACGAGCGTTGTAAATGCGTTGCGCGTCAAAAGGCCGGTGAGTTGATCGTGTCGGGAGATGTGATCGATGTCGGCTTCTAACCGGTAGATATGCGCTTGGAGTTCTTCGGTCGTTGCGTTCGATACGTTCATAGAGTCTTCTAGCGATGGTGGCTGTCGGTGATTCGCCAGCCTTAAACCCCAAGAATGGCCATCTAAGTTTACGAGGGCGTTAACGGTGTCTAAACTTTTTGAAATTTGTCGGCGGCAGGCGTGGCTGTTTTTGATTCTGCTGCAAGCCCTGCTGGTGCCAAGTGTCGCTACGGCTGAAACCTATGTCAACTTTGTCAATCGCATGACGGCGGTGGGTGCCGCGCAACACGCTTTCCAACCCGCGATTGAACAGCAATTGTTCGGCTTGCTCAATGCCTTTCGCAAGTCAAAAGGCTTGAACCCTCTGGGTTCGGCGCTAGGCCTACAGGCCGCCGCCCGCGCCCATGCTTTGGATATGGCGCAGCACAATTTCATGGGGCACACGGCCTCGACAGGGCATGATTTTGACAGTCGGATGCGGGCGCTGCACAATGGTGCCATGGTGCTGCCTGCGATGGGCGAGAATGCTGCGATGATGTATCCGAAAAACGACGGGGCAGCCGCCGTGGCGCAGAAACTGTTTCAAGAATGGGTGGCCAGCCCGGCGCATTATCACACGCTGGTATCACGCGATTATTTGCGTGTGGCCACAGGGGTGGCGATCCTGAATAGCAAGGCCTATGCCGACCAGATTTTTATCGGACCGGACGTGGTGACGAATATGATGCGGGCGCAGTAGGGGGCTTTACGCCCCGACCCCCGCCGCGATTGCTTTCGTTCTCGGCAACAGCGGCTGGCTTGCTGCGGCTTTCACGGCCTTTTGCAGCTTTTCAAAGGCGCGCACTTCGATCTGCCTGATGCGTTCGCGGCTGACGTTGAATTCCTGGCTCAGGTCTTCCAACGTTGCAGGCTCATCGCGCAGTTTGCGGGCTTCAATGACGCGGCGTTCACGTTCGTTGAGCTTGGTCAAAGCGGTGGCCAACAAGGCATTGCGCAGCGATGATTCTTCATTGTCACCGAGCACCGTCTCTGGGCTATCATGATCATCAACCAGCCAATCCTGCCATTCGCCGTCACCATCGGCATCGCTGCGCAGCGGCGCATTGAGCGAGGCGTCGCCGGAGAGGCGGCGGTTCATGTTGATGACTTCTTGTTCTTCAACGCCAAGCTTTTTAGCAATGATCTTGACGTTTTCCGGCTTCAAGTCGCCTTCTTCCAGCGCCTGAATGCGGCCTTTGATTTTGCGCAGATTGAAGAACAGCTTTTTCTGGCTTGATGTCGTGCCGATTTTGACCAGCGACCAAGAGCGCAAAACAAATTCCTGAATCTGGGCTTTGATCCACCACATGGCATAGGTGGCGAGTTTGAAGCCCTTGTCGGGTTCAAAACGCTTCACCGCCTGCATCAGGCCGATATTGCCTTCGGAAATGATGTCACCGACGGGCAGGCCATAGCCGCGGTAGCCCATGGCGATCTTGGCCACGAGGCGCAGATGGCTGGTGATCAGTTTCTGGGCGGCCTTGGTGTCGCCATGCTCTTTCCAGCTTTTGCCCAGCATATATTCTTCTTCTGGGGCCAGCATGGGGAACTTGCGGATTTCCTGCAGGTAGCGGTTGAGGCTGCCTTCGCCACTCGAAATCATAGGCAAATTCATAGATTTAGCCATCGTTTCCATCCTTCTGGGCGGGTTCTGATCCGCCCCTTTGCCGATAGATATAGGTGCTGGTTTTAAAATTAAAAGTCACATTTGCGGTAACAGATTAGTGATTTCAGGCCGCTGATAGCTTCAAATCATGGTGGAGTTTTGACAAGGCTGGGGGCAGGGATGCTTCGAACCTCAAATGTTTGCCGGTCACCGGGTGGTCAAAGCCCAGCACGGTTGCGTGCAAGGCCTGGCCTCTCAGGTGGGAGAGGCTCTCAACTGCGGGGGCGCTGAGCTTCGACTTTGAGGACTTGAAGCCGCCGCCATAGACATCATCACCCAATAGTGGGTGGCCGATGTGGGCCATGTGCACGCGGATCTGGTGGGTGCGGCCGGTTTCGAGGCGGCAGCGGATCAAGCTGGCAGCGGAGAAGGCTTCTTCAACAGTGAAATGCGTGATCGCCTCGCGCGCATCGGCGCTGTTTGACACGGCCATCTTCTGGCGGTTGGCGGAAGAGCGGCCGATGCCTGTTTTGATCATGCCAGCGCGGCGCTCGGGCTTGCCCCAGACGAAGGCTAAATATTCGCGCTGCAACCTGCCGTCGCGGCCATGGGCGGCGAACTGTTCGGAAAGCGAGGCATGGGCCTTGTCATTCTTGGCGACGACCAAAAGCCCGCTCGTATCCTTGTCCAAGCGGTGCACGATTCCTGGGCGTTTCACCCCGCCGATGCCGGAGAGGCTGTCGCCGCAATGGGCGATCAAGGCGTTGACCAGTGTGCCCGTTTCATTGCCCGCTCCGGGGTGCACCACGAGGCCTGCAGGCTTGTTGATGACGATGAGGTGCTTGTCTTCAAAGATGATGTCGAGATCGATTTTTTCGCCTTGTGGTTCGGCGGGGGCGGCTTCTGGGATAGTGACCCGTACGTGTTGACCCGGCTTCAGTTTGAAGCCCATGTCACCCACAACGCGGCCCTCGACAGTCACCTGCGCTTGGGCAATAAGCTTTTGAAAACGCGCGCGGCTGACTTCAACAAACTGCGCGCCCAGAAACTTGTCGAGGCGCGTGGGTTCAGTTGCGGTGGCTTCAAGTGTGGTGAACATATGGATGAACTGCAAAAACCAAAAATGATGAGGCCAGACGTGTCGCCGGGGCAGCTGCGCCTGTTATGGCTGGTCTATATCATGGGTGGGATTTTGCTTGTGCTGTTTCTTTTAGTTTTGGTCATGATCGCTTGGCAAGTGGCACATCTGACGTGAAACGTCTTGCGGGCTAAGGCGGCCTGCGTCTAAGGAGAATGAAAGGTCCCTTCGTCTATCGGTTAGGACGACAGCCTCTCACGCTGTAAAGGCGGGTTCGACTCCCGCAGGGATCACCACCCAAAAATTAAGCTATTGAAATTGTTATCGTATTTTTAAAGTGGGACACTTTTGAGGGAAAAGTGGGACACTTTTAGTTCATATTACGTTCGCAGAACCATGAGTGGCATCGCATCTTGCGAAAGCTTTCGACGGTGACCTTGCCCCAAACTTCTATCCAGCTTTGAGTTCGCTCCGGCGGTTGATGACCTGCTCCCCATCTTTGGGCCATGCGAAGGCCTGAAAGCGAAGTATCGGCTGAATAGCCCCTAGTTTGTTAGACACTTTGCGGGTTCAGTTTTTGTAGTGTCTCAAACTCTATTGGTGACAGCATGCCATTTCTAACATGTTTGCGTTGCGGGTTATAGAA